>JACCDV011128131.1_pt1 | contig 64004 bp, 61 predicted proteins | sample 7446131 | NCBI WGS metagenome assembly JACCDV01 (sample SAMN15323448, study PRJNA562643) | freshwater metagenome | isolation source: river surface water | place: USA:Blue River Watershed | collected 2017-08-17
CGCCTAATTCTCTAAGATTCTTTAGAGCAATGCTGCCGCGATTCTCGTAAGACCATTTGCAGACACTGGCAAGTGTATTAGCAGGAGCTACTTCGTCATAGTCAGCCCAGTCCGGCATAGAACCTATACCGCAAGCATCAATAATCATGATAATGGCGCGCTTCGTCATTAATTAACAATTATAGCGTTACGGTTTAAAATGTCTTTGTTATAATTTATGGCTGTTTCTAAGTGCTTTATTGCGTTTAGAGCGGATTTTGAGGGCCTTTAGCTCAGTTGGTTAGAGCGCACGCTTGATAAGCGTGAGGTCCGGTGTTCAAATCACCGAAGGCCCACCAGTATAAGCAAAGACCCCCTTTCAAGGGGGTCTTTGCTTATAGGGAGCTCAGTGTTTCAAGACAGATCTTTTGCTTTTTCCTTGATAACGTGAGACGAGGGCTGAGCAAACCTTTGTTTAGAATGCTGCGTGGGTCACCCGAGTCGCTGAGGAGAATCGCATGCGATTCGACGAAGCAGTGTTCAAATCACCGAAGGCCCACCATTATTTCTTAGATTTCTTATTAGCCAAATTAACCTTAGAAACATCCACCACGAAAATAGACTTAAGGAAACGTCTTCCAAGTAGAACTGGATAGCGCATAGCACTACGATCAGCCAGTGAGAATTCAACTATATAATCTTTTTCTAGAATTCGTACTGTGGACTTGATCACGAAGCGTTGCTCCGATTTACCATTAGAACTTTTAACTAGCTTGGATTTGAAATCACCAACACGATAAGTCTTGCGCTCATAGCGAGGGTGCTGCGGATCTAGTAATCTAAATTGTAATAACTGTGCGCCCTTACGAGTGATGATCTTAATGTCGTGACAGTGGAGGGCTGCTGTGTAAGCACCAGTATCGATTTTGGCATCGACTTCAGTTATTCCTAGGTCTGGTAGATCCACTTTTTCGCGGCGTCCGAGGGTTTGTTTGGGCTTCTTTTTAGCTTTAGATGAAGGCATTCTTAAGATGCTTGTAATTATAGCGGCAATAGTGCTAATATTATCTTATGCTATTTCCCGTATCTGGTCCACATACAGCTCCAACTGATTATCAAAAGAGGATTATGCTTCAATTCTCGAAGAATCAGTCGGTGGATGTTTTTTTAGATGAACTCCGTTTGCGAGCAGCTTCTGACCCATCTTGTGATGAGTATCAGTCTCGTGATTTATTGGCTTTGGTAGCCAAGCAGTCTGCAGCGCTTAAAGGCAGTTTTCGTAATGAATTGGTTGCGATGTCCACTCAGTACCGGATAGCACCCGTTTGGATTACGCTATTTGATCGTTATTCTAGTGAGTTCATAGATCGCCGACCTGGTGAACTAGCACTAGAATATAAGTAGATGAGCAATCTAGCCTCTAAACTTGAATCTTGGGCAAATATCAATTCTTATTCCTATAACCTGAGAGGTTTAGATCAAATGTTGTTGCTAGTTCAAACCGAACTGGAGCTGCTTAAAGCTAAGGTTCATGTCCAAGATTTAGCAGAGCATAGTTATATTAACGATCAAGGTAAATTAGAAAAGCGCAAGTTAGGGAAAATGCTAATCGCGCGCAAAGCTAATCCCGAAGCTAAGCTTAAGATTCTTCTAGGAGGGCATCTTGATACTGTTTATCCAGAGGATCATCATTTTCAGAAGTGTCGAATGCTTGATACTAATACTCTTAATGGTCCGGGTGTGGCTGATCTTAAAGGTGGTTTGATCGTAATGATTGAAGCCTTGAAGCGCCTTGAAGCTAGCGAGCATGCTGGTTCTATAGATTGGACTGTCTATGTTAATCCTGATGAAGAATTGGGTTCACCTGGTTCAGCTCCTGTGCTCGCTGATCTAGCGCGTGAGCATGATGTAGGGTTAGTTTATGAGCCGAGTTTAGCAGATGGGTCACTGGCTTATATGCGCATGGGCACTGGGAATTTTACTGTGCTGGCACGCGGTAAAGCTGCGCATGTCGGTAGAGATTTTAAATCCGGTCGTAATGCTTTAGTTGCAGTTTCTGAGCTGGCTCTAGAATTAAATAAGATAAATAAGGATAATAATATTATCCTCAATATCGGCAATATTATCTCTGAAGGTCCTCTCAACGTGGTTCCAGACTTGGCAGTGCTGCGTTTTAATGTGCGGGTGGCTGACAGGAAGGCAGAAGAGAGTATTAGTAGAAAAATAAATGAACTAATTAGCAAACTTTCTAAAAAGCATAGTGTGACGTTAGAATTAAGCGGTCATTTTAATCGTAAAGCTAAAGTGCCTGATGCTAGGTTAGCGAACTTATACAAGAGCTTGCAAGATTGTGCTCGCGAGATGGGCTTAGATATTAAACTACGAGATACTGGTGGTTGCTGTGATGGTAATAATCTCTGGGAGCATGGTCTGGTTAATATCGATACGCTAGGTGTGCGCGGTGGAAATATTCATAGTGATGCGGAGTTCGTTTTACTAGATAGTATTGAGGAGAGAATAGAGCTTTCCTATAGGTTCTTATGCAAGCTGGGTAATATATAGATAGTGTTTATCATCCGACCAGTCAAAGAATCCGACCTTGAACAGCTATTAGTGTTAGCGGCAGAAACTGGTCCGGGTATGACTAGCCTTCCGGCTGATGCCGAACTTTTGGGCAAAAAAATTAAAAACTCGGTTTTAAGTTTTGCGAAAGAACCTTTTAGACCTGGTGAAGAATCATATATGTTCGTGCTTGAAGAAGGCGGCAGACTTAGAGCATGTTCGGCGATAAGAGCCAAGATAGGTGGCTTCGATACTTATTATTCTTATGAAATTAAAATTGCTGATCATCACTCTGAAGCTCTTAATGTTCATAAACGTATAGAATATTTGCAACTGAATACTGAGCATGATGGTCCTACTATTATTAGCTCACTGTTCGTAGATCCTAGTGAGCGCGCGAAAGGCTACGGTAAATTTATGACCTTAGTTAGGTTTTTGTTTATGGCGAGTTTTCGCCATCGTTTTGAAGATACCGTGATCGCTGAGATGCGCGGTTATATTGACGCGAATAATAAATCACCATTTTGGGAAGCGACAGTTAGGCATTTTATGGATATGGATTTCGAGCGGGCTGATTATTTGAGTTCTAAGGATAAGGGATTCATCGCTGATCTAATGCCTAAGCATCCTTTGTATATTCCATTATTAAATCCAGTTGTGCGTGATGCCATTGGAGCTGTGCACGATGATACTCTTTCAGCTCTAAGATTTTTAGAGGGTCAAGGTTTTAAATGGGATAGACATGTCGATATTTTTGATGCTGGTCCGCGCATAGCTTGCAAGACTGACGAGATTAAAACTGTTAAAGAAAGCACTAGTGCTAAAGCGGCTATTGCTTTTGGTGGTGGTAAAGCTAGTAAGAATTGTTTAGTGGCGAATAGTAAATTGGATTTCAGGGCTACTGTTGCTCCATTGGAGTATTTTGCAGCTGAGGGCAATGCCATGATAGACAGCGAAGTGGCTGCTGCGCTAAATTTAAATCAAGGAGCGGCACTAAGATTTATAGAGGTCTAGATGGTAGAGTTCGGTGAACAATTTAAATCAATCAACCCAGCTACTGGAGGGGTGATCTGGCAGGGTGCTGCTGATACTGAAGCTGATATTGCTATTGCTATAGAGAATGCTCGTGAGGCTTTTAAGTCTTGGTCTAAGTTGAGCTTCGAGCGTAGGGTAGAGCATGTTGCTAAATTTATCGAGCTGTTAACGCGCGAAAGGCATTTTATTGCTCATGCTATTTCTAAAGAAGTAGGTAAACCATTATGGGAGTCAGAAACTGAAGTGACTACCATGATTAATAAGTTTAAGATCTCAGTAGAATCCTACGAAGAGAGAACTGGAGATAGAGATCTCGGTTTATCAGTTACTCGTCATAAGCCTATTGGTGTGATGGGCGTCCTTGGTCCTTATAATTTTCCGGCGCATGTGCCTAATGGTCATATTATTCCAGCTCTCTTAGCTGGTAATACTGTAGTTTTCAAGGCTAGTGAACTTACGCCAATGGTGGCAGAAGACGTAGTTAAACTCTGGCATCAATCCGGCTTGCCGATTGGGGTTCTAAATCTAGTGCAAGGTGGCGCTGCAGCAGGTAAAGCTCTTATTAAAGACGCTAAACTTGATGGTTATCTCTTCACTGGAAGCTCGCGCACTGGTATTGCTATTCATAAAGAGCTAGCGGGCAAACCGAATAAAATGTTAGCGCTGGAGATGGGTGGTAATAATCCACTGATAGTGAATGATATTGATGATCTGAATGCTGCTGCCTACCTTGCTGTGCAGTCTGCGTTTCTCACCAGCGGACAGCGTTGTACTTGCGCGCGCAGATTGATATTAATCGAGGGTGAAGAGTCACGCAGATTTATGGAAGTGTTTATGAAGATGACTAGTCGTCTTAAGATAGGCTCTTACCATCAAGATGATATTTTTATGGGACCAGTGATTAGTGCTAATCAGGCTCTAAGTCTGTTAGCTAGCCAGAAAGCTTTTGTCGCTGGTGGTGGTTGTGCGCTACTACCGATGGAGCGTAATTACCTTGGTGAGCATGAAGACAAGTCACTGACTGCTTTCTTGAGTCCGGGGATAGTTGATGTCACTGACTGCAAAGATAGAGCAGATCATGAGAACTTCGGTCCGCTATTGCAAGTAGTGCGAGTTAAAAATATGGACGCAGCGATAGTAGAAGCTAATAATACAAGTTATGGTTTATCAGCTGGACTTATTAGTAATAATGCTGAAACTTTTGAGCGAGTACGTAATGAAGTTAAGGCTGGACTAATTAACTGGAATCAACAGCTTACTGGTGCTAGTAGTAACGCGCCTTTCGGTGGTATTGGTATGAGCGGTAATTTTAGACCCAGTGCTTATTATGCTGCTGACTATTGTGCTTACCCAGTCGCGTCGATGGAGAGTTCAGAACTTAAATTACCCGAGAAAATTAGTCCGGGGGTAAGGATTGACTGAGCCGGTCATTGCGAGAAGCGTAGCGACGAAGCAATCCACCGAAGTTAATTTTGATGGACTTGTAGGTCCTACCCATAATTATTCTGGTTTAGCTTTCGGTAATGTCGCTTCGATGGGTAATCAAGGACTAGTCTCTAGCCCTCGCAGAGCAGCTTTGCAAGGTTTAGAGAAAATGAAATTTCTTCATGACTTGGGTATTAAGCAAGCTATATTGCCGCCGCAACCAAGACCAGCTTTAGATCTTTTAAGGCGTCATTGTCAATTATCATTACCACTGGAAGGTGAGGCGCTTCAATCTATAAGTGATGAACAGTTGGTTGGCTACTGTTATAAAAATTATCCTCAACTGCTCTCAGCCTTCTCTTCCGCTTCTTGCATGTGGACGGCTAATGCGGCTACTGTCTCACCGAGCGCTGATACTGCTGATGGGCGTTTGCATCTTACGGTGGCGAATCTAGCTAGTAGTTTGCACCGTTCTATAGAAGCAGGATTTACTTATAGTGTGCTCAAACAGATCTTCTCGAATGCTGATCATTTCGCGGTGCATGAAGCTATAGATTCTCACTATGGCGATGAAGGTGCGGCTAATCATTGCCGCCTAGCTACTAGTCATGGAGCGAGTGGCATAGAATTATTCGTCTATGGTAGCGGTGACACTAAGCCAAGTAAATACCCTGCTCGCCAAAGTTTAACGGCTTCAATGCTAGTTGCTGAGCAACATCAACTTAATCTTGATAAATGTATCTTCGTGCAACAGAATCCTATAGCGATAGATGCTGGGGTCTTCCATAATGATGTGATTAGTGTTAGTAACGCTAATGTTTTTATGTATCATGAAGATGCTTTCGTTGATACTGAGCGAGTGATTGGTATTCTTAAAGAAAAATATGGCTCTGGTGATTTATATTTATTAAGAAGCTCAGATCTTTCTTTTGATGATGCCGTTAAGTCCTATATCTATAATTCTCAGTTGCTTAGTCTTACTAATGGTGAGATGTTATTAGTCGCTCCGCTTGAAGCGCGTGAGAATTCTAATGCTTATAAATATATACAGAAAATTATTAGTGATGATAATCCAGTCACGCGAGTGGAATTCTTGGATCTGCGTGAGAGTATGCGTAATGGTGGTGGACCTGCTTGTCTAAGATTGCGCGTAGTAATGAGTGAGCTAGAAATGGCGGCGATGAAACAGTCGGTGATATTTACTTCTGACTTATATGAGCAGCTTAAAGAGTTGATTAGCCTGAATTATCGTGAGGAATTGAGTCCTGGGGATCTTGGGGATATGAAGTTTATTAAGGAAGCTCAAGAAGCAGTTAGACTTGTTCATCTAATTTTAGGATTGGACGTATAAATTCATCAAATATGGCTGATGTATACTTCGGTTTTTCAGTTTGAAGAAATTTTTCTAAAAATTCTATAGCTTTAAATCTGAGTCCTATAGCCACTTCTTTGGAGAGATATTGATCAGCGAAGACATCTGCTGTTGAAGCATTACCGATAGTTAGGGGGTCATACATGAAATGGTTAAAACCATTGATTAGTTTTGACTTACCATTAGCTGGTGATGTAGTACGAATTAAATGTGTAAAGAACTTGTCAAGCAGATCAAAAAAATCAGTTAGAGTTTCAGCAGCAGTATTTAATTGAAGATCCTGGAGTTGAATATCTCTTACTGCCGCCAATAATTTAGCTTTAGATTCATTTCTTTCGCCCAGGTTAATTTTTTCTATGCAAGTGCAGAACCTGTCTCTTAAAGCTGAAGGTTGATAATTTATGCCTACTCGTTCGTTGATTCTTTGAGTTAATAATGAGTCCATATATTTTTGGCTTGTTAATTACAGATAATAGTATCGCATGTTTGATCAAGTATAAGATAGATTTAACCCTATCTCCCCCTGAAACCCTGCTATAATAAGGTTTATCAGAGGTCAAAAATGGGCATAACCAGTATATCTAGGTTCTATTTAACCATGCGCGGTTCATATATATAGCGTGAATATTTTGCCAACTATATCATTACGATGATATAGTTAACCAGTTTTAGTTTTAAATTAATCAGCTTCTTTTGAAAGCGATAAATAATGATCGTAATGATTTATTGGCGCTTTCGGAAGAAGCTCCCACAAAAGGAGTTCCTTATGCATTGGCTTTATTTAGCTTGCGCAGTTGTGCTTGAAGTATATGGCACGGCTCAAATGAAATATTCTGAAGGCTTTACTAGACCTCAGGCTTCGTTATTAACTATGGTCGCGTTCGCACTGAGCATCACCCTGGCTGCTCTGGCGTTCAAACGCATAGATATGGGAGTGGCTTACGCGGTCTGGTCTGGTATGGGTACTGTCGCTGCTGTCGCTGTTGGCATCCTATATTTCGATGAGCCATCTAGTCTGATTAAACTTAGTTGTGTTGCTTTAATTGCAATTGGGTTGGTTGGGTTGAATGTGAGTAGTTAGTGTCACTGCGAGCCGCGTGGTGGTTTGTTGAATAGATTGCTTCGTCACTCCGTTCCTCGCAATGACAGTGCACTCACCCACGCTAGCGCATTTTCGTGACTTATGTCACGAAAATGCTATCCTCCCTCTGCGCATGATGATTAATAGTTGCAATTAAATTGTAGCTTGGGTAAAGTAACGTAGTTGTTAGGTCGCGCTCACTTAGGTCGTTTGCGCTTAGTGTCTTAAGCTGCTGATAGATTGACAATATGCTTTGATATTTCTCTTTGATCTCTTGATGATCATTGATTAACCTTGTAACCATGTCACGAGCTGGCAGACTAGGAAACCATTCTCGTTCTTCTATTTTGAAATGTTCGGTTAGTAGTTTATCAACATAGCTTAGTAGTTTTTGAACTTGTTCGAGTAGGTAACTATTATTAGGCTGATTTTTGACTTTGCTTATAGCGAGCATAAACTGCTCAAGATCTTTATAGATTTCTTGGTGCTGAGCGGCGAGTTTTTGTTCTAAGTTCACTAGGTATTAGTTTAATGTAATGTGGAAGTTTAGATGGTGCACTCGTGGTTGAGAGCGCAGAAATGTCACAGACGTCACGTTTCTGCTAAGCCAGAGGAAAAATGACCCCTTTCGTTTCGCATTAACTTATGCTAAAACGATTTATCGTAAAGGGGGGATAATAATGTTAAATGTAGGGACTCAACTTGATGATCTTAAATTCAAAGCTGAAATAACAGGCTCTAATTTTTGGTTTAGCAATTAATTGGTATTTGTTAATCAAGATTCCAATTGGCTTGATAAGTTTGATTGAATGCTTAGTATTGTTGCAATCAAGTTATAATGTAATGCAGGTAAGGGAACGATTAACAAATGAGAATAATAGGAGAACTGATTCATGAATGATATGCTCGCTCAATCACTTATCGCCTTAGGCTTATTTACGGTTCTATCGGTAGCAGTTTTTATGTTTGTATTTAAATGTTTGAAACCACAAGCTGTAGATTAATTTAATCCTTGATAGAATGAAGACTGATGAAACTCAGTCTTTCTTGGTTAGATGATTACGTAGATATTAAAGGTATTAGCCCTAAGGATTTGGCTCATGAATTAACCATGAGAGCTTTCGAGGTTGAAGATCTTATTAAAATCGGCGATAAGCTCGAGGGTGAAGTGGTGATGGGTGAGATCCGTAAGATCGATAAACATCCTGACGCTGATAAACTGCAAGTTACTCAGACCTGCATTGGCTACAATACTGATGGTTCTGAAAATATTCAACAAATAGTTTGCGGGGCGCGTAATATCGCCGTCGGACAAAAAGTCCCAGTTGCTACTATCGGCTCTAAAGTTATAGACCGTCATAGCGGCGGCAGCTTGGAAATCAAAAAATCTAAAATTCGCGGCGTTGAGAGTTGTGGCATGCTTTGTTCACCAGACGAACTTGGCTATTCAGAAGACGAATCCACTAAGATTAAGGCTAAACAAGGTGATGGCATATATCTTCTCTATGATGCTGCTAATCCAGCGGTGGAGAACCTTGCAGCTAAGCACCCTGTTGGTACTGATGTGCGCAAGGTACTAGGATTTAAGGTTGATTATGTGCTAGATATTGGTGCGCGTAGTAATAGAGGTGACGCGCTATCCATTTATGGTCAAGCGCGTGAGATATCGGCACTATTGAAGACTCAAGTAAAAACTCTTAAAGCTAAAGAGCCTAAATACAATAAAGAAGTTAAAGCTATTAAGCCAGTTATTAACGACACTAAAGACTGTGCTGTGTTCTACACTGTCGCTATCGAGAATCTTAAGGTGCAAGAATCGCCGCAATGGTTGCGCGAGCGCCTAGAATCTGTTGGGCAAAAATCTATTAATAATCTAGTTGATGTTAGTAACTATGTTCTACTTGAACTTGGTCAGCCTTTGCATTTTTATGATCGCGATAAAATAACGGGTGATAGTCTGACTGTCCGTAGAGCCACTAACCAAGAGGCTTTTAAAGCTCTGGATGATAGTGAGCATAAGCTTAGCGAAGTAAATCTAGTAGTAGTTGATGCGCGTGGTCCAGAATGCTTAGCTGGGGTGATGGGCGGACACAATACTCAAGTTACTAGCGAGACTACTAATATAGTTATAGAAGCTGCTGCTTTTAGCGCAGCGAGCGTGCGCCGTAGTGCTAGAGCTGCTGGTATGGAATCAGAGTCCAAGCGTAGATTCGAGCGCGGAGTTGATAAAGCTAATACGAGAACAGCGATATTAAGAGCGGTAGAGTTGCTAAGTCAAATCTCGGGAGCTGATATTAGAATAGGTGAGCTGCAGCAAGATGGTGATGATAAAGTTGCAGAACTTAGAGTAGAACTACCTTTGAATCAAGTGAAAAGATATTTAGGAATAGAAATCTCTGCTAAAGAAATAATCTCCTTATTAGAGCCGCTTGGAATTAAACTCGCCAAAGAGTCTAAAGAGGTTCTGATCTTTACTATTCCTAGTTTTAGGCAAACAGATATAAGTAGGGCTGAAGATTTAGTTGAAGAGATAGGACGCTTATATGGTTTCGATAAGATCCCTATGCAAGCACCGCGCGCGATGCTAGGGCAAGTCGAAACTGAAGCTGAGAAAATCCAAAGCCAAATCAAAACGGTAATGCTAGCCAATGGTTTCTCGCAAGCGATATTAAGTAGTCTTATTGGTGAGAGTCTTAAGACTCTAGGAACTCAGGATGTAGCGACTGAGATAACTATGCTCAATCCTTTATCACAAGAGCATTCTAGTTTAAGGCAGTCACTCTCTCCTGGGTTAATTCAAGCGACTAGTCGTAACTATGCTTATGATAGGTCGAATAATATTAAGCTCTTTGAATTAGGGAAAGTTTACTATAAAGCGACGCCAGAATTAGCTAAGAAGCTCGGCGCGCAAATCAACAAAGATACTAATACTATTGAGAAAAATAAACTTGCTCTAATTAGTTGTGCGCGCAATGAAGCATGGAATGCTGCTAAGCCTGGTCAGCCACTAGGTTTTTATGATCTCAAGACTATTGTCGAGCAGCTCTACCCACGTGCTAAATTCTCGAGCGTTGCGAATAATAATTTGTTACACCCGGGTATTTCAGCTGTCGTATCGCAGGATAAACGCGAACTCGGTTATATCGGTAAATTACACCCGAGCGTTACTAATGCTTGGGATCTTCCTGATGATACTTATATCCTAGAGTTAGATTTACCTAAAGCATCGAATACCCAATTCAAAGCTATTTCTACTACACCGATAATCGAGCGTGATATTACGGTGGATATCGCGGCTGCTAGCAATACTGAGTCGGCTGCTATTGAGCAAATCCTTATTAAAGAAGCTGGTAGTGAGCTGATTAACTGTAGGCTATTGAGCCGTTACCAAAAAGATGCGTCTAGTCCTATTAGTCTTAGCTACAGGCTTAAATGGCAGTCAGCGACTGAAACACTTAGTGGCGCTGCTATCGAGGAGGCGGTTATTAAAGCCAAAAACTTGCTTGAGCGTGAGCTTGGGGTTACATTTAGAATATAGGCTAGTTCGAGGGACTAGTTGTTCTCTTAATGTTTGGCAGATTAGTTATTACTATTATATGCGCTACAGTGGCTGCCGCCATCTCGGCCTTTGTGCCGGTATTTTTTAATATCACAAAGAGTCTTCCTGTTTTAAGTCTTTGCTTAGCGCAGTTGGCTTTAGTTTTTATATTTGTTCTCTTGGCTTTTCCTAAAGCTCACTATCAAGGGTTAATGCGCATGAGCCGCTACTATATTAGTTTCCTGGTGATTAATTTTTCGGTTCTAACTTTCTTTCCAGTGCCGCATAAATTATTTAGTTTCGGTGAGATCACAGATACTGTAACTTGGATGCCGTTCCTTTTTCCTGAGCTGGTTTCGGCGAATGTTACCAGTCTCATTACTATTAATGTTCTAAGTTTTCTTTTCCTTGCGATATTGCCGCAAGAGAGCCCTGAGGGAGCTCGTGTACCGCAAGGACGTATGCCTGCCGCTGGTCCAGTAACTATAGAAGATGATTTGATTATTCATGCGCCTAGTGATCTTGAGTATGTAGGTGATGTGAGTCAATCAGAGTTTAAAATCCCTGAGCAAACTAAAGCTGAGCAAGTCGGGGTACTAGAGGAAGTGCTAGCTGCGCGTGCTGCTGAGAAAGAATCAGTGACACCAACGGCAGCTACTCTAAGCCCTGAGCAGATAGCTTTCTTAGAGCAGATAGGAGCGGCTGAAGAAATGCCAGAGGCTATGCCTTGGGCGCAAGCTAATCAAGTCTTAGAACCGTTCAGTCCTATGACTCCGCAAGTTCAATACAGCAGTGCTGATACATTAGGCTCAGTCTATATGGGCGAAGCGAGTGATCTACCAGCGACTAATGAGAAGCTTGCTCATCTTGAACAGACTCTCTTGAATAATATAGATTTCAAAATCGAAGAAGCCTTAGTGATCAATACTAATGGAGAGGGGCTTGAAGATACTATCTTCCACTGGCATAGCGGTGATAAGGCTCGCATCTTAAAACTATTCGAGCGCTTCGATAAATACGCACAGAATACTGAACTAGGTGGACTCTGCCAGCTAGCTTTCAAACAAGGTCGTGATTGGTATATGATCAGTAAATACCAAGGCTCATATCTAGTCTTGAAGACTTCACATCCTGAGCCGGCGCCGGTGCTTGAGACTACGTATAGAGTTCTTACAGCCGTGTAAATCGTCAGTAAGTCATAAAGTGTGCACTCACTGTGAAAGCGCAAAAACGTGACAAATGTCACGTTTTTGCTATATGATGTACACAGATGATAGACAAACTTCTAAAACTAGTTATAGATAATAAGGCAAGTGATTTGCACTTAGCTACCAATGAGCCACCAATACTTAGAGTTGATGGACATTTAGTGCGTACTGATTTTGCGCCGCTTAATCATGAACAAGTAAAAGCATTATGCTATTCACTATTAACTGAGAAACATCGTGATCATCTTGAGAAGCACCTTGATGTCGATTGTTCTTACGGTGTTGAAGGTCTGGGTAGATTCAGGGTTAACGTTTATAAAGATCGTATTGGTTATTCTGCCGCGCTTAGAACTATCACCGAAACCATTCCAGCGTTAGAATCTCTGGGATTGCCTGATACAGCCAAGGAAGTAGCTAAGTTACCGCGCGGATTAGTTCTGGTTACCGGACCTACTGGCTCTGGTAAATCTACTACGCTAGCTGCCATGATGGATTGGGTGAACACTCACAGAGCTGAGCATATTCTTACGGTGGAAGATCCTATCGAGTTCGTGCATAAATCCAAGAAAAGCATTATTAACCAGCGTGAAGTTGGTGCGGATTGCGAATCATTCAGCTCTGCTCTCAGAGCGGCATTGCGCGAAGACCCTGACGTTATACTAATCGGTGAGATGCGTGACCTTGAGACTATATCTCTAGCGGTGCGTGCTGCTGAGACTGGTCACTTGGTATTCGGTACACTGCACACTAGCTCTGCCGCCCAAACTCTCGATAGACTTATCGACGTTTTCCCGCCAAGCCAGCAGACACAAGTACGCATACAGTTATCGAACTCTCTCAAGGCTGTGCTTAGTCAGACTCTAGTACCGAAGATCGGTGGCGGTAGATGTATGGCGATGGAGACTATGATAGTAACTCCAGCGATTGCGAACTTGGTTCGAGAGAGTAAAACGTCACAGATTTACAGTGCTATCCAGACCGGACGCAAAGAAGGTATGCAAACTCTAGAATCTGCGCTTGCTGAACTTTATAACGCTGGTAAGATACGCCTAGAAGATGCGCTAGCACGCTCATCCAAGGTAGATGAGCTGAGAAACCTGATTAATACTACAGCTGGGGTTTAAACCTGATAACATAATCTAGGCATGTCTTTAATACTAATAATCGCAGCTATCTACTTTATACATTTAGCTTTTATTGCCCCGGGTAATATGGTGGACTGGCAGATTAGCCTCTGTCGTTTCTTCGGGCTTTTGCGCATAGATAATTATGAGCATAAAGCTCTTCAACCTAATAGTCTTGATGTGCATTTAGGTAGATCATTCGCGCGTCAACTTGCTGATGGTAGTTTCGAGACTTTCGAAGCTGACTATACTGTCTTAGCTCCTGGTGATTTTGTACTTGCTACTACTCGTGAGTTCTTTTATTTCCCGCGTAATATTCATGGTGTACTGCAAGGCAAAAGTTCTTGGGCGCGTTTAGGTTTATACGTAGAATCTGCTGGACTCTTCGATAGTGGCTTTCAAGGTGAAGGTGTAGTAGAACTTACTAATCAAGGCAATTGTCCGTTGACTCTTAGAGCAGACTCAGCTATCGCGCAGATGATTTTTTATCGCAACTTACCAGTCTGGAGACCATACGGTAAGAAAAAACATTCGCGTAGTAATTATCAAGGTCAAACCGGAGCTCGTCAGAGTGCCCTAGGTGACGTGCTTGCGCGTGACAAAGAGAAGTTCGCTGCTAGGACTTCGACTGAGTCGATGGAACTGAATTAGTTTTATATTCAGCTAAGTTATATTCATAAAGCATCCTAAACTTCTCGGTGCTTAAATCCTCTGTCCACAAGAGTAAAGCTGCTTCTTTGTTATCCTCATAATAATTAGGTCTTAGACCTTGGCGCTGGAAACTATATTTGCGATAAAGGTTCTGGGCGGCGAGATTACTAAGCCTGACTTCAAGAGTGACTCCGCGTATATTATTCTTAAGAGCTAGATCTAGTACGGATAGTAAGAGAGCTTCAGCTATGCCTTGGCGTCTGTGACTAGGATCTACAGCAAGGGTGACGATGTGCATCTCGTCGATAACTATCCAGACGCCTATGTAACCGAGGCAGCCAGTATGTCTCACTTCTGCGTTGCATGCTCGCTCGGCAGCCTCATTGATGGATGAATCAACTCCGGTGCCTCGCTCGCCTGCGCCTTGAATTGAGCCATCCTGACTACCTCGGGTTGGAAGAAGGTCTACCACGAGATAAGTGGCGATCCCATTATCTAATTCACGTAAAAAATTCTCACGAGTCCAATGGTGAGTACCGAAAGACTTAGGTTCTATTTCCATGATCGCGTCTAAGTCGCTGAGTTGCATGGGGCGGATATGGAATTTGGAGTTAGGCTGCAGGAAGTTTGACATTTAATAACTCCTCGAGTGGTTTCATCACAAAATCCCTCTCAAGCATGCGCGGGTGAGGAATAACTAAGTCTTCAGTATCTAAAACTAAATCTCCATATAATAAAATATCAATGTCTATTTTGCGAGCGAGCTTGCGACCTCTATTACTACGCTCAGGATCTATAGTGGCTTCGATATGGCGTATTTCAGAGAGTAACTCTAGTGGACTAAGAGTGGTTTTAAGTTCGACTACTCCATTGAGAAAAGTATGGGGGGCAGCGTCACCGACAGCTGGATTCTCTAGCCAGCTTGAATGACGTAATAATCTACTGAAAGGCATGAGCGATAGAGCTTTAACAGCAGCTTCTAACTGCTCTTTTCGCTCTCCAAGATTGGAACCTAGCCCGAGGTAGATTATTTCTGCTTTTTTCAAGACTTTAACCATTATAATTTAATTGGAGCCTCGCTGTGATAATTCAAATTATCTACTCACTATTCGCCCTTGCCCTAAGCCTTGCCTTCGGTAGTTTTACTAATGTTCTTATATATCGCATACCGCGTGGTATGTCTTTGCTTAAACCACCTTCTTCTTGTCCAAGCTGTAATGGTGAGATTCTGCTTAAGGACAATATACCTATACTTAGTCGTATTTTACTTAAGGGTCTGTGTCGTTTTTGTGGGGCGTCGATATCGCGCCAATATATGTACATAGAGGCTGTAGTTACCATAGTGTCTCTGCCTTTTATTGCTAAATATGTTTTATTTGAATTTTCACCCTTGAAATTTATTTTCTCCTTGATATTTATATCTATCGCAGTGGCGCTAGCGGTGATAGATCATGAGAGACAGATGCTACCTCATGAACTCACGTTTAGTGCGATATTACTGGCTTTGACTTATGCTTCTTTGATTAATCAAGGTACTGAAGCTTTAGCTGCAGTAGGCGCGACTTTCTTTTTTTTCGATATGCTCACTCACTTCGGTAATCGCTATTACTATGGTGAGCATGCTCTCAAGGTGATACCTGGAGCTTTAACTTTTCATAGAGAAGGTTTTCGCGAACAAATCGATAAGATTTATATTTATCTTTTTGCTTTAATAGCTGTATTGGCTATTTTTTATCAGTCTGGTTTGATGTTTATCACTATAACCCTGGGTCTACTATATGTAGCCTATGAGATATTTATAGATTTCTATTTCAATGCTCACCGTAACTCGGCCTCAAGTAACATTAATGAACTGGTAAGTGGTAGCCAAGATCAAGAGAGTATATTGGGTGGTGGGGATGTAGCTATGCTGGCTTTCGTAGCTGCGATCACACAAGTTCAATTCCTTAATACGCTGATACTAGCTTGCGTCTTAGCCCTAATTTACGCTGCCTCATTGAGTTATATCAGAACTAAGAAGATAGACTTGCAAGGGCAGAAAATCCCTTTTGGAGCGGCACTTGCAGCTTCTTTGATTACTGTTATGATACTTAATGTGGTCATATGACTACCTTAAAAATCGATTTATCTGACACCTTTATAGCCCTCGCTCTTGGCGAAGATAGATATTTGTCGGACATTAAATCTCAAGAGCTTTGGGATTCTACTGATACAGCTGCTAAAGCGCTGAAGAACTTCTTGCAACTTAAGAATATAGGTAGTCAAAAAACAGTTTGTTTTAGTCTACCTATTAAGATGCTGAATTATCAGGTGGTAACTTTACCTGAGAAAATTAAAGAACGTGAGAAGAAAGTGCTTCTAGGTCTTGAACTCGATAAAGCTAAGTTTGCTAATAATTTCAACTATAAGAAGCTAGAGATCACTTTGCGTGATGAAGATGGAGCCAGTCTTTGTGACTATATGGTTCTAGGTCCTAAGCGTGGTGTATTGGAGAAGTTGCAAGCCCTTGCTAAGGTCTTGAATTTTAAGCAGATTAGAGCCGTGCCAAGCTTTATGCTTTTTGCGCCACGAGTAACTGAAAGGCTCAGTGCTACTGCTTATGTTGGTGAGGATCGTACAGAAATTGCGATCTGGGGATCTGGCTTCCCATTGGCAGTTGCTGCAATCCCTAATACTGGTGACCAGATGGAAGACATCAATCGCTTTATTAATGGCTATTTTGATAAGGTAGAGAATTTAGAATTAAGCAACATTAGACTTTATGGTCCTAAGATGCGTGATGCGGGTCTGGCGTTCAGTCTCAACTATCCTAACGAGATTATTACTGATCCGGCGCATGCTATTGCCGCAGCACTTTATAAAGCAGAAGGTCAATTAGATGTTTTGATTAAGACCAAATTACCTAACCCGCCTATTGCAATGACTCCGCGTAATATGGTTTTCTTTTTGAGTTTTGTTGCCTTGATTGGACTTATTAGTTACACCAGCTATTTAGGTTCCAATACTAATCGTTATAAGCATGAGCTTAGTCGTTTATCTAAACGTGCTGAGCATATGAAACTTATTTATGCTGCCGCTAAGCGCCTTGATAGTGAAAAGCTTGAACTTGAATCTGAGAGAGATTTCTATCTTAAAATCACGAAGCGCCGTACCCCTTGGCATATGATACTTTTCGACTTAGGTGATCTTACTCCTCGCAATTTATGGTTTGAAAGGTTTAACTCTACTAAGAACACGGTAATGATCGCTGGTAAAGCTACAGCACCAGAAGATGTTGCAGCTTTGTCGTTGAACCTAAGTAACAGTTCTCGCTATTTCGAAGAAGCTCAAGTAATGGGCATGCGTGATTATAAAGAGAGCGATAAGGTCTATACCGAGTTTCAGCTCTCAGCGAAACTGAAATCCCCCTTAGCTAAGCCGAAGGAATTAACTACAGAAGCTAAGACTGCTGAGACTCCAGTTAAGGCTGCTGTGAAGACTGTTAATAAAGCTACTGTACATAGTCCTGCCGCAACAACTGTTACTAAGGGCACAGCGCGCGCGACGACAACAACAGCTAAAGCTACAGCTTCTGGCGCTACGGTTAGCTCTAAGACGGCAGCTGTAAAAGCTGCTTCTAAGGCTTACCATGCCGTATATTAGAATATTATTATAATAGCAAAAACGAGCCCGATGGCTCGTTTTTGCGTTGTCGTGGGCGAGTGCAGAGCGGATTGCTTCGCCTTCGGCTCACAATGACCTCATTATATTTTTATTATGTGAGTAGCACTTTGCAAGGTAAAATTATTAGGTTTGCAATTCGCAATATAAGGAATAAATATGGCACGTACAACAAAGATTGAAGATTATAGAAATATGGGTATTGCAGCGCACATCGACGCTGGTAAAACCACAACTACAGAAAGGATTCTTTTTTACTCAGGTAAAATCCACAAAATCGGAGAAGTTCACGAAGGAACTTCAGTAACTGACTGGATGGAGCAGGAGAAAGAGCGCGGTATCACTATTACGGCGGCAGCGATTTCTACTGAGTGGAAAAATAAATTTATCAACCTAATCGACACCCCGGGGCACGTGGATTTCACGATTGAAGTAGAGCGTTCAATGCGCGTACTTGATGGTGTGGTTATTGTTCTTTGTTCTGTTGGTGGCGTGCAGCCACAAACTAAAACAGTCTGGAGACAAGCTGATCGTTATAAAGTTCCACGTATCGTATTCGTTAATAAGATGGATAGATCTGGCGCTGATTTCTTCAGAGTTGTTAAACAACTTAAAGATGATGTGCGTGTTAACGCTCACCCGCTTCATGTGCCAATCGGTGCAGAGGAGGATTTCAAAGGTTTAGTAGATCTTCTTGAGAAGAAAACTTACATGTATAACGATGATGCTGGTAAGGATATTTCTATCACTGATGGTTACCCAGCTGATCTTGCTGATAAATGTTCAACTCTCAGAACTGCTCTAATTGAGGCTATTGCTGAGAACGATGAAGTGATGATGAATAAATACCTTGAAGAAGGTGAAGATGCTTTCACTATCGATGAACTTCGTAAAGGTTTGCATGATGCGGTAACTAATATTCAAGTAGTACCTGTACTTTGTGGTTCAGCTTTCAAAAACAAGGGTGTGCAGAAATTACTCGACGCTATTGTTGATTATTTACCGAACCCGCTTGAAGTAATGCAAATCAAAGGCATAGACAAGAATGGTGAAGAAGTTAGTCGTCCTTGTGATGATGATGCGCCGATGGCTGGTCTAGCGTTTAAAGTAATGACTGACCCGTTCGTAGGAAGATTAACTTTCGTAAGAATGTACTCTGGCGTAATTACTGCTGGTAGTTATGTTTACAACTCATCTAAGGATAATAAAGAGCGTGTATCACGCTTAGTGAAACTTCAGTCTGATGATCGTAATGAAATCCCAGAAATCCGCGCTGGAGATATTTGTGCGGTAGTTGGTTTTAAAGATACTACTACTGGAGATACTTTATGTGATGAGAAGAAACAAGTAATTCTTGAGTCTCTGCACATTCCTGAGCCGGTAATCTCAGTAGCCATCGAGCCTAAGACTAAAGCTGACCAAGAGAAACTTTCTCTAGGTTTGCAGAAGCTTGCTGAAGAAGATCCTACTTTCCGCGTGAGAGTTGATCATGAGACTAGCCAAACTATCATTTCTGGTATGGGTGAGCTTCACTTGGAGATCCTAGTTGATCGTCTAAGAAGAGAATTCAAAGTAGAGTCTGATGTAGGTAAGCCGCAAGTAGCTTACAGAGAGGCGATCAGAGCTAAATCAACTGCTGATATTAAATACGCTAAGCAGTCTGGTGGTAAAGGTCAGTATGGTCACGTTGTAATCGACTTCGAACCATTACCTATCGGTAAGGATGAAGAGAATAAAGATCTTCCTTCATTCGAATTCGTTAACAAGATCGTTGGTGGTGTGATTCCTCGTGAATTCATTCCAGCAGTTGAGAAAGGTCTAAGACAGGCTATCGGCTGTGGTGTGCTTGCTGGTTACGAAGTAATCGGTGTTAAAGCTACTCTAGTTCATGGTTCTTACCACGACGTTGACTCTTCTGAGATGGCGTTCGGTATTGCTGCTTCAATGGCATTTAAAGAAGGTACTGCTAAAGCGTCACCTTGCTTGCTTGAGCCAGTGATGAAAGTAGATATCGAAGTTCCTGAAGCGTTTATGGGTGATGTAATCGGTGACATTAGCTCACGTCGCGGTCGTGTTGAGAAGATGAGTACTAATCTAGGACTTTCTTTCGTAAGTACTTTCGTGCCACTAGCTAATATGTTCGGTTACGCAACTGACATCCGTAACAAAACTAAAGGTCAAGGTACTTTCACTATGGAGTTCGCTTCATATGAAGAAGTTCCACCTAATATAGCTGCTGAAGTTACTAAAGCTAGATCTAGTGTGGCGGCTAGGTAGTAGCCAAGACTTACAGTTAATAGCCTGTGATACAATTTACTTGTATGACGACCGTTGCTGCCGGAACAGATAAGATAGTTTTAGGTGCTGATTTTGGTAATGGGCCTATTACTGGCAAGGAAGCTAAAATCGTAGCTCCCGCGGGCGGAAGGGATGTTGCTGTAAAAGCATCAGAGCCGAAACTTCCAGACTTAATTGCTCCTTTTACTTTTGCTAATAGACATACTCGTTTGCCTGTTGATGTCAGAGTGAAGATTGCAGAATTAGTTATAAGACATGACAAAGAACTTAGAGCGGCATATAAGAAATTTAATTTTGAAAAAATAACTCTTCTTGGTGTCAGACAGCATGAGGAAGAAATTCATCACTTAAAACAACTAGGCTTTGATCCTGATAAAGACAGAGCTGCTTTTATTGAGGCAAGTACTTATGCTTCACGAGTGGACTTACCACTAAGTAAGCAAAGAGATTCTACGATTAGAGATATTAGGATGATGGCTGCCTCACTTGGTGCCAAGATGCCTGCGTCACTTGATAGGTTGTATCCGGGTCTTGATGATGCTCTTAGAGCATTTGAGGCTAAAAGAGTTAATGAACGTAAAGTAATTGTTATGCCTTTACTTGAGGGTAAAACTAGTTCTGTTAAATTGGAGGGAATAATAGATTCTCACGTACATGAGAACTGGATAGCCTACAAGGAATTATTAGCTAAGCATGGGGTTCAGCCCGGAGATAAAGCTGCTATTGATGTTCATCGTCGTAAACTTCGTAACATTGAAATGGCTAAGTTCATTCTTAACCTAGCTGTAGAAGTTCTTAAAAATCCTCTTGCTGCTTTTAAAAAGTTGGTATCTGTATATCAAGGCATGGTAGCTGATGGTAGAGAGAAAGATATTGGGCTTGCGGTCCAGGCACCTTTTATTGAGAGTGTTTTAGGATTTCTTCCAAAATTTAAAGCTGATACTGATGAGAATCTAGCACTGGCTGCTTAATTGGAGGCGCGTTAAGTTGCTGCTCTAAGTAGTTCTGCTTCTAATACTTGTGCACCAAGGTTATGATGCTCGTTACCTTTATAACCAGTAAATCTAGCCTCTTCTATAAATGGTGATTCTGATAGCTCGTAGTGAAACTCTTCTCCATTTCCATGACCTACTATCTTATCTCCTCTGGAATGATGAACCCACGCTATTTTTGCGTGTATATAACGGCATAGTTCAAGGGCATCTTTAGGACTAACTGTTTCAAGGAGTTTACCTTTAAGTAAGAAATTTAATATATCGAATATAAATTTTGATTTTATTCTCAATTGACGATAATTTTTTAGCACCGGTGGTGAGTAGAGATGCACAGCTCCCCATGTTGCTGGATTAGCCTCCTGTCCTAATAGGCCAAGTGCTACTGCTGCTAAATTAGCTCCGATTGAAGAGGCTGAGGTATTGATATTTAGAGGATCTATTCCCTTGCCTTGAGTGAGATAAGCTAACGCTGCTTGGATAGCTGCTACGGATGAAGCTTGACTGATAGTGCCTTCGTTGCCTTGTTCGCCAGGACGACTCATTAAGCAAACATTAGCTCTCAATTTATCGTGTATGCGCTCTGCTAGTTTAATTGTCGGAAAGCTAATACCAGGTGTTCCACGTCCCGAGATTAAGAGATATGTTTTACTTTTATTAAGATCTCCATCTTGAGCAAGAAATAAAAGTTGCATAATTCCATGACTTGGAATTTTGTGCTTGCTTGTTTCACTAGACTTAGTCCATCGTCCAGCAATCTTAAGTCTTTTTCTGGCATTAAAAACACTAAGACCCGAATGCCAACCAGGAGGGGCATAAGCTAATTGTTGAGCTGCGGTTGCAACAAGACCCATTGAGCTAATTGTAGGGCCAATCTAATGTCCATACATATAGAATCGGCTCAGCTAAAGGATATTTTGATACAATCGCAACTGTGCCCAAAGTCCTAGTTATCGATAATTACGACAGCTTCGTCTATAACCTAGTGCAGTACCTTGCTGAACTAGGCGCTGAGACCGTAGTCGTGCGTAACGATGAGCCTATCGCTATAGTAGAAGCTACTAAGCCAACTCATATACTTTTATCACCTGGTCCAGGCAAGCCTGCTGATGCTGGTATCTGCATAGAGATTATTAAACGTTACGCTGGCAAGATTCCTATACTTGGTGTCTGTCTTGGACACCAGGCTATTGGTGAAGCGTATGGAGCCACTGTGGGTAAGGCACCATATCTAATGCACGGCAAAACTAGTCGTATTAAGCATCATGGTGGTGGCTTGTTTAAGGATATACCAGAAGAGTTTACGGCTACTCGCTATCATTCACTCATCATAGATAGAGCTAGTATTCCTGCAGGCAGCCTGCAGGTAGATGCTGAGACTGAAGACGGGCTGGTGATGGCGGTTTCACACCCTAAGGTGCCGGGGCTTTATGGAGTGCAGTATCACCCTGAGTCTATACTCTCAGAGTACGGGCATAAGATGTTGGAGAACTTTTTGGCGTGAGGGTTCTAGGCGTAAACACTGGAACTTCAGTTGATGGCGTAGATCTCTGCCTAGTAGAGTGGAGTCTCGGCACTCTTAGTGACTATAAAATCATTCGCTCGGCATCGTATCCTTTCGATGAAGAATTACAAATCGCTATCGAGAAGCTTATTAATCTCCAGACAGCTAGTTTAGAAGAGATTTCTAATTTGAATTTTAAATATAGTAAATGGCTGGCTACTGTGATTAATCAATTCAAAAATATTAAAAGCCCAGCATTGAAACCTGCGGTGATAGATTATGATGATGATGGTAATCCACGTCCAGAGATAGAACTTATCGGTATCCACGGGCAGACCATATTTCACGGGCTGGAAAGCACTTGGCAGTTGGGGTCCGGCTCTATAGTGGCTAAGCTGACCGGCATAAATACTTTTTATGATTTTCGCCCTGCTGATATGGCATTAGGCGGAGCTGGGGCACCGCTAACTAGTTATATCGATGAGAAACTTATTCGTAATAGATTTATGGATCAGTGCATTGCTACTCTAAATATTGGTGGCATAGCTAATATCACCGTGATGCAACCAGGTAAGTTCACCCTCGCTTATGATACTGGTCCTGGTAATACTCTTATCGACACTTTGATGAAAAAACTTTTTCATCAGAACTATGATGATGGCGGGCAAGTTGCATTCTCGTCTAAAGTGAACGAAGATTTCATAGAATCCTTGATTAATCGCACTGAATATTTTTCTCGCGCACTACCTAAAACAACCGGGCGTGAATTATTCAATGAAAAATACGCTGATAAGTTATTGGACCTTGGTAATAAGGAGATCATCATCAGTTCTGCGACTTGGCTAACGGTAGTTACTATAAGCAGAGAACTGGCAAAATACCCTCTAACTAAGGTTTATGTCGCTGGCGGTGGGCGCAAAAATAAATTTATTATGGATAATTTACAGCATCTCAATCCATCTATACAATTCTTGTCTCACGACGAACTCAATATCGATGATCAATACAAAGAAGCTATGCTCTTCTCCTTATTGGCTTTCACCAGTTATTACCGTATCCCTAATAACGTTCCTGGCTCTACTGGCGCTTCCAAGGCTACAATATTAGGTAGTCTAGCTTATGCCTGATATCAAATATTCTTTAACTAAAATCGTTGCCACTCTGGGTCCTACCTCAGAGAACGAGGAAACCATTCGCGAGCTAATTAAAGCCGGCATTAACGTGGCGCGTATTAACTGTTCGCACGGTAACTGGACTGAGCGCGCTGAGCGCATAGCTACTGTGCGTCGTGTCGCTCGTGAGCTAGGCCGTCCTGTTGGTATCCTGGTGGATCTTCAAGGTCCTAAAATTCGTACTGGTACTTTACCTGATGATGGCATAGAACTTGTTACTGATGAGCGTGTGATACTAACTTCCAATGAAGCGAAAGCTAATTACGCTAGTAGCCCTAAGATCGTTTATATCCGTAACTATCCTCAACTGGCTTCTGACGTGAGTGTCGCTCAGCGTATATTACTGGACGATGGTTTGCTTAGACTCTCTGTGCTCAAGATCAATGGTGATGAGGTGGAGTGCAAGGTTATATTTGGTGGCAACCTTAAATCCAATAAAGGTGTCAATCTACCAGAGTCTAAACAGTTACTAGTAGAAGTAATTACTCCTAAGGATAGAGAAGATATAGTTGAAGCGATAAGGGTTGAAGCTGATTTTATTGCATTGTCTTTCGTGCGCAGAGCTGAAGATATAGTCATGTTAAAAGAACTGATTAATGAAGCTAAAACTAAGCTCAATTCTAGATCACCAATTAAAACCATAGCTAAGATAGAAAAGCCGCAAGCACTTCATTGCATAGATGAGATTCTCGATGAGGTGGATGGAGTGATGGTTGCTCGCGGAGACCTAGGTGTGGAGCTGGAGCCAGAGAAAGTGCCTCTTGCTCAGAAAGACATTATTCGCAAAGCTAATTACAAGAAGAAGTTCGTTATCACCGCCACTCAGATGATGGATTCGATGATTCGTAACCCGTTCCCAACGCGCGCTGAAGTATCTGACGTAGCGAACGCGATTCTCGATGGTACTGACGCGATCATGCTATCTGGTGAAACCGCCTCAGGTAAATATCCTATTCAAGCGGTAGAGTACATGCGCAAGATAGCTCTAGAAGTAGAGTGTAGTGAAACTATACAAATCGAGCGTTTAGATCTTAAAGACTTAAGTAAACTTGGACTTAGTTATATAGAGACTGATAACTTTGCTATCGCTCAAGCTGTTTATGATTTGGCGCAGTTACCGCATATCCGCACTATTGTGGCTTTCTCTTGTTCTGGACGCAGCGTACAGTTGATGTCTAAACTTAGACCTCACGCTAAAATCATCGCAGCTACTACTTATAGACATACTTATAACTATTTATCTATGGTTTGGGGTGTGACTCCAGTTTATTTCGACGAGGTTGAACATACTACTAAAACCATGATTAATATGGAAGAGTTCTTATTACGTCACGGTTTAGTGCGTGAAGGAGAGACCATCATCATCACTGGTGGTTTGCCTATATCAGCTAGAGCTTCAGCTAACTTTATTAAACTGCACCAATGTAATGGCTCATTAAAAGAGCTTGTTAAAGTTGATAATACTTGTCAGGTCGTCAATAAAGACCTGGGTCCAAGTCTGTCAGTATAGTTATGAAGCCAACCTTAGTCTATGACGGCGACTGCGGCTTCTGTAAATACTGGGTTTCTCAATTAAATATTTTAGTGGGTGACAAGATTGAAAGCAAACCTTACCAGTCTGTATTAAGCAGTGGTACTTGGAATGGTTTTACTAGAGAAGACTGTAAGCGTTCGATTAAACTTTATGATGCTAGTACCGGTCAAGCTTATGAAGCAGCGCATGCCGCTTTCAAGGCGCTTAGTTATAGTGATAAATCTTGGGCTAGTTTGCCACTGAAGCTATATAAGTCGCTACCAGGTTTTAAACAGATATCAGAATTAATATACGCCATAGTAGCCTTTGCTAGACCTTTGCTTTCTAAACTTGGTTCTGATTTGGGTGCTAATTACAGTATAGATTTTTTTATTCGTGGTATTGGGCTTTGTTATTTCTTATCGTTCCTGTCGTTACTGCCTCAGGTGGAAGCTTTATGGGGTCCGCGCGGGCTGTCGCCTATAGCTTGGTCAGCTATAGGTTTAACTTGGGTAGATGCTAGTCGTGCGGTTCCAGTATTAGTGTCAGCTTGCATATTAGGAGCTCTGAGTAGTTTATTGGTCGTTTTTAAACGTTATAGTAGTTTTGCTTTAGCTTTTAGTTTTCTGGTTTATTTTTTCTTTGTAAGTTTTGGCTCAGTGTTTATGAGCTTTCAATGGGACGCTCTATTGCTGGAGACTGGCTTTGTAACTATGTTTCTGAGCTTCTGCTCACAGCGTAGTTTTAATATAGCTACAAGGTTATTGTATTATTCTTTAGTCCTGACACTCTTTAAACTGATGCTTCTCTCTGGAGTAGTGAAACTAGCTAGCGGTGATGTGGCTTGGCATAGTTTAAGTGCTCTTGATTACCATTACTTTACTCAGCCTATCCCTAATCCTCTAAGTTATTTTGTGCATCAGTTGCCGGCTTGGTTTGACTATGTTTGTTGTGCCTTGATGTTTCTTATCGAGTTGGTTTTGCCCTGGTTTATATTTAGTCCTTGGGCTAAGCTGCGTTATATAGCTGGCATAGCTTTTATTGCTTTGCAGCTAATAATTATTAGTACTGGTAATTATTGCTTCTTTAATTTATTGACCATTTGTTTATCACTATTATTGTTCGACGATAATTCTTGGATGGGTTTGCGTTTGCCTGCCAAGAGCTGCTCTATGACTGCTGTTAAGCCTTTCCAGTTAGCTACAGTCTTGCTAACACCTTTGATTGCTATTCTGGTGTTTTTACTGGTTTATATCAATTTGATTTTTGTTAATCAACCTTTGGCAGCTTTGTTTAAGACTAAGCCATTGTTTAATATCCAAGTTTCTAATCCATTGTTCGAGCCGCTTAATCTTATTTATCGTAATCACATAGCTAGCCCTTATGGTTTATTCGCGGTGATGACTAAGGAGCGCCGAGAAATTATTATTCAAGGTTCTAACGATGGACGCAATTGGCTTGATTATGAGTTTAAATATAAGCCTGGCAATTTATATAGGATGCCACCGCAAATAGCACCAATGCAACCGCGCATAGATTGGCAGATGTGGTTTGCGGCTTTATCACCGTGGCAGCAGAATATTTGGTTTGTGAATCTGTGTATGCGCTTACTGGAAGGCGAGCCTTGTATTAGTAAGCAGCTAGCTTATAACCCATACGCTGCTAGGGCTCCAAGATATATTAGAGCTATTAGCTATAGATATGAATTTACTATTCTTAGTGAGCTTGCTAGTACTGGGGCTTATTGGAAGCGCTCTGATGCGAGGCTTTATTTGCCAGTAGTAGCAAAAAGGTGATCGACTTGGTAGAAATTCTCTACTTGTTTATGTTTAGACTCCGGCAGCTCATACACTCCAGCTGTATTGGTGCCCAGCTCTCTATTAAGTTTGATTACCTGCATGCCAGCTGCTTGTGCGGCATCTAGTTCTCCTTCCATATCTGAGAGAAATAATATTGAAGAAGCTGGAACTCCTAGATCGCGAGCAATATTCTCGTAAGATGATTTAGAGACTTTAGCGCCGATGCGCGTGTCGTAGTTGTGACTAAATAAATAATTCAAGTCGCCAAACTGAGTATAGCCAAATATTAGTTTTTGAGCGGTTACTGAACCTGAGGAGTAAACAGAGAGCTTAAGACCAGCTCTATGCCATTCGATGAGCATCTTGTAAGCATCTTCATAGATATGCCCTTTATAATCACCGCGCTCGTATCCTTGGCGCCAGATTAAGCCTTGCAATTCTTTTAAGGGGGTGAATTTGCGATCTTCATCTATGTATTGAATTAGCAGTGCAGCTTTATCGTTCACAGTAGAACCAGGCAGCTCGGCTAAGATGTTCTGAACTTCAACGCTAGCACCTTCAACGCCAGTGAGGAACTCTAATAAGTGCGCGCGCGCATAAGGAAATAAAGTCTCTTTAACGAAGCTGATAGATGAGGTGGTACCTTCAATATCAGTAACTATATGAGTGATACCCTGCATTAAGCTGTAACCGCCATTAAGTCGTCTAACAATGGGAAGCTCTCAGCAATATTGTCGCCAGTATATTGAGCGACCCAACCAGCATCTTCTGAAAAGAATCTAATACATTTGAAATCTGGTCTAGTACCCATATCGAACCAGTGTTTAGTGTTGGCTGGCACACTGATAAAATCTCTGCGGCTGCAAAGAATCTGATAAACCTTATCTTCGATATGCAAGCAGAATAAACCCTCACCCTCGATAAAGAATCTCACTTCATCATCAGCGTGGATATGTTCAGCAAGGAATTTATTGCGCGCAGTGTTGAATTTCTCAGAGTCCATGTTAGCGACGATTGAAGAGTTCATTGAAACTACATCGACGCTTTTGAAGCCTTGACTAAGCATTACATTGTCGATATCTGTTTTATAGCTTGAGAGAATCTCTTCTGAGCTGGCACTAGCGCTTAGATTGTTATTAGCAGCCCAATGTCTAAAACCCACATTAACTAGGGCTAGTTCATTGCTGATACGCACTGGGTTCTCAGTGTCGAGTAATATATCTGCTTTATCTGTATAAACCAACAATCTAGACATTAGCTAAGCTCCTTATTTGGTAATCCAATAAACTATCAAAGGCTTCAAGATGCCTGCGCAATTCAATGACATCACGCCCCCAAACGTAAATCCCATGTCCGCGAATTAAATAAGCGTAGATATCCGGGTTCTCTTCTTGCATGTAGGACTGCACTTCGCGAGCAAGGCTTTCTATATCTTGAGTATTGTTAAAAATTGGTAAGCGAACTTTAACTTCATGGCTAGTATTGCTGCCGATAGCTTTTAGTAATTCGTAGCCTGTTAATAATAGTTCTTCAGACTCAGAGTGCATAGATACTAAAACACTTAAAGCTGAATGTACATGTGCCACAGCTCCGATCTTAGGACTGAATCTATAGAGGTAAGAATGTAATAAAGTTTCTGCTGAAGGTTTAGGTTGAACAGTACTTAAATCATCTTGCGTGATTGGCAGGATAACAAAGTTATCCAGTGTTAGTGATCCTTTATCGGGACCAGACGCGGAGATAATAAAGTTATCCTGATCTATACGCTGAGAAAAATTACCACTGGTAGCTGGCACCCAATTGCGCTTAGCGGCGAAGATACCAAGATCAATCAACTCTTGCTTAAGCTGCTGCACTTGCAAAATCTCCTTGGTCAGGGGCATTGTCTAAGATACTAGCATTTTCAATTTTGCTTTTGGCTTTGCTAAACATATCTTTGACTAGGGCTAAGTATGAAGGGTTTTTAGCCTTGGTATTAGCTTCTATCTCGTCTACTTCGGCTTTTGTTAAATGCTCATTCGACATTTCTTTTTTGCGTTCAGAAACTCCTTGGAAATAGCGTGCCACTCCATCAAATAAGAAACAAAGTGGTCTACAGTAAGGCTCAAGAGGTTTGGCAAATTTAGAGAGTAAGTCAAAGACTGTACCGACAATATAGAAAGCTCCTGATGTTACATAGTTTTTGCGTTTGTATTTAATTTGATGTTTAGAGACCTGTTCTAAATCCAGAGCTAAGCCACCACCATCTCTTACAACAGCAGCTGATTTCTCATCACCAGTGATTGCCCACAGGGTTGATCCAGCTAGAGCCGCAAGACCACCAGCGGCACCTACGACTGGTTTACCTTCTTTGAAGGCTTTAAGTGGATTGCGGAATTCTTTGATTAATTTACCTAGACCTGTAAATAAATGAGTAAAGTGATCTATTGGGCTATTGAAAGTACTTCTGCCATTTATATTATTAACTTGGTTGGCAAGTTGAGTTAGTCCTACACCAAAACCGTTCACCATATAGGCTTTATTCTGTGGTATGAAAAGTCCGTTAAATACATAAACTAAATATCCAAGTAATGAAGTATAGTTTCTGAAAGTAAGTTGTTTAAGAGCATTGGTAATACCATTACCTAAGAGGAATAGTTTGGTAGTCCACTGTCCTAGCTTGTCACCTATGTCTTTAAACTTATTCAAAATAGGGAATTTAGTGATAAATGAAATACTGTTACCGATAACTTGAAGAGTGTTTGTAACAGAACATATCTTCTTGTTAGCCTCGTCAATAGAGTTAACAAATTCACTATTCTTTGTCGCTTCGGTTCCGTTTTGTGTATTGGTAGTAGTAGTTTGTCCTTGATTCTCGGGATTGGTAGCAGTCTGTTCTTGAGTATTTACTGCATGTATTTGAACTATAGGATTTTGGGTGCTGCTAGTAGTATTTGATTTATTAACAGATTCTGTGTTTGTATTTGTGCTTCTTGTATTTTGGCCTTGCGGATTGCTGGTATTTTGGCCAGCATTATTTACTCCACCTCTATTGGGCGGTTGTGCGTTTTTAGGGTCAATAGAAGATGTCGCGGTTGCGTTCATTGACAGCTGTCATGTTATCACAACGTGTAATATGTATTACCTTGAATTAAGGCTCAACCAAGCCATTATTTTACTAAATTTTGTTAATACAGCCCTAATCAAATAATATTACTTCGTTTTTGCTAATATTTGCAGAATTATGGCTACTCAGGAAGATCAGGAAATAGCTAGACCCCTGCTCAAGCTTATTGACGAGTATAAAAAAACAATAAAGGCCAAAGGGCCGGTTTTAGAGTGGTCTGACGCCTTTCTTGAGCGTGTGCGTGATAAATATCGTGATGCGGCGCGTCGCTATAGAGGCGAATGGTCTATAGAATTCTACGAGACTTTGCAGAATATCAACAAAGAAAGTATTAAGCGCGGACACTGTAACTAATTACAAGATAGTCGGGTTAGGCGCATCGCCATATACTTCTTTAGGGTCAAATACTTTTTCAGATTCTAAATACTCTAGTTTAATTTCAGAGAATTTTTTACTTGATGGGTTAATAGGCACTGCACGATAAAAACAAGATCTATAACCAACGTGACAACTTGCTCCAGAAGAGAGCACCTCAACGCGAATCCAGACGCAGTCTTGATCGTCATCAATGCGAAACTCTTTGATCTTCTGTACTAGACCACTGGTTGCACCTTTATGCCAGAGTGCCTTGCGGCTGCGGCTGTAGTAATGTGCTTCACCCGTTTCTATAGTTTTGCGCAGAGCTTCTTCATTCATGTAGCCATGCATTAATAATTCACCAGATTTATAATCTGTGCAGACTACTGGAATGAGTCCAGCCGCGTCGAATTTAGGGGCAAGAGTGTTGCCTTCTTCGACTTGTTCTATGCTGCTGCGGGGGGCGAAACTGCCTGGTTCGATTTGATTCACAATAGGATATCTTAGCAATTAGTTGTGTGGTGTTGCTACTTAAGCTCTATGCTTTGCGATGCACGGCGCGCCCCTGCCACCGAACGAGGCCCTCCGCGGTGAGCGTGGCAGGGAGACAGCCGTGCTCACCAGTGAGAGCATTAGAGTAAATAATTTATGCCAAAAAATAGCCTAATACCAGACCCCGGCTGTATCCCACTCAATTCATCGATAATCGGAAAGCCCAAAGATAAATTAGCATAAACAGTATCATCAAAAGCAGCACTCAGACCTGGACTAAGAAATATAGTATTGCCGCCATGACCTTCTTCTTTAAGACCTTGATATTCTAGTTGCTCTTGGAAAACACCATTCATTTCCAGCACCAATGCGAAGCGACTGCTATGTCCAAGTATCTCTTCTGGGAAAGCGCGATCTAATAATCGATCAGAATCTGGATCTATAGTGTAAGTAGCTGCGAGATTATAAAGTACTGTATCACCAACAGCGGTATCTTGAGAGCCGCGAGTGGATAATCTATAAATAGCGCTAGCAGTGTAAGTAAAAGGTGCGGCAACTTTAGTGAGAGCAAGTCCCATTAATGGATCGAGAGAACCAGTACCAGGTTGATGATCTATGCCGAGTTTATCACCATCAGGAGCACGCTCATTAGTCTGTCCGGTCGGCAGTTTCAAACCTGCTATTAAAGCGGCATGCCAGTTATTGTTTTCGTAGAATCTGTAACGCGCGCTTAAAGTCATATCACCAAAACCAATAGAATCACCTTCGTTAGAGACGGTGTCGTGGGCGCTTTGGATATTGGATCTAAATATATAAGGATAGCTAATACCAACGCTCAAATCATCAGTGACTCCATAAAGGGCATTAAGAGCTAGGCTGTTCATGGCTCCATGATTATGCACATGAATATCACGACGAGCATAGCTTTGCATCGCGTTCAGGCTGATGGTATCAGCACCTTGATAAATCCAGCTAGTACCGACTACTAGCTGACCTTGCTTAGGTGTAAACCCTGGAGTTGCAATAATTGGTCCACCGAAAACGATTTGATCACAAGGACAAGCGCAAATACTACAGCTTTTGGCTGAGTTGCCGATAGATAGCATTAGGAAAATTAGGGTGGCGGAAAAATATTTCATTCCTTAACCTGAGTTTAACCGAAGATGGGAAAGTATAGAACACGAGGGTGTATATGTATAAATTAGCCAAAATTATAATCCTTCCAGTTTTAATTGCAATGATGCAATTACCTGCTGCCGCTATGCCACTAGGTGCTTCTGCACGTGTGGATGTTGAGGCTCAGCCAGATCCAGTTTTAAGTGAAGCTATTACAGAGTCTGTTCAACAAGCTCTTAGCGCTAATACTCAAGAAGACTTCGACGCAATTCTTACTAATATAGTAGAGCAGCTTGCTGGTAACACCGAGCTTCCTTCTAATATTATCCCAATGATTAAGCAAGAAATCATGGAAACGCAGGGAGCTAGTAGCGTAGCTAATATGGACTGGTAAATTATTGGTCTCTAGGTATAATACCTAGTGGCACATGGTTTTACTCGCATTCATAGGCTTATACTTCTTGTTAACTATCGCCATTGGTGTTGGTGCGACTAAGTACATCAAGAGCGCAAAAGATTTTGCTACTGCTAATAAAAAAATGCCGCTGATGATAAGTACAGCAGCGATATTTGCTACTTGGTTCGGTGCTGAGACTATGCTTGGAGCTCCAGTGGAGTTTATGAAAGGCGGGGTCTTAGGAGTTATAGAAGATCCTTTTGGTGCTGGTCTTTGTTTGCTTTTAGTTGGTATGTTCTTTGCGCGTAAGATGTATCGCCTCGATATGCTTACCATTAATGATTTATTCGCACGTCGATTTGGACGTAGAGTAGAAGTCGTAGCCAGCGTTTTTATGGTTCTTTCTTATATCGGTTGGGTAGCAGCGCAGCTAATTGCTGTGGCGACCGTCTTGCATACTGTGACAGGTATATCACTCAATATCGGTATTTGGGTAGCGACTTTAGTAGTACTTGCTTATACCTATGCTGGTGGTATGTTTGCGATCTCTATAACTGACTTCGTGCAAACCGTAGTAATTATTATTGGTTTAGTTTTTATCACGGTAAAACTAATGCTTATAACCCCAGATCTTTCGGCAGTATTGCATGGATATCCTGAAGGATTTTTTAGGTTTATTCCGCCGGCTGATGCGCAAGCTTGGACAGATTATATTGCAGCATGGATGGTTATAGGATTAGGTTCTATTGCGCAGCAGGATGTATTTCAGAGAGTGATGACTTCAGATTCAGAAGACAATGCTCAGTTGTCCTCATATCTGGCTTGCGCACTTTATCTAACAGTAGGGGTTCTACCTTTAGTTATCGTCATACTCGCCAAAGCTAATGGCTTAGTAGATCCTGCGCATCTTAATAAACAGACTTTGTTATTAACTATAATTGGCAAAGATGACATTTGGTTGCAGGTAATGTTCTTTGGGGCTTTTCTCTCTGCTGTGATGAGTACGGCGAGTGGTGCGATGTTAGCGCCAGCTACGGTACTAGCGGAGAATATTATTAAGCCAGCCTTGCATGAAAAAATCAACGATAAGCAGTTGCTAGCTATACTCCGCGGTTCAGTGGTGATTATTGCGGTAGCGGCATTGATAATCTCGCATGGCAATAAAACTATCTATGAGTTAGTTGGTGGAGCTTCCACTGTGAGTTTAGTTTCATTGTTTGTACCTTTAGTGATGGCGCTCTACACTAAAACTGAGAGTGAACTTGGTGCACAGTTCTCGATTTGGTTTGGTGTTTTGGGTTTGCTTTATGCAGATAATTATGGGGTTGCTCTGGCGGGGGTAAAATTCCCAGGATTAATGGTTGGGCTTTGCGCGAGTGGGTTTGGGTTCCTATTAGCATGGATTATAGAAAAGATTTATTTAAAGCAGCCTAGAGGCAACGCTTAGATTCTGCACTCGCCCACGGCAGCGCAAAATCGTGACGTAAGTCACGATTTTGCTATACTAAAATCGTCTTTGCCTATGTCCCATGAAAGCTTCAATATTCTCTCTATAGTTACCCTTTTAGGCGGCACGGCGCTGCTACTTAATGGTCTTGATGTAATGGACCTTAACTTGCGTAATGCTGCGGGTCCAGCTTTTAAACGTGCTATCGAAAAAGCCACGGAAAATACTTGGATGGGCATTATTCTCGGTACTATTATCACGGGTGTGGTGCAGAGTAGTACGGCTGTAACATCGATACTAGTTTCTTTTGTTCAATCTGGGTTAATTAATTTTGAGCGCACTGTTGCAGTGATGCTAGGTGCCAATATTGGTACTACTGTTACCGCTCATATAATGGCGTTTAATATTATCAAATGGTCACTTGCGATAGTCTTTATCGGCTTTATGATGCAGACCTTAGCGAAGCGTAACCAAAGTATTTATATAGGTAACGCAGTTATGGCTAGCGGTGTGATGTTATTCGGTCTGCATCTGATGTCAGAATCGATGAAGCCGCTAAGATATTCGCAGATGTTTTTAGAGATGATGCAGAACTTCGAGAGTCCTTTAATAGGGATTCTAGTGGGTGCTGCATTTACTGCTCTGATACATTCTAGTGCTGGTGCTTTAGGGGTGATGATAGGTCTAGGGATGCAGGGTTTACTTACTGTGGAAGCTGCTGTGCCATTGATGTTGGGTGCAAATATTGGTACTTGTGTTACGGCGGTGATAGTATCTCTTAAAACTACTTATCAAGCTAAGCGCGTGGCTGCTGCTCACATCATCTTTAATATATTGGGCGTCTTGCCTTTTGCTTTTATAGTGCCGCAGTTTACTAGTTTTGTTAGTAGTTTTACGCCGGCAGGTAATGTAGCGCAATTTATCGCTAATTCTCAGACGGTTTTTAATGTGGTTACTGTTGTGATTGCCATACCTTTTATTAAGCAGTTAGTCTGGCTTAGCTCCATCATGGTGCCGCCAGATGATAACGCTATCCACAAAAAATATACTATGCCAGTGGTGAGCCAGTTCTCGCAGAATCCTGATATAGCTCTTGTGCAGTCACGTGATGGAATTCGTTGTTTGCGCAGTATCGTTCGTGAGATGCTTTGTGTCTCTGGTAAATATTTTCTCAACCAACATCGTTTAGAGTTTGCTCGCATAGAAGATCTCAGACGCGATCATAATGAACTTAGAAGAGATTTGATGAAGTTCCTCAGTAAAGTCAATGCCAGAGGTAATTTCAAGCTTGGGATAATCGAGACCTCAGATATACTCAATCAAACTGCTGTGATTAATGAGATAGAACATATAGTGCATAGGCTTAGCTATTCGCTTGAAGAAATGGATAGAAAGGTACCTAACTTTAATGAGCGCTTTAGAGGTTTAGATCAATATTTTTTCCGTACTGTTAGATGTTTTAACTATGCGGTAGATGCTTTTTTGAAAAACTCACGAGAGTCTGCTATTAAAGTCTCGCGTGAGATAGAGGCTATGGCTAAGTTCGCCGAGCAGTTTAGGGGAGCCGCTATAGATCAGATCTCTAGTAATAATGATCTTGAGCACGATAGAGTTAATCTTGAAGTTCTTGATGTACTTCGTAGTATTAATAGTTGTAGTCAGCGTATTTGTAATGTAGTGCTCACTGAAAGCTCTAGAGCTTTGGTTAGATAATATGGCTTATTTAAATCGTAAAAAATTCTTCTCGAAGCGCGTGATGGTTGCATCTTTGGGAGCTGCTTCGCTATTGAGTTTTATTGCTTTATACAGGCATGAGACCATTAGCGCAATCTGGTTTATATTCGCGGCGCTCTGCTGCTATGTTATTGGCTATCGCTTCTATGCAGCATGGATTTGTGCGCGAGTATTAGTTCTCGATCCGAGTCGAGCGACACCAGCCGAGAGGCTTAATGATGGTAAGGATTATTTGCCTACTAATAAATGGGTGGTCTTTGGGCATCACTTTGCTGCTATCGCTGGACCTGGTCCATTAATAGGACCGACACTGGCGGCGCAGTTCGGATACTTGCCCGGCACTATGTGGATACTTGCTGGTTCTGTAGTTGGTGGTGCTGTCCAAGACATGTTAGTTTTGTTTTTCTCGACCCGCCGTGATGGTAAAAGCATAGGACAAATAGCTAAAGAAGAATTAGGACCTATTGCTGGCTTTACGGCACTGATCGGAACGCTAATGATAGTAGTAATTTTAATTGCGGTATTAGGTCTTGTGGTAGTTAAAGCAATGACCAACAGTACTTGGGCTACTTTTACAGTATCGTCTACTATACCGATAGCAATTTTTATTGGTTTGTATATGCGCTATTTGCGTCCGGAGAAGGTTCTAGAGGCTTCTTTAATAGGGTTGGCTTTGGTGCTAGCAGCTGTAGTTGGCGGACAATATATCGGTGATTATAGTTGGGGCTCATGGTTTAACCTGGGCGCTCAGCCGCTCGCTTGGTCAATAATTGTTTATGGATTTCTTGCCGCGACTCTGCCAGTCTGGTTGCTACTAGCGCCGCGTGATTATTTATCTACCTATCTTAAGCTTGGCACTATTATTCTTCTAGCAGTTGCAGTCTTGATATTAAGACCAGATTTGCAGATGCCAGCTATTACTAGATTCGTTGATGGTACTGGTCCTATCTTCGGTGGTAAAGTTTTCCCCTTCATGTTTATTACTATTGCTTGCGGGGCGATCTCTGGATTCCATTCGTTGGTTGCTTCTGGTACCACGCCTAAGATTATTGCTAGTGAGCGTGATATTAGGCTAATAGGCTACGGAAGTATGCTACTGGAATCTTTAGTAGCTTTGATGGCGATGCTAGCAGCATCTGTACTAGACCCTGGAGTTTATTTCGCTATTAATAGTCCAGCGGCTCTGGTTGGTAATAATGTAGTTGATGCTTGCGCAACCATAACTAGCTGGGGCTTTGTGGTGACGCCAGAAACTATGAATAAGCTTGCTGCCGATGTTGGTGAGGGATCTTTGCTCGCGCGCACAGGTGGTGCTCCATCACTCGCTGTCGGTATGGCGCATATATTTTCTAAAGTTTTTGGTTCTGGTTTATTAGGAATCTGGTATCACTTCGCAATTATGTTTGAGGCGGTATTTATACTTACGACTTTAGATGCTGGAACTAGGGTGGCAAGATTTATGCTCCAAGATCTGCTTGGTAATCTCTGGAAACCACTAGGCAAGACTTCTTCATACGCTGCTAATGTTTTTGCTAGCGCTATTGTTGTTAGTGCTTGGGGCTATTTCTTATACGCTGGTGTTATAGATCCTAATGGTGGAGTGAATATGCTTTGGCCATTGTTTGGCATAGCTAATCAAATGCTGGCTTCTATTGCTTTATGTGTTTGTACTGGAATTTTAATTAAGTCTGGTAAGCTGAAATATATTTGGATAACTGTTATCCCCTTGTTATTCTTGGTTACAGTTACTACAACAGCTGCTATAGAGAAGTTTATTAGTGTTGATCCTAGGGTTGGATATTTAGCGGCATTGAAATTGTTGGTGAATTCTGAATCCCCGTTTAAAGAGCAGTTGATCTTTAATCAGTATGCGATTATGGGTTTGACCCTTGCCTTTTTATTCTGCTTATGGGTTGTATTCATCGGGACTATTAGTTTGTGGTTACGTGCCTGTGCTGGCGAGCAGTTCAAGAGCTTGGAGGCTGACTATACGCCGTCTAAGATTAATCTAGATCCAGCTATAGTGCCAAGTCTACTATTTAAGGCTAAAACTGAGAGTGATTATAATAAGCCTAATCGTTGTTGCTAAGCACTGTAAAATTCTTAGTTTTAAAAACTTCTGGTAGTTGGCTTACCGCTTTATAGGCTTGCTGCTTATCGAGAACTATGTAATCTATGCCATATTGCTTGGTTATTTGTTTTATCTCATTGATATCCGAGCTTGAGTATATTCTTTCTTGTGCTGCTAAGCGGCGTTTGATTTCCTCGTAGTAGCCTTTATGGAAAGGAATATCAGTCTCAGAGCTAACTAGTACGCTGCGATAAGCGAAGGCTGGAATATTACTGGCGAACCTAGTTGGTGCCACGATAAGACTATCTATAGGAGTGCTGCTGAGATATTGCAGTACTTGCCGTTCTTGTTTTTTGACGCGAATAAGATCATCATCTACTTGAGTTGCCATAAGTAGTAGGGCTGTTACTGTGAGTAGCTTAATGATTATAGGTTTATTCTTGTATAATTCTTCAGCTTGGTAGAACCAAGTGCCGATGAAGAAGATAGAGATAAGCGGTAGGGTGTAAGAGATATATCTATGAGGTAGATATAGGTAGAAAAGAATAATATGGGCTAATATGAAGAGCCCTAAGGAGACATATGTGCTAGTCCAGAGATAGCTAGGTTGAGCTTGGTATTTAACTTTGGATAGTAGTAGTTTATTGATTAGTAGATAACATAGGGATAATATTATTACCCCAGCGAGCACATAGGGTGCGAGTTTAGTGATTAAAGAGAGGAAAATTTCTGGCTGAGTGTTGAGTTGAGTAACACTGTAAGGTAGCATGATGACACAGCGTCTGCCATCGATAAAACATTCTGGCAGTTTGATTGTTTCGCTGAAGTTTATTAATTCTCCGAAACTATGATTGCGATGATAGAAATATCTGAAATATATAACTAAGGCAGCGCTAGCTAGGGCTGTTAAAGTGGCTTTAGGATTGTATCTTCTAGCTAGGGTTTCTGTTGATAGAATTATCATCGACATAAAACACACCGTCGGATAACAAAGTGCTTGCAGGGCTAGGCAGACAGGCAGCCAGATGCGGCTCTTAATAGTCATTAACCAAAGAAAGGCGAAGAATAATAGGTAGAAGCTTGAACGCGGCAAGCCGCCGGCGATATAGTTCATTGCCCAAATATACAGATTGAAAGTAAAACATATCCAGTAGGCATAGCGAGGACCAGCGTGAGTTTCGCTGAGTTTAAAAAGGAAAAATGTAGTTAAAGTGATTATGGGGAAAGGCAGGTATTGTGAGATCAGCTTAGGATCTACTATCAAGGAGCCTAAATGATAAATCCAGCTGAATACTGGAGAGATCATGCTTGGCTGAGTCATGTAGGAAGCTATGTAGTCATTAGCGAAATAGTCTGGGTTAATAAATCTAGCCATCCAGTATATCTGGTTGCGCACGTCATCATTGATAGCCATAGGGTCAGTGAAGATTCTATGTTCAACGATTAGTGCTAATACTAGGCTGAATAAAAGGGCGTTGGTTTGTGATTTGGCTGCTTTATGCATTAAACATATAATGTCATAAATTATTCATTTAATGACTTGCAATATACATCTTATTTTGATATAAATAGTCTCTATAGCAACATTATGGGTGTAAATGCTGATTTTCTTAAAGAGTTTTATGGCTTAAATAATAGAGCCCCAGCAGGCCCTCCTGCCGAGTGCCCTTTCGGTTTCGGAGGAGGAAAGGCAGAAAGAATAGCACTGGCAAAAAAATATTTAGATACTAAACTTCACGAAGTCAGGGAGGCTGTTGAGAAAGGAACAATAAAACTTCTCCCCCTTGGCGTAGAACAAGTTGAAGGAACAAAAAATCTAGTAAAACGAGGACAGATTCCACTCCATGCCTATATAGCAATTATGCTTAATCATGCATCTGCTCCCTTCCTAAACTTATTTAATGATTTTGGAAACTACTTAAAACAAAATATCGGTGCGACAATCAATCCACTAGCAAAACTATTTGACACGAGAACACCAATCACTGAAATAATTCAAGCTGGTGTCCATGGAGCTTCACATCTCTGGGAAGTCATTTTAAAATCAATAATCATCAAACGAGGCTCGCAATTAACAGCTGCAGAGTTTCGTGACGCAATAGACAAATCTAGAGAATTACTACTTGATCTTACGCAAATCCCTCTAGTGATTTTTGTGGAACTCTCGTCCTACCTATTTAATCGAGGCACAAAGCCCTATGCATTCTTCAAGCCTGATGAAATGTATAAAGAAAGGATGGGAAAGAATATAAAAGAGAAGGCAATTAAGTATGATCTTGATAGTCGCAAAACAAGCTTGGATACAACGATGCTAAGCAGAGATCCTGGTTTTATAGGGACTAAAGCTAGGATAGCAAAACATAAGGCTATTGATTTAGAAGTTCAGGGTTGCCCTGGATTAAAAATTATCCCTCTCTATATCCAATATATGCAGCAAATTTTTGAACAATATTTATTTCCCGAGTTCGATCAATTAATTCGCTATGCTAAACCCTAATTAATTTTACGCAGGACTACTATATCTAGATCATTATGATAAAGCAGTTCTAGCCCTAAGCTCATTTGAGTGAAAGTCTTAGGACTATAGAATGAGATATGTGTCGTATCGTCTTTATAACGCCAGCTTGCGAACTGATCATTAGGCGGAAGAAATTTAGTCATTATCGCTAAGTAGCCATTGGGTTTGAGAAGTTGATTGATATGGCTTAGAGTCTCTAGCGGATTTCTTAGGTGTTCGAAAACTTCGGTTGAAGTTATTAGGTCATATGATTCTGATTGGAGTTTTGTAGGGAAGTAATAAGGGTCGTAGATCTCTGCTTCGAGATTTTGCTTTTTAAGTAGTTTAGTTAGAACTGGGTTGGGTCCGCAGCCGTAGTCTAGGATTTTAGTCGCGGTATATGGGGTGATAGCGGTTTCTATAAATCGTTTAAAGATTTCCATGTATTCGCTGTTGTCACTAGTGTTTTGATGTTGGTCATATCTAAGTTTTTCATCTTCTGGGCTGAGATGAAACTGCGGATCTAAATATGTGAAATCACAGTTAGGGCAATGGTGATAAGTTTTGCCGTTCTTGAGGACGGTGGGATTCGTAGTGGGAGACTTGCAGATAAGACAGTTAGGCATCAACTTCGAAGGTGTACTTCATGGTATTGATTGTAGCCCCGAATATGCTATTATAAATGTATGGGTCGTAGACACGCAATAGGTGGATTTTACGACCTTGGTGCCAGAAAGTATCAGGTATAACTAATACTTTCTGATTTTTGTGGTATAAATTAGTTATAACTAATACTTTTATGTTGCTAAAACGCTCCGAATATTGGCAAAAAATCAAACCCTTTATGGCTAAGCCAATAATCAAAATTATTACTGGACCAAGACGTTCTGGTAAAAGCTATTTTTTGAAACAAATTATTGATGAGTTAAAACTTCAAAAATACAGTCCAGAGCAAATCATTTATATCGATAAAGAATCATTAGACTTCGACCATATCAAGGACTATAAAGATCTCAACAACTATATTAGCCCTTTGTTAGAAATAGCTGAGGGCAAAAAAGTCTGTGTATTAATTGATGAAGTTCAAGAGATTAGAGAATGGGAGCGCTGTGTGCGTTCGCTAATTAAGAACGATGATATTGATGTCCTGCTCACTGGCTCGAATGCCCAAATGCTTTCATCAGAGCTTGCTACTTTCCTCAGTGGCAGGTATGTGGAGTTTCCCTTATATACACTTAGTTTTGCTGAGTTTATAGATTTTTATGAAAGCAGCTCTAGCGATAAGCAGGCTTTATTTTTAGATTATTTGCGCTTAGGTGGACTACCTGGCATTCATAGATTTAACTATGATCCTGAGGTCTTGCGCTCGTATCTATCCTCAGTACTTGATGCCACCATTCTTAAAGATATAGTCAAACGCTATCAAATTCGTGATTACAGTGATTTTGAAAATGTTTTGAGGTATGTTGTCGATAACATCGCTAGTACTTTCTCCGCGAAATCTGTTTCTGATTACTTGAAGTCACAGAAATTAACCGTTGGAATTACAACTGTACAGAATTACTTATCGTTTCTTGAGCAAGCTTATTTAATACACAAAGTACGACGTTACGACTTGCAGGGCAAGCGTCATTTAGAGATTTATGAGAAATATTATTTATCAGACCTTAGCTTTAGACATATTTTACTAGGCTATAGGCAGCAAGATTTGCCAGACTATTTAGAGAATATAGTTTTCTTGGAGCTGAAAAGACGTGGCTATGAAGTTTCTATTGGTAAGCTCAATGGTTATGAAATAGATTTTATTGCCACTAAATGTGGCAATAAATCTTATTATCAAGTTTCTACAACTATACTTGAAGAGAGTGTGTTAGAGAGAGAACTTAGGCCTTTGCGTGCAATTAAAGATCAGTATCCTAAGTTTTTACTGAGCCTAGATCCAGGTGAAAGTGATATAGATGGTATTCGTAGGATTAATTTATTGGAGTTTTTGTTAGGGGATTCAGATTGGAATCCCAAATCTGAGTTTAAAGGTCACGAATTAATTGAAACCTTCCTTGAAGTAAAAGGCATGACACAAGCAGAACTAGCTAAGACCGTAGATTTAAGCCCAGCTAAGATTAATGACATTATTAAAGGGCGAAGAGTGATTAGCACCAAGACAGCCAAGATGTTTGCTAAGGTTTTCGGGGTGGAGCATACGGTGTTTTTGTGAAACAAACTAAACCCCAGATAAATTAAAGAAGGCTCTAGCTCGTGGATTTGGCGCTAGTGGAGTTCCCTTATGTAGCTCCACCACTGTACTCTGACGGGTATCCAGCTCACCATCCTCTGTGGGTGCTGTTAAAGCAGCTAGAAAATGATCTTCAATAAGTCGTCCAAAGCTATGCTTATCAATAGTATTAGGTTTATCAAGCATTCGATTACCTGTTATTGGAGAATCACTTTTTGCATTGAAAAATTTGAAAGTGGGGAGCCCTGTAACTTGAAAATGCTGACGAATGTCCGGTGCGGCATCAGAATCAACTTTTATAAAAGTGATTCTGCCAGCATATTGTCTGGCAAGTTCGGGCAAATACTTATCTACATTTCTGCAAGGACCGCACCAGTCTGCTCCTATTTTTACAATAGTTGGTAAAGGAGATGCTAATAAAAAAGTTCTTAATGAGTCTAGGTCATTTATTTCTCTAATTTCTGGATTTACTGGTAGAGGGCTTGCTGCTGCTGCCGTTGTTATACTTGGGATTGTTGGCAGGGTTGTACTTTCTCCCCGAAATAAGCTTGCAAGTATTTTGCTTAACATTAGATAGGTATATTAACATAATCCCCTTGTTATTGCAAAAATTCAAGTATAATTTGGTGCGCAAGTCGCGCAAACTGAATTCGTAATCTGAAAGTAAAGATGTTGCGTGTAATTGAAAGCGCAGGAACGTGACACTAGTCACGTTCCTGCTAACCTTTGACCAGCGAGCGTAGCTCGCAGGAAGCAACTTTCAAGCTCACACTGGGCAATAAAAAAGGGTGCTGACGCACCCTCTCTTTTAATGGCTCCCAGGGCGGGGCTCGAACCTGCGACCGATCGGTTAACAGCCGATTGCTCTACCACTGAGCTACCTGGGAATGGTAATACAGTTCTGGCGAACTGCCTTGCTTATAATACCACAATGAACGTAGCTGAAAACCCCTAGTAGCTGGGTACTTTGGGCTTAATAATCACTATCGCTCAAGTCGCTAGCTGGGTGTCAGTGAAGCCTTTTGAGAGCATAAATCTACTATGAAGCAATTCAAGTTCAAGCTTGAAAAAATTCTTAAATATCGCAAGTTATTGAAGGATGCTCAGCAAGGGAAGCTGGTTCGAGCCGAAGAGGCCCGTGATCAGACCGTGGCTGAATTAAAAGAGCTAGATCTTGAGCGTGAAGATTTATATCAAGCAATGGTCGAAAACGCTGAGCAAGGGTTTTCACTAGTCGCTCAGCAAGGGCAAGAAACTTTTAATCGCAAGATAGAGTTCGATAAGAACAAAGAAAAGATCAGGCTAGCTAAGAGAACTAAGGCTGTGGAAATTGAAAAGCAAAAGCTTATTAAACTAGCTAGAAATGAAAAAGTCATGGAGAAGTTCAAAGATAAGGCGAAAGACCTACACAGGAAAGATTGCTTATCTTTGGAAATGAAACAAATAGATGACTTAACAAACACCAGATTTAGCCAACAATAGTATTAAGGCGGACATAAATGTTAAGCGGATTATCACTAAGTAACTTACCTACAGCAGCTAACCTAAGCAATCTTAGTGCTCAGCAAATTCAGCCAGCTTCAGCGGATAATTCTAGTCAAGCTGCAAATAGCAGTCAAGGCAACGCTTCTACGGCAAGCTCTAGCGATTCAGCTAATAATGCTTCAGCTGCAAATACTACTTCTAACAGCACTAATAATTCTAATCAAACTGATTCCAGTCAAGCTAATAACGACGCGCAAGCTAAGTCAGCTGACTTTAAGCAAGTAATGCAAAGTACTGCAACTGATAAAGCCAACAAAGATAGTTCTAAGTCTAGTGATGAGGTCCAAGCCAGTACTGATACTGCTGAGCATTGCGATGAAGAATTGGATGCTAGTGAATTGTCGGCTGCTGTAGCTGAAGTATTAGCTAGTATAACCACAAGCCTGAATAATACTAGTGATCTGAATGTTGAGCTTGAGCTTAATCTTTCTGAACTACCAGTAGAGCAGTTACCAGCTTATGGAGCTGCGATTAATTTGGTTGATCAAGAAGTTCAATCAATGATGACAGATACTATTGAAGCTATTTCTAGTATCGATATGACTGAGCTTAGTGCTTTAACCGAGAAATCAGAAATGCTTGATGATCTTCAATCTCTGCACGAAGAGCTGCTTGAAGCTGGTGATGAAGTTCGTTATTTGCAAGATACTCAAGCTAGTGAAACTACTATAGATTTTACAGATACAGTGCAAATTGATACTAAAGAACAAGGAATTGATATTCAAGGCTTTCAAGCCGTTGCAGCAGTTGAACTTACAGCTGTAAACACTGATATTAAGCCTGAGCAGGTGAAAGATCAAGATACTGATAAACAGATTCAAGTAATTGAAGATCTTGGTATCGCTGTAATTAAACAAGAAGACTCGCAGAAGATTCAAGTGAAAACTGACTCTATTAAAGAAGCAAATCTTCAAGCTGCTGTAGTAGAGATAGCTGATGACCAAGCTAAAGATACTAAAATTGAAGATAAGGCTGTTAAAGTCGAAATCCAAAGCAAAGACAATTCTAATAAGGAAAGCTTCTTGGATAAGATTAAGTTTGTAAGTTTAAAAGAAAATGCTAATGCTTCTAAGGTGCAAGTGGATAACAAAGCGAATCTAGACTCTCAAGTTAAACAGGTTTTAATTCAAACTGCTGATGAAATTAAATCAATGATCACAGAACGCGCTCAGAATCGTAATCTTGATATTAAAACTGATGATATTAAGATTCATATTGAGATTCAAGATGTAGATATTAGTGATAATGTTCAAACTGATCTATTGGGTAAACTAGCAACTGATACTTTCAAACATCTCAATACTATTAAACCTGAAGCCCCTGTATTATCACCTAAAGAAGTTATTCACATAGTGCAGGATAAAGTGATGGCAGCTCCAGTGAATACTCAGCAGGTATTAAGGTTCCAACTACATCCTAAGGATCTTGGTAATATCACCATAACTATAACTAAAGAAGCTAAAGGCGTTAGCATTCAAATGGTGGTGGATAATGATGCTGCCGTTTCATCGTTAAAGCAAGACATCTCTAGCTTAAGTAGCTCGCTTCGTGACAAGGGGTTAGAGCTTAAAGATATAGATATTTCTAAAGCTTCTTCTGAGGGCACTAGTAGTCAACAGCAACAACGTGGTGACTTTAATGAAGCGCGTGAAGAGCAGAAGAAACGTATGAATGAAGGGCAACCTTTCTGGCTTAGCGAAGAGTCTAAACCAAATTTCGAATCACAACTAAAGGGAATGTTGAATTTATGGCGATCCAAGGTGTAGTAAATCAGGACTTAATAGATAAAGCAGTAGCTGCAACTAAGATTGAAGGTGGCGGAACCAATGGTGATTTTGATCCAAATATGTTCCTTAAATTGCTCATGGAGCAGCTTAAGAATCAGAACCCGTTTGATGCGGTAGATACAGCACAGATTCTTCAGCAACAAGCAACATTAACTCAAGTTGAGCAAGTTACTCGTCAAACAGAGTCATTGAAAGCATTACAGACTGATAATGAACGTAATCTTACAACCATATCTCAAACTTTAATTGAGATGAAGAATTTACTTGGGGAAATAAAAAATAAATGAGTATATTAACAGCATTAGCCGGTAATTATTTGGGTGACATAGCCCAGCAAGCATCTAGTTCGCTACTTAGTGGTGCACGTGATGCTATGTCTAGAATAGGTTTTGAACGCGCACTTAATAATATTGAAGGACAGAAGCTTAGCCTTCATGATCTTCCTTTGAGTGTTGATGAGAAAGCTGATATTCTTGATTTAATACATATCGCTAAGCAAGGTGAGATGGATAGCTTCGAGCTTGAGATCCACGGGCAGCTTTATTCTATAGATACGAGTAGTCTTGAATTAAAACCTCTTATTAATTAAACTACCACTTGCATGCTCGCTGAACGCTGGTAACACAGCGCTATTGCGACAGCATCAGCTGCATCATCAGAACTGATCCCCTGTTCTAAATTCAGCTCGTGTTTAATTAATTCAGCTACTAATTTCTTCTCGGCGCGTCCTTGCCCGGTGATAATTTGTTTCACCTGTAGTGGGGTGAATTCATAGACTGGTAAGTGGTAGCTGCCTGCTACTTCTAATATCACTCCACGTGCTTGAGCTACTGGAATTATGGTTTTAAGATTTTTGAAAAAGAATAATTTTTCAACTACTACGATTTCGGGCTTGAATTTATCGATGATGCTAACAAGGTCATTGCGAATCTCAGCTAGCCTATGGCTATCAGTATTTTCTTTTTCTGTTTTAATAACTCCGCAGGTAGATAGCGTAGGTCTTTGCTGTGGCTCGCAATCTAGAATTGCATAGCCTAGTCTGGCGGTTCCTGGATCTATGCCTAAAATACGCATTATCTATATTATAATGCGATAATAGCAGCGTGTTTGAACTACTTAATAGCCTTAATATCTTCCTATCCTCTCAGCTAAGTAGCAATTTTAAGCGCCTAGTTTTTGCAGCTTTAGCTGGATTGGCACTATCTTTAACTTTGCCAGCTATTGCTAGAGGTATTTTTGAACCTTTAGCTTTAGTGGCTTGGGTGGGGCTTGTACCTTTATTGATATTAGTTAAAAGTTCTAACAGTTCTTTAAGGCTTAGTTTCGAAACCCTAATTTTTGCTATGGCTTACTATCTAGTGGCATTATCGTGGTTGTCAGAATTGCATCCGCTCACTTGGCAAGGTTTTAGTCTTTCAATGAGTTTTTTAGTGGCTGGGCTGGCATGGTTTGTTCCTAGCGTCTTTCATTCACTACTTATAGTTCCATTTGCTTTATGTGCGCGCAATTTTTATTCTGCTAAATACAAGGGGCAGAAGAAGAATGGTTCATTAAGTATTAGTGATATGGTCATACTGGCTTTTCTCTGGGTAGCAATTCAGTACAAGCTACAATTCAATCTACTAGGGCTTTCTATAGCATCAGTGCCTATGCACTTCCTGGCTTATTCACAACATCACTATTTAAATTTAATTCAAATCTCTAATATTGTAGGGGCTGTAGGACTTGAGTTCTTAATAGTTTTAGTGAATTTATACTTCTCTAACTTCTTTAATGTCAGAGCTTTGGATGGACGTGCCTCTATTAGGCTAAGTAATTACAATATTAATCAGCCGAGCTTTAGTTTGCATAATTTAAGCCAGCAGAGCCTATTGGGTTTGTGTTTGCTTGTTATTATGTCAGCAAGTTTTTACTATAGTTACACTCAGCTTAATAGCTCTGACCCTGTTGAGCCAACTAAGACTACTCATTTACTAGGGATGACAAGTGCTAATGGTGCTGAATTAGTTAATGGTCTGGTTTTGGCTAAAGCTGAAGAAACGTCTTCTAATTATATTCGCTTCGCTGTGGCTCAAGCCAACCTTAGTGCTGAAGCTAGTCGTGGTAAACACTTGAATGCCGCTGATGTTTTAACTCTAATGAAGCAAAAAACTTATGATAAATACCAGCATCTAAATGGTGTTGTGCTAGAACGTAAGGATATATTAGTCTGGCCAGAAGGTTCTGTGCCCATTCTTGTATCTGATACTTTACCGGTAGAGTTAGAAGATCTCAATCAGTACGCTGATATTTTTGTTTTTGGTGCTTATCATGTTGAAGGCTCTAAGCTATATAACAGTAATGCTTTTGTTGATTATTCCAATAACGGTGCGCGGTTGCAGTTCTACAATAAAACCAATCTAGTACCGTTTGGCGAGTACACACCTTGGACTAGCGTTCTACCAGAGAAGCTTAAAGAGCTGGCTAAATTTGCCATCGGTAGTGGTTTTGCGCGTGGTTCAGCGAAGCAAGATCTCATTGTGACCAGTCATGGTCGCATTGGTACCTGTGTTTGTTTTGAACTACTGTTCCCTGATTTGGTGCGCAGTCAAGCGGCAAAATCAGAACTGCTAATTAATCTTAATGACCTTAGCTGGTTCAAATCCGAGCGCGCCGAGGATGCTTTCCTCGCTGTCGCTAAATTCCGCGCCATAGAAAATGCTCAGGGACTGATTCTAGCCAGCAATCGCGGTACTAGTACCGGCATAGATAGATGCGGTCGCTTAGTAGCTGATAAGCTGCAGAAGTCGCATACTAGGTCTATTTACAACCTTTATGGTTGGTAACAAAAACGAGCCTAGCAAAAATGAGCCCAACGGCTCATTTTTGCGCTTTCAATCATGAGTGCAAAGTCTAAACTCTCGCTGTCATATTATCAACAATAGCTTTCCCAAATTCAGAACACTTCAGAAGTTTCGCACCTTCCATAAGTCTCTCGAAATCGTAAGTAACAGTTTTGTTCTTGATAGCAGCTTTAAGACCAGCTTCGATAAGCGCAGCAGCCTCGTTCCAGCCCATAAATTCAAGCATCATCACACCAGAAAGAATAACTGAACCAGGATTCACTTTATCTAAACCAGCATACTTAGGAGCCGTTCCGTGAGTAGCTTCGAACACTGCTTGGTTCTCACCAATATTAGCACCCGGAGCGATTCCAAGTCCGCCTACTTGAGCAGCAGCAGCATCTGAGAGGTAATCACCATTAATATTCATAGAAGCTAATACTTCGTACTCATCTGGTCTTAGTAATAACTGTTGGAACGCGCTATCAGCTATGCGGTTACCGACTACTACTTTACCAGCAGCATCAGCACCATCCCAAACTTCTTCTTCAGTGATTGCTTTACCAGCGAATTCTTCTTTCACTAGCTCATAGCCCCAGTCTTTGAAAGCACCTTCGGTGTATTTCATAATATTACCTTTGTGGATAATATGAACTTTCTTAAGTCCGCGATCTAGAGCGTACTGAATTGCAGCTCTGATTAATCTCTTAGAACCTTTAGCTGTACATGGTTTGATACCGATACCAGCTTCTAGTGAGATTTGTTTTTTAGGATTAAGGCTATTTACTAGCTCGATAATTTTCTTAGCTTCTTCAGATCCAGACTGATAATCGAAACCAGAATACACATCTTCAGTATTTTCTCTAAAGATAGTGATATCGAATAAGTCAGGTCTCTTAACTGGACTTGGAACTCCTTCGTACCATTTAACCGGACGCACGCAAGCATAAAGATCGAATATCTGTCTAAGAGCCACGTTAAGACTGCGAATACCGCCGCCAACTGGAGTTGTTAGAGGACCTTTAATCGCAAGTGAGTACTCATTAATATCATCAATAGTTTGTTGTGGTAACCATTCGCCAGTTTGTTTGAAAGCTTTTTCACCAGCAAGAATTTCGCGCCATTCAATTTTGCGCTTGCCTTTATAAGCAGCTTCAACAGCAGAATCTAGGACATACTTACTAGCAGCCCAAATATCTGGACCAATTCCGTCACCTTCGATAAAAAGAACTATCGGGTTGTCTGTTACTTGTGCTTTACCATTAACTATTTTTACTTTGTCTGCCATTTTTGCTCCTATTGATTATATTTTTACTTGCCTAATTATCAGTCCCAGTGCCCAGATGCTAATATCATGGTAGTAGCGATATCCATCATATGACAGAGAAGATAAAACCTATAGTAATTAAAATCGGTACCACTAGCCTAACTGGGCGCAAAGCTGGTGAAGGTATTAACCATGAGGTGGTGGCTACTTTAGCTAAGATCTCTGCAGCGGTTATGAAACAGGGACAGCGTGTGGTGATAGTTAGTTCTGGTGCTATGGGTTTAGGCATCGCCACCCTCGGCTTAGATAATATCGAAGGGAGGGCGAATAATGGTGAGCTCACTACTCTTAAACAAGCACTCACTTCTGTCGGACAAGTAGCTTTGATGAATGCTTATGAAGCGGAATTCTCTCAGCATGGTCTGCATGCTGGACAAGTTCTATTAACGCATCGAGGTCTGAATGATCCAGAGCGCAGTTCGACGATTCGCAGAACTATAACTAAATTATTCGAACTCAACATAGTGCCGATCATTAACGAGAACGATACTGTTACAGCAGCTGAGATCGAGTTCGGTGATAACGATACTTTGTCTGCTGAAGTCGCGGCTCTCATCGGCGCTGAGACTTTATATATACTCACAGACACTGAAGGTCTTTATGATAGTGATCCGCACAAGAACCCTAACGCTAAATTAATTCATCAAGTAAATAAAGTTGATGAGCATATTCGTAATATCGCTGGCGGTTCTAGCTCTAAGACTGGCACCGGTGGCATGGCATCTAAAATAATGGCAGCGGAGATTTGCCTTAAAGCTGGTTTGCGCTTGCACATACTTAATATCGATAAACTAGGCTTGATTCCTAGTCTAAGCAATAGTAGAGAGGCTGTGGGGACTGTGTTTCAAAGAACTTATTAATACTCTTATGAAATTTAATTTTTTAAAGCATAGCTAGATGCTAAAATGATTATTAACAAAGTTATATAAAAAGGAGGAGGCATCATGTTTCTTAGAATATTTGTTTTGTTTACTTTGTTACTCTGTTCAATAAGCTCGGCTACTGCTGTATCAGACAAGGATGTGTCTCGATTCATTGCAATTACAGCTCAAGGTGTTTATGTACTCGAGGATGGCGGTAGGGATTTGGTGAAATATTCAATTAGCAACTTAGATTTGCAAATACGGGTCAACTTATCTAATCGCGCTAGTAGTATTGTAGCCACGGATACCAGGGTTGCTGTTGTCGGCAAGCAGGGCAAAGACACCGTAATTACTTTATACAATGGAGATACCCTAACTAAGCTTGGCGATACAAGCTTTGAACTTAACAGGATCGTAGTTCCAGCTACTGAAGAAAGTAGTATCTAGAACGCATGTAAATAGTGATCTATTTCCCACTTAGATACTTGCGCACGGTAAGTCTGATACTCACGGTACTTAGTGTCTAAATAGTGTTCGTAGATATGATCACCAAGCGCTTGACGTACTAGTTTAGATTCGCCCATATATTTAATAGACTCATTTAAACTACCTGGAAGAGCGTTAATATTACGCTCTTCTAGTGTACGCATTTCCATGTGATAAATATTCTCGTTCACTTCAGCAGGCGGCTCAAGTTTGTTCTTAATGCCATCAAGACCAGCTTCAAGCATTACAGCGAATGCTAAGTATGGATTGCAAGAAGGATCCGGACTGCGTAATTCTACGCGAGTACTAGCTCCACGGCTAGCTGGGATACGGATCAACGCACTGCGATTGCATTTAGACCAAGCAATATAGACTGGTGCTTCGTAACCTGGCACTAGACGCTTATAGCTATTTACCAATGGGTTACTTACAGCAGCGAATTCTCTAACGTATTTAAGAAGACCAGCAATGTAATGCTTCATCATGTCTGAGATGCCGTCAGCTTTAGTCTCATCAAAGAATAAGTTCTTGCCATTAAGGTCTGAGAGTGACATATTGCAGTGCATACCGCTACCATTCACACCTGAGAGTGGCTTAGGCATAAAGGTTGCATACATACCAAACTCATCAGCGATGGTTTTAGCTGCCCACTTGAAAGTAAGAACTTTGTCGGCAGTAGGAAGAGCATCATCATATTTGAAATCGATCTCATGCTGAGAAGGAGCGACTTCGTGGTGACTAGCTTCTACATCGAATCCCATTTCTTCTAGTGTGTAGATGATAGCTCGGCGCACATCAGCACCAGCATCAGTAGGCTCTACATCGTAGTAACCAGCGTGATCTACTAGGTTGGTAGTTGGCATGCCTTTCTCGTCTTGATCGAATAAGAAGAATTCACATTCTGGACCGACGTTAAGTTTGTAGCCCATGCTCTCAGCTTTCTTAAGTACACGCTTAAGATTGTTGCGCGGACAGCCATCGAACGGCGTGCCATCTGGGTTGTAGATATCACAGATCATACGTGCTACAGCACCCTCTTTCGGTCTCCACGGTAGTATCTGGAAAGTACTAATGTCTGGATAGAAAAACATATCAGAAGTTTCGATAGTTCTGAAACCTCGTATTGATGAGCCATCAAGCATCACCTTGTTATCGAGAGCTTTTTCAAGCTGAGTTGCTGGAATAGACATGTTCTTGACTAGGCCATGTATATCGCAGAATTGCAAACGAATAAATTTAACGTCATTTGCGTTTGCTACTTTGATGACGTCTTCGCGGGTTTTAATTTTGTGTGCCATGGCGTTCTATGATAGCAAAAGCTCAGTCGTTATCACGTGTAATATACGCCGCCACCGACAAGAAAACTGTCTCTACAATTAAATAAGTTACAAGTCCGAAAGCTAATCCAGAAGTGAAACCATAAGAGTGTAAACCGACTCCAAGGAGGTTGATACCAAACCAAGAGATCATCACTACAGCTGTACCCACAGAAGCTGCTATGGCTGTACCTCTAGTGCCTATAAGCCCAGCTATGCGAGCATGGAAAATAGCAGCAGACCACAATACTATAAGTAGGGCGCCGTTCTCTTTAGGGTCCCAGCCCCAGAAACGACCCCAACTCTGGTCAGCCCAAATACCACCGAGTATAGTACCGATAAAACTAAAACAGAAGCCGAAGGCGAGAACGCCAAGTATGATTTTGATATCTTCTGCTGGGTCATAGTTGCGCTCACGATTAGTAAATTTAGTAACCAGTTCTTTTATTAGATGTATATGAGCTAGAACTCCAGCAGATGCCACGCCAGCATAACCAATAGTTACGCAGATCACGTGGGTACTTAGCCAGAAATTAGAATTCAATACTGCGATCACTACTTGCATAGTGTCACCTTCGACGGCGAACTTACCTGAGATCATTAATAGTACGAAGCCGGTGAACGAGGCAAGTAAAGTACCAAGTGGGTATTCTTGTTTCTCTTTACGCAGAGTGTTTAAGAATAAGCCTAGTATCACTGTTATCCATGAAATAAAAACAAAAGTCTCATAGAGGTTAGACACTGGTGGTCTATGTAGTATAAGTATGCGCGCGATGATAGCGAAAGTGTGTAATGCAAAGCCACTGTTGATAAGGGTCTGAGCGACAGCTGAGAGTTTGATAGTCAGCATAAAGCTGGCAGCAAGTACTAATAGAAGAGCTAAGCAGTAGAAAAGTTTAGCTAGTAATAATGGGTTGAGATTGTTATAAAAGATTTCAAGGTTAGTTTTAGCTAGTTCTTGATTGTTGCGTTTGAGAGAATTATGCTGGCGCAAAGTATATTCGATCAATCCCCTATCGAAAGCATCTTGATCCGCTTTTTCGTAAGCCTGCTGTATTCTACTAAGTAGGGAAAGTTGTGAGCGTAGTCGTGAATTGTTTCTTAACTCTGGGTTGGTGATTACTTCCCAAACTGTGTACCATTGGCAATTAGCAGTGCTCGAATCGCAGAGCCATAGCGGGCGGAACTGTTGTTCACGCTCGAATAAATTCATATAGGCTTTATGTCCTTCTATCCAAGCGTAGAGTGAAATGCCGATACTGAATTTTTCTTTTTGTTCATCGTTGAGCTTGGCGAGAGTGTTTTGATCAGCTTCTAAAGGTACACTGCTCAATGCATCTTGAATTTCATTGCTTCGTTGCAAGGTCTCGTATAGGCTAAGATTTCTAGCCTCAGAATCTAATCTAAAGTCGACATTAGCCATTAAAGGTTTAAGACTTTCACGTAATTGAATATAAGTATGGAAGTTGTCAAAGACTCTGATAATTTCTTGTTCTACTATTGAGCGTTGTTTCTCTTCTACTTGCAGTGACATTACTCCAAGCTCGTTAATTTTATCTGCTGCCGATCTAAGTTCATTGAAGCTATAGCGTCTACTGTGACTAGGTTCTAGTCCGAAGGCTTCAGGTACTTCAGGGTGATTGATTAGAAAGACGTTTAGATTGTTTACAGATTCTGGCCAGAAGATTAATCTAGTTAACCACTCGTTAGCACTCAATTTACTATCTTCAGATCTAATATTGGTTTTGCCAGAAAGTCTAATTAATATTGATCTGGCGAAAGTATCTACTGGCTTAGCACGCCCCTTATCGACAAGAGTCATGCGTGAGAATTGATCTGATTTAATTTTGCCAAGATTAGATAGGTCCAGTAAGCCTGAGCTGCGTTCTTGCAGACCAGCTTGGCTAGGGAGTTCTAGTTTAGTTGGCTCTTTGGTTTCTGTAGCGATCTCTTCACTATTATCTTTGCTAGTGGTTTCCGTCGGGCTTACAGTAGTAGTTTTAATAGTACTTAATTCTTTTTTAGGAACAGGGACTACTGCTTTTGTTGTGATTTTTTTAACTTCGGTTGTAGCCACTAACTTTTCTTTAATAGGAGCTTTGCTGATTTCAGCTTTTTTAAGCTTCGGTGACTTCACTTTAAGCTGTACTGGTCCGGGATCTAAGCTTAGTTGTGATTCAGTCTCCAGTGCTTCAGATTTAAGTTCAGCAGATTTCTTGTTATTAAAAACAGATACGACTTTATCGAAAAGTAGAACTAATGGTAATTTCTTGTGAATTTTAGCTGTAACATCTTTTGCTAAAGGTTCTGGGCTAGGTTTAGCAAGCTCAGGCTCAGGCTTGGCAGTTTCGATTTTTGCTTCTGTAGGAGTGCTGAGTTTAACTGGTTCTACTATTTTCTTAGGAGCAGCTACCGGAGTGGGCTTAGTCTCTACTATTGGTTCGGGGTTTGTTGTCACCTCTACTGTGGTTTGAACATTCACAGGGCTCTCGTTAATAATCTCGGCTGTAGGTTCTGGACTAGTTGCTGTAGTTGCCTCAGGGCTTGTAGTAGTTGTTTCTGCTACTAATACTGGTTCATTGCTGCTTGTGTTAGGGATTTCTTCAGCCTTAACAGCAGAACCACTAATTAACAAGGTTACTAAGATAGTGAGCAGCGCTCTAGCTCTAAGAAAAGCAAAGAATGAAGAAGCGAAATGTATAAAGATGCCGAAAGCCATAACTAAGCTAGCTATATAAGGTAGCAAACGTCCATGATTCTCCACTACCGCGAATACCGAGAACTCAGCTCCATCAGCATCCATGCCATAAGAGGTCTGATAGACAGTGTATTGCCAGTATCTTAGTGGCTTGTTCATAGAGATGCGTAATTTACGTTTGAGTCCGGAGCGCTCATGTAATATCACATCACTTTTGTAGCTTTTGGCTATTTCTGTACCCGGATAAAGTTTTCTATTGACGTCGAGAAGTTCAAGTGTGAAAGGAAGAGTGTATTTTTTGCGCATTAAGGTGAAGATATAGCTATTACCATTAAGCTCTACATGAGCAGTGCGTAGTCCGTCGCCATGTAGTTGTAAATGTTGTTTCTGCAACTTACGTACTAATTTATCAGGAGCTTCTTCTACCATTGCTTCGCTAGTTAAAGTCAACATTAGACTTGGTATATTTTGCTCAGCCTCTTTGGCTGTTGCTAGTTTTTTAAGTATGCGCCCAGCAAATGGTGTGTCGAATATACGGGAATTATCGAAATAATCATCAACAGTAAACTCTGGGCCATGTTTTGGCTTATAGTCTTTGCCAATAGATACGTTTTTTAATGCCCATGAGTCTTTCTCACCAGTACCATCATTAACTAGTAGTAGTTGCCAGTCATAATAATCGGAGCTTCTATTTGTACTCTCTTCTTCGCGCAGCTCTATAAATGATTCACGACTGAAATATAATGAGTAAAAACCACTTAATAATAGTAGTAGCAATCCCCAGTGGATCATAAATAAACCGATACTAACTTTCTTCCAGCGTATGCGTGTCTGTAAGCCGGCTACTAGGTTTATAAACAAAGCCCAGAGTACTAGTTGTACGCTTGGTAAAGGGATAAACCATAATAAAACGAAGGGTGAGTTGAAGAATTTTTTCTGCGCCGCGTAGAGGCCGAACTCTACTTGGTAGATGGTGCCGATAATAGTGTAGGCAACCAGTAGCAGTATTAGTAGAACTGTTAGCTTCTGAGAAGCCAGTTTATATTTATGTTCATTCCAGTAGTTGATTAGTTTAGTCAATCAACTTTAATCATATCTTATTCTGATGTATTTTCTGTCGAGCCTTCGTTGACAATGTTGTAACCCATTCTGGCGCCACTAGCAGCACCTTTGACAATTCCGATAAGAGCACCAGTTACTATACCGATTGGAATGCCAATAGGAGCCCAAAGAATTTTGACGGGTAAGTTGGGTGTTGGGATTAAAGTATTGGTAACTGAATCGACAGCCCCTTTTACTATGCCAGTTGGTAGACCAACGACGGCACCTATCGGTATACCAAGAACCACAGCGACTGTGCCGCCGACTATCTCACCGAGTATGTTTGCTTGTACGGGTTGAGAGGAAATAATATATGTGCAGATGGCTGCTACTAGGATTGATTTGTTCATAGTATGAAGTGTATCAGGTTCTTGACTGCTTTGTACTATAAATCGTTAGTATACTGATGATAATAGATGAAATGATGTGGTTAATGCCTGTCTCGATCGGTTATTGGTCTTGCTACGTGTACGCTACCAAGTTGTTTAAAGTTTGGTATTTGTCCTTTGCTGGTAGCTTCCCAAATTTTCTGGTATGCGGCTTGGATTTGAGCAGCATCTCTGATTTGAGGTGGTTCTTGATGTCTGAAGCCAAATTTATGCATATCACAATCCTCACCCCAATCAGCCTCAGCTTGAACTCTACCCTCACAATCTCTGTCTTTAATAGCAACTTCTACTACTAGTCTTCTTAGTAGTTCTTTTGCATTTGTATGTTCAAGCTGATCAGCATAAGTATCTAACTCCATGTAAATTCGTGGGGCGTTGACTTGTTTTTCACCGTTAGCTCCATATATAGCGAATGGAGATGGTCCTTCGTAATGTGGGGAATGCTCGGGATATTCTCCTATGTAATCATAAATATTCCCCGAGCTATTAACTGGCATTTTATTGATAGTAATTGAAGCAAGTACTTTGTCATCATCATCTTTAAGATGATATGTTCTTACATAGCTTTTACCATCGCTAAGAATTTCTTGTGCTTCAAGTTTTAGTTCTTGAATTGAGCCATCAGAATTATTGATCTTCACCCGGGTTCCTTTAGCTAAAGCCCCCTCTGAATCTAAAAGTGCAGCACCCTTGTCGAGTTCCGCTTGAATTCTATCTCGCGAACTTTGCGGTAAGTAAACGAGATTGCAACCAAGAGCGCTTGTGTCACCACCTGTTGCAATTTGTTTTTCAGTAAAGGCGTCCATCTCAGCTGCGGTAGCAAAGCCTCTTGTATCCATTGGTCTAAAGCCTCGCTTCATAACGAAATAAGCGCTGTTCCAGCTTGCGACGAAATGTAATCCTGAAAATTTGATATTTCGTTCTTTTTCAAGTTCTAAAATTCTGCGTTGAAATGCTCCCTCGATCATTTTGAAAGTGTTGGTGTACCTGCCTTCGTCGCACACAGAAGCATAATCTGTAAAAACTTGATTTGCGTCTTTCTCGTTGAAGCAATATCTGATTGAAGAATTGTCAAATAGTTCAGTTGTCATTAAACCAGCGTAAGAGCCATCTTTTTGTTTGTAATAAGGACAATAATCCATAAAACCAAGTAATTTGCCGTTGCGCTCCAGCTTGATAACTTCGTGATCACTACCTTCTTCTTTGATTAAGATTAGTTGCGCTTCTTCAACTTGCTTAGGATTAGCCCTAAGCTTTAACTCTACGGTCCCTATATTTTCACCTGCGGCAGAAGCTATGCTTGCTGAACTGAGAACAACTTTACCCAAGTTTTTGATAGCAGTGACTTGGTTTTGAGCGCTTAATGCTGCTGGATTAATATGGAAATGTGCTTGAGTTGTTGTTGTTGGAGCCTCTGTGCTTAGGGCTGCTAGCCTTGCTGAAGGCAAAGCTACTTTAGGTTTACCTTTACGCTTAACTGTAAAGTGGGTGGTAACTGGACATAGATCCATAAATATAAATACCGTTTAGTAAGAGGATTTTTATAGGTGAAAATACCTAATTTAGTCAACAGAATCTATTTGTTTTTATGTGTGGCGGTGCTTGTTGGATAAAATTCGAACCGATCTTGGAGCTTCTTGATGCGGCTCTGGCGCGCGGTCTTCCTTCCGGCCCCTCCTTTCGCGTGCCGAGCTTTTTGAGCTTGGCGATTGAAAGGTTTTCTTTGGCTATAGTATCGAGTAATTGCTAAAATTACCCGAAGCCATAAATAATGTTTGAGTCAAAAAATACAACGTATTTCTTTGTTGACGAGTCTGGGGATTCAACTTTTTTCAATAAAAAGGGTGAGTGTTTGCTAGATCAAAATCTAGTTTCGCCAATTTTAATACTAGGATTTATTACAACAAATGACCCGATTAGTTTAAGGCGTGAACTTATTAGACTTAAAGAAGAGATTATTACGGATGAATATTTACAAGCAATTCCTTCTTTGACAAAGACTAAAATCGCTTTTCATGCAAAAGATGACGCTCCTGAGGTAAGAGAGAAAGTCTTTAAGTTACTAAAGACGCTAGATTATAAAGCGGAATTTATTGTTGCTAGAAAGAGATTAGATATTTTTATAAAGCGCCACAAAAAGGATGAAGATATTTTTTATAACGAGCTTATTGCTAGGCTTTTTGAGCGTAAACTACATAAACAGAACAATGTTATTTACTTTTCTAAAAGAGGTAATAAGTTAAAGCAAAAACACATAGAATCTGCTATTCAAACAGCTGTTATTAACTTTGAATATAAGCATAATACTAAGGTTGAATCTGATACTAAAGTCTTAGTTCAAGTGCCATCTGATGAACCTTGCTTGCAGATTATTGATTATATGAACTGGATAGTTCAGAGAGCTTTTATTCGACAAGAGATGAGATATTTTGATTATTTAAGAGAGAAGGTAAGTTTTATTTGCGATATCTATGATTTCGATAAATATCCAAACAGTTTTTATAGTAAATCAAATCCATTTGATGCAAAAAAAATAACCCCTTTGTAGCTAGGGTCCGAGGACCGCACGGCGTGAAGCCGACTTTCACTAGCAAAGGAGTTATGTAAGTAATTATACCCTTTCAATGTTAAGAAGTGGTTTGAAGAGAAATAATGGCTTAACTGTACGGGTTTTGAAAGAAGGAAAGCAGTCAGTAATTAATTAGAGCAGCAAAGGCTTAAGTTCGGGGGAGGGGCTTTACTAGTATCCCTCGTAGCTATACCGGGTGGCGCGTAATCGCGCAAAACGCCAATTGTGTGAAATGGCGGACGGGGAGGGATTTAGCCTTCGGAAATTGCTGCGCAATTTCCTCGTCTGCTCGGGTGACCCATGTCCAACTATAGATTTTTAGTCTGCTTCACCCTCGTCCTCGGCAGCTAATTACAAACCCAGTGTTCAGATCTACTCTCAATATAAAGAATAAAGGGTCTCCCGGAGGAGACCCTTTATTCTTTAATGGCGGACGGGGAGGGATTCGAACCCTCGGTAGCTTGCGCTACGACAGTTTTCAAGACTGCTCCTATAAACCGCTCTGGCACCCGTCCATTTGTTATTCTACACTATTGCTTTAGCCCTTTCTTTTTCTTTAGTAATTTGCGATAATGTTTATTTATGGGGACAGGGACAAGTTCTAGCATTGGCTTAAAGTCAATTGCCATCAGGCTTTCAATATTATTGCTCATATTTACTTTGGGTAGCCCAGCCTTCTCTTATGTAAATACTCAGCTAAAAGAATTCTCACATCCTGAGCCTATTAAGAAGCCGGTCTATCAAGCCGCTAAAGTCGAATACTATCAAGAACCGAAGCTAGATCCGGGTGATGCGCTGTTATGGTTGGCACCGCCATATAAGTTGCTGGCAAGTTCTTTAAGTAATATAGAAGAGCGCGAGCGCAAAGAAAAAGCCACGACTATATTAATTACGGCAGCCTTTGAGCATAATGAGCAGCTCGCTAATGCTAGATCTAAATTAAAACGCAGCCAACTTACCAAGCTCGGCGCGCGCATGGTAAACCAGTTGGCTAATTTTACTGATAGTTCTGAATCAGAAAAATATATTCGCAATATTATCACTGAGATTAATAAGCAATTCGATATTTATAGTCAAAGTTATTTTCGAACTAGTCGTGATCGAGAGTGGCTAGCTCGAATAGAATCAGCACGCGCTTACTTGATTTATAACTGCTCAGAAACCGCACTAATAGAAGTGGATAAATTATATTTAGGGGATAACAATGAAACTATTACTAATGCTGGCTTTTAGCCTGATGTTACCAGTGCAAGCACAAGAATTAAGAGTCGCTTGGGGGCGCATAGCATTAATCGATTTAGGTTCTTTGCTTAAATCTGAGCCTTTAATCGGCGACATAAATTTACTAAGAGTCTATAGCCTTTCTGCGATGGAAGACGAGGAATCCAAAAGCATCATAGCCTTGCAAGGGCTTAGTGATAGTGGCGCAACGGATCTTAGTATCGATAGTCACTCGGGTTTGATCCAAACTCATGTAGCTTTGAGTGATATCAAGACTGAAGATTTAGTTCTTGATCCAAGTCATTCGCGAACTTGCATAATCACCACGCCATACTCAGTGCAGCTTGAGCGCAGTATTGTAGTCGAGACTGATGCGCCGTTTAATGAGCTGGTTCTAGCTTCGCAACCCACTCTAATAGAGCTTAGACATTTGCATAAGGATAATGATGTTAAGTATTTTAAGACTTTAGTTCTGCATGCTAAAGCAGCTGGCTTAACAGATATAGTTATCGCCACTAAGTCACGAGTATATAAATTCACTTTGAAAATAGGAGGGACCCAAAATGAACATACAGAGCGTATTAAGCTTGATACTAATAGTTGCCAGCGTTAGTGCTGTAATGGTTGGTAGCGCAAAAGCTGCGCGTGCCGATGATCTTAAATATCAAGAATTAGTGAGAGTAATGCCACCACAACGTAAGAGCTATCCAATACTTGAATCATTAGAGAAGCAACTTTACCCTAGTCAGGATTTTAGAGAGCAAGATCCTGCTCATAGATTAGAGCGCCTCGAGATCGCGATGCTAGGTTCGCGGCAAGCTGGTACTGTCGCTGATAGGCTTGATAGGTTGCGCAGTGAAGTGATGAACTGGCAGATCGCTGCTGCACCAGCTTCTAAGCCTAGTCCGGCGACTCAACTAAGAGCACAGGCAGATGATATTCCGCCAGCTGAGTTGTACGCGCTTAAGGCGCAAGAGCGCAATCAAATCGCTAATGAGCGTATGCGTTACTCTAAATTCCTTATGGATGAGCGTACTAGAGCTAGGCAAGAAACCAATCTTGTTAGAGTCACTAATCCAATAGTGCAGAGATTTGGTAAGCGTAGTATTGATGCAATGTTTGGGGTGAAACAATGAAATATATTATTCTGTGGATAATATTATTATCCTTTGAGCCAGCACTGGCATATGGTTCTGGCAATACTATCTACGTTAAACGTGAACATACTAAGAAGCCATCACTACTCGATAGGAAGTTTGTCTTTAGGGAAGTTCAAACTAGCGTTGAGCCGCCGCGCGTGACTAATATTACGGCTATGCATCAGCAGTTGGCTGTGAAGCCTAGAGCGCTGAAGAGTAAGACAGTTGCGGTAGAAAAACCTAGCTCGAATAATTGGGATGATTTCGCTACTGAGACTGAGTGGACAGATTCTAAGGATGTGAGCGCGAAATTGATATACTAGATTTTGTGGCTGATAAAGCAAACTATATCCGTGATTTATTTGGGCGCATAGCTGGCAAATACGACTTGCTCAATGATCTAATGACCTTCAGTAAGCATAGAGACTGGAAAAAGCAAACTATTAAATCTTGCCCTGTTGCTAAAGGTGCTGTTGTGCTTGATCTTTGTACTGGTACTGGTGATATGGCATTCATGTGGGCTGAGAAACCTGAAGTGGCTAAAGTTATAGCCGTAGATTCTTCGCTGCCGATGCTTGCTTGCGCGCGTGAACGCCTATCTAAGCTTGCTAAGCGCAAACCTAAGATTGCAGCCAAGATAGAGTTTAAGGAAGCTGATGCCCTGATGTTACCTTTTGATTCTAATAGTTTTGAAGCTGTGACTGTTGGTTTTGGTTTGCGTAATGTTGCTGACTTGCAGAAGGCTATTAGTGAAATTAATCGAGTCAGTAAAGCTGGTGCTCATGTTGCGAGCCTTGATCTCGGGCATCCTAGCCATGGACTTATTAGTGGTGTTTATAGGAATATTTTTCTTAAGCTTATCCCTAGCCTTGGAGCGGGAGTAGCTCGTGACAAGAATGCTTATCAATATTTAGTAGATTCATTGAAGACTTGGCCTAAGCAAAAAGATCTCTGTGAGATGTTTTGGAAATCTGGCTTTAGTGCTGCTTATTATAAGGATTTGATGTTCGGGACTATAGCGATAGTTACTGCCCGTAACTAACAGCTTCGGTTGCTTTATTAAGAGTCGATTCAGTGATGTATGAACCTACGTACTCGCCATCTAAATATTGTTTAACTAGGCTTTTGGCTTTGAGTTTACCCTTTTTATCGAACTGGAATCTATCAACTGATTCTACGTACCAATACTTGCCGTCTTTATAAAGTTTGTTAGATCTTTCCCAGGTGATTTGATCTTCATTAGAAATATTTATCGCTGAATTTTTCACTAGCTGCCAGTCGTTAGCTTGCCAAGTCGGATACAGAGCGCCATTAGTATCAGCTACGCTAAGTTCTGATTCGGCTGCTTGCCCTTCCTTGACATAAGGACAGTCTGACCAGGTTACTTTGGTCGATACATCCCAGTTGCCAACTAGCTCGGATCTGTATTGTTCTTTAGAGATGCCTAATTGAAAAGCGACAGCTTTAGCTTGCGAGCAGAACCCACAGCTTAAAGCCAATACTAGTATTAGCCACCCAAATGATCGAGACACACCGTACATACCTAGATTAATCGGTGTAGATGAGACTTTTCTAAATAGGTGAGAACCCTAGAATCTTGAATGTTCTAGAACTTTATCAGCTCCGTAGAACTCCCCAGCAGGAATCTTCTCAATTAGCGTGAATAATAGTTTACGTAAATTATCGATATTTTTAGCAAATACATCCATCACCGCTGAGTGGCTTACTGGCTCAGTGCCAGAAACTACACCACTATCATAATCAGTGATTAGAGAAATATTCACGCAAGCCATGCCAGCTTCGCGCACTAGATGCGCTTCAGGGTATTGAGTCATATTGATTACTTCCCAACCCATCTTAGTGAACCATTGTGATTCAGCTTTAGAACTAAATCTCGGTCCTTGGATAACTACTACTGTTCCAGTTTCGTGTACAGGAATCTTGTGTTGCTTAGCTGCTTCAATGGCAAGCTTGCGTAATTCTTCAGTGTAAGGATTAGCAGCACTTACATGAGTTGCGATAGGTCCATCGAAAAATGTATCAATGCGACTATTAGTTCTATCCACCCACTGATCAGCGATAACGAAACTACCCGGCTCTACATGCTTCTGCAAACTACCAGCCGCGCAAGGACAGATTACGGTAGAGCAGCCTAGACTCTTCATCGCCCAAACATTGGCGCGATAGTTAATTTTGTGAGGTGGAATACCATGCTTGCGGTTATGACGCGGCAAGAACGCTACGCGCTTACCAGCGTGAGTACCTATAAATACTGAGTCAGATGGCGAACCATAAGGGGTCTCCACTGTAACTTCTTCAACACCCTCAAGGAAGCTGTATAAACCGCTGCCACCGAAGATTCCTATGTCTGCTTTTGC
>JACCDV010561642.1_pt1 | contig 63752 bp, 64 predicted proteins | sample 7446131 | NCBI WGS metagenome assembly JACCDV01 (sample SAMN15323448, study PRJNA562643) | freshwater metagenome | isolation source: river surface water | place: USA:Blue River Watershed | collected 2017-08-17
AATTACCTATAAAAAGAAAAACCGCCCGCTACCCTTTCAGGGTAACAGGCGGTTTTTGATTTGTTTTCTCTTTATAATGGGGCAGCTGATGGGACTCAAGTCTTCGAAAACGCTCCGCGTTTTCTTCGCCTACGACGGGTCTATGGTCTGCGTTAATAACAACGTTTCTCTCACGACCGTCGTATCCACTCATACCGGAAGTCTAGTGATGTTCAGTGGTTTAAGCCTTCAATTACCTATAAAAAGAAAAACCGCCCGCTACCCTTTCAGGGTAACAGGCGGTTTTTGATTTGTTTTCTCTTTATAATGGGGCAGCTGATGGGACTTGAACCCACGAATACCGGAACCACAACCCGGTGCCTTAACCACTTGGCGACAACTGCCATATCGCGTGAGCAAAGCAAATATTAGCATATAAAGGATAATGCAGGATTTGAACTTTTCCTTAAGAATTAAGTGTAGTCGAATCTCAATCTACGAACCTCTTTCAATAAAGTTTCGATTTCATAAGGCTTAGGTATATAAACATCAGCTCCAGAAGCTAGGAAGTTTTGGTAGCCCGGGATTTCAGTTGCAACTAGGATCTTCATCCCTAGTTCTGTTTTATATTTATCAAGATCTTTACAGAGAGGTATGAAGTTCTGGTGACCAATTAAGCTAGCTTCAAGTATCACTACCTTGGGTTGAAATTCTGCTACTTCATTTATTATTGAGTCTAATCCAGCAGATACCATAGCTTCGCTGCCTTCAAGTGATATGGTTTCTTGTAGCAACTCAGCAAAATCAGGGTCATCTTCAAGAATCAATACTCGTTTGTTTTTAGAACCTGGATCTTTTTTGTTTTTAATAGCTTGTTCGATTATATCTGTGCCAGAAAGGAAGTTTCTGTCTATCTTGGAACAATAGCCAATATTGAGTCCTAGCAAACCCTCTCTACGTCTGACTTTGTTGGGAGCGGAGGAAATGATATAGCCGTTTTCATAATCGGATTGATTGTATAAATCTCCTAGGACTTTTTTGAAATGAACTTGGATATTATGGATTATGCTATCTAGTGCATTTGAATCACTGATAATTAAAAAACTATCTCTACCTAGATAACCGATAAAATGCTCTGAACCTTTAATCTCTTTAAGTGTATCTTGCATTACTTTAGCAGTACAACGTACCGCTTCGTCACCCTTGGATACCCCATACATAGTTATATAACTTTGAAAGTGTCTTATGTCTGCATGTACTACAACCCAGTCACTGAGATGCTTTCGGCAGTGTTCTATTACGGTATAAGTCTTGTTGATACTTGGTAAGTTGGTTAGCTGAGATAGCTCTAAGACTTTTTTGCGGCGGAGAATCGAAAAGAATTTTAAGAATAACTCTTCGGCACTTAAATCTTTACTTATAACTTCATCTGCACCAAGTTTTAAGTACTCAAACATTTTGTCTTTGTTCTTGGTGATGACTAGTTTAAATGGTTGGCATGACCTGGATTTATAAGATTCATTTGGGTCGAAAGCTTCTTCTTCTATTACGAGAATCTCGGGTCTGTATCTTCTGATGATTTCCTTGAAACTCTTTGTCTGAATGGTTTCTACCAATTCAATGTTTTCTGTGTTGCAGAATTTTCTAAGTTCTTCGTTGTAGACTATGCTAGGTTCATTGGTCTTGCCTAGTATATGTAGGATATGATCCTTAGGGATTAATCCCACCATATTTCACCACCTTTGTGAGCTGTGATGCATAAGTAAAGTGAGAAGGTCGTCTTGCCCTTGGTGCTTTCTAGTCTTAATTCACCGCCTTGTATTTTAGCTAATGAACGGCTGATATAAAGACCAAGTCCAGTACCTTCGGTAACTCTTGTGAGAGGATTGTCAAGGCGACTGAATTTAGTGAAGATCTTTTGTTGGTTCTCTGCTTCAATCCCAATTCCATAGTCGGTTATATCAACTCTGACCATATCTTGATAATTCAGTTTATCAACTTGAATACGAATATCTACTACTTTAGATTCAGGCGAATACTTGAAAGCATTGTCTATAAGATTGGTTAGAATTTGCTCAAGTCTATCCTTGTCTACCCAAACTTCAGGCAGATCTTTTGGACAATCTATTTTAACTTCATGTGAAAACTTATGTTTTGAGCCAACTACTTCTGCCACGTAATCTACGATAGGTAGTAGTTTTACTGGATGAATAGTGAGCTGTAGCTTTTTGCTCTCTAATCTAGATACGGCAAGTAAATCCTCTACTAACCTAGAGAGCCTGTCGGCTTGGTTCTGGATGATACGAATATATTTATCACGTTTCTCTTTTTCTAGTTCTTTTTTGGTGCTTAATAATGTCGAAGCAAAGCCTTTGATACTGGTGATTGGCGTTCTTAATTCATGAGATACAGTGCTGATGAATTCTGATTGAGCGCGATCTAGATTCTTATTAAAGTTCTCTATAACAAAGAACATGAGATAGCCTTCAAGATTACCAGTCGCATCTAGAACACCGGTTTGTCTGACTTGTAGTTTGATTTGTTTACCATCTTTAGTAAACAGAGTTACTACATGTTCGGTAACTATTTTAGGATCTTCTTCTGTTCTAGGGTCTTGTACTTGATAAATTTCAGAAATATTCTTACCTAATACTTCATTGGCGTTCCAACCACTAACTTCTTGCATTTTGCTGCTGAAGCGGGTGATTTTATTGTTTAAATCATGGGCAATAAAACCGTTTTTAGTGGCTCTATCGAAGCTATTTATAATCTCTTCTGGAATATGCATTTTGCTTTCCGGTTTTTGTTTCACTGTTTCAACCACTATGCCGCACATTATAGCAAAACAGCCTATGGCAAAGCCTGGGGCAACGGATATAATTAATTCATGGTGAATAAACCTAAAGTAATAGTTGCAGGTGCCTTAGGCAAGATGGGTGAATCCGCGATGCAAGCTTTTCTTGCTAACTCTGATAAATTTCAGTTAGTAGCAGGCGTGGTAAGAACTCTTAGTAATGTTGATAAAGCCATAGTTGAAGAGTATAAGAAGCATGGAGTTAGACTTACCGATAATCTAGAAGATGAATTACATAGAGGCGGCTTGGATATTTTGGTGGAGTTAACTACGCCTGACAGTGTTTTTCGTAACTCAAGGACTGCTCTTAAAAACGGTGTCAGACCAGTGATTGGAGCTACAGGTTTAAGCGATGATGATATTAATGAGTTATCAGCTTTAGCACAGAAACATTCTCTAGGCGCGATCATTGCACCTAATTTTTCTCTTGGTGCGATTCTTATGATGAAGTTTGCAGCGGAGGCTGCAAAGCATATGGATAGATATGAGATCATTGAGCGTCATCACGACAAGAAGCTGGATGCCCCCTCAGGGACAGCGATTAAGACCGCTAAGATGATGTATGAAGCATCTAAAGGTAGAAAGAATTTAAGTCCGCATCATGGTGAAATATCTCGTGGTGAATTACATCATGGTATTCCTATTCACAGTTTAAGATTGCAAGGTTATGTGGCAAGTCAAGAAGTAGTATTTGGTGGTCAGGGACAGACTTTGACGATTAGGCACGATACTATAGATCGCTCTAGTTTTATGCCAGGGATCTTAGTAGCTTCAGAACATGTGATGAAGCTTGATCGTTTAGTCTATGGCTTGGAAAAAGTGATTTAAGAGATTGCTTCGTCGGACTTCGTCCTCCTCGCAATGACGGGTCTTCGATTACGATACCTTCGCTAGAATCTTTTCCAGCTCCACTTCCGGATTCCTCACCCAGTCTCTAGCCCAGACCTTATGCGTGTTCCAGCCTAATGACTTAAGTACTTGACGACGTAATCTCTCCCGATCACGGGTAGTCTTCGCTGAGCGGTATATCTCACCATCAGTCTCTATTGCAAGTATGAACTGGTCTGCTTGCTTAGGATTGCGAATAGCTACGTCGATTCTGTAATCAGAGGCTCCTAGGAATCTTTCTACAATGTAACCTTTAGACTCAAGTGCTCTTGCTATAGATTCTTCTATAGAAGTCTTAGATGAGCAGCGAGCAATGATTTGTGAGCGGTTGTCTACCATCTCTGCGTTGAAAGCTACTGCTTGTACATCATGAGCAGCACGCTGAACATTGCGTATCTCTTCGGCGAAGCCTAAGTATTTTTTCAGCAATACCGCTCCCTGAGCACTAGTGCGTGCTAGGTCTATATCTGATGAAACTATAGATGAGAACACTTTTAATCTGTCTCTAGCTCTAGTGATAGCCACGTTCAATCTTCTGTGACCGCCTTCTCTATTTAATGGTCCGAAATTGTGTGATAGATTGCCTTTCTTGTCGCGCGCATAACCTATGCTGAAATAAATTACATCACGCTCATCACCCTGAACATTCTCTAGGTTTTTGATGAATAGTGAATCAGTCTTCTCATCATCTAAGAAGCTTTGATCCATATCTACATGCTTGCGTAATAACTTCGCTAATTCTCTTTCTATTGCAAATTGCTGAGCCTCAGAGAACGCAATCACTCCTAAGCTTTGTTCTGGTCTGCTTCTATAGTGTTCTATGATAGCTTCTGCTACTCTAGTTGCTTCTTTACGATTGAAACGCGAACCTTTTTCGTAGTAGCCTTTATCGATAAATTCAAAATCAATACCAAATTTATCTGATAACGCTAAGGACGAAGGGAAAGTGATTAATTGGTTGTCATAGATATGATAGTTAGAGAATTTGATCAAATCTTCATGACGACTGCGATAGTGCCAGTTAAGAGTTTTGCTATCTAAGAAGACTGAACATTCATCCAGTACACTTTCAAAGTTATTATTCTCATAATCATCATCGTCATTGTCGATGTAATTAAAGAAGTTAGTCGGTGGTAATTGATTAGAGTCGCCCGCTAATATCAGTTGTTTACCACGGTATATAGAACAGATAGCATCTTCAGTACGAATCTGAGAAGCTTCATCAAATATCACCATATCGAACTCAACAAACCTATCATTGCCATCTTTCTTGTTAGCTTCTATAAGCTGCGATACAGAAAGTGGGCTCATCATCCAGCAAGGTTTAAGAGTCTGTAATAATTCAGGGATCTCTTGAATTAGAACTCTTATAGGTTTATGTTTCTTTTTCTTGTTGATCTCATGATTGATAGTCTGTAAATCAAGCTTATTAATTAGGTTTGAAGCATATTCAATCCAATTGAGTGAAAGTGATTTGCAGATTTGGCTACGGTTACGGTTTAAAAGTTTAAGATCTAGATCACAATATTTATCTATTAATAGTTGTTGAGCATCTCCACTAAACTTACGCATTTCTGGATTCTCGATTTCTATCTTGTCTATCCATAGTTGATAAAGCTTGCGCATGAAAATATTACCAATAGTCTCAGCGTTCAATCCTTTAGTTGGGGATTGTAATAAACTTTCTATGTATTGCTCCATGCCAAGCTTCTTGGCTTGAGCTTCTAATTGTTTAAATTCAATCCAGTTTTCTATCTTGGTGATATTAACTATTAGTTCTTCTAAATGAGAAGCTAACTCAGGGAAGCTTAAGGCGTCTATATCTACATTAGGTGTAGGGAATATTGAGCGATAGAAATTCAAATGAAACTTCAGTAATTCATGTGCTTGAATAAGATCAGTAGTCTGCTTCTCAAACTCTTTGAAATCTTCTTGAGAACGGGTTTCTGAAAGCACTTCTACTAACGGCACTGGTAAGTTAGTGGTATTGAATTTACCTAGAACTTTTTGTACCCAACGGATAGCAGTAATAGTTTCATCCCAGTCAGTATTAAACTCTTTATAGAAATCACCCAATACTAGAGTAAGCTCAGTGCTTTCCTTATTAAGTTCATGAGTTTTCTTATCAAGTAAAGCTGCTTGTTGTAAATCATCGATTATAGTTTCTAGATTACGAGCTTCATTGTATAGAGAAAGTTTTTTAATTTGATTGATTGTTTGCCAGTAATCAAAATTCAAGAACCTAAATATGCCTGTGAATTTTTGTGTGAACTTCGTTAACAGTTCATCATGATTCAAGTCTAGGAAGTTTTCGCTATAACGAGACAGTAGCCTTTCTTTGTTTACCGCATATTCTTCATGCTCTATTTTTGCTTCTATAGTAAGTGTTTGTACGTCACTGAGCTTAGTTGCATTAAACCAATCTCTTTTCGGAAACGGTGAATCTATAGCTAGTTTAGCCGCTTCAGCTAACCATTTGAACTCTTTAATAGTGCTTATTTTCTTGTCGAAGTATTTTTCTGAAATAGGATTAGCATAACCTTCAAGTTTGATAAGTATATTTTTAAACTCAATAAAATTAGATTTAATATCATTCTCTAATTCAAAGCTTAGATTCTGCACATTGGCATTGCGCCAAATAAAGTTTTGATAGTTTTCAAGTATTTCTCTTTCGTTTGCAAGTTGCTTAAATAAATAATCAAACTCAGAAAGTTTTTGCAGATCTATTTTCTCTATACTAGGTATAGTGAAATCTACATTATAGTTGCAGCCACTTAATTCTAAGTTTAGTTTACTTAGTTCTCCGTATATCTCATAGAGAGAGCGATTGATAGGTTGTCTAATTTTGTGTAATTCACTAATGCCACGATGAATAGCAGCTTTAACTTTGTTTATATCTTCTAAATATTCTTCACGTCTTGAATCTACAGCTAAAGCTTTTATCTCTTCTAAGGCTATTCTTACATTATTAATAATGTCGGATTTTTTTCTTTGAGAGTTGTGCAACTCTAAACAGAATTTATCCAGTTTGCTTTCTTTGAGTCTATTAACTACTACTTCTAGAGCTGATTTCTTCTCGCTCACAAACAATATTTTTTTGTTTTGTGCTAAAGATTCAGCGATGATATTAGCGATGGTTTGTGATTTACCAGTACCAGGTGGTCCTTGTATAACGAAGCTCAAACCTGCTTTAGCAGCATTAATGGCTTCTTCTTGGCTGCTATCAGCGTCAAGAATTTGCATAGAGTTATTAGCATCTAAGCGCGAATCTATTTCATTAGCTTGAATTAAATACTCTGCTTTTACATTGGGATCGATTCCATTTTCAAATACATCTTCTGGTAATTCGCCAGCTATTTGTCTGATGAGTGGATGCTCTAGAATACGAGTTTCATTCTCTTCCAGGTCTTTATATAAAGAAAGTTTGGCGAAAGAAAACAAACTCAAACAAGCATCTTCAGTTACCTGCCAGCCTTTATGATCTTTGGTTATGCGTTCTTGAATTCTTTGAATCTTGTCATCAAGATTGTCTAAGTTTTCTATTTCTTCTAACTCTGCTTCTAAGTCACTGAGGTCTATACCGTAATCTCTATCTAGCTTATAAGCCAGGGTTGGATTGATACGCATTTCATCTTCAATCACATTTAGTTTGAAAGCGCCATTGAGACCTTTGCGCTCTAATCCTACTGGAATTAAGATGAGCGGTGATCTTGCATCATCATTGATATTGGCAGTGCTTTTAGGTTGCCATTCAAGGAAGTAAAGCGCTAGATACAAAATATTGACGCCGGTTTCTTGGATACTGGCTTTGGATCTAATTCTTAATTTAGACAGAGATTGTTCTAATGAGCGAGAGTCTTTATTGGTTAATAATGAATTGCTTAGATCTATGTCTTGATCAATGTTTAAAGGAGCGCTAGCTAAGTCATCTGCTTCTTCAAAAGTTAAACCTGGTTCTATATCATCTGGATCACCTGGTACTTCAACGTCGCTATTCAAGCCAGTTTCTTCAAACTCTTCAGTGTTGAATGCTCCGATTTCGTGTTGAAATCCTAGGCTTCTTGCTTCTAAAATTAATTTCTGGAAAATTTCCTGAGGCTGTTCTTTAAACTCAATGGTCAAGCTTGGGCGTGATTTGAAAAACAAGAGTTGATTTCTTTTGCTGAAATCAATAAGATGTTTTTTCCAATTCTCTAATTGGGATTTAACTCTTGGGTTAGTGGTGCTGCTGCTTTGATTGACTGCCATTGTCGATTATTATCCTTATAGGCGTGACTAGCCCTTGTAGGTAATGACCGATTAAAGTGTCTTATGTTCCATAGATAAGTAATTTTTTATCCATTGCTGTAATCTTTTATTCATTTTCACTTGCCAAATATATTGCAGAATGATAAAGTTATTTGGTATTCTTAAGCAAATGTGAATGCTTAAAGAATTTGGGAGACGGACTTAATTAATGTTATCGCCAACATTAACATCGGCAACTGCAACTAGTTCATTCTTTAATGCTGTAGGTACGGCGGTAGGTGCTGTTTATGAGACTCTAACAAAAGCATATTCTTTGCTTATGTTAGTGGGATCAGATTCCCCTTATTCACATCGTGATACTAATGTTGTGCGAGACATGCACAAAGCTCCTCTATTAAAATCAAAAGTATCTTTGGCTTAATTTAAATTTTACGCAGCAGCAGCTTCTTCGGCAGCAGGTTTCGCTGCAGCTTCAGCACGTTTCTTTTTAGCTTTAGTGTTCTTCGTACTTTTAGCTAGTAGATCAGCTTTAGCTTGCTCTTTTTCCGCTCTAGGCTTAGCTTTGGCATTATAAGTACCACTTGCCAAATCATGTATAGGTTGCTTTTTAAGTAATGAAGCTACTGTTTCAGAAGGTTGCGCACCAACTGATTGCCAGTATTTAGTTCTCTCAGAGTTGATAACTAACTCTTTAGTTTTAGGGTTGTAAAATCCAAGTACCTCAACAGGCTTACCATCTCTTTTATTTGAGTGCTCTAGTACAGCAATTCTGTACGCAGGGTTTTTGTTTTTTCCGAATCTTTGTAATTTAATCTTTAGCATAATAATGTAATGTAATATTCTAGCTTAAGCCAATCTAGAAATACAAGGAGCACAAGCAATAGTAGGGGCTTTTAAGCTTTTTTTAAACAGTGGTTTTGGCAGCTTCGATGAGCTTTTTAGCTTCAGCAGCGGGATTGCTGATGGCATTAAACTGAGTGCCAGCAAAGTGAATCTCCACTTCTCTTGTCGCGGAGCCAGGCTCTGTATCGCTACCGTGTATAGCGTTATCACCGATATGCTTGCCGTATTTCTTGCGGATAGTACCTTCTGCTGCTTGCTCAGGGTTCGTTGCACCCATAGCATCGCGGGCTTTCGCTACTACATTGTCGCCTTCCCAAACCATTCCTAATATAGGTCCAGAAGTGAATGAAGAGATAAGGTCAGGGAAAAAAGGCTTGTCAGCTAGTGCTGCGTAATGTTTTTTTGCTAGTTCAGTTGAAGGTTTGTAAACTTTCATAGCCACGCAATGAGCGTCAGGGAGTAGTTTTGAGAGTAGTTCAATAATGCCAGCTGCATCACCACGTTGGTAGGCCTCAGGTTTAATAGCTAAAAATGTTTTTTCTGTAGTCATAGACTTAGAATTTTAGCTGCTATTTGCAGATCCTTATGATTTTTTAAACAAAATGCTAGAATGTATAGCGGGTTATGGCGGTGGAAAGTGTTAAACAAATATCAAAAACCTCTTATAAGACTGATGAGCTAAGGCCGCTTATCTGGGATGATGATAAAGCTTGCGCCAAGTTAATTGACCAAAGAATCTTACCTTACGAATTAACCCTAGTGGAAATATCTAGTGTAGAAGCCATGGGCGCAGCTATAAAGGATATGGTACTCAGAGGTGCTCCTTTAATTGGTATTGCAGCTGCTTACGGAATGGCACTTGCTGCAAGAGCAGGTTTTGACCTTTGTGAGGCAGATAAATTACTGAGGTCTACTAGACCAACTGCTGTGAATTTAATGTGGGCGCTCGATCAAGTACAAGCAGTGATTCAAAGTTGCACTTTAGATTCGCGCGAAACAATTTATCAGAAAATTCTAGCGAAAGCACATTGGATACTTGAAGATGACATCGCTCGTTGTAAAACGATGTCTAGTGTTGGTGCGGAGTATATTAAGACTCGATTCAATTCAATTGATAGGAAATCCGTGGTCTCTGATTGCCAAATGCAAGGTACGCGAAGTACCGAAGAGCCGAAGTTTACTGTAGTAAATGAGGCGATGAGGTGCGAGCGTAACACAGCAGTTGGCAATCAGAGACTTCGGATTTTGACACACTGCAATGCTGGTGCGTTGGCTACTGGTGGTTACGGAACCGCTCTTGGAGTGATTCGTACGCTTGCTGCTGAAGGTTTAGTGGAAATGGTTTACGCCGATGAAACTCGTCCGCGTCAGCAAGGTGCCCGCCTTACCGCTTGGGAACTGGCTTACGATGGAATTCCTGTAACTCTCAACACCGACAATATGGCGGCGCATTTAATGAAGCAAGGTTTGATTGATTTGGTGATTACTGGTGCTGATCGCATCACTGCTAATGGTGATGTTGCTAATAAGATAGGAACTTATGGTCTGGCGATACTTGCTAAGTATCATGACATCCCTTTTTATGTGGCTGCTCCTGAAAGTACTATTGATAGATCTTTAGCTCATGGAGATCAAATTATTATTGAAGAGCGTGATAGTTCTGAAGTTTCTCATATCAATGGTGAGTCTTGTACTGCCGCTCAGGGAGTGTGTTTTGTGAATCCGGGATTTGATGTGACTCCAAGAGAATTAATTGAAGCGATATTTACTGAGCAAGGGGTGCTATGAATGCTAGAAAAAGCTCGTCGAATCGCTTCCACTTGGGATCCAGAACTCGCAACTTGGAGTGGAAAGAAAGTATCCCAACAATCTAGGCCTTGTGTCCCTGGTATTTATGATTATGCTAATCTTTGGGATTTAGGATTGCACCGTAAGTTAAGTGATAACTCAAAATTCTCAGGGACTGACGCGAAAATTGAAAAAGCCATCGAAAAAGCATTGGGAGATATTGCTGACGGTCACAATATTCAAGAGCAGATCCGAGCTTACGTGTCGGCTGCAAAAGCAAAAGAAGATACTGGCATAGTTAGTACAGAGCTGGGAAAGGTTTCAAAGAGCCTTTTTGGTGATCCTCGATATGTTTTTAATACTGGTAATTTATTTAAAAATTTTTATAGAGGTTCAAGGGGAAATATGAATCAGACGATTCCTTTGGCAGATTTAAAGAAACTCCTACACGAAATTAATTTTATATATTTGCAAGAGAAGGATAAGGTACAACAAGTTGCTAGTGAACCTCTACCATTTCAGGAACCATAAGGCTCTACACGAAAGACTTCTCTAATAATCCTTTCGCTGTCATTTGCGCAGGTTGTTTTAATTCTAAATACTCACAAATAGTCGGAGCTATATTAGCAAGACTCAGACTGTTAGCTAGGTCATTAGGATTGGAATATGGAGCGCGCAGCTTTACGTCACGCTTAGAGTTGATAATAATGAATGGCACTAAGTTGCAACTGTGTGCAGTGCGTGTCCCACCGTCTATATTAACCATTTGATCAGCGTTGCCATGATCTGCAGTTAGCAATATTACATAACCCGTTTCCTGAGCCTGTTTGACTACTTGTTCTAGAGATTTGTCGATAGCTTCTAGTGCTTGAATCACTGCGTCCCATTTACCAGTATGTCCAACCATATCAGGGTTCGCGAAGTTACAAACTATAAGTTTGTAATCTTTTTCTTTATTAGTCATCGCTAGTAACAATTCTTCTGTCACCCCAGGAAGACTCATCTCTGGTTGTAAATCATATGTAGCTACTTTAGGACTAGCGACTAATAATCTATCTTCATTAGGATATGGTTCCTTACGACTAGAGTTGAAGAAATTGGTTACGTGATTAAACTTCTCTGTTTCTGCGATTCTGAATTGATTCATGCCAGAGCTTGAAACTAGCTCCCCCAGATTCATTGAGTAATCTTGTTTAGGAAGAGTAGCATTGGTGAATGCTACTGGTAATTTAAGCTCGTTACTATATTCAGTAAAACAAGCGTAGTGGAGATTCTCTAATCCACTATCTTCACCAAGACGCTTAGAGATTTCTTTGGCGCGATCAGGACGGAAATTAAAAAATATTACTGCGTCATTGTCTCCAATTAATCCATTTTCATCAATCACGGTTGGTAGTATAAACTCATCTGAGTCCCCCGTAGGATTAGCGCCAGCTTTTGCTAACTCATAACCATTTGTAATAGCTTCAGCAGCATTATTTGCGCGATTACCAGTGCCTTGAGTGACGCATTGAAAGTACTTCTCAACTCTGTCCCAATTATTGTCTCTGTCCATTGCCCAGTAGCGTCCGCATACTGTTGCTATGTTGATGCAGGGCATGTAACGCTTCATGAGATGTTCTGCAACATAAGGCGGATCATCACGTCCATCGCTGATAGCATGTAAGAAAACTTTTTCTTTAGGTAAACCTCTGCGTTTAGCAAATTCTATAAGACCATCCAGGTGTCCCAAATGCGCATGTACATCGCCTTCTGAGATCAGTCCCATGAAATGTATTCTAGAATTATTTTTTATTGCATGATCAAAAGCCGCTTGTAAAACTTGGTTGTCAAAAAACACTCCATTCTTTACCATGTCAGAAATCATAGTGAGTTTTTGTTTATTGATGCGTCCTGCTCCAATGTTTTCATGACCAACTTCTGAGTTGCCCATAATGCCTTCTGGTAGACCGACATAAACACCGCTGGCATTCAGTAGTGTATTAGGATATTGTTTGATTAAACTATTGTAGAAAGGAATATTAGCAGCTTTTATTGCATTGCCTTTTTCTTCAGTACTATAACCCCAGCCATCTAAAATTAATAAGAGAACTTTTTGCATTCGTATATTATATCTATGTGGCTATTCTGGCGTCATCGCGAGGAGTGCGAAGCACGACGTGGCGATCTCATTAGTATTGTGAGATTGCGGAGCCTGTCCTGAGGAGCGAAGCGACGTCAGGATCGCTTTGCTCCTCGCAATGACAATTAATATGTAATCATAAATTCTGTAAGATAAGAGTGTGATATATTATTTGGATTATGGTAGAAGTACAATCATCAGTATGGAAGTTAAAGAGTGACGTAACGGATCGCAGCTCTTTAGGACCGAATGTTATAAGAAATACTCGTCGTCAGACTAAATCAGCTTTATGTGCAATTTTAGGTCCACGATCGGGGCGTAAAAAGAATCACGACTACTCTTCAGGTGTTGCAATCGCCGCAAGTGCTATTAAAGTTTTTCCAGGAAAAATTAAGCCGACAGATCCTGCTGCAAAACTACCTGTAGCTGAGACTAAAACTTATCATTATGAAGACAATGGATCTTTTACACTTACTCCAAATATTGGAGCAACTTTATTAGATCTCAATTTGGGTAAGGGTTCATTGCTCTGGTCTCCTATCACTGATGAAGGTGGAAGAAAATATACCGGTAAACTTGGTGGTGCTGGATCTGTGGGTAGTGCTAGTGTCTGGGCTGGAGCAGGAAGGATTTTTGATAGTGAGAAGAAGTATAGAATGCAAACCGCAACTAGATTAATAGATTTAGAACAAGAACGATTGAATGGAGGAATACCATCTTCAGACGGTCTTGGGATGCACGGTTTAGGATTTACTTCTGATAAGTGGAAAGTTAAACCAGCTAGAGAGAAAGATGGTTTCATGATTGTTGAAAAATCTCTTAATTTCGATAGTGATACTTCATTAGCTAAGCTTGGAGATAAGGGACAATTAAAATACACTCATTCTCTTGGTATTAATGAAACTGGTAATAAAGTTTTTAGAACTAAGATTGAAGCTGCTACGTCAGACCCTAATGAGATTGCTCATTTGAGCAGTTTAGCTGAACATTATTTCTTTAGAGGAGATAAGAAGACCATTGTTAGTTCTAATGCAATTGCGATGCATGATTCTATGGAAAATACTGGTAACTCTGCATTGCCAGCACCTGGATTTAGTGAGATTTCGTATGGTAGTAAATATGATTTAATTGATGGTGTGAAAATTCTTGGGGATGATGAAAGAAGAGAAGCTATTCTTTGTGGTTTTACTGCTAAGCCTGATTCTCGAGGCATGACAGAAGTTGCACGAATTAATCGAGGTGATTTTACTTTAGTGATTAGGCAGAAAGCAAGCTTGGGAGGAGAAAACTTCCCTAATGGTATCTTGGTTTATTGTGATCCCAAGAGCATGCCTGATAGATTTTGTATAGAACCATATTTTGGTTACATCAATGGTCAGAATAGAGAGTTTAATGGTGAATCTCATATTCAAGCACTTACTGTTGGTAAGGGACATGGCAAGTTTGAAGCTGAGATCGAGATAGAACAAATCCCAAACAATTAATTCTATACCGCGTAATGCTTAGTAATTAGATCATTCTGAATCCAGAGTAATTTCCCGAACGATCTTATAGCTTGGTCTTTAGCTTCTTGTGGTATTGCTAACCCCATGATAGTAGCATTGACTGCATCTGCTACAAATCCCATAAGTGCGTTCATTTGCACTAATGGGATTACTATATCCTTGTTACCAGCTTTAGGCGTATGAATCTTTCCTACCATATCTAAATACTGAACCATTTTCACATCATAAGGTCCGGTGACTAATTTAACTAAATAGTTAGTGAGATGTTCTTTCCTGAATTTAATCATCTCGTGATCTTGAGTTAGTGCTTCAAGTGAATTTGGAACGGTACCTTCATAGCCATGCTGGCGCACCATAAAGTGGCGCTTAGTGCAATCATAACCAAAGAGTTTGTCATAGACAGCATTGACCAGGCTTGGTACCACCGGAGCTAATAAGGGAGCTGCTCCAAGTATGGTTTGAATATCCGTTTCATTGAAACCAATAAATTCAGTTAAAAACTTAAATCTATAGCCTAAATCGCTTTCTAATTTGCTTTCATCTATTTTTATCATTGTTAAATCTCCTTGATTTATCTATATTATTCACCATGGAAAATATTAACTTTTGACTTAAGTCAAAAGTAACCATATATAATCTGAAATATGTCTAAAATTGTTTGCAGAAAAACTGATGTGGAGAAGTGTTTGGCAAGGCGAGTGCTCTGTATCTGCAATATCATTCTGAATCATCCATTATTTAAAAATATTCCAAGAGAAAAAACGCATTTGCTGAGTTCTATCTCTGATGTAGTTAGATTAAAAGCAGGAGAGCATTTGTTTTTTAGAGGGGCGCAGATTGAGTCGATATATTTTGTATTAGAAGGTAGGACTAAAACTTATGCTGAGGATTTGGACTCATCTAAAAACCTGGTTCATCAAATACAAAAGATTGGCGATGTACTTGCATTAGAGGCTTTATTCACAGGTCAGCAATATTTTACTTACAGTGCTAAATGTATCGAAGACTCTACCGTATTGCTTTTGAACAAATCAAAACTAGAAAAATATATCAAAGCTAGTCCTGAAGTGCTTTTTAACTTATTGCAGTATTTTGCAAATGAAGTAATAGCTTTAAATACTCGAATTCAAGATTTGGTGCTTACTGATGTTAGTGAGCGACTGTTGCAATATTTGCAAAGGCAGGCAGAGTACAGTTCTTGTTCGGAAGTTAAGTTGGATATACCTAAGACCGATTTAGCGTATTTGTTAGGAACAATATCTAGTACTTTATCCAGAGCTTTTGCTCAATTAGAAGAGCGGGGTTGTATTAAAGTAAACAAGAACTTAGTCTTACTTCAAAAAAATTAAATATACTGCAGCTTTAGTTAAGCATATTTGAAAAGAATACTTTGCTCTATGTCATAGCTTAAGCTGTGATGTACAGGGCAAGTGCGTGCTGCGTTTTCTAGTTTCTTTTTTTGGTCAGCTGTCAGGTTTGCAGGTAAATTAAATTCAATAACTATCTTTGCGATGCGACGAGGACCATCGCTTGCCATATGCTTTTCAGCGCGGTAACTGCTGCCATTTATATCTATCTTATCTCTTTGAGCAACTATGCCCATTAAAGTAAACATGCAGGAAGCTAATGAAGTTACTACTAAATCAGTTGGTGAGAACCTTTCACCCTTCCCTTGATTATCTACTGGAGCATCGGTCTCTATTTGACTTCCAGATGGACCATGAATACTACTAACTCTGAGATTGCTTTGATATGTACCTTTGATTTCTACTACCATAATATTCCATTATATAGCAGAGTCCAGGAGTCGTCATTGCAAGATGCAATTAACACAAACTTACGGCTTTACAATAAAGTTCACGAATATAAGAAGCTTTGAAGCTTTCATGTATAGAAGCTTTGAGCCCGAAGTCTTTCATGATCTTGTTTAGATTGTTTTGATTCTTGTGCAGATAGTTTTGGATTTCTATATTACCTTTAAGACCTATTTTCCTGATTCTTCTTGCAATCTCAAGAATGGCATTTTCTTTGTGAAAGGCCTCATAATTATCCTGCTTCTCTAATAGTTTAGTTATATTACTTGGTAGTCCCCAATCTTTAAGTACGGCAGCCGTGAGTTCGAGGTGATTGAATCCAAACTCTTGCTTCTCTAGTCTTAGCTTACGCCAGAAGCTTGTTTCATGGGATAGTTTGTTGTAGCGTGTTGGGTAAAAATATTGCAGAATTATTGAACCCATCGATTGTAGTAAACCCATCATGTATACTCGATCACAAAATTCTCTATCTTCATTTGTAAGCTTAGCTATGCTTCTTGAAGTATAAGCAAGAAACACACTATCAAACCACATATCACTGTTGTTGTATATTGATTTGGCTGCGACCGTTATAGCGATTTGTTTTAAGGCATTGAAACCTAGATAGTCAACTATCTCAGAGATCAATTCTATTTTTCGACGCGGGGAAAAGAAAGCTGAGTTTGCGTATTTATATGCGTTTGCGCAAAGCACTTCATCGATTTCTATTAGATAAATAATTTGATCTCTGGTTGTATTAGGTGAATCCAGTACATTTAAAAGAACCAAGGCAGCATTAGATAGAGCTGGTAGCTCGCTCGCTTTCGAGATGGCTGTTTGCATTTCTTTCGAATATGCCATTTGTTTTTTCTCTTTCACCTACAAACACAATACCCATTTACTAGGGTAATTCACCTAGGTGTTTTGTGTATTGTAACCGTAGGCGAAAGCGCGCTTGCTAAGATAATCCCGTGGCGCGATATTTTCAACTAATTCAAATGACCTATAAAAAATGCTTGAAAACAAAAGCTTTTTCTCGATCAACTTCAGGTAAATAGACTAGATGTACTAAGTCTAAATAGTTTAACGAGGGTATTTATTTTATATCCCACTTAACTCTATCTTAAAACATTTTTGATGTGATTGTAATGTGGGACGGGACTTACGAATGAAAAATTTGCTGAAACTTTTACTAATTTTAGCGGTGATGCTGAATTCAGCGGTCTTGGCTAAAACCAAACTAGTCTATGATGATCTAACTATAGTTGATGGCGATAATCCGAATCTTAAATTAGCAATATTGCATGATGAAAAACTATTAGATTTGAGTCTCGTTTCTCAATTGCATTTCAAGATTGATGCTAGTACTTTAGAGTTGACTAATACTAATAGTAGTTTTAAAACTGATATGTTTTTGGTGAAAGCTGATGGTAGTCGTGAGTTTATCAGTAGCCAGAACACCACTATTAAACAGCGTTCCCGTACTGATAAAGAATTGATTCTTTCGGTGAACCCAGTTCCAATGCAAAATGGTGTGAATAATTTTCAAATCGATATTTTTGATATTGATGGTGATCACGTGAATACTTATGCTTTGACTGTGCAAGCTTTTAATAAGCCAGATAAACAAGTTGATCCATCTGATTTAGATTCCCCAGCTAATGTACCTACTAAGTCACAATGTGCTGATGATGATTTTGGCGATTGCCAGTTAGATTATTTCTTCCGTAGGGTCTCTTTTGAAGCGAATCCGCAAAAGCAAGCTACGACTAAGATTGTGAAGGATAATGGTAAGTATAAGGTGGTTATTCCGTTTGGTAGAGGGACAGTTACTGATAAAAAATTAATTACTAAATCAACCATCGAAAATGGCAGTATCGGTATAGTTGGACCGCAAGGACCTAAAGGTGATCAAGGACCAGCTGGACCTGCTGGTGAAAAAGGTGAACGTGGAGCACAAGGACCTGCGGGTGCTCAAGGTGCACCAGGATCACAAGGACCTCAAGGTATACAAGGTCCTCAGGGACCGCAAGGTATACAAGGACCAATGGGACCTCAAGGACCTGCTGGTGATATTGCTGAAGTGAATAATGGTAGCTTTGTAAATTTATCCATAACAAATGGTTTGTTTTTAGATACAAGATTTAACGGTAATATTCTCATTTCTAATGGTGCTGGAGCTGGTTACGTACTTAGTTCTGATGCTAATGGTAAGGCGAGTTGGAAAGATTTAGCTTCACTTGCAACTAATGGAGATGGTTTGGGAAGCCATAGTGCTAGTCAGAATCTTGACTTGAATTCGTTTGATATTCTAAATGCTGGAACTATTACTGCAACTGAGTTCCATGGAGATTTAGTTGGTAGTGCGGATTTCGCTACTAACACTAGTAACGCTAGTCTAGCAAGTATCGCTAACTTAGCTTATAACACCGATAACGCGACGACGGCGAATGTGGCTGACTTAGCAGTTTTCTCTACTAATACTAATAACGCTAGTACTGCTAATATCGCTGATCTAGCAATATTTTCTAGTAACACCGATAACGCAACGACAGCAAATATCGCGGACTCAGCTTTATCATCTCTGTTTGCAGTTAACACTGACAACGCAACGACGGCGAATGTAGCGGATGTGGCATTAACAGCAGCGTCGGCAACTACAGCACTTAGTGCAACTGATTTTAGTGGAGTTTTAAGCGGTGATGTGACTGGTACTCAAGCTGCAACGGTAATAGCTAACAATGTTATAACTTCTAAAAAACTATTAGGTAGCTTCAATGCCAATGCTGGAACAGTTTCTAATCAGGATACTCTATATGCTGCATTTGAAAAGCTGGCTGGCAGTATTAATGCTAATACCGCTGATATCTCTGATGCGAATGCTGAAATCGCTACTAACACTTCTAACATAGCTACAAATACTGCAAATATTGCTACTAACACTAGTGATATAGTTGCTTTGCAAACTACGGTTAATCAAGCTACCGCAAATAATACTGCAAGTACTATTGTGAAGCGTGATGCAAGTGGGAATTTCACTGCTGGCGATATTACAGCAACTAAATTTCTTGGTACTATGCAAACACCACAAATTAATGGCACTGCGTTATTCAAAAACAATTCCACTGCTAAGTTCAACGGTACAGTGATGATTCCTAGTGGAGCTGCTGCTAATAAAGTTCTTAAGAGTGATGCAAGTGGCAATGCTACTTGGCAAAGTTTAAATGCTAGTTTAGTAGATTACTTTTCTGCGTCTAGTACAACCTTGCAAACATTCAACACTAATGCCTTTGTAAATGTAGCGGGAATGGCAGTTAATAGTGTTGTCTTGCAAACTGGTGATGTAATTAAACTCACACTTACTGGTGCGTTTTCAGTTACATCGAATAATAAATCAGGTTATGGGCAGCTTAGATATACTTTCAGTGGAACAGCTAAAGGACCTTTGATGACGATGGTCGCTTTGAATACGGCTACTAATAATTATGCTGCGCCATATATGATCATGCTCAAATGTGGTACTGGTGCTGGTGAGATAGCTCCAGGTACTTATAATATTCAAGTACAAGCTCTAGGACGCGCTGCTAATACTACTCAGATTGATTTTGGACTCAGTGGTGCTGAGTATGCTTTGTATGTTGAGAGAATAAGAAATTAGGCATTTTGCAGGCTAATTCTATAGGTTTTAAGCTGGTTTCTAAGAAAGATAAAGCGTATGTATAACCACCAGTATAGTTTTTTATTTCTTGCATTATTCTTGAAACTTGCTGTTCGTAAATATCTTTGTATTTAGCTTCAGGATTTAATTGGGAAACTAACCAGAGGTTTTCCAGCATTATTGAATTGGCAGAAGGAATCGCACCATCATAAAATTCTTTTGAGTTAATTGGTAACTCTGAGCTACTGATATCTGAGAAATAAAATCCATAATTAGTTTTATCCCAGAATTTTTCTATGGTGATATCCATAAATTTATTAGCTTGTTCTAGGAATGCTGCTTGGCAATTATTCTTGAACAGTTGCAATAGTGCCCAAATCATAAAACTATAATCGCTTAAAGTAGCTGAGCTAGAAGAAAGTTTGCCTTGGCGTGATGAAGCGTAAAGTTCATCAGAGTCTTTCTTAAGCATCAAGTTTAACAATGCTGTTATTGAAGTCTCAGCTTGTTTTAGATATTTGGAGTCTTGAGTATACTGGTAAGCTTTGGCTAAAGCTCCGATCAGCAGTGCGTTCCAGCTACTTAGTAGCTTATCGTCTTTAAATGGATGTATACGCTTTAAACGTACGTTATAAAGTTTATTGAAGATATCTTTCAACTCTGTAGAATTAAAGCTGTCTTTTTTGATACTGATTAAATTACGCCCAGAAATCTCATGACTTGCTTCATCTATAAAATTACCTTCTGCTTTAAACTCACAGAGCTTTTCTAGAGTTTGAATTTCTTTTTTATCCAAGACCTCGCTCAGCTCGTTATAAGTCCAAGTGTAAAATTTGCCTTCTTCTCCTTCACTATCAGCATCTTCTGCACTGTAGAATAACTGATCTTCAGACATCATATCTCGGCATACATAAGTAAAGATCTCATCTGTAACCTGCTTGTAGAAAGCTTCCTGGGTGATTGAGTAAGCTTGAGCGTAAGCTATTAATAAAGTAGCTTGATCATAGAGCATTTTTTCAAAGTGTGGCAAGAACCAACGAGCATCTGTGGAGTAGCGATGAAACCCTAATCCCACATGATCAAACATTCCACCATAACGCATCTGCTTTAAGCTGGTCTCTGCCATTTCTAGAGCTTGAGAATTTTGCTTGCGCTGATAATAGTTAAGCAAGAAGTATAGATTATGAGGTGAAGGAAATTTAGGTGCTGAACTAAAGCCACCATATTTATGATCGTATCTCGCTGCTAGTTGAGTAAAAGTTTTATCCAAGGTGCCTAGTAGTGTCTCGTGGTTATAAGCCTCATCAATACTGTGATTGGTGGTTTCTGCAAAGTATTGCATTATGTTGTTTGCTGAATCTAATAATTCAGTGTTTTGCTCAGACCAAAGTTTGCCTAAATAGGGAATCAAATCCATCATGCCTGGTACTGTGCCGTTAGCATAGCGTCTAGAATATTTAGGTACATAAGTACTTGCGTGAAAAATTTTTTTATCCGGAGTGAGGAATACATTAAGAGGCCAGCCCCCTCTACCTATAAGGCTTTGAGCAAGGTTCATATATAAGTGATCTATATCTGGTCTCTCTTCTCTATCAACTTTAATAGCAATGAAATATTTATTGAGTAACTCTGCAACCTCCTTGTCTTCAAAGCATTCATGCTCCATCACGTGACACCAGTGACAGGTTGAGTAGCCAATAGAAACCATCACGGGTTTATTTTCTAATTGTGCTTTTTGAAATGCTTCATCGCCCCATGCGTACCAATTAACAGGATTAGTTGCATGCTGTAATAAATAAGGACTAGTTTCAAAAGCTAGACGATTCCATTGAATAAGTTTTGAGATGTTTTGCATAGTAACTATTGATATACCAATTATTTTTATGTTATCATGACTATTTGGGTACTAGGGTATTTGTAATTAAATAAGATGAATCATCACGCTACTAAATTACGTCGTGTTGTGCTCGCTAGTGCTGTAATATTGGGCATTTTTATTGCGGTAGTTTTCCTTAGTCGAAGTCATAAACAACTTCAACTTGAACATGTCTTAAATAATATCGAAGATAAACAGTTTAAAGAATGTATTAGAGAATATGCAGAGCATAAAAAGATTCAATTTGCTCATCACATGATTAAGCTTAAGTGTGAGGCTAGAACCGATTCACAAGGTGAACCTTTGTATATAAGAAGTCTTGCAGGTATTAGCCAATTAAAAGATCTAAAACATTTGGATATAGCTAATGCTGAGTTGAAGTCTATGGATGAGCTTGGTTACTTGAAGAATTTAGAGTATTTAGCTTTAAAGAATTCTAAGATAGTAATGATTGGTGATCTAATACCCCTCAATAAACTTCGCTATTTGAATCTTTCTGGTAATGAGATCGTCAATGCCTCTGTTATAGCGCATCTCATCAATATTGAATATTTGAATTTAGAAGGTAATTATATTTCTAATACTGCTTTTCTTCAGCCTTTAGCTAATCTAACAGAGTTGAATCTTAAATCTAATTCTCTCAATTCAACTGAATATTTCCAAAACCTTGCAGCTTTACGAACCTTAAACTTGGCTGATAACTATATTAGTGATGTTAGTGCTTTGAAATATTGTAGAAGTTTGAAATTTCTAGATCTCTCTAATAATAAATTGGAAGATCTAAGTCCGCTTGCACCATTAGTTAATCTAGAGGAGATAAATTTAAATAATAATAGAATCCAGGATCTAACACCAATCGCAGAACTGTTGCCTAAGAAATTATTGCTTAGAGATAACTATATTAGAGAAGGTGTTGCTAAAGTTTTCTCCGCACTTACTAACATTGATGCTAACGGTACTAATTTGAACTTCAAAGCCACTATTGATTTGCGTTTGAATCGCACTATCAATTGTGAGGATTTGGACCAATTGTGCGCTCGTTTACTACGTCATCCTCATGTTACTATTATTAGACCTGCAAACTGTATCCGTACTAAACGCTATAAGCAAAGGAGCAAAGCGAAACTGAATCCGTTGTGGCACAAGTTTATGCGTATATTCTAAAATGCCAGTTTTTACCGCAGCACCTTATGAAGATGTTTTAGGACTCATTACCCAAGTGAGTGTTTTGCTCTTTACTGCAAGAATCTTCGGAGAAATATTTCAAAGATTTGGACAACCTTCGGTTATCGGTGAGATTTTGGCTGGAGTATTTTGGGGTCCTTCTTTTCTTGGAAGAATGATTCCTGACTTAATTGGTTTTGCGCTTCCTGCTACTAAAATTCAAGGTCATTTATTAGAAGTTGTAGGTTTGTTTGGAGCGATGTTCTTGCTACTTATTACTGGTATAGAAACTGATCTGTTGCTAGTACGGCGCTTAGCTAAGTTTGCCTTGGGGACTGCACTTGGTGGCATTGTTTTACCTTTTGCTACAGGATTTATTTTGGGGCAATATGTGATTCCTGATTATTTACTTGCGGATCCTAATCGTAGATTGATTTTTACTTTATTTATTGCTACGGCGATGTCTATATCTGCTATCCCAGTGATTTCGCGAGTCTTGATAGATATGCGTTTGATGCGCCGTGATTTGGGTCAGAGCATTATTGCTGCTGGCATGATAGATGATACTGTTGGTTGGATTCTATTGTCCTTGGTGACTGGGCTTGCAAGTGGGCAGGAAATTAGTCTTATGTCTGTGCTTACACCACTAGCGATTATTACAGGCTTCATTATTTTTAGTTTTACTATAGGTAAATGGTGTATAGAAACCATATTTGGTTTTGTGCAGGATGAGATTAAATCACAGGATAAATTTCTAACTCTGGTAGTAGGTTTAGCGTTTCTTTGGGGCTCTTTAAGTAAATCTCTGCATTTTGAACCTTTGCTTGGAGTCTTTATAGTAGGAATTATTATTGGAGAGATTCCACGTTTCCGTTATGAAGTAGGACCTAAATTAGAAAGCATGGCTATGGGTGTATTCTCACCAATATTTTTTGCGATAGCTGGCTTGAAAGTAAACATTTATAACTTACTAACTCTTGATTATATAATTATTACTTTTGTAGTAATTGCAGTTGCTTGTTTTGGTAAGATCGTAGGAGCCTATCTGGGAGCGCGTTATATTGGTGGACGTGATCATTGGACTGCTTTAGGTTTTGGTGCGGCATTGAATGCCAGGGGTGCGATGGAGATTATTGTCGCTACCATTGGTTTGTCTTTGGGGATACTGTCGCAAGAAATGTTTTCTATCGTAGTTATTATGGCTTTAGCAACTTCAGTCATGGCACCATTCTTGTTGCAATATATTCTTAAGCACCTTGAACCAGTTGATGAAGAATTAAAACGCCTTGAGAAAGAAGAGTTGCTTGGAGAAAGTCATATTGCTAATATGCATAGAATCCTTTTGCCTATGCGTGAACCTAAGCTGGATCATTTAACTGATTTGCAGACTCTTAAATTCAAGCTACTAGAAAGGATTGCTAATCACAAGAAGATCGCGCTTACTGTATTGCATGTTAATCCTTTGATTAGTGAGAAGCCTGATAGCAAGAAGTCTTTAGATTTACTTAGCCGCCATAATTGGAATAATCTAGAACCTACTTTCAAGGTGTCTAAAAGTAAGATTACCGATATCTCTTCTGCTATTTTAGATGAAGCTGAAAAGGGTTATGATTTGATCGCATTGGGTTCTATTAGTAAGGATCAATCATCAGAAGCTTCTTCTTCTATTATCAACGAAGTAGTACGTTTGTCGCCTTGTCCTACTTTCCTGGTTTATGCTGATAAAGTTGCAGCTGATTGGAAACCAAAAAATATTTTGGTAGCAGTCAACACTAGTCCTTCTTCCAAAAACGCTGCTGAATTGGCTTTCACCATAGCAGATGAAACGGACAGAGTACTTTTATTAAATGTCGTCACTGGCAGTAACACCAGTTGGTTCCAGAACTTCCATGAGTATGCTGCTACTAGACAAACAGAAGTAGCTATTAATGTACTTAAGTCTCTTAAACAATTAGCACCTATGTATAACGTGCATGTTGATGACATGATTGAGATTGGTCACGATGTTGAATCTACTATTCTAAGAACCGCTGCTAAAGAAGAAATAGATCTAATTGTTCTGGGAACTCCAATTAAATCTGGATCTGGAAGATTATTCTTAGGTTCAAGAATAGAATATATAATCAAGAATGCAAGCTGTCCGGTGGTGGTCTTGCATAGTTAATTTCTGCTGTAATTATTTTAATTCTAACTTGTTTCGTTGTTATAAGCTCGTGCTTTATGCTAAATTATTCTGATGCGTATGAATAAAATGACCGGGGTTTTGATCACTATAGTGCTTGTCGTGGCGTTATTGCTGCTATTCGTTTTCTATATTAAAGATGAAATCATTTCTATGAAATTGAGTAAAGATTTCAAGATGCCGATCAAAGTTCGCGGCGTGAATTTTAATATCGGGAAGCTTTTCAGCAATGAAGAGCAGAAAAAGATCTCACTTAAACTTTTAGCTGTTGGTGAGGGTGAAGCAACTATTAATCTTGAGAATATTGAAATTAATCAAATTAAGAAGAATAATTATCAACCGAATTATTGTTTAGATGGTCATGCACTTGCTGAGAAAATTTATCTAGGACATAGAGCTATAGATGGTTGTAGCGGTACTTTGGATTTTATGTGTGTACCATATGTACCAACTAAGGAAAAAAATCCGCATATCATTCTTAGTAATGTTGCGTTTAAATTAGGTAATAGTCGTCTCAATGCAAATGGTGTAATAGATACTGATATGAAGACTGAAATTTCTGCTGTGCAATTGCGCGGAGCATTATCGCGTGGAGCTTTGAATAAGACTCTAGCTTGCTTAAACGCTGATACAGACCAGGTTACAGCTGAAGCTGAAGTGCCTGGTTTTGAACTTAATTTTAGTGCTAGTGATAAGGTTGATCCTTTAACTAACATTACTGGACAAGGACATTTTAATCTTTATCAAGGAGAGTTTAAATTTATTAATTTACTTGAGCCAATAATTAGCTATTTGAAGGCTCAACCGAGCTCTGGGACTTCTGATCAAGGTGATAATTTTGATAAATTAAGTAGTGACTTCTCTATGGGTAGTCAGAAAATTTATCTCTCTAATTTATCGCTTAGTAATAGATTGTTTTCTGCAACTGGACAAGGCTATATTGGTTTCAACAATAGTTTAGATATGAGCATCTTAGTGCATGGTATCGATAAAGTGATTCCTGTTAAGCTTGGTCAAGTCTTACCTGGTGGAACTATCCCATTAAAGATCACTGGTCGCACTGACAAACCACAGATTAGACCTGATGTCATTGGTGTAGCAGGGCAGCTAGCTGGTGAAGCAGTTAATCAAGCTCTAAACCAAGCTGGTAAAGCGTTGCAGAAGATGTGGCAGTGAGAAAGATTAACCTAATTTACTGATTTAATTCTAAATTGTAAACGTGTAAGTTTAATCCTTCATAGTTAACAGCTTGTTTAAATTTCATGCCAGCTTTTTTTATAGTGCGTATTGAAGCTGAATTATTTGGATCAACAATTGCAATTATTTCTGCTAGGTTTAAGATGTCTAGAGCATAGCCAATGAAATTTCCCTGATAAATGATGTATCATCTTCAATCTTAATTAACTCACAATAGTGCGTCCAACTTAGCTCAGGATCGAATTCATCGGTCAGTGACCGACGAATTCGATAGGTCAGATAAAATTGCCTCATTTGCCTTATTTGAGTTGCAGAAAAGCCTTTGCCAATTCCCATATTCCGCTCTTAATTTACTGGCATAGAGATATTTTAAACTTGCCAAAAAACGGGAAAGTGTCATACTCGTTGTGATTCATGTGATGTTAGAGTGTGTATATTTTAAATCTGGATTAACTACTATTAGTTTAAAAAAGGTCAGAGACTGTCTGACCTTTTTATAAAAAATTTACAAGCAATAATAATAAGTCCAACTATTCCACTATAAATGCAGAGTTCATGTAGTGAATATATATCTATGATTTTTAGTAAATGATTTGATTCAGAAAATGGATAAAATGGTTTTATATCAGAATGCATAATACTATCCAAAACTATATGGCTATAGGCTCCTAATATACTTGCAAAAGCAATAGCAGCTTGATTGATTTCAACTTTCAATATTTTCAAAATATATTTTGTAAGAAATATGGTTAGGAGAATTATTATAGTTGCACCAATATATGTATGAAAAAATCTATGTACTGGATAAGCGTCTTGAATTAAGTAGTAAAGAGATTCTAAGTCAATAATAATTTGGGAAATAGCAAATGCAAGTAAACAAAATCTTTTACCAAATATAGATTTGGTTGCGAGTGCTGGACCTAAATGATATGGGGTGAATGGCATTATCCTAATTATACCTTAAAAACTGTTGATAATAAAGGATTTTTCTATTGTCAGACCTATTTGATTATGCGTTTGAATTCATGTTTTTGTGAATTCAAAGGTATAATTAATGTATGCTGTCAGACTTAGAATTAAGAGAAGTTTTTCATTTTTGTTTTCTTGAACAATTGCTGAAAGTGTCGGATCCTAATATTTATATTTTAAAAGGTGGAGTTAATTTACGTTTTTATTTCAATAGCCCTAGATATTCAGAAGATATGGATATAGATGTTCTTGCTGGTAGTGTTGAGACTCTGAAGAAAAATGGTTACAAAATTCTCAATGATGATAGTTTCAGAAGAAAGCTAAAGATTTATGGCATTCAAGATTTTATTATTAATGATCCTACCAAGGCTAAACAGACAGAAACCACTCAGAGATTTCGTTTACGCTTAGTAAATCAGGCAGGTGATGAATTGCCAACTAAGGTAGAATTCTCGCGGCGGAAGAAAGAGGTCACAGCTTATTCATATTTAGTTGAAAGAATGAATATTGAGATAGGAAGAAAATATAATCGATTAGCTTTTGCTGCTCAACATTATGATGCTAATACTGCCATCATACAAAAAATAGAAGCTTTAGCTGGTAGAAAAGAAGTGCAAGCAAGAGATGTATTTGATATTTTTATTCTGGAAATCGGTGGGCAGGCTAAGGACTTTAGCTCAAAACTAATCTCTAAGAAGGTTTTACTTGAAGCACAAGAGGCTTTGCTTTCGATTGATTATAAAGATTACGCAGGTAAGGTTCTAGAATTTCTGGATGAAAAAGATAAAGTAAATTATTCAGGTCGTGAAGTTTGGAGTGAAATACAAGCTAGAGTTATGGATTTAATTAACAAATGAATTTCAAATTTCTTAGCTCAGAAGATTTTATTTTTTTTAGTACAAGGGAGTTTGCCTTGTTAAATGAATTAACTATTTCCGCTGCTAGCGAGCAACTGAAAAGACTGGAAGCGAAATCCCTTGTAATTAAGCTGACTAGAGGTCTCTGGGTGAATATTAATCATCCTTATTTTAATCCGATTGCTGCTACTCCTTATTTGTTAAATAATGAACAAGGATACGTTTCCTTTTTGACAGCATTGAATCGACATGGAATAGTTTCGCAGATTCCTCAAAGTATTCAAGTTGCAAGCACGGGAAGACCGAGGAAATTAAAAACCCCAATTGCAAATTATGAATTTATACAACTTAATCCTTCTATGTTTCTGGATGGAATTGATTGGGCAGTAACTTATTCTAAAACCAGTTATCTGATTGCTAGTCCAGAGAAGGCTTTGCTGGATACACTGTATATCTCAACCCGTAAGGGGACAAGGTTTGCTTCATTACCAGAATTGGATCTAAGTGAAAATTTTAGTAAGAGGAAGTTCCTTAATTTATTGAATAAATGTGTGATGGATCAGAGAATTAAAAGTGCGATTCTGACTAAGTTTGAGAAGATTACAAATTTATTCTGAAGATTAATAGTTTTGCAAATATTGCCTATAATATTTAAATGCAAATCATTCAGCTCAAATCTCATCTCGATGTTCCCTTCGTTAATTTGCAACAGTTGTATGAATTTGAGTTTTCCGCGTTAACTGGTTATAAGGTTAATTCAGATGGCTTATTTGATCAAGAATATTTAAGATCTACTTGGAGTAAAAGTGGAGTAGATATTTATGTGGCATCTGTTGATGGACAGCTAGCTGGGTTTGCAGTAGTGAATCTTTCAAGCATGCTTGCTAAGCCTGATACAAGAGATATCGCAGAGTTTTTTATAATGCCAGATTTTAGGAAGCAGAAAATAGGTACGAAATTTATTCAGAGTATTTTTGCTAAATATCCTGGTAACTGGCAAGTGAGACAAATTCCAGAACTAGATCAAGTTAGAAGTTTTTGGCAGAAGGCGATACTCAGTATGGAGAATGTAAAAGATTTTCATGAAGAGATTAATCCTCCTGGCTGGCAGGGATTTGTGCAGAATTTTACTTGTGCTTAGTTTTTACTGGCATCTACCAAAACATAAGCTGGATTTTAGGTGCAGGCGTCATTGATTTACTATTAAGTAATATGCTGCATAAAATCCAAAGACTACTATTGAAAGAATGCTTGGTACCGGCAGATAGCTTATGATTAAAGCCATTCTATGCTTTTGGAGCCGTCTTAATATACAAACAGATATAAGAGAGATTGTAGACCAGAGAGGAAAGCTTACCATGCTGATAATCATTAGTGCCATTAGCCAACCCAAGAGGCTTTGAGTCCATTGATTGTTGCTTGCGATTCCAAGAATAGTAAGGAAAGTAAATGGGGATAATATTATCGAGCTAATAAAATAAATAAGGTTTGTCTTAATCGTGGATTTGAATTCATTTGCTTCTTTATTAAGAAGGATTTTGATTAATGAAAGATGTTTGATTATGATTATCAATAAAGTCACGCTAATTGGAACTAGAATATATTCTGGGCGAACTGTTCTGTAGATGTAATTTAAAATAGTATCCATCCTAATCTAATTTGCATTATACCCTAGGGCTGCACTGAAAAATGCGTTATTTTCTCCCTTGCTTGTGATCGGTGTTAAAGCGGTGTCATGTCTCGGACTCTTCACCCTAGGAGAGATTTCGAGTTTCGAAGAAAGTCGAGTAGTTACCTAGTGTGTGCAAGGTTTAGCAAGGCACTTCCTGTGTTACGTATGTCTTTTGCCACTACCCCTTTCTCATTGGTTGTTAATTCTCGTAATGGGTGGGGACTCACTTCTTTAATCGCTCTACCAATCTTTTCCCATGCTCTATCTCTATGAGCAACAAACTCATCTGGCTTCATTCTCTCTATGCGATGTTTTGACCTTTCTAATAACTGTGATTGGTCGCTTAGACCTTTAAGTACAACCTGAGTCCAATAGCCAATTTGACCGGCATTGCTAGTGCTACCTGATAATTCCATCCCTTATTCCTCTCCGAAACTACAAAGCAATGAGAAGGTGGTTTTTGATATTTTTAAATATGAAGGATAAAGGCAGTAGAAGAATCAAGCGACTTTCTATACTAAGTTGCTTCTTTACGTGATATACCCTCTACCTTATATTTTTCTAGGTAAGCTAAGCTTATATGCTCCAAAGAAGCCCAAACTGGTCTTTTCTTGGCTGAATCAATTACTAATAAATCCATACCCTCATTGTTTATACGATAGCCTACAATTGTTATCGCATGCTCAGCAACTGAAGAGCCATTGCATTGTTCTCTAGACTCGTTGTATCAGAAAGTGATGAGATCTTTTTTAAATTTATATCACGTGAAACTATATTCTCAGACAACATTTTTAGAATTGCGTTTTCATTTTCTACATCGATTCCCATTCCAATATTTGCCAAACCTGATCCAGATGGTTTAATAATTCGTCGTTGTTGATATACTGCCTCTATAGCATTCTGATCTAGCTCTAATCCTAGCTGTGCCAAAATATTAAAATAGCTATTAAAACCGCATGAATCATCATGACCTTGAAAGTACATTATTGGAATGTTTGGGATATGTTCACTTTGTTGTGGTAGCTGATATGGCTTGACTTCTTGCTTTGTAACCAGGTCACAGTCAAGCTTTTCATAAGTAGATTGATTGACTTCACGAAGGTCAATCAAGTCTGGTAAAAGAGACGCATCAATTGCTTCATTATCAAAAACTTCCAAGCCAGACTCTTTTTTAAGTTGATATTCGCCTGGGCTTGAAGCTTTAAAGTGCAGAACACTATTTAAAGTAGTTAAACAATAAAGATCACCATTGTCTTTATCAAAACAAATTTTTGCAATCTCTCTTTTAGGCATCTCTCCATTCGATCCAAAATTAATAGCTTTACCCTTTAAGGTTTGCAATTGGAAACCCTCAGGTCGACAACTAAAAGTACCATCCATAGAATTCTCTGCTGGTAATAAAATCGTATCGCAACCAAAACTTACAAATTTACATTCCAAAGGAAGTTTAAGCGTAATAGGATTCACTATTCCACGTCCAGCCTTAATATATTTTGCTTCTAGTGTTTGTTCTAATTTAAGTTTATTGTCATTGGTATCATAATGATATATTTTCCACTCAGGTTTTTGAGGTGAATCCCATGCATATTGCCCATCTACTAAGCTTGCTATTACAAACTCTCCTGGCTTAGTTTCTTGTATATGGTGAATTTTTCCTTCAACATCATTTAGATTCCATTGGGCTTCTAGGTTTCCATTAGTAGCACTTAAATGAACAAGCCTTCTAGATCTTCCATCTTTTGCAATTTGATATGCATAGGGATTTTTTTCACCTGCAATCAAGATGGGACTATAAAAAGATTGATGATCTGGAAAGCATAAGCTTGTAAATTCACTTTTCTTTAAATCACCTATTTTAAAGAAGCTACCAAATTGAATTAGAGTCTCATCGCCCATACGTAATAAATTTTCAACATGTTCTCTGCCATTTGGATATTTACTAAAAACTTTTAAAGATATTTTGGCCCCGGCATCTGAAACTTTTTGATCAAACTTGGGTAACCACACTCTATGTGCAAAAGTTCTCAACGCCCCTTGTCTACCTAAAGATTGAAAAGTACCTTTGACTAGGTCTTCCCTTCTTCTCTTGTATATTTCAGTGGAATGAACACTATTTGCTGTCACTGTTTTCAGTTCCATTTCTATATTTATACAAGTTTATTTTTAGTGGGTAATTGATAATTTCTCATCACGAAATCAAGAGTTTTAGTGGATACTACCTATGAAAGAACAGAGACAACTCAGAATTCATGGTTCTCTCATCTACATCTGGATTGGAAATATAGGGTCTACCAAAAGCAATCATGTCTGCATCTCCATTGTTGATTGCTTCTTCTGCAGATTCTTTGGTGTAACCAATGTTACCAATTATTGGATTTCGGTACACAGCTTTCTTTGCCAGCTCTACCTCGAGTCATTGGAGCCATGACTATTCGATTGTTTAGTTCTAATTTTCCGACTTTGATTTTCTCAAAAAGTTTTGCTTGCATATGATAATCCTACTATGATTTGGCGTCTCCTTGACGGAGGCGATAGGTATTGGAACCCTTCTTGCAATTCGATTTTGTTGAGTGAGAATAGGTGCTAAGATTGGTTTATGTTAAAGATATCGGTAGTATTTTTACTTACTTTTTGTTTTATTATGAGTGCACATGCTTATGAAGAAGCTAAGTACGAACTTTTATCAAAAGACGGCAATGTTGAAATTCGTTTATATAAAAAAGCTTACTTAGCTAAATATCATTCCGATGGCAATAGAAAATCTGCTGGCAATAAGGCTTTCATGCCACTTTTTAACTATATCAAAGAAGGTGGTATCCCTATGACAATACCCGTTACTCTAGAGGAAATAAAACCTAACGAATGGGATATTTCATTTTTTATGCCTTCAGAAAAATCCATTAAAGATTTACCTAAGCCAGCTGACTCAAAAGTAAAACTAACTGAATTTAAGGAAAGGAAGATGATTGTATTTAAATTTGTTGGTTCAATGAATGATGAGAATTTTAAGAAACACAACGTTAAGTTAATGAAATACATTAAGCAGAATAATCTTGCTATCAAAGACCAGGTTATTTCCGCTGCTTATAACTCGCCATTTACACCTTGGTTTATGAGACGTAGTGAAATTATGTACGAACTTTTGTAAATCAGAGTTGTAAGATAGATAAATGGTGGAAACCTGTGAGAATCGCACTAGCTTTTCGATAAAACTGTGGCATAAATAATTAACGAGACTAAATTTTATGAAAATACTTGTCACCGGCGCAAATGGCTACATAGGACAGAGACTTATTAATGAACTTCTAAAAGAAGATCATGAGATCTTTGCGATGGTAAGACACGCTTCTAGATTAGATCCCAAGAAATTCGGACTTAAAGATTTTGAGCACAGTAAATTAAAAATCATTCAAGCGGATTTATTAGAGAAAGAATCTATTCCAGATTTACCACAAGATCTTGATGTCGCCTTCTATCTGGTTCATTCGATGAGCGGAGAAACACGTAAGGATTTTCAAGAGCTAGAGTCTATCAGCGCAAAAAATTTCAGTCAAGCATTGAGTTCCACTGAAATAAAACAAGTGATTTATTTGGGTGGAATCGCTAATGCTGATAAACTTTCAAAACATATACAGTCAAGGGCTCAAGTTGAAGATATTTTGCGTGAAGGGAAATACCACTTAACTGTTTTGAGAGCAGCCATCATAATCGGTTCAGGGAGTGCTTCTTTCGAGATCATTCGTGATCTAGTAGAAAAACTTCCAATTATGGTTGCACCCAAGTGGCTACAAAATAAATGCCAGCCTATTGCCCTGAAAAACGTTCTTGATTACTTAATGGGAGCAATGCTTCAAGAGAAAGTTTTTGATAAGGTTTTTGATATCGGCGGACCCGATATACTTGATTTTAAAAGTATGCTTCTTGGCTACGCCAAAGTAAGAAAACTCAAAAGATTTATTATTACAGTACCAGTACTAACTCCAAGGCTTTCTTCTTATTGGTTAGTTTTTGTTACCTCTGTAAATTACGCTTTAGCTAGAACTTTAGTATCAAGTCTAAAAAATGATTTTATTGTAGAAAAAAAAGGTATTGAAAAAATCATTCCAATTCAATGTTGCAGCTATGAAGAAGCCATCAAAAGAGCCCTAGTAAAAGTCAATGCTGATGAGGTTTTCTCTAGTTGGAAAGATGCTTTTATTTATTTAAACTCACAAAAATTTATCGAAATTGAAATCCCTCAATATGGCTGTTTTTTTGACAAAAAAGAATATGAGTTCACAAGAAACATCGAAGAAGTTAAAGACAATATTTGGAGTATCGGGGGAAATCGTGGTTGGTACTTTATGAATTGGGCTTGGAAGATTAGAGGATTTGTAGATATTTTTTTTGGTGGTGGTGGCTTAAAGAGAGGGCGGCGTGGGTCTCTAGAACTTAATCCTGGAGATGCTTTGGACTTCTGGAGAGTGTTAAAAGCTGATCGTAAGGAAGGCTATTTAGCTCTTTATGCTGAAATGAAACTACCAGGCGAAGCATGGCTTGAATTTAGAGTCGAGCAAATTGATGCAACAAGAAATAAATTGACGCAAATTGCAACTTTTAGACCTCAAGGCTTGCTCGGTAGACTTTATTGGTATGCAGTTCTTCCAGCACATTTTTTTATTTTTTCCGGAATGGCAAAAAATATCATTAATTACAAAAATACAAACCTTGAAAATCTATGATTTTCTTAATTGGATAGAGTCGAGAACCGTGGTCATTAATGATGGCTTACTTATCCCAGGGCTTCTCTGTAGTAATAGTTCCATCAGGAAGCTCATAATAGATCTTTCCATTCTGCATGAATGAGGAAGGGATGCCAAGACGTTTGTTTTTCTCTTTTTCTTCTTGCATAGCTTCTGCTGCAATTTTATTCATGAAAGCACTATTTTTGTAAATCTCAATATCATCAAATGATTCTACTATTTTTAGATTTTTCTTATTCATTATCCTGCTCCTCAAGTATTTCTATAAATTCGTTAAACAATGGTTGAATTAGAACTTCTAATTCTTCTTTTCTACCCTGTGCTACTTGCTTAAAATCATAAAATTCATTATTAAAGTAGATTGAATAGTAATCCACTTGCATTCTATAAGTTTGCCAAAATTTTACTAATCCACGATTAAATCTTCTAATTACATCCTCATCAGGAACGTAATGTCCATCTTGCATTACCCTTGATTTGATTCTCTCAATGCAAAGATCTTTCGAGCCAAGGAAAATATATGTGAGGTTAATTTCATAACCATTATTTTAAGTTCTTGGATATGCTTTTCTAAAAATGAACCTGATAAGGTTGATTCAATAACGAAGTTTTTTTCTTCTTGGATAAGTTGATCTATTGAATTGATAACTTTTTTACCAGCTGCGATTCTTGCTTTAATTGGATTTTTAGGGTTTAATTCTTTGGCTATTTCATCAGCATTTAAGAATTCAAATTTAGTAACATCAAGAAATTTACGAGCAAAAGTTGTCTTACCTGAGCCGTTAGCACCAGCTACTATAACAACTTGTTTTTTCCCTTTGTCCATTGATTAATACTATAACATAATATGTAAAGATAAAATGGTGGAGACTTAGCCAAATCAATCAGCTCCCTGAAAACTTCATATTAGTCGATTTTAACAAAGTTAGAGAGGTTTTGAAATTAGCAACTTTATGAATGTCGGGACAACTATTTAAATCAGCAATGCAAGTGGTAGTCCAAGTATATTTTCAGCAAGCCAAGATACTTCATCAGCACGATGAAAAACAATTCCAAAAGGTATTTCAAATTTCTTAGAATAATCATCAATAAAAGCTTTTATACTACGAAGCTGCATTGGTTTAACCTGAGATCCTGATTTAACCTCAATAGGAATTAATTTTTTGCCTTCTTGTAGTATGAAGTCAATTTCAGAATCATTGCGAGTACGATAAAAGAATATTTCTTTTTTTGGATTGGAATTTTTCACCTGTTTGTGTAATTCAGAGAAAACCCAAGTCTCCAGAATATGACTCCAATGACCAGAGTTCATCATTTCATCTTTCGTATTGTTGTTGAGTAAATGATTCAAGATTCCAGTATCAATACTAAAAAGCTTTGGTGTTTTAGTAATTTTGTCTTTAAAATTTTCTCTAAATGAAAATAGTTTTTTATAATGATATGTCATCTCGAGAATTGAGAAGAATTTTTTTACAGTTTTAATATCTAAGCCTATATCCCCAGAGATATTAGAGAAATTCAATAAGTTAGCAGTTTGATAAGCAAGCAATTTATAGACATGTTGAAAGCTCTCTAAATCATTGATATTTGCTATATCACGCACATCTTTATCGATATAAGTAGTTAAATAATTTTGGAACCAAATATCAATAGCTTCTGAAGACTTTAGTTCATGAATTTTTGGAAAGCCTCCTTTAAGAATGAAGTCGAAAATTTTACTTTCTTCAATGCCTTCTAACTTGTTAAGTTTTTTAAATGCAGTATTTGCATCTTGAGATTCAAGGAGTAAATTTACAAGATTATTAGATTTATATTCTAATCTTTCGGCTAAGGAGAACGGCAGCATTTCTAGAATCCCAATCCTTCCAGACATTGATTCTGAGATAGATTCAAGCATCAAAAAATTAGTAGAACCTGAGAGTAAAATTTTATGTGGGAATTTTTTATCAACCAATGATTTAAGAGCATGAAAGAGATCTGGAACTTTTTGAGCTTCATCAATGATTACGTTAGAATCAAAATCTCTCACAAACAGATCAGGGTCTGCTTCTACTTTAGATCTAATAGTTCTCAAATCTAAATTAAAATATTGCCATTTAGATTTATCTTTTTTAGAATAATGTTCAAGTAAGGTAGATTTACCACATTGGCGAGGCCCTATGATCGATACTACCGAAAATACATCGAAGTAACCTTCAATTTTCTTCTCAATTAGCCTTGGTTTATAATCCACTACTTTCAATATACCATGAAATATTGGAATGAGAGCGCATATTTTACTTGTATTTTCACTGCGTAAAATGGTGGAGACCTGCTATCGACTATTCGCACCCCTAAAAGTCTAGCACTGATTGATTTTAGAAAAATTGAGAGGGTGCTAGGACTGGCTGCAAGAATAGTAGCCTAACTGGAATCCCTATAAGTATTGTATTAAAAGGATTATTGAGATCATTATGGTAATATTGAAATATATGGCTGACGATCAGAATAAAGGACAAAGTACTGGTGGTAATAAGCCAGCTGATTCAAAACCTCATGATTCAAAAGGTTCGGCAGGCTCTGGTAATGATCCAAGAAACGCTGGAGCTGAAATGTTTAAAGGTCTTAATCGCAACTCTTCGACTCGGAAGTCTTAACTTATTCAAGTAATTCATTGGGTCTTAAAAACCACAGTTTTGTGTTGATAATGATAGTTAGTGAGATATATACAGTGAATAGAGTTACATTATCACTGGGGCAAAAGCGTAAGTAAATCCATAATAAGATAAACAAGAATATATATATTATTGAATTCCAATGAACCATATAAATTATTTTTGCCAAATTTTTATATAGTTTTTTATTGTGTTCAATCCTTCTTCCATAGGCAAATGTCTCTTCACGTAAAAAAGTTGATACGTCCTGCTGATCTTCATATAAATATTTTATGTGGCTATCTGGAGTATTGCCAGATTCGTAATAGCGTTTGAAAGTTAGTATTAAACTAGAAGCAAAAGCAATCACCATAAAATGTGCTAAGGGGGCTAATACGCACCAGTAGACAGTTGCATGATGATCTTTCAAATTGAAGATCTGGCATTTGTCGCACAAATATTGAGCTATAACCAATGCCAAAGTAATATAAATTAATGCTCTTTGTCTTAGTCTATCTATAGATGCGACAAGGCAATCATTGAGTTTCTGTACATCTTGTAATGCCCATAGTTTTATTTCAATTTCATGTGGGGAAGGGGTCATAAGTACAAAAGTAGGTGAGTTAGAATAAAAAGGCTGTGTACATGACACAGCCTAAAGTTTTTGGCGCGGCTAAATCATATCATTTTGACTTCATGCTATAGCCTAACTATTACCTAATTAATTTATTAACTAGATTGCCTCTTAAAATGTTCAGCAACCCTTATAGGGCTCGGGACCCTTTGTCTTTCAGGGCTGCCCCAAGATATAAGGACTGAATACTTTAAGAGCGCGCTTTGATCAAAAATGTTTGCAAGAATTTATTCATTTTTGCACCTCCTTTTCGGATTACATTCTCAATATTTATATATTACTACGTATTCATATGCTTAACAAGTCTTGTCGTATAGACAGATATGAATATAATAAAGTTAGGTATTAATAGGTCAAAGTACCAGAATTATCAAGCTGTTTAATTTGTACAGCATGAATAATTCTTAGTAAATGAGGTAAAAAATGGCTTCTAACAATAAGCAAACTTCTGCAAAGGCAGCAAGTGCAGCTTCTAAAGTCCTAAGTGATCCTAGATCATCTAAGATTGAAAAAACTGCTGCTGGCTCTGCACTAGCACAAGCTAAATACAAAAAAAAGTAGCAAAGGTATTGGCCAATGCTACTTAACTGAACTAGAGAGGTTGGACTTAGGTCCAGCCTTTCTTTTTACTATAGACTAAAGGTCTCAATCTGGCCAGAGGTGATCGTAGATTTTATGGAGTGGAGGATTGAGCTGGAGGTTGAATAGACTGCTGTGATTTTTTTATTTCAACAATTATTTCTGATAAGAGGACGTCAAATTCTGGAATGAAGTCTATTTGTTGCTCACTAGGTAAAGATTCAGCAACCCTAATTTGATGATGCAAGTGATTATCAGCTATAGCCTTTAAAGATGTACTTAACTTGAGAAAAGATTGCTTTTGGCTAGAACCCCTATTATTGGCTACTGTATCAAAGTTTGGGCAATTAAATATCGGTGGTATGTGATTAAGTATAGTTCTACCGATCATTGCACATGATAAATAGTTTTCACTTTCATATGCACTATTCATTTCTTTACATAACTGTATTAATTTAGATAAATCATATTGATAGTGGTGCAGCTGTAATGTATCAAGTTCTTGGATTTTAGTAGTTGCAAAGAAATCTTTTCTTCGTATTGGCACGGATAGTTTATCTACTGTATTCTTTAAATCTTCATGAGACTTAATTAAAGTACTAACCAGTTCTTCTAGTATTTGTACTCTAGAATCAGAATGGTTTTGATTGGAATCTCCTAGGTTTTTTGTTTCTAGTTGTTGAATTAATCTAGTGATTGTTTTGATTAAGTCCTTTGTCTTAATTAGTACATTAGAGAAATGTTGAGAATGAGCAAGTAGACTTAGATGAGAAGGAATTCTTTTGCCACTAGAGACAGCTTCTCTATCTCTAGTCATTATATTTCCACGTAAGTAAGAGTTAATTTGACTTGCCCATGAGCCAAGCTTGAATTCAGAAATCTTTTTATAGTTTAAATTCAATTCTGTAGGTACGGTAATGGTTTCTAAATTACTTAGAATGTCTTGTTGAAAGTCTTCTATTAATTTCTCTGCTTCTTTGCATTGATCTATATATGCATCTAAAGATATATCAAGCCCAGATATTTCATGAATCTTAGATTTTACTTGATCTTCTGATCTATCATGCCAACCCGCTGGCATCCCTCGTGAAAGCCCCCATTCAATATTAAATCGGTTACGCAAATTGGGTTCTTCAAAATTTCTAAAATACAAAGTAGCATGAGAGCCTAATGTAGATTGACTCCAACTTTTATCTACTAACTTACACGCTGCCGCTACTTTACTACTATTAATGGCCACGACTTCTAATTTTGGATAAGTATTGGTACAAAAATCTTGTACTTTCTTCTCTAATTCATGAATCATAATGTTAACCTAGTATAATACTAGGTATGAATTGTAGCACTTATACTGTCAAAGAGTTTTCTCTCAAAAGTGGCTTATCTCCTGAGTATATTCGGCAAGCATGTAGAGGTTATACAGATAGTAATGGCAAGAAATCTAAATTACCTCACGGCTACGAGGCAAAGAAAATATATGATACATGGGTTATTGAGGAAAAAAAATGGTACAGAAGCTATATGCCATTCCCGATTGATGATTTACCTTTCAAGGAAAAGTTTCCTCAATACCTTGATCTTAATGTCATCCATGATCCAAGTTTAACTACACCGGTTTATTTGTTGAATCTATTTGATTTCTATGGACCAGATAAGGAAGCTGGTGTCTTCATGGATATATCTGGTGATTACTTACTTTATTTGGTTTATAAACTGTTACAACAAAAACTGCTTAAAGATACAGACCAGTTTACTACTACAATTGAGAAATTAAATTCTATTTTTATAGAAAATCTAGATCTATTAGCATTGTGGTTGTTTGAGTCTGGAAAGTCTTTATATTTTAACCGACATATATACACAAAGAAATTGGTTCATTGTCTTAGATGTGGTCAGCAACTAGTCAATAAAAGTCCTTCTCGGTATGTCTTCTGTAATGATATTCATTATGATGATTTCTATAAACGTAAAACAAGCGTGTTCCTCTTGCTAACAGAGATACCTGCATTATATAGAGCTGACCTGAAATATATTCTAAGCGATCAATATTCTAGTACATATTCAGAGATCCATGAATTACATGACAAGTTCTTGAAAGCAGCTAAGGTAATGGTACGAATCATTACAAGTAAACAATTACCTATTCGGCAAGGAGTATACAAAGATTCTCTTTACAAACAAATACAAGAGTTAATAAGTGCAAACAAAAAATCTATCAAAGATAAGCTTAAACAATTTGTTGATATTAAAACTACAAAGGAGAAAGAAATTGTTATCCGTGAGCTTGTTGAAGAGAAAATAATTGAGCAGTTAAGACTTCATCAAAGACCACTCATGGAGAATTCTCCTATATACTTTCAGCTTATTTATGACTTGATTTATAAGAGCTAGGTTACTTTTATTTTTTTTCAACCTGATTAATAAAGCTACCTTTTGCCATGTTAAATTCTTCCAGATAGGGAGAATACATGGAATACCTAGCAAAAGAAAAAATAAGAAAAACCAATCTGGGATTATATCCTAGTACATTATCGAGAGCCAAAGAATTGTCTAAAAAGCAAGGAAGATCACTGTCTAATTTATTACGTTGGTTAGTTGATTCTTGTTATCAACAAGAATTACTTAAGGAAAATAGGACTAATGCTCAGTAAAGACGCTATTGAAGAATTTCGTACTCTTTACCAACAAGAGACTGGTGTATCACTTAGCTTTATAGAAGCCAGTCAGCGAGCTACTAAGTTTATGAAGTTAGTACGTAGGACTTTAGTAGAAATTAATGGAAAAATGCGGAACATGAAAGGACAAGTAAATGATAAACAAAAATGAAAAAGCCCCCTGTGACAAGAGGGCTTTGTTAAGTAATCTGATTAGTAATAGTAGCATAGTTCAAACGGGGCGTATCGCTAATTGTTTGCAGTTCTCGGTTCGATGTCAAGGTTGGTTATATCAAGTTTTGATTCCTAAGCAAGGTGAACCTACAAGAGGAAAATTTGCTACGGACATTTCTGATAAAGATTTAGCAGCTAAATTTATTACTGATAAGCTTTGCCTTCAAAGCTTGTACTTAGATTCATCTGACGATATCAGTTGGTATAAATCTCTCTTAGAAACAATGGTAGTTATGGTCAAGGAGGTTCGATCATGAATCAGCTTAGAGACAATCATGTAAGAGAACTAGAAAAAAGCTGTTTAAGCTTAGAAACTATCACTAGAGCAGGTTACTATTCAACCACTTATCAACTCGGCGATCAGGAGCTGAGCTGCTGGGCAATAGATTTATTTAATCCATTTACAGGTAATTTAATAACGACACGATATAGGCCTGATGAGCCCTTTAATCCGAAGATTAAATACTTGCAGCCTAAAGGCTCTGCTCAGGGAATATATTTTTCTCAGCTAATAGATACTAACGAATGGAAATCTATTTGTAATTCTAATGATGTACCGATACTGCTTGTAGAAGGCGAGAAAAAAAACGACTGTACCTTGCAATATCTAACAGCTATTGACGTAAAATATGCAGCCATTGGGATTACAGGTGTCTGGAATTGGGGTAAAGATTGGGAGCTGAACGACTTACTTCAGAGATTTGTAACTAGAGACCGTCGATTTACTATTATTGTGGATAGCGATTTTAAGACCAACAACAACATCAAACAAGCAATTTATCGACTAGCAGAGAAGCTCCTAGACTATGATTGCAAGGTTGAGATAGTGATTGTCCCTGGAAATCCTGAATCACCCGATAAAAAGTTTGGGGTTGATGATTACTTGTTCCAATTTGCCGAGTCTGATCGATCTAAAGAGCTATTAAAGCTAATAAGTAACTCCGAAAGACATACTAAAACCAAGATCACGAAACTGGCTACTCGAATAAACAAGAAAGTAAAACAAGAATATCGAAATCAAAAGCCCACGCAAGATGGTCAGACCAGTAGCACTTTCCAACAAACTGCTGGTCAAATCATCTTAGATAGATTCTTTAATTCCGGAGTTGGCTATATTACATATGCTGGTAACTTGAGAAAATATAATTCGTCTAAGGGTTACTATGATCTAATTAACGAGGAGCAGATCAAAAATTCAATAGCAAACTTCTTTGATAATGATATAGAGACTTCTAAATATAGTAAAGCTAGTACCATCAAGGATGCTCTGGAGTATGTAAAAATCAAGACTTATATTGATGCTGAAAAGATCAATCCGCCTGGACTGAATGTTAAGAATGGATATCTAAGGCTTAGCTATGATAATGATGGATGTCCTTTCTTTGCATTAGAGCAACATACACCAAGCTTATATTTCACATATTGTGCTGACGTTACTTATGATTCTTTGGCTGATGATAGTACCTTAATTGATGCGCTGGATGCAATGCTCGATAAAAAACAACAGAGTGTCTTACTGCGAACGATTGCAGCTCAGTTTGATATTACTAAAGTTAGGCAGAAATTAAGTAGGATCAAGGTTTTGCTACTCTTGGGTAATGGGAGCAATGGTAAAGATACTGTTCGCGAATGGGCTTCTATACTTTTCTCAGAAGGTTTTACTCATGTTGGACTTAAGGCATTTCAGCAGGCGGATCAAGGACGTACTTTTGGTATATTTGATCTGACGAGGAGCAGAGTAAACTGGTCGAGTGAAAATATTACAATTGCTCTCGATAGCTGTCAGAGTTTAAAAAGTGCTTCAACTGGTGACCCAATACAAGCAGAGGAGAAAATGAAACAGGGCATAAGCTTTAAAGCTCAGTGTGTACTTCTTTTCAATATTAACAACTTACCTAAACTAGAAGCACAGCAAGAGGCAATCATGAGTCGTTATTCGGTTATTCATTTCCCGTATATATTCAAGATGCTACCAGACTCTTCCAAAACTTATGAAAAACAAGCTGATCCTAGGCTTAAAGAAGATCCTGAGTTTATTAGACAATGTATACTTCCGGCATTACTTAATAGATTACTTCTTGAATATCAGCAAATATTTACGGAGGATATAGATTACTCCATCAATCCTGAGCTTATGACTGAGATAAAAGAGAACTCTAATCACTTATTGCAGTTTATTAATGAGAGGAAGCTTAAGGAATGTGATCCTGAGCAAGGTCTTGCTGCTGACTATGTACACAAAGAGTACCTTAATTGGTGTCTCCAAGCTGGTTATATCGAATGTGACAAGGATGACAGTAATGACAAGGATTTTCATACTAAGGAAAATTCTGAAATAAAAAAATATCACGATCCTAGTTACGGAGATAAAATTATTCGGAATCCCAAAGAAATGGGGCGTAGGCTGAGGGATGTATTCCCCTATGTTAAAGTTTTGCGTACTGCGGATCAGAGATTATTAGGGTTGAATTTTTTTAGCAATTAAATTTGCTAGATTCCCAAAAATCATGTCATTGTTGTCATCTTGTCATTCACAAAAATCAATATCAAATCATTCAAGTATCAATAATGACTTATAATTATTTATAAATGCCAGTAACAATGGACGAAGAACTAATTAACGCATTTTTAGATAAAAATTCCTGGAACATAGACTGCGAGCGTGAGATCTATGAGGTAAAAGAAGATCACTATAATGCTCTTAGAGAGTTAGAAATACCATTGTTCCAAAGTAATAGCAACGTCTGTACAAGGATGACCATTGGTGAACTTTTGGATATTTCACTTGGGGTAAAGGCTATAAAGGAAGTTAGCTTACGACAAGCAAAGAAATCTCTAGCCCGATTTGGGATTGCAATGACGAAGAACTATGACGTTTTTATTGCTAGAAGTAAAAATCGTCTATTAGAGAAGGAGTTAAAAAAACATGTGGATATATACTCACTCGAATGTTTCTTGAGAAGGTTACCAGATATAAGAATTTGTTTGACACCGCGTAGACTATTTGGTAAAGCCTTCCGTGGTGTGCTAATTAAGATAGAAGATTTCCAAGGACTTCTAAGCCAGGACTATTGAGTTGAACTTAGACCGAGGTACCGTTTAACTTTCTAACATCAATATTACAAAAACTACGATTACTACAGAAAGTTATAAATTTTGTACTATGGTTTCTTTATTTCTTGCGTAGTTATATTTTGTCTCATTCCTCTCTGTAAAATTTTCACAATGTTACTATGATGATTACTATTGCTCTGAGCTGGAATTTCCCTTTGTTCAGCAGCTACTTGCCGTTCTGATCTAGTCCCATTCTCATCTATTGTTTCAATTATAGTTAGTAAAGTATCAGAACTAATTTCTAGGTTATTTAACCGCTGATTTATTAGCTCAAACCAATATAAAAATATTACAACTATAGCAATGATCAGTAACATCATTAGTTTTTTTCCTTTACCACCAGTTGATGCTTTGTTTGTGTTTGAATATTGCTCATGGCAAGCGTTCTCTAATTTCTTAAATTCTTCATTGGAGGTTTGCTGATAGCATTTAAACTTATCCTTCATAACTGTTTCTCCGATAAACATACCAAACAATAAAGAGACTATAAATGAAGTAGCAAAGTAGTACACTGGCAGTGGGCTTAATAAATAAGATATTGTCCATATCAAGAAATTAACTGAATGATATACCCATTCTCGATCTAAAAAGGCTGCTGGTACTAATAGTCTTCCATGTAGTGGATCATACATAAAGCTTGCTAGTACATCATTAGAATTTGGTCGATAATTTTTATATGTAGACCATTTGAAAATTATGATATTAAGAAACATACCTAGAAATAGTAGAAACGCAGATATCATAGTAGCCATAAATTACTCCTGTTGTTTTCCAATAAAAAATCCCTCCGAAGAGAGATTCTTTAGCTACTAAAAAGTAGCCGGGAGTTTATCAATCGCTAATAGACGACTACTGTAATCTTTAAGCCGGAGCTCTGGACATACATCACAATCTCCCGGCTATAGAACCGGGAGACGTCGTATTTAACGGTCAGACATCTCTGTGACCGCTATTAGTGAGGCGATAAAACCCCAGAGCTATTGCTAGCTCCATAACTAAGATTAAAGGTTTTAAACTGTAAAAGCAAGCGGCAAATACACGTATTGACCGTTCAGCTTTATAGGATTTTGATTGCTATAGTAGTAAAACTAATAGATCAAGAACGATAAATAAAAAAATGAAGGGCAAAGCTGATTCACCTAAAATCTTTATTTCATATAGTTGGACAAGTCCTCAGCATGAGCATTGGGTTTTAGATTTTGCAGAAAAATTATCTACTGATGGCATTTATGTAAAGCTTGATAAATGGGATTTAAAAGCAGGTCATGATAAATATGCTTTCATGGAGCAAATGGTTACAGATAAAGAAATTGATCAAGTTCTAATAATTTGTGATAAAGGCTATCAAGAGAAGGCTAATAGTAGGACAGGGGGTGTTGGAACCGAAACTCAAATTATTTCAGAAAAAATATATAAAGATGTAGGGCAGGAAAAATTCATACCAATTATCAAGGAATATGATGAACATGGAGAAGCTTGTGTTCCTGCCTTTATTGCGACTCGAATATATATAGATTTGTCATCTGATGAAATATACGAGAGTAATTATGAGGAGTTAATAAGAAGGCTTTATAATAAGCCTTTAACTAAGAGACCAGCCATTGGTACACCACCTGCCTTTATATTAGCTGATGAACCAATTATTCTTAAAACTTCTCATAAAGTAGCTGCTATCAAAAATGCAGTCATGAACGAAAATAAAAACGCGAGTGGTTTAATCCAAGATTACTTGGATAGTTTTCTACTTGCTTTGGATGATTTCAAACTCGAAGAGAGTAATGATTTGCCACTTGATGAAAGAGTGATAGAGAGTATTGAACAAATGCTTCCCTTAAGAGATGATTTTATAAGCTTTATTATAACTATTGCAAAATATCAAAATCAAATTGATATAGAGAAGATACATTCATTCCTAGAATCATTAGTTGCTTTTTGTAAAGATGACAATAAAATATTTGATAATTACAAGTTTTTTATATACGAACTTCTCTTGTATTTTATAAGTATCTTATTAAAGCATAAAAGATATGTAGAAATTGCAGGAATTGTGAATGGCAAATATTTTTCTAGAAATAATTATACTGGTGGACTAGATCCTGAGGATATAGGCGTTTTCAATAACTATATTAGTTCATTAGAGGAGGCGAGGAAGCAACGATTAAAACTCAATAGAGTAAGTATTGTTGCCGACTTGCTAAGAGCAAGAGCTCAACACAAAGATATTCAGTTTGGCAAGATTATTGAAGCAGATTTATTTCTATTTTATCAAACAGAACTTACTGCTTTCTGTGGTTTTCAATGGTTCCCAAGATCAACAGTATATGCAAGCCATGGATTTAGACTGGATTTATTTGATCGGCTTGTATCTTTACAGCACTTTAATAAAGTTAGAAGTATTTTCAAGGTTATGAATATAGAAGAATTGAAAAGTAAAATTACTCAATATGTTCAAAAAAGAAATAGCAGCAATAGATATAAGGGTCTTTGGGGTTATGAAATACCGCGATTGGAAGAAATCATCGCTATAGATCAAATTGGTAAATTGGAATAATATATAAAAGTTAGTACTTGTATTGCCGTTGCTGATTGATTTATACAATGTACTTATTACAATAGTTCAGTTTTTTTAAATCCCTCATAGATTCCGAGCCGCATATCCTTATATCAATTAGTCTCCAGGGAAAATAGAAGCATTTTATGGGGGGGCAGTTGAAAATATTTTTTTGGATTAGTAAAAATTAACCAAGAGTATAACTATTCTTTGAATAAATTGTGTACAATGTTGTATATAGTTGTTAAAATGAATATCTCTGATTACTTTACGATTAAGGAAGCTGCCGAATTTATTGGTGTCTCTGAAATGACGCTCAGGCGGTGGGATTCGTCTGGGAAGCTAGAAAGTTATAGACACCCAATAAATAACTATAGGCTGTATAAGAAGAAGGATTTAGAGAAGGTATTAAAAGGAATAAAAAAATGATCCCTGAGTTTATTGAGAATAGATTTACAGAAGATACTAAGAAAGATATAAAAGCTTTGTGTTTCATTGCTTTGATTATCTATTTGGTTGCAGTGATTGTTTTTATTGCTTTTGCTATTTGTGACACCATAGGAAAAAATGGGATGGACTTTGTTATTCAACAAATCACTTCTGATCTTGGAAGATTTGTTTATGCAAGTACTTGTATCTTTATTTTTTTTATTGTTATTGGTCCTTTACTCATTTATTTTGGATTAAAGCTGATAATGTATGCATTCATTTTAATTTTTAAGCTAATTAAAGGAGTCTTTGCAAAATGAAATACGGTCTATATGCACGCAAATCAAGTGAAGATTCTGGAAAGCAAATCCAGTCTATTGAAGATCAAATGCAAACTCTAAAGGATAAAGCAGAAAAAGATGGCTTGATAATCTCTAAAATATATACAGAATCTAGGTCTGCGAAAACTCCAGGTAGAAGAGAACAGTTCAATCTAATGATAGAAGACCTCAAGACTGGTAAGATCCAAGGAATCATTTGCTGGACATTGGATAGGCTCAGCCGGAACCCTCTTGAAGGTGGAATTATTATGCAACATCTTCAAGATGGAACTATTCACAAAATAATTACTAATCAGAAAATTTATTTCCCTGGTGATAATGGTTTGCTAATGACAATAGAGCTGGGTATGGCTACTGAGTATAGTCGAGCTCTTGCTGAGAATACCAAACGTGGTCAGGCATTTAAGCTCAAGAAAGGTTCATATCCGAATAAGGCTCCTTTGGGTTACATGAATACCATCGATCGTATTAAGGGTGAGAAAGATGTTGAGCCTGATCCTAATAGTTATAACTTAGTGCGCGGGCTGTGGGATTTGCTACTATCAGGCGATTATTCAGTTCTCCAATTAACTAAAAAGGCTCATGAGATAGGACTAAAAATACCTGCTACTAGAAATAAGACAGAGAAAAAACTTTCTAAGGGTTGTTTATATAAACTGTTTAGAAATCCGTTCTATTATGGTGAATTTCAGTGGTCAGGGCAGCTTCATCAGGGTAGACATCAGGCGATGATTACCAGAGAAGAATTTGATGCGGCTCAAGAGATGATTGAGGGACGTGATAGACCAAAGACGTACAAACACAAATTTGCTTTCACTAATTTAATTTATTGTGGTGAGTGTGGAGCTACTATCACAGCGGAACACAAGAATAAGGTGAGGAAAGATGGCTCTATAAATTATCGTAGCTACTATAGATGTACACATCGTAAGGTTGAGATGGATTGCTCACAAATAGCTATTAGAGCTGAAAAACTAGATGAACAAATGTTAGGACTCTTAGGATCAATTACCGTACCCACATCTTTTATTCAATGGGCTATCAAGTGGCTTAAGGAAGAAAACGAAGATGCTATTACCAAAGAGAAATCTGTTAAAGAACAACAGGCAAAGCAGCTAATGAAGTTGGATGACCAGCTTAAAAGACTCATAGATATGAAATTAGAAGACCTGATAGATTTAGAGTCCTATAAGTCAAAGAAAGAGTCCATAATGGCCGAGAAACGCTCTATAGAGAAGCATATAATCCTAGGCACAGACTCGCAGGATTACAGGACTGATAAAGTCATAGAAGTATTAGAATTTTGTAAAACAGTCAAAGATATATTCAAGAATGGTTCAGTGGATGACAAGAAATTGGCTCTTGAAGCTTTAGGTTCGCGCTTTTTCTTGAAAGACCAAAAACTAAGCGTGGAGTTAGCAATACCGTTCAAGCTTCTCCAAGATGGAGTAAACTCTGGTTTGGTGGTAGATCCAAGGTTCGCCACCCTACCAACTCGCATTGAGACTGGCTTTGATGTAGAAACATGCACCCTAATTAAAAATGGTGGAGGCGGCGAGGAACTGCCCCCCGCGTCCAAAAGTTTTCAACAATAAACCAACTACGAGTGTAGTCTATGGATCTAAGATGTTACCGTTCTTACGAGCATAGACACTCAACGGGTTCTAAGCTTATGATCTTTACTCCTCATACTAAACTTATCAAAGTATGATTCATGCACTGACCTGTTTAGTGCCTCACTATCCTAACCGGTTAGCCGTTAAGCAGCGAGGATGTGTCCTCTGTATGTCGGGACTACGCAGCCATAGCGTACTGCTTAGCAGTATGCTGTGTTACTGTGAATTCATCAGTATTGTTAGCACTTATTTTTTACCTTGGCTTTACCAGGACCTAGGCTACCTGGACTCGCGTTTTATCATATCTGACCCTTGTCAAATCTAAACGCCCCCATAATCAAAACTTGTTCTTTTCGCCAATCGTTCTATTTGTCCGTCATCGCGAGGAGCACCGAAAGTGCAACGTGGCGATCTCATTAATATTCTGAGATTGCGGAGCCTGTCCTGAGGAGCGAAGCGACGTCAGGATCGCTTCGCTCCTCGCAATGACGACTAAGTAATCATTGACGAAAATTACTGCGTTTTGCAGTATGGACTGAAATCAAATTGTCAGTTTACAGACTAAATACTTTTAGTGTTGTTAATTATAGCATTCCCAGGTTAAGTCTATGCTAAACGGCTGCGAGGCGCTTGGCTAGTGATTTATCGTCGACCTTGGTTCTTAAGTGTAAATCGGTAGACACGGTTCTGATGCCCTGAGCATGCAGTAAGCGATGACACTCGCGCACAGCATTGTCTATATCTTTCCAATTACCTTTGATAGTAGTGCTGAAGTCATTTACTTCTGGATGAAGACCTTTTTCCTTCAGTAATTTCACACAGGAATTGATAGCGGCAGATGAAGATTCTAAATGTGGATTAATGCTGAGAGCCGCAACTACACTTGTCCTATCAAGGACATCCACTTTATTACTACGACCCGAAAAAACTCTTGATATAAAAGACAACATACTAACTCCCTTCGCTGGTTCTAACCAGACAGGTTCCAAGGGTTTAGTGAACTATCACATTCTCAGCCAAGTCATGCTCAGCTCCCCTGTTCGACAAAGAAAATTCTAACATAACTTTTTCACAAAATGATACTCAGAACAATCATCCTGCCCGCCTATGAAACGTTGTTCATTCAAGTCTACGGCACCTAAGTGTTGGTATAAGGCATGAGCAGTTTTGCAGAGTGTGCCAGACCAAATATGCATAATGCTGCAACCGTGTTTAGCAGCGTAATCAAATGTCCATTCAGAAAGCTTTTTACCTAATCCTTTGCCATGCAGTTTCGGATCTATAAAAACCCTTTTCAGTTCAGCTTCTTTATTCTTGATCTTCACCGCAACACTGCCGATAATTTTTTCTTCATCAAGTAGTAATTTGAAGCATGATGGATAAGCATAAACTTTTTCTATCTGAGTTAAATCATCATCAAGAGTATCTAGCTCTAAACTTGTGTAACCTACAAACTTATAACCTTGATCAAGAAAGGGAATAAGCTGATCTTTATATGATTCAGCATAGTCAATTAATTTATAAGGCGAGAAGTCCATGGTTAAACTTTCATTGGTGCTTTAAGTGTTTTGATAAATTCTTGAAAACATTTCAAACTTTCATCGCAGTTTTCAAGTACTCTTACTGCTTTGGTTCCTACTATAGCCATATCAGCACCCGCTTGATAAGCGGCTTCCACTTTATCTCGCGAGTCTATTCCGAATCCTAATGCAATTGGTTTGTTGCCAAAGGATTTCAGTTTGCTAAGAACTGTTAACGATGACTGATCATTTGAGCTTACGTTTTCAGCTTTAGTTTTCGATCCTTGTTCTTTGACTGAAGCTGCATCACTATCACTTCCAGTGATACCAATGCGACTTACCAAGTAAATAAATGGAGATGATAATTCATAAATCTTGCGCAAACGCTCTTCTGGACTGGTTATCGCTGCAAGCAAGGTTAAATTAAGACCTGCTGTTTTAAATTTCTCTGATAATATTTCTGCTTCATCTACTGGTAGGTCTGGAATTAATATTCCTGTGACTTTATGTGCTTGACATTGTTTGATCAGCTTATCCCAGCCATAAGCATAGAGAGGATTGTAATATGAAAACAAGATCACATTATTCAAACCTTTACCAGGAGTGGCTTTTATGCCTAAGCTTCGCGTCGTTGCTAATAACTCAAAAATTTTATCTAGGTTCATACCTTGCGCAAGTGCTTGGTGCGCAGCTTTTTGGATTACTGGTCCATCAGCAAGTGGATCTGAAAAAGGTACTCCTAGTTCTATTAAGTCCACATTTGCTTCATCAAGGATTTGTAGAGCCTTGATGGTGTGCTCTGTAGATGGGTAACCGGCAGTTATGTAAATTCCTAACATTTGATTTATCTATAAACATCTTTACGATGTCTAATCCTATGAATTGTAACTGATTTCTCGGCTTCATTTACTTCATAAATTACTCTGTAATCACCTATGCGCATTCTATAGACGTCGTTGGTCTCACCTTTAAGTTTGATATTTCCATGTGCTAGAGGAGTTGTTGATAAAGATTCTATTTTCTTTAAAATCCTAGCTTCTAAATGTGTATTTAACTTGCGTAGGTCTTTTTCTGCGGATGTTGTTAAGTAAGTATCGTAATGGGATATTACTTTCTTTTACGTTTCTTTATGTCACTTAATGGTATACGTTTTTCTTTTTTACCAGATTCCACATATTGTAAATCTACTAAATCTTCTATTAAACGTTCATAGCTTTTAATAGGAATGATTACATCAGTTTTTTTACCACTTTCGTTATAAATATATTTAATTTTTTTTTGAAGTGACATATCTCAAATTATACCACCAGGCATCGTGGCTATAACTGGGATCTAAGGTGCATTGGCTATAATGATTGCTTTATAGGAGATTTCATTCTGGACAATAAATTTCAGGCAACAATTTCTGTGCAGGATGCGGTGCGCTTGCAAAAAGAGCTGGCTTCGCAAATTATTCTACGGAATAATTTTGCTTCATTAGGGGCAATTCGCACTATTGCTGCTTTTGATTTATCTTTGGAACTTAATCCCCGGTTTATTCCTAAAGGAGAGTTGCAGGGGCGAGCTTATGCTGTTGCTGTTGAGTTTAGTTTCCCTGAGCTTGAAGTTATGCGCCGCTATCATCATGAAGATGATATTAGATTTCCGTATATTCCTGGTTTGCTGAGCTTTCGAGAATGCCCTCTGTATCTGGCTTTGATCGAGCAGCATAAAATTGATGCTGATATTTATATTTTTGATGGACAAGGTATTGCACATCCAAGGCGTTTGGGGATTGCTTCACATATGGGTTTGATGTTAAATAAACCAACCATTGGTTGTGCTAAGTCGTTACTCTATGGTCACTATGCTAATTTGGCGGAACAGCAGTTTGCTACCGCTAAAATTATTGATCCTAAGTCTGAAGAATTATTAGGTACTGCTCTTAGAACCAAAGCCAAATGCAATCCGGTTTTCATCTCTCCTGGACACCAGATTAGTCATGATACCAGTCTTGAAATTATTACTAAATTTTGTGATGGTTATAGAATGCCGAAAGCCACTAGGCTTGCTGATCAGTATTCTAAGGAAGTGAAAAAGACATGCTAAAATCCTTATATGCCAACAGAAACAGCTCTAAAATATCAAATCGTAATCGGACTAGAAGTCCACGCTCAGCTTAGTACTAAGTCTAAATTATTCTGCTCTTGTTCTACTAAATTTGGAGCTGAACCGAATGCGAATACTTGTCCTGTGTGTATGGGATACCCGGGTGTACTGCCAGTGCTTAATGGACAGGCTGTTGAGTATGCTATCAAAGCTGGACTAGCTTTAGGTTGTGAGATTGATCTTAATTCTAAGTTCGATCGCAAACAATATTTCTATCCTGATTTACCGAAAGGGTATCAGATCTCTCAATACGATAAGCCAATCTGCAATCACGGGAAATTAAATATCGGTACTAAAGATGTGCGCATACTTAGAATCCACATGGAAGAGGATGCTGGTAAATTAGTGCACGCTGGTGCGGAGAGATTACATGGTTCTGATTATTCGTTGGTGGATTTGAACCGTGCTTCAACGCCGCTTATAGAGATAGTTTCAGAGCCTGATATTAGGTCAGCAGATGAAGCGGTGGCTTACGTTAAAGAATTGCGTAAAATACTTTTATATATTGGTGTCTGCGACGGTAACATGCAAGAAGGTTCACTCAGATGTGATATAAATATTTCGCTTAACAAACCAACTGATGAGAAATTCGGTACTCGTGCTGAGATCAAGAACGTAAATAGTTTCCGCTCTATCTCTCGCGCTATTGAGTACGAGTATAAGAGACAGTCTGAGATACTGGATCAAGGTGGTACTGTGGTGCAAGAGACTAGGCTCTTTGACGAGAATACCGGTAAAACCCACTCTATGAGATCGAAAGAGGATGCTCATGATTATAGATATTTCCCTGAGCCAGATTTACTTCCACTCACTCTGAAGCAAGAGCAAATCAATGAAGTGAAGGCTTCGCTTCCAGAATTACCGCAACAAAAACGCACCCGTTATATTGCTGAATTCCAAATTCACGAAGATACCGCGACTACGCTTACTGATGAGTTGGATACGGCGATGTTCTTTGAAGAAGTGCTTAGTAAAGGTGCTAATGCTGTGAAAACTGCTAATTGGTTAGTAGGTCCTATCACTGCCTATCTCAATGAAAATAAGCTTAGTATTAGAGAGACTAAACTTAGTGCAACTCTGCTTGCTGAGATGATTACATTGATTGATAAAGGTACTATCTCTGACAATATTGCTAAGAACGATATTATTAATGAGCTGTTAATTAATGGCACTTCAGTGGCTAAACTGATTGAAGACAAAGGTTTGGCGCAAATTACCGATACAAGCGCGATTGAAGCGATAGTGAAGCAAGTAATAGAAGCCAATCCTAAGCAAGTTGAACAGTTTAAAGCTGGCAATGCTAAGTTGCAAGGTTTCTTTGTTGGACAAGTGATGAAACAGACTCAAGGCAAAGCCGCACCAGCATTGGTAAATGAGTTGATTGCTAAATTCCTAAATTAATGCATTCCTGGAGGAGCACCATGAGGATTAGCATTCTCTTCGATAGGAACTGTTACTTCTTTCGCTGCGCCAAATAAAGTTTCAAAAATTTCTTGTAGAGCGGCTCCGATAAACGGTATCTTACGTAATACTGAAACTCCTTGTGCTAGACCCATAGCACTACTTACTCCAACACAGGCTAATAAAGCTGCTACTAGGCTTTTGACTTTTACTACTGGTTTACCATCTTCAATCTCTGTGAACAAATTTTTCTTGCCGAGGAAAGTAGCGAGTAATCCAAAGGAAAGTCCACCTTGTAATATTCCTAAACCTTCATGTGGCAACCAGCCTAACTTAGGATCTATTTTTGGATTCATACCAACTTTGACACCATGGAGGATATTTTTGATAGCTTTCAATCCAGCTCCTAGACCTATTACTGCGGCTCCTCCTGTAACTAATAGTGGACTACTTGCAGTTTTATTAATTCCGACATTTGTTATGTCTCCAAGTTGCGAGAAGATTTGAGAGGAAGATTTACCGATAGTGTTAAATAGTTCGGTAATTTTTTGAGTCCAACCTCTGGCTTTGTCGATGGTTTCAGCGTGCATTAAGTCATCCAATCCATATTCTGAGAATTTCTGTCTGCGACCTAATCGTGGCGATGCAGTGATACTGTCTTCTAATTGAGGTGAATGTAGATCACCCATCAAACTTGCTCCATCACCGGCAAGTACAGGTATGTTACGTTTGCCTACAAGACTTGGAGACACACGTGAACGATTAGAAAAATCGTAATCTGATTTCCTTTCGGCGTTATTTACTTGAGTGTTAGTTTCTAAGATTAGTTACTCCTTATTGATCTTTGATAAGCGTATCTTTGGCCCAAGACTGTATTAGTTATCATGGCCAAGATTTCTCTTATTAACGCGATGTACATATTTCACTCCTTAAGCTGTAAATATGTATTAATATTAGCGTATTGGGGGCTAATTTGTATAGCACTGTTGTGTTATATCTTACCTAGGGTTTGGGTGTAATCACTTATATGTGCTATAACTACGCTAGCCTTTGCCTAACTTGGAGAATTAAACAATTTTTTTTCCCGGCAATTTTTCAAATTGTGGTATAGGTAAATAGATGTAGCTCCAACCATATATAAGGATGGTTGTTAATGAAAATGGATAGACATGGCTAAAGCGACTACAGAAAAAGAATTCAAATACCTGGTGATAGTAGAGTCTCCTGCTAAATCCAAGACCCTTACGAAGATACTAGGAAATGATTTTCTTGTCAAATCCAGTGTTGGTCATATTCGTGACCTACCAGCTAAGGGACTTGGTATAGATGTAAAGAAGGATTTTGAGCCAAGTTATGAGATTATGAGCGGCAAGCAGAAGGTTGTCGACGAGTTGAATCAATGTGCCAAGAAAGCTGAGCATATCTATCTAGCAAGCGATCCTGATCGTGAAGGAGAAGCTATTGCATGGCATTTAGCGCAGATCATTAAGAATAAAAACGTCTCAAGGATTGCCTTTAACCAGATTACTCCGGATGCTGTGAAGAACGCCGTAAAGAATCCACGTTCTATTAATCAGTCTTTAGTTGATGCACAGCAAGCGCGTAGAATTCTTGATCGTTTAGTTGGTTATAAAATTAGTCCACTTCTATGGCGCAAGATTGGCGGCAGAAGCGCTGGTAGAGTGCAGTCTGTAGCAGTGCGTTTAATTTGTGAACGTGAAGAAGAAATACTAAAATTTATTCCAGAAGAATATTGGTCTGTGAATGCTGATGTTACTGAAGAAAAACAATCCCATGTTTTCAGAATTGCTTTAGCGCAAGTTGATGGTAAGCGTGTTGTTAGCCCGCTTAAAGATTATGATCCTGCCAAAGCGATGGTGATTCCATCCCAGGCTGAAGTAGAAAAAATTACTGCGCGTATCGATGCTGCAAAATTAAAAGTTAGCAGTATCACTGTTCGACCGCATAGTAAGAAACCACAAGCTCCTTTCAAAACTTCTACCTTGCAACGAGCTGCAAGTAGTGCATTAGGTTTCACTGTAAAACGTACTATGCAAGTGGCTCAGGGACTTTATGAAGGTGTGAAGATCGGTGGTAATGATCAAGTGGGTCTCATTACTTATATGAGAACTGATAGTTTGCGTATCGCACCAGAGGCGCAAGAAGAAGCGAAGAAATTTATTCTTGAGAAATGGGGTGATAAATATTACCCAGAGACCCCGAACGTTTATGGTAAAGAAAAGAAAGCTAATGAGCAAGATGCGCACGAGGCTGTTAGACCGAGTTATATCGACAAAACACCTGAATCAGTTAAGGCTTACTTGACTGATGAACAATACAAGCTCTACAAGCTAATTTGGCAAAGGTTTATGTCTTCACAGATGACGCAAATGAAACTTGAAGTGCAGACTGTAGAAATCGAATCTGAGAAAGGTGATTTATTGTTTAGAGCGAGTTCTTCTAAGAAAATTTTTGCTGGTTACTCTGTAGTGTTTGATGGTGGTCAAGAGGTAAATGAGGATGCAGAAGCGGAAGAAGTAGATTCTAAGTTCTCTGACAATATTAAAGAAGGTACTTTGATTAATCTCATCAAATCCCTTCCCGAACAGCATTTCACAGAAGGTCCACCACGTTACAATGAGGCGAGTTTGGTGAAGACTTTAGAGGAGTTGGGTATTGGTAGACCGTCTACTTATGCGCCAACTATTGCAACTATTCAAGATCGAAAGTATGTAGAAAAAGTAGAAGGTGGTAATGCTCTTAGACCTACTAAGCTTGGTATGCAAGTAAACCAGTTACTTGTAGAGCATTTTGGTAAGTATATTAACGTCGATTTTACTTCACAGATGGAAGGTGCTTTGGATGCAATTGCAGAGCATGATCAAGACTGGGTGGTGATGCTAAAAGAGTTTTACTTAGGCAAGGATTGGAAGAAAAAAGAGAAGATCAAACCTAAACGTGGCGGTAAGAAGAAATCAGATGATGAGGCTGAAGCTAAAGATCCGGCTGCAGACTTAGATCCAGGGTTTATAGATATAGTTAAAAAAGCTGCTGGTGAAATAGAAAATATAGTAATCGCTACTGAGTATAACTGCCCTAGTTGCGGCGCAACGATGAACCTCAAATCATCGCGCTTCGGTCCGTTCTTGGGTTGCTCTCGTTATCCGGATTGCCAGACTATCGTAAATCTCACTAAAGAAGGTAAACCTGCTCCAGATGATAGACCTTACACAGAGGAAGATTGTCCTGATTGTAAGAAACATGGTTCGTTAGTAATTCGTTATGGACGTTATGGTGATTACATCGCTTGTACTACTACTGATTGCAAACATACTTCACCAATTCAGAAGAAGACTGGAGTCCATTGTCCGCGTGAAGGTTGCGAAGGTGAGATAGTTGAGAAGAAATCCCGTTTCAATAAAATTTTCTATGGATGTAACAGCTGGTCTAAAACAAAATGTGACAGTGTATTCTGGTATCCACCAATCAATGAACATTGTCCTCAATGCAATAAACTTATGATGTATAAATCACTCAAACGTGGTGATAAGGTTGCTTGCTCTGATACAAAGGGTTGCGGTTATAGTAGAATCGCGAGTCCTCAAGATATAGAACAATACAGACCTAAGATAGAGAAAACAGACACTCCTGAAGAGAAGTCAGTGTTTAGTTTGTAGAAATATTGGTAATTTCCCAAATACTCGTGATATTATCTTGGGGATATGCTTGATCAATTGCCTCCCCTTTTATTAAGTAGAATTCGCCGTTTTATACAACCTACTGAATCTGCTCTTACGTCTTTTGGGACAACTCTAGATTCCTCAAATTTCAATTTGCCAGAAGCAAGAAGTTTTATTAGAGAAAAAATAGCTGGTCAAGGAATACCTCCATTAATTTTTGATAGAGCTCGCGTTTTAGCTGCTAGACCTGAGGGTACCGATAATGGAAGTCAAGCGAGATTAGATATTTTCAGATTCCTGCAAGAGCTTTCTGTTTTAGAACCAACTTCTATTGATCTTCCTGCTGATCATACTTTCCTTGCATTAAAAAAAGCTTTAGAAGATGACGGGCAAATAAAATTTACTGTATCTGTTTCACCTATAGTAACAGCTATAAGAGAAGACTCATTCTATTATAGAATCAATATTTGTCAAAAGGGCTCTGATAAAACTATTGGTTCATTTGATAGTGTAGAGATTGAGAACTTAAATGCGAAACACATTCCTAATTTAATTAAAGTTGTGAAACTATTAATTACGGGCAAAAAATGCGTCATAGGTAAAGCAGATGATAAGTTCATCGAAGTATTGCAAAGAGCTTTTCCGGGGGGACGTGTTGTTCAGTCAGAATTGGCTGCTCTGAGACCGGCTAAACGACTAGAGGCACTTGCTTATGATAGAGGATATCCTGTTGCTTTTCCAGAAGCTGATTTATTGCTTTCTCAATTAACTGGTATCGAAGACTATAGTATGACAATGAAAACAAATGTTGGTCCCGCCAAAAAACCGCTGTTGGAGAAAATTTATCAATCATTTAGTTCAATAGACGATTTTATTCTTTTGTTAAAGACAGCATTCGAAGTACAAAAGAATAAAAGGAGAAATAAAAGTATTAGAGGTGATGCATTTTTTAGACTAATGAAAGATATTGCTTTTTTGGGTTCTAATGAACAATTAACTCCGAGTCGTGAAGCACAAGGTTTCTTTGAAAGAATGAATGTTGCTTTAGATGATGCAGGTCTGACAGATGAAGAGCGTAGACTTGCAGCAAAAGCTTCCAAATGACCTAGATCATCTACAACTTAAAAAACTGTTTGCATTTTTCAGTTAAACTCTTAAACATTGAAGATTTGGCTTCTTCAGGTTCAACTTGATGAGGTAGATCAGCAAAAACTACAGTGATTCTATACCATAGGGTATCTCCCCATATATAGTGATCTTTTATATATTCTTCTCTAGATGGTTTTAGAACTATATTAGGATCTATATCTTTTCCCTTATAATCACCACACTCGAAGAATCCAGAAAAAGCTGATACTAAGTATTTAGTTTCATTATTAATAGAGACCAACACTGGGTTATAGGTGCCCATTGCAACTTCAACGGCACTGTGACTTGCTTTAAGAATCTTTGGTGGAAGAGTGTAATCACTTTCATCAATAGACACTACTGAGCCTCCAGCAACAAATAAGCTTCTCTGATGCAGTAATTCACCGTTTGAGACTTTGTTTGCCGGATATATTTCACAGGGAATATGGTTCCATCCTTAAGCGTTACTTTACATAGTCCGATTTTGAATTTTGGGTGATACAGTTCTACGAAGGCATCATTAGGTAATTTATTTAATTGATCTATATTTAATTGAATGCCTTCCGTCTCTGTTAAGGCTTTAATACCATCACGTAGCTTTTGCTTTAAGTCAGTTTTAGCTTGTTTTGTGGCTTGGCGCCATTCTTTTGATGATTTAGGATTATGTTCTTTGCGTTTTTGCTCCAAAGCCTCTTCACTAATGCGTTCCATCTGGAATATAAGTTTGGATTTTTCTGACATTAGGTTTACTATATCAGTAAGCATCCCCTATTTGACCTAGATCATCTGGAGTATTTTTTACCATCCTTAACCAAAAATGCGTCATACGCATAGTAAAATTAAGCATATAGAGCAAAAATCAACCATATAGTGCTCAAGTTTTGCTCTGCAGTGTCCGATGTTAAATAGAGAATGCTGCTATCACAATTGCTAGTGTTCATGTACTTTCTAAGTATTGACTGACGTAGGAGATTAAGAATGGAAAACATAGTCGATGAGTTCAAAAAATATGCAAAAGAACTAGGAACTCTATATCGCACAAGAAAAGAACTTGATGCTTTGATCATCAAGTACGAAAATAAGCTTAAAGGACTTGGGGAAGTCTTAGAATTCGCTGATACAGCGGAAAGCTCTTATAAAGCGGCAGAGGAGCCGGCTCAACAGTAATTTAATTAAATGAAAGTGATTAGGTCTCAGGCTTGAGATCACGCTTGATGCTTTCTTTGTTGATGGCTTGAAGCGTTTCATAAAAATCAAAAGTCCACGAACCACGAGTTATTCTCGCTAGTTTTCTGAATTTATCGCGAATACCGATAAGAGAACTATCTGACCAGCTCTCAATTTCACCTTTAGAACGGAGCTGTTTATTATAGACATCAACTAGTTTGTTTAATTCTTTTTCGTCTTTGTTTAACGTTGCAGTTTTGGACATAATATCGCTTCCCATAAGAATTATAATCTATAAGGATTAACTATGAAGTGCCTCAAATCTTTGTTTGTAAGCGGTTTATGGGCTTTTCAAGATTAAATAGATTTTATAAAAAAATAATGAAAGCTTAAGGAAAGTATGCTATATTTAAATTATAGGGTTCGGGAAATGAATCGGTGGTAAATGAAGCGAAAGTGGAAACCACATTTACGATAAAACAAGTCCTGAATTTATAGTTTGAATGAAATACCCTCAGATTTGGTCGGTCTGAGGGTATTTTACTTTTGTGCCACACTCCGACGTTACTCCGTACCGTTCCACTAATGACAATAATATACTTGGAAGTTTTTGCTTGCAATTATTTTAAGAAACGGAACGGTACGGAGTAACGTCGGAGTGTGGCGATCTTGCTAAACTGATATAAATGCTTAAAACGCTTTCCCCAGACCAGATTTTAAAATTCACTCCGGTAATGCAGCAGTATTTGAATGCCAGGTTTAAGCTTCAGGGCAGATCTGTACTTTTATTTAGAATGGGGGATTTTTATGAAGCGTTTTTTGATGATGCTGAAATTTTAGCGCGTGAACTTGAAATAACTCTTACAGGGCGTCCTGAACAGAATTATGTTGGCGGGCGCATTCCTATGGCTGGGGTCCCGGCGCGAGCGGTGAGACCTTATATTGCTAAATTACTTGAGCGCAATTTTAAAGTTTGTATCGCCGAGCAAATGGCTGACCCAAAAACCTGTAAAGGATTAGTCCCACGTGAGATCACTAAGGTATTCACTCCAGGTACGGTAAATGATTTAGAGTTTTTGGATTCTTACCAGAATAATTTTGTTCTTGCAATTTATTCAGCTGCTCCTTATGCGCGTTATGGTTTAGCTTACGCAGATATCTCTACAGGCGAGTTCTATGTAACTGAGATCAAAGCTGAGTATTTAGAGCAGGAGCTTGCACGCATTAACGCTTCTGAGATTATTGCACCCGCTAAGCCAGTAGCAAAGCAGCCTGGGCAGATAGTTGCAGAAGAAGAGTTCGTTTTTGACTTGAGTGATTTAGGAGCGCAACAATGTCTCACTGCGTTTAATTTTAAGAACTTCGATGCCAAACTCGCCGAGGAAAATATCAAAACTCTCTTCAATCTCAATTCTATTCAACAAATCGAAGATAGCATTGTTAACGGCGATGGTTATGCTTTACGTGCTGCTGGTGCGGTGATTGAGTACTTGAAAGAAACTCAGGGAGCTGAATTCACCAATAATTCAGCAAAAAACTTTGATCAAATTCGTAGCTATCATGTCAGCGAATATATGATGCTCGATGCTAGTACGCGTCGTAATCTTGAGCTAGTAAAAACTCTCAGTGGCAGCAGCGCTGGATCGTTTTTCTCAGCGATAGATCGTACATCTTCAAAGCTTGGGCGTCGTAGATTGCGTGCTTGGATGGAACAGCCGCTTTGTGAGATTCCAGCTATTGTGGCACGCCAGGATGCTGTTGCTGAGCTGATTTCACAGTTTGATCTATGCTATCAATTGAAGCAATTACTTTCTAGAACCTATGATATAGACAGACTCTCTAATAGGTTGGCAAGTGAGTTGATTAGTCCACGTGAAGCTGTAGCTTTGAAGGATTCAATGATTTTAGTGACACAGATTTCTGCTTTGATGCAGTCTGTAGAATCTGGATTATTGACAAGTTTAAAGTATATTCCTGATCAAGCTCTTGATTATATTAGAGTAGTTGAGGCTGCAGTTAAGGATGATCCGGCGCTGACGGTAACAGAAGGAAATATTCTCAAACAAGGTTATAGTCAGGATTTGGATGAATTGATTTCTTTAGTGGAAGATTCTGAAACTTGGATGAAGAACTTTGAAGAAGCTGAGCGTGAAAGTCTAGGTATCAAAAACCTTAAAGTGAGCTTTAATAAAGTCCACGGTTACTATATTGAAACTTCTAGATTGAATGAGAAGAAACTGCCTGAGCACTATATAGTCAAGCAAACCATGGTAAATACCATTAGAGCTGTAACAGAGGAACTTAAGGAGTTTGAGGAGAAGGTTACAAATGCTGAATCCAAACGTAATGCTTTAGAGTATGAAATTTATTCTGGCTTGCGTAAGTCACTTGCCCAGAAGGCTTCTATCATCAAACAAATAGCTAATCAAATCGCTCAACTTGACGCGCTCTTGTCTATGGCATTATTAGCGCAAGAGAGAAATTATAATCGTCCTGAATTAACTAATAGAAATGAGTTGTTTATCGAAGAAGGGCGGCATCCTTTAATAGAGCAGAAACTGAAGCTTGGCGAGTTTGTGCCGAATGATATTGCTTTAGACGATACAAAAATAATGATACTCACCGGTCCAAATATGGCTGGTAAAAGTACTTATATGCGCCAGAACGCGCTCATCATCTTGCTTGCGCAGATGGGGTCGTTTGTGCCAGCAACTCGTGCGCGTATTGGTTTAGTGGATAGAATATTTACGCGTATAGGAGCTAGTGATGATCTTGCGTCTGGTAGATCTACATTTATGGTGGAGATGAACGAGACTGCGACCATACTCAATGCCATGACAGAAAGAAGTTTTATAGTGCTTGATGAGATCGGTAGAGGTACTAGCACTTATGATGGCGTATCTATTGCTTGGTCAATAGTTGAGTATCTTGCCAAGACCACTCAAGCGCGTACTATATTTGCTACTCACTACCATGAGCTTGCTAGCTTAGATAAGTTGTATTCTTGTATTAAAAACTATCAGGTATTAGTAGTAGAGAATGATAGCCCTAATGCTAAAGCTAAAATAGAATTCTTGCATAAGGTTGTAGAAGGATCTGCAGATCGCAGTTATGGTATAGAAGTCGCTCGCCTAGCTGGCTTGCCGAAGGCAGTACTTGATAGAGCTAAAGCCATTAACAATCAATTACAAGCTCAGCGTAGTCGTAAACTTGGCATGACGAAGAAGCAACTTGATAATCAGGGAATTACTGATGCTATTAGTGATGATGGGTCTTTAGATATAGAGAAGCTTCCATTGTTTCAAGTTTGAGCCTGTCCATAAAGTCCCATCTGCTGTGTTATGCTCGTCCCTCGAACTGCTCATTTACGTTCTAGTAAACTCCGCGTTCTCGGGACTCGCATGCCTTGCATCTGGGAGCTTTCTGAACAGGCTCTGAAAGTAGATACCTATAATGCGTTATAATTTGTAAAGATGAAACTCTCAAAAGTACTTGCTAAATCCTTCAACTCCCTGCTTTGGGGTAACTCAGTTGCCATGACTTGGACCTGGGGTATAGGTTTGTTTTTTGCGGTGCAGGTGGCGAT
>JACCDV010466729.1_pt1 | contig 63546 bp, 63 predicted proteins | sample 7446131 | NCBI WGS metagenome assembly JACCDV01 (sample SAMN15323448, study PRJNA562643) | freshwater metagenome | isolation source: river surface water | place: USA:Blue River Watershed | collected 2017-08-17
ACTGGCACGAAGGAGACGTATTGGACTTCAACTCCTTGCTAGAATCCATGGAAGGCATGGATTTAGTGATTCATGCTGCGGGGAAAGTGTCATTTTTGCCGGAGGATGAAAAATCCCTTTTTCAAGTTAATCAGCAGGGCACTGCACATGTGGTCAATGCACTAATCGCAGCAGGGGTACCCAAACTAGTCTATGTAAGTTCGGTAGCCGCCTTAGGCCAGGTTCCCGACCAAGAAGAGTACGATGAAACGACCACTTGGGTGGATGCTCCAGATCAAACTGCCTATGCGCTTTCCAAGTACCGAGCCGAACTCGAAGTTTGGCGCGGAGAGCAGGAAGGACTGCAGGTATTGGTCGTCAATCCAGCGGTGGTTTTGGGCAAACTCGCTTATGCACGCAGTAGTGGAGCCTTGTATCAGGTGGTGCTGAATGGCACGCCCTTTTTCCCTACCGGCAATCTCAATTACATCGATGTGCGGGATGTTGCCGCGATTACGCGTGCACTCGTCGACAAGGATGCCTGGGGCGAGCGATTTGTTTTGTCCAAGGAAAGCATCGCTTATCAGGCATTTTTTCAGCAGGCCGCGCAGGCATTTGGGGGATCCGTACCGAAAAGGAGTTTGCCCAACGGGCTGATTTCTTGGGGCTTTCCTATCCTAAAGACCCTTGCTTGGCTAGTAGGAAAGAAGCTGCCCATGACGGCTTCCGTGGCTCGAAATGCACAGCGTAAAACCCGTTACAGCAACCAGAAGGTGGAGCGCTACCTGCAGTTCCGTTACCGAGAGCTGCAGGAAACCTTGAACTGGGCAAAAGCGCAGGGATAAACTTATTTTCTACCGCCCGCGTTGAAGTAATTCGGGTTTCAAAAAAATTGAATTTTTGAAGGACGGAATAATCAGGAAAAAATCACCTTTGGGTTTTAGGAAAACCAAAATTTTGGTATCTTAAAACAATCTTAGCATAACCGAATGACCGGAGATCACGACCACGACTGGGAAGAAGACAAAAAGCTCGTTGAGCGATTTGAGGACTCCCTAAAGTCCAACATGGACCTGTATTTCGAAGAGGAGGAATTGGAGGACATCATCCGATTTTACTTTGATCAGCAAAAATTCTTGAAGGCACTTCGTGCTTCAGAATATGCCTTAGAAAAGTTTCCCTTTTCTGTGGAAATCCGTCTCCAGAAAGCCCAGTGCCTTATTTTTAACGATGAGTTGGATGAGGGGTTGGAGATTTTGGAGCAGCTCAACAACCTTTCTCCCAACAACGAAGACATTGTATTGGCCTTAGCCAATGCACAAATTTTGGCAGGCAATTTCCAAGAGGGCATCGACTTGCTCGAAAACTACCTGCCCATGGCTGAGGACAAGGCCGAGGTATATTACTCCTTAGGTAATTTGTTTCGTGCCAAAGGAGACAATACCAAGGCAAGTTTTTACTTCAAAGAGGCGGTCAAAAATCGGATCAACCACGAGGATGCCCTGTTCCAGTTGGCTATGATTACCGAAGAAGAGGGCTCATTTGACGAGATTCTGGATTTTTACCAAGAGTTTATCGACCAAGACCCCTATTCCGCAGGTGCTTGGTACAACCTAGGGGTGGTATACAATCGCTTGGGGAGATTTGAGGAGGCCATCAAGGCCTATGAATATGCCCTTATTATAGACGATGCCTTTGCCTCGGCCTACTTCAATATGGGCAATTCCCTGATGAATACCCTTGATTTTGAAGGAGCTTTAGAAGCCTACCAAAATACCATCAATTGCGAGGGGGCCAATGCAGAGAATTGCTGCTACATGGGTGCCGCCTACGAGAAATTGGGGAAGGTGGACGAAGCTTTTAAATACTTTAAAAAGTCTGCCAAGCTAGATGAGGAATACGACGATGCTTGGTTTGGCTTGGGGATGTGCATGTTGAAGAAAGAGAAATTTTTTGAAGCCATCCATTACTTCAAGAAAGCCATCCACCTCAACAAGGACAACGCCAACTACTGGGTAGGATTGGCTGATGCGGAGTTTAACCTGGGCAACATGCAGGCGAGTTCAGATGCCTACGAAGAGGCCATTAACCTGGAGCCAGGGATTATGGAGGCCTACGTGAACTTGTCCATCATTTATTTTGAGCAAAATCGATTTGAGGAATCCATCGATGTAATCCGTGAAGGGATCGAAGAATTGCCCGAAGAGGCCGAGTTGTACTACCGCCTGGTGGTCTACTTGATCAAAATGGGGAAATACAAGGAAGCCTTCACATATTTGGAAAATGCATTAACTTTGGACTTCGATAGGCATACGATCCTGTATGAGTTGATGCCAGAATTGCAAAAGCAAAAGGCTGTCTACAAGATCATTGCCCAGTTTCGGGATGAAAATCCCCGCTCAACACCTTAAAACCTAGCAAATGAATTACGTGCTGAAGAATCTCCCTGTACGGACTGAAAAGCCTCGTAATACGGGATTTACCATGGCGATGGACAAAGGACTTAGCCTACGGGAAACAGAGGACTTTGTAGATAGCTGCGCCGACTATGTGGATATTGTGAAGTTTGGATGGGCCACTTCCTTTGTGACCAAGCGCTTGAAAGAAAAAATTGCCGTTTACCAGGAGGCTGGAATCCCGGTATATTTTGGAGGAACCTTGTTTGAGGCCTTTATCGTACGGGGTCAATTTGACGACTACCGCAGGGTATTGGATACTTTTGGACTTCGCTATGCAGAGGTATCCGATGGATCGATCTCCCTCAATCACGATAAAAAATGTGAATACATCCACGAGCTTGCCAAGCAGGTGACGGTACTTTCTGAGGTGGGATCCAAGGATGCCGCTAAGATCATTCCTCCTTACAAGTGGATTGAGCAGATGCAAACCGAACTGAGTGCAGGGGCTTGGAAGGTAATTGGTGAAGCACGTGAAGGAGGAAATGTAGGTCTTTTCCGTGATTCTGGTGAGGTACGTCAAGGGCTTGTAGAGGAGATTCTGACGCAAGTACCTGAAGATAAAATCATCTGGGAAGCTCCCCAGAAATCCCAACAAGTCTGGTTTATCAAGTTGCTTGGGGCCAATGTGAATCTGGGCAACATCAGCCCTTCAGAGGTAATTCCATTGGAAACTATTCGCTTGGGCCTTCGTGGAGATACGTTTGATCATTTTCTTGGAGAAATCAAATTGTAATTAATTTGGCTGAAGGAACCCTCTTTCAGCCTTTCTTTTTCAGTATGGATACAGTTAAAAAATACGGCTTAACCTACCTTAAAGGGATAGCCATGGGAGCCGCAGATATCGTTCCTGGTGTTTCTGGGGGATCAATTGCACTCATCGCTGGGATCTACCAAGAACTATTGGATAGCATCAATGCCTTTAACGTCAACAATTTGCTATTGTTGAAATCCTTCCGAATCAAGGAATTCTATCTCCGTGTCAATGGCAACTTTTTGTTGAGTCTTTTGACAGGGATCATGACCAGTATTTTTACCCTTTCTGGTGTGATTACGTTTTTGATGGATGAACACCCCATTCCGCTCTGGTCCTTTTTTTCTGGCTTAATTTTGATCTCTGCCTTTCTGATTTTAAAAGAGATAAAGAAATGGAATGTGGGCGTTGTTTTAGCTATTGCTGCAGGTACAGCCTTTGCCTGGTGGGTAACCAATTTGCCACCAACCACTACTCCTGATGACCATTGGTTTACGTTTGTGGCAGGCGCTATTGCCATTTGTGCCATGATTTTGCCCGGGATCAGTGGAAGTTTTATTCTGTTGATTCTAGGCCAATACGAACGCATCCTTCAGGCTGTATTGGATAAGGACATCCTTACATTGGCCTTGTTTGCTTCAGGCTGTCTGGTCGGAATTCTATCCTTCAGCAGAGTGGTGTCCTACTTGCTTCGAAAATTTCATACAGCCACCATCGGCCTACTCTCTGGATTTATGTTGGGCTCTGTCAATGAATTGTGGCCTTGGAAGCTTGTAACTTCCTGGAGAACATCCTCTAGTGGGGAGCAGAAACCCTTTTTAACAGAAAATATTCTCCCGGAAGAGTACCTTCTTCAGGTAGGTGAGGCTCCCCAAATTGGCTGGGCTTTAGGGGCATTTTTCTTTGGAATTGGGCTGGTCCTATTCATTGAGTGGCTCGCAAGTAAACTGCAGCAAGGGTGAGAAAATTTGGCTTGATTGGATATCCTTTGGGGCATTCTTTTTCCAAAAAGTACTTTACGGAAAAGTTTGTTCGCGACGAAATCCAAGGCTGCCAATTTGAGCTGTACCCCATTGAAAGCATCTCCGAATTCCCCCAACTTCTGGATAGCGAGTCTAGCCTGGAAGGCCTTTCGGTGACCATTCCCTATAAGGAACAAGTGATTCCCTATCTCGATGCTTTGGATCCCGCCTGTGCCCAAATCGGGGCAGTCAATTGCATCCGTATTCGGGATGGTAAAAAGACCGGCTTCAATACAGACTATTTGGGATTTAAGCAGTCCCTGCAGTCCTGGCTAGGTACGGAGATTCCCAATGCCCTTGTGTTGGGGACAGGCGGGGCTTCCAAGGCCGTGCAGCAAGCCCTTCGAGATCTCGAGGTGCCCTACCACATCGTTTCTAGGAGCTCCAGTGAGGGTCAGTTGACCTATGCCAAACTGAAGGAGCAACCGGAGTGGCTGGCTTCCCATCCCTTAATCATCAACACCAGCCCAGTAGGTACCTATCCAAACGTGGAGGAACTCCCGGATTTACCCTTGGAGCAGTTCCATTCCGCGCATCGAGTCTATGATTTGGTTTACAATCCTCCCATCACTCGCCTGATGCAGGAATGTATTTCTCGCGGGGGTACTGCTAAAAATGGGCAAGACATGCTCGAATTGCAGGCCGAGGCAGCTTGGAGCATCTGGAACCAATAACTAGGGGTTCCAGTACTTTTTTTGCTCATTCCAAATTCCTTCGAATGACTTCTCGCTTGCTTGTTGCAGCCAAAATGTGGAGGTTTGGCCCATGGATACTACGCAAAAATCACGCTGTCCCTGGTGCTTGGGATTTCCAGAATACATCGCCTACCACGATCAAGAATGGGGAGTACCGGTCTATGAGGACCGAATACATTTTGAATTTTTAGTATTGGAAAGTGCCCAAGCAGGTCTCAGCTGGGCGACTATTCTCAAAAAAAGGGAAGGCTACCGAAAGGCTTTTGCAGACTTTGATTACCTGCAGGTGGCCCAATTTCCCGAGTCCTACGTACAGGAGTTGCTTCAGGACAAAGGGATTGTCCGAAATGCCTTGAAGATTCGAGCAGCGATCAACAATGCGCAACGCTTTCAGGAGGTTCAAGCGGAGTTTGGTACCTTCACGAATTACATCTGGGGCTTTGTTGGGGAAAAGCCCATTCAAAATAAAATCTCACCAGGAGTTCCTTATCCTGCGACTTCTCCCGAGTCCGACCGCCTAGCCAAAGACATGAAGAAGCGGGGCTTTAAATTTTTGGGGAGTACCATTCTTTATGCACACCTGCAGGCCACGGGATTGGTGAATGATCACTTGACTACTTGTTTTCGCCAGCAAGAAGTAGCGCTAGGGCAAAAAAAATAGGGAGGCTAACCTCCCTATTTTGTATGAATTATTTGCAAAGCTTAAAGCTGAGCCATTAGTAAGTAGACGCCTGCTCCAGCAAAATAGCCTAGTGCGGCAAGGAAAGAAATACGCTTCAAGTACCAGCCAAACTCGATTTTCTCCATGCCCATGGCAGCTACACCTGCAGCAGATCCAATGATTAGGATACTTCCTCCTGTACCGGCGCAATAGGCCAAGTAAGTCCAGATAAAGTCATCCATTGGATAGGCTTCTAGGCTGTACATGCCCATACTTGCTGCCACCAAAGGCACGTTATCCACAATGGCAGAAAGTACACCGATCAACGTGATGATGATTCGATTGTCTCCTATGGAATCGTTGAGGTAGGAAGCAAAGTTGGCAAGTGTACCCATCGACTGTAAAGAGCCCACTGCGAGTAAGATACCCAAGAAGAACAAGACACTTGGCATGTCGATTTTTGCGAGCGCATGGCTTGCAGTGTAGTTCTTTCGCTCCGACTCGTCCATATCTGGATTGATCAATTCAGATACTACCCAAAGGACACCAAGTCCTAGCAACATGCCCATGTAGGGAGGAAGGTGGGTTACTGTTTTGAAGATAGGAACAGAAATCAAAGCGCCAACGCCTAGAACAAGCATCAGGTTGCCCGTTTTCACTGAAGATTCAGAAGAATCACTTGAATCTTTAAAATCTCCTAGGGTACCCTTCATGGTGAAAGTAAGGAAAATCAAAGGGACCAGTGTGCACACAATGCTTGGAATAATTAAGCTTTTCATGATGGACACTGCAGAGATTTGACCGCCGATCCACAACATGGTCGTAGTTACATCACCAATTGGAGACCATGCCCCACCTGCGTTTGCGGCGATGACAATCATTCCCGCAAAGAAAAGACGCATTTCCTTGTCTGGAATCAATTTACGAATCAAGGACACCATCACGATGGTGGTGGTCAGGTTATCTAAAACAGAGGATAGGAAGAACGCAACAATACAAACCACCCAGAGTAAAAGCACTGGATTCTTCGTTTTAATGCGGTCCGTGATGAATTTGAATCCATGGTGCGCATCCACCAATTCTACAATGGTCATAGCTCCCATCAAGAAGAAGAGGATCTGTGCGATTTCGTTGAGGTGGTGCCCCAGTTGCTCTACGACATATTCAAGGTGAAGTTCCCCCGCGCTAAGGGTGGCCGCTTTTTCTCCCAATTCATGAATAAAATGGAGGTAGCGCTCGCTCGTTAAAAGTGTTTCAGAAGCGCCTGAAACGGTGAAAATGGTCCAACAAATCACCGCAGTCAATAAAGCGGAAGCGGTTTTGTTGATCTTGATGGGGTGCTCTAGCGCGATGGCAAGGTAGCCGACCACAAAGACGATGATAATTAATAACTCCATTTTTCTGGGGTTTTGGTGATAAATTAGGTTTAAGCTACTTGGTATGTATTTCGAATAGGCGATTCTAGTCCCTTTATGCTAATTTTCCTAACCAATTCGGAAGAATTTACTTCCCGTAAGTGGAGATGGGAAGAAAAATACGGCAATTGTTGGGCAAGTCAATCGTGTCAATGGCCAAAATATCCATTCCCAACTTTTGGACTTCCGTTTTTTACATGAGTTGCGCTAGGGCTATTTCATAGGAGGTTTGGGAGAGTTTTGTTCTCCCTTGATTTTGGGAATGTGATCGCTGCAGTGCTGCAAAGATGGTCTGGCTCACATCTGCAAAAATCGCCTGGTCGGTCACCTCTGCCTCTTCACTCATCAAATACGCAAATACTCGAGCCATGCCACAGTTGGCAATAAAATCTGGAATGACCGTTACCCGTTCGTCTGCCCAAACGCCTGTAGGGCCAAAAAAGATCTCTGGATCGGCGAAAGGAACATTTGCACCGCAGGAAATGACTTCCAGGCCGGCGGCCACCATGCGCTCCACTTGTTCTTGTGTAACCAGTCGAGAGGCTGCTGCAGGGATGAAAATCTCACTTTTCAAACCCCAAATTTTCTGGTTCACTTCTTCAAAGGAAAGTAAGTCGGCGGCGATCAGCTGGTTTCCTTCGCGCTTCAAAAAGAGTTCGCGGATTTCATCCAGGCTAAAACCTTCTTCCCGAATCAGTCCTCCTGCTCGATCAATGATGCCGACGATGCGGACGCCTTCCACTGCCAAAAAGCATGCAGCAGCAGCACCGACATTTCCCCAGCCTTGGATTACCGCTCGTTTTTGGTTTAGTTCACCGCCCCAGAGGGAGTAGTAGTGCTTGACCGCTTCTGCTACGCCGTAGCCCGTAATCATGTCGGCTACTGTGTATTTTTTGGCTCCATTTGGAGTAAAGTTGGGGTCTTCCAATACTTTGGATACCCCCTGCCTCAATTGGCCAATTTTTCTGATTTTTTGAGGCTCATTCGCCTGAAAGTGTCCATTGACAATTCCTTCTTGAGGATGCCAAAGGCCATAGGATTCGGTAATGGGGATTACTTCGTGGATTTCATCTACATTCAGATCCCCACCGGTTCCGTAGTAGTTTTTGAGCAGCGGCATGACTGCCTTGTACCAACGCTGAAGCACCCCTGCTTTTCGTGGATCGGCTGGATCAAAGTTGATTCCTGATTTGGCACCTCCAATCGCAGGTCCTGAGACGGTAAACTTCACCTCCATCGTTTTTGCCAGGGATTCTACTTCGCGTTTGTCCAACCCCTTCCGCATGCGGGTACCTCCTCCAGCTGCGCCACCACGAAGGGAGTTGATGACCACCCATCCTTCAGCCTCGGTTTCCGAGTCTTTCCATTCAAAAACGATTTCAGGAGATTTATTCTCAAATTTTTTGAGCAAGTCAAGCATTCTTCTTTGGGTTTATAATTCAGCCCAAAAATAGAAAAATATTTCCCAGTCCCGCTTGACTTTCAAGTGCTAGTTTTAGGAATTCTAATTATTCGCTTTTTTAAACACTAACCAGAGAAAAAAGGGTTGAGGTTCAAATAAGTGAGCTGTGGACCGTGGACTGTCAGCCGTTGACAATCAATCTGCAGTGTTAAATTTCCGAGCTACTAGAATGATTGCGGATAATCAGATTAATTTTTTACCCAAAGACAATCCCCCCTGAAGAATCTCGGGTCGCGCCTGTCACCGTAGCGAGCGCATTCGCCTCTCCGCGCAACTTCAATACTCCTAAAAAGGCAAAAATTAATGCTTCCTTAAATTCCACCAGTTCCTTTGAGGCTTCAACTTGAACCCATTGTTGATTCAGGTGATGGTCCAATCGCTCCACAAAGTAACGGTTGTAGGCTCCGCCACCTGTAAGCAATACGCTTGGGGTGGCCTTGGAGGAATGGGTTCGAATCAGTGCAGCGATTTGGATTGCAAAATGCTCTACCAAGGTGCACAATTGATCTTTGGGCGGTAGCCCGCTTTGATCCAAGAGAGGGATAAAACTTTGATCGATGGATTCACGGCCTAGCGATTTCGCCCCTGATACCGAATAAAAGGGGAGGGCATTTAATTGTGCGAGGAGGGTATCATTTAAATTCCCCGCTCTTGCCCATGCTCCATCTTGGTCGTAGGCACTCCCGAGTTTCACTGCCTCTCGGTTGAGCAAAAGGTTGAAGGGGCTGCAATCAAAAGCGATTCGTTGCCCATTTTTTTCGAGGGAAAGGTTGGAAATGCCGCCCAGATTGATGCAAAAATCAACCTGAGAAAAAAGATGCTTGTCACCAATGGGCACGAGAGGGGCCCCCTGGCCTCCCAGCTGCACGTCAAGCATACGAAAGTCAGCAAGCACCCTTTCTCCTGAGGCTTGGTGCAAGGCCCATCCATTTCCTATTTGTAGACTAAGCCCTTTTTCGGGTTGGTGAAATACGGTATGCCCATGCGAGGCCACAGCCATGGGCTTGACTTGGTGTTCAAGGCAGAAATTTTTCACTTGCTCTCCCATCCATCTGCCAAAGTTTACATCCAGTAACGCCAGGTCCAAACCAGAAAGGAGGTGACTAGTGGCCAGCGCTTGGCCCAGTTCCATCGGAAAAGGACGCGTTTCTGCTTGGAGAATTTCATAGTTCCAATTCCCCTTTTGGTACTCAAAATGGCAATGGGCCAGGTCCAAGCCGTCTCCGGAGGTGCCTGACATGAGGCCTATCAAGGTATATCGTTCTGGGTGCATGGGTTAAAGATTGTTAAGTAGGGCTAAGAATCCACTCGAATTTACCGGCGCTTAAATGTCGTCTTTTTATTAATGCCTAATTTACCCCTGAAATGAAAAATCTGATCATTGACCTCGGAAATTCTCGCATCCAGTCGGCGATTTTTGCTGGAGACGAATTGCTTGAAGATTGGGGTTAGGGCAGGTTTGAATTTTGAATTATCGGGATTTATTGAGGTCTATCGCGTTAATTTTCCCGAAATATCTAGTTATCTATGTGGTGGGGATGCAGAATCTTTTGATTCATTGGCAAAAGACCACATATTTGTAGTCCCAAATTTAGTACTCATTGGACTAAATTGTATTCTAAACCACCATGTTGCGTAAACTAGCGTTGGGTGTGCTCAGCACCCTATTACTAATTTCAGAAGGCTTCGGTCAAAATAGTGCCTCTACCTACAGTGCTTTGGGCATAGGAGAGTTTAACTATGGAGGCCAGATTCAAAATCAAGGCATGGGTGGCCTTGGCATCAGCTTTGGAACAGGCTGGAGTGCGAATGCGGTAAATCCCGCATTGACCACGCGCAACACCATTTTTAATTTTCAAGCTTCTCTCAACTACAAGCGAATCTCGGTTGCCAACGATACGGAAAGCGCCTTAGTGGATGGAGGAGGGCTTTCTTACATTGCCCTTTCCCTGCCATTCAAGCCCGGCAAACTCACTGGTGGAATGGGTTTGGGTCAGATTTCTAGCATCAATTACCGCTTGAAAGTAGATAGCCCCATTGCAAACTCATCCTTAATTGCCAACAATTACCTAGAAGGGGATGGAGGGATTTCGGAGGCGTATGTAAATTTTGGGTACTTGCTAGCAAAAAATTTGAGCATTGGGGTGCATGGTTCCTACCTGTTTGGATCTTCCATCCGGTCCAATCAATTGCTCGTCTTCGATAGAGAGGGAGTAGAGGTAGGAAGGGCATCCGAGTACTACGAACGAATTAGCGTTTCCGATGTAGCGGTAAAGGTGGGGGCTCATTACTTTTTCAAAGCTTCGGAAAAAAGCAATATCCATCTTGGTGCCATTTATCAGACATTTGGGGACGTTAATGGAACAGCATTTGCAAAATTGGCCCCAATTGGCCAAGCTAGCAGCCCGAAAACAGATGGAGATCTGATTGCGAATAATGAAAGAGGTACCATTTACCTTCCAAGTCGCTACGGATTTGGGGTGAGTTACGAGAAAAATAATAAATTCGTGATTGGCTTAGAGGGTCAGATGCAGGATTTCGCACAATACAGAAACTTCTTCGGACAACCGCTAAGCCTTCAAGCAGCCCAAAAAGTTGGGCTTGGATTCCAAGTAGTACCAGATTTCACGGACTTTGACAACCTGTTTAATCGCTCTACCTACCGCATGGGCTTGGAATGGATGCGAACGCCTTATTTTATAAATCAAACAACCATCAATGATCTTGGCATCAACTTTGGTGTTTCAATTCCTGTAAACCAACTTTCCTTGGCAAACATGGCATTGAAGGTAGGAAGAAGAGGAACGGTGAATAACGAATTGATCCGTGAGGCCTATGTTAACTTCACTTTAGGATTTTCACTCAATGATAACAGCTGGTTCTACAAACGCGTATTTGAATAAAGAAAGTTAAACAATTTAGCCCTACAAAGGGATTTACCTAGAGTCAACAACTGATTAAACCTGGACGATTATGAAAATTAAATCAACCCTTCTTGTCCTTGGAGCTCTGCTCCTTGCCGGTGTCGCTCATGCTCAAGAGGGCTGGAACTGGCCTGCTGATCCTGCTCAGGAAGCAAAAGCACGAGAGTACAATGCCGCCTACTTTGATTACATGAAGGCAGAGCAATTTGTGGAGGCAACCAAGCCGTTGAACTGGCTTTTGGTAAATGTGCCCAACTTGAATGAATCCATTTACATTCAAGGAGTAACCGTGTACAAAGGAGCCGCGGACAAAACTACGGATGCAGCGCAAAAGCGAGTGTACCAGGATAGTGTAATGGCTATCTACGATAAAAGAGGGGAATTGTACAACAACCCTGTGAAGTGGATTGAGACCAAAGCGTATTATGGCTATTTGTTCTTTAGATCGGATAAGGCAAAAATCCCTGCAGTTGTTGCGGATTTTGAGAAAGCACTTGCCCTGAAAGGGAGCATCAATTACCAGTTTGTTCCGATGTATTTTGACATGGTGGAGAAAAACTACACGTTAAATCAAGCCTATGCTCCAGAGCAAGTATTGTCCATTTTCGATAAGTCAAATAAGCTATTGGATGCAGCCGCCGCTACCGGTAAGGATGTGGCTGATTCTAAATTAACCTTAGAGAACCTATTGGTGAAGATGAAGTTGATCGATTGTGACTTTATTGAAAACAAATTAGGACCAAAGCTTGCTGCTGATCCAACAAACGAGGAGCTTGCTGAGCAAATCTTCACCTATTCCTTGCAGTACAAGTGTATTTCTACCAAAGCCTTCTTGGCAGCCCTAGAATTTAAGGATTCCAAGGCGCCAACTTTCAAGACTTCACAGGTAAGAGGGATGCTCTACATGTCTTCTGGTGAATTTGACAAGGCAGAGCCTGTTTTTGAGAAAGCGTTCACATTGGCAGCAACCAACAAAGAAAAAGGTGAGATTCAGATGGAATTAGCCAAAATCTATGCACGTGCAGGTAAGAAATCTGCGGCAAGAACAGCAGCACGTGAGGCGGCAGGACTAGACCCAGAATTGTCTTCCTCAGCCTTTGGTTTGATTGGTGATTTGTACATGTCAGCCTACAACGATTGTAGAGCTGGTGAAAGTCGTGCAAAAGATTATGCAGTTTTCATTGCGGCTTACAATGCATATCAAAGAGCAGGTGACTCTAAAGGAATGGGTCAAGCAAGAGCACGCTTCCCATCCAAGGAAGAACTTTTTACCGAAGGATATTCAATTGGCTCTTCTCTAAGCACCGGTTGCTGGGTTGGGGAAACCGTCTCCCTTTCTACAAGAGACTAAATCAGTTCCGATTCCATACTAAAGGCAGCCCTAGGGCTGCCTTTATTCGTTTCTTCTGGTCAACTTTTCGGTTATCTTTGTAAGCAATGAATCGAGGTCTTCTTTTTTCTTTTTTTGCGGTAGTCTCTCTACTTTCTTGCCGAGAGGGGGTAGACCCTAATACACTGCAGGTGTACGAAGGACCTGTCAACGCTGCTCAAAATATCCATATTTTACACAGTGACTCTGCTGTTCTTCGTTCGGAGATTACTGCCCCAAAGCAGCTGGAGTTTGCCAATGGAGATTTGGAATTTCCAGAGGGCATTGACATCCAGTTTTTCAATTTGCAAGGACAGTTAGAGACTACCATGCGTGCCGATAAGGGATATTTTCTCCGAGACCAAAACCTCTACAAGGGGGAAGGAAATGTACAGGTGAAAAATTTACCCAAGGACCAGCGGTTACAGACAGAAGAATTGTTTTGGAATCAGGCTGAACGAAAAATTTACACCGAAAAATTTGTCACCATCCAAGAGCGACAGACCCTATTCAATGGAACGGGCATGGAAGCAGACGATGGTTTTTCTACTTATAAATTAAAAAAAGTGAGGGATAGTCGTACACTTTTGCCTGGGGAAGGACGATGAAGTTGCTGGACGCGGTCATCTTCTCCGTTGGGCTCGCACTCATCGTAGTGGGCATCCACCAAACGATGGCGCTTGGGATTGGATTTTCTTACCCCCTATTCATGTTCGCGGTGGGCCTTTTATTTTGGTTTCAATTGCGTAGAAACAAGGCGCGGGAAAGCAGCGCAACAGACACAAAGAAGCCAGTGAAAAGCAATAAACCCCTCAAAAAGCGGTAATCATGGAAAGCAATTATATTGTATATGTCGTGATTTCCTTGATGTTTTCAGCCTTTTTTTCAGGAATTGAAATCGCCTACATCTCTGCCAACAAACTCCAGATTGAATTGCAAAAAAAGCAAGGGATGTGGAGCGGAAAAGTATTGAGCAAATTTTTGGCTAGGCCAGGACAGTTCATCGGAACTACGCTAATCGGAAACACCATCATGCTTGTACTGTATGGTACTTTTATGGCCTATTTATTGGATGATCCCCTGCGAAATTTTTTCCCCGAATCCTTCAACAGCGAAGCGGTAATATTGATTTCTCAAACCGTCCTGTCCACGCTTTTGGTTTTGATTACTGGGGAATTTTTGCCGAAAAGTCTGTTCATGTTGGATCCCAACCGCATGCTCAACTTTTTTGCACTACCCTTCTTGATCATTTATTCGGTGATGTATCCCATCGTGTGGTTGATTGTCGCTTTGTCTAAGGGGTTTATCACCCAGGTATTACGTTTGGAATACAACGAGGAAAAGCCTGTATTTACGATTACTGACCTCAACTCCTTCATTAAGGATCAAATGCGTCAAACCAGGAATCCTGGTAAGGTGGAGGTAGATTCCAAAATCTTTGACAATGCCATTGAATTTAAGACAGTTCGGGTTCGCGAGTGCATGATCCCCAGAACAGATATTGTGGCGGTGGATGTTTCTGACTCCATTGAGGAGCTAAAAAAAGTCTTCCAAGAAAGTGGGCACTCCAAGGTCGTGGTCTACCGAGATTCCATTGATGAAGTGATTGGCTACAGCCACCAGTTGGAATTATTCAAAAAGCCAAAGTCTATTGAAGATATTCTCACTCCAATCCTAATAGCGCCTGAATCTGCCTTAGCCAATGAATTGCTGATCCAATTTATCCAAGAGCGAAAGAGTCTTGCTTTGGTTGTCGATGAATTTGGAGGGACCAGCGGAATCGTGTCCATGGAGGATATAATCGAAGAGATTTTTGGAGAGATTGACGACGAATACGACAACGAGGCCCTTACGGAACAATTGATCGGAGAACTGGAATTTTTACTTAGTGCACGATTAGAAATTGATTACCTCAATGAGAAATATGAATGGAATTTGCCAGAGGGTGATTTCGAAACGCTATCCGGATTTATCCTTTCACAAACCGAAAATCTGCCCAATATCGGCGAAACGATCACCTACGGCAGGTTTACCTTTACCATTGTATCCAAGCAAGCCCATCGAATTGAAACTGTTCGTCTGAAAATCAGCGACTCTGCTAATTTCTAGGACTGGACATTGTTGGGGCTGAAATTTTGAATTTCCCCCTGAAACATCTTATTTTGCACCACTTTAAATAAAGCGAAGTAGCAATCATGGCGTTAATTAAGCAAATTAGACAACGAACAGGTCTCGCAATCGGCGTAATTGCTGGCGGGTTAATTTTATTTCTTTTGGGGGGCGATTTACTAAGCCCTAACTCTTCCCTTCTCAACACGAACAAAAATATTGTTGGTGAAATTGCAGGGGAAGAAATCACCCTGGAAGAATTTTCGGTGAAAGTTGAAGAATACAAGGCTTCTTTCCAGCAGCGAACAGGTAGAGTGCCTGCAGAAGCAGAGCTAGTATCAGTGCGTGAGCAAGCCTGGCAAGCCTTGATTGTGGAGCGCGTGTTTGAAGAAGAATACGACAAGTTGGGTTTAACTGTAACTAGCCAAGAACTGATTGACATGGTTCAAGGTAAAAATATCGTACCTGAGCTTCGTGCACAGTTGGTAAATCCACAAACGGGTGAGTTTGACAAGACACAGCTCATTACCTTTTTGCAATCCTTGGAAACTGCAGATCCAGCACAACAAGCGGCTTGGGCGCAGCAGGAAAAATTATTTGCTCAGGCTAGAAGTCGTGTGAAGTATGACAACCTTCTTGCCACTACAGAATACGTCACTACCGCAGAGGCAAAATTGGAGCACAAATCAGCCAATACCATTGCAGATGCTTCTGTACTTTTCCTTCCGTACTATGTCATTCCTGATGGGGACATCAAGATCGAAGATGCTGAACTAGCAGCTTACCTTGCCAAAAATCAAGAGAAGTTTAAAGTGGGCAATTCCGCTAACCTAGAGTACGTTTCCTTTAGCATTCAGCCAAGTGGAGAAGATTCTGCAGCGGTGATTTCAAGAATTACTGAACTTACTGCAGCATTGAAGACTTCGGTAGAAGACTCAGCCTATGTGAGTAAAAACTCAGAGATCCAGCAGCCTTACCAGACCTATGCACCTGGTGATCCGTTGCCAGTTTCTTTAACGACCAATGTCCCACAGGTGGTTAAAGGGGAAACGTATGGTCCTTTTATCACAGCCAATTCTTCCTATGTATCTTACAAGGTAGCTGACCAATACGAAGGCACTCCAAAAATGAGAGCTTCTCATATCCTATTTGGAACAGAAGGGATGGACGAGGCAGGTAGAGCCGCTGTAAAGACACAGGCTGAGACGGTTCTTGCTGAAATCAAAACCACTGGCAACTTCGTAGATGCTGCCAGACAATTTGGTCAAGATGGTACCGCTCAAAACGGCGGAGATTTGGGCTGGTTTGCTAAGGCAGACTTTGTGGAGGCATTTGCAAACGCCACCTATGCAGCCAAGTCTAAAGGACTACTTCCGAATTTGGTAGAAACAGAATATGGCTACCACATTATTGAGGTGACAGAACTTCCTGCAACTACCTACACCAAGTTGGCTGTATTGGAACTTGAGTTAGTTGCTTCAGATTTGACGCGGGATGAAGCCTTTAGAAATGCGGATGCCTTTGTAGCAGAAAGTGGAAACCGAGATGAGTTTACTGCAAACGCTACTGAAAAAGGTTTCCGAATCATTCAAGCCAACAATGTAGATGCTACCTCTAGAAATTTGAACAACATCACAGACGCGAGACAGGTATTGATCTGGGCATTCAGTGAAGCATCAGTTGGAGAAGTTTCCCAGGTATTTGAATTGAATGACTCCTACCTAGTGGCTTCTTTGGTAAGCAAAAAAGAAGAAGGAGAGGCGAAATTGGAGGACGTAAAGGACCAAGTAAAGCAGTTGGTCATGAACGATAAGAAAATGGCCCTCATTCAAGAAAAATTGAAAGGTAAAACTACTTTGGAGCAAATGAAGTCAGTATTCCCTGAGGCATCGATCAATGAGGTTCCAGGATTGCGGTTGAGTGATGCCGTGATTCCAGGCATTGGATTCGCACCAAAGGCGATCGGAACCATTTTTGGAATGAAGACCTCTGGCCAGTTGACCAAGCCTGTGCAAGAAGATATTGGGGTCTTGGTAGCCAAGGTAAATAACTTGACTCCAGCTGCAGCTATCGGAGATTATACTTCTTATCAAGCACAGTTGGCTCAAGGAGCATCACAGCGAATGACCTATCAAATCATGATGGCTCTTCAAGAACTTGCTAAAGTGAAGGATTACAGATACAAGTTCTTCTAAGCTAGAAGGTAGTATACGAAACCCATGTCCCTAAGACATGGGTTTTTTTGTGCCGTAATCTTCCTAGAAAGGATTAATTTTGAGCATGAAATCGACCTTTGATACCATCGCCTTCAAAGAAAAGTTAGAATCTTTCGGTACTTTTCCCATGCCCTACCTCTTTAAATTTATCGTTCCATTTGGGAAGGAGGCTGAAATAACTGCCATTTTCCCAAACGATGAGGTGATTTTGAAGCCAAGCAGTGGGGGAAAGTACATCAGCACCACCATTCATAGGCAAGTGGAAAGTGCGGATCAGGTTATTGGATTGTATGAAAGGGCTGCACAGATCGAAGGAGTAATTTCACTTTAATGGATACCCTATGTGGATAGAAGAATCAAACCAATTGAAAAAGAGCTTTACTTTTTCTGATTTTACCGAAGCCTTTGCGTTCATGACACGGGTCGCATTTTTGGCGGAAGCCCAGCAACACCATCCCAATTGGTCCAATGTGTACAATCGGGTGGATATTGCGCTGACCACCCATGATGCTGGAAATGTGGTGACTGAAAAAGATCGAAAATTGGCACAGGCCATTGACCAGCTACTGGGATGAGTCAGCCGAGCATTTCCTTGTATCTGGTGCCCACTCCAATCGGTAACCTTCGGGACATTACTTTGCGAGCTATGGATACCCTCCAAGCCGTGGATGTGATCCTCGCAGAGGATACGCGAACGAGTGGCATCTTACTGAAGCACCTGCAGCTCTCTAAAAACCTGCAGAGTTACCACAGCTTTAACGAACACAAGGCAGTGGAAAAGTTGGTGGGGCGCATGAAAAAAGGGGAAACCTTCGCCTTAATCAGTGATGCAGGCACTCCGGCGATTTCAGATCCAGGATTCTTGCTGGTACGGGCGGTGCTTGCCGCAGGCCTGGAAGTACAGTGCTTGCCTGGGGCTACTGCATTTGTTCCTGCACTGGTGGCTAGTGGCCTACCCAACGACCGTTTTGTGTTTGAAGGGTTTTTGCCCCACAAGAAGGGGAGAAAAACACGTATCGATGCCCTCGTTGCGGAAAGTCGAACCCTTATTTTTTACGAATCTCCGCATCGTTTGCTCAAAACCTTAGAACAGCTTGCAGAAGCTTTTGGCGCCGATCGGCAAGCAGCCGTAGCGCGGGAGTTGTCCAAGTTGCATGAGGAAATCGCTCGCGGCACGCTGGTCGAACTAATCGAGTACTACCAAGTGAATCCCCTTAAAGGAGAAATTGTGCTCGTGGTGGCTGGCTGTGCTGAGCAGCGCGAGACCAGAGCCGAGAAGCAGGAAAAAAAGCAGGCGGAATGGAAAAAAGAAAAGAAATCCCGCAACTAAGTGACCAATCGGAAAATGATGCTGACCAAAGACCAACTCTCCCAACTCTTGGAAAAAACACGGAAGATTGCCGAGGAGGTGGGGGCCTTTATTGAAAAGGAGCGACTTCATTTTTCCATGGACCGGGTGGAGCACAAGGGCTTCAACGACCTGGTTTCCTATGTGGATAAAGAAGCCGAAAAGCAGTTAGTAGCCCAGCTGCAGGCTATTTTTCCCGAAGCAGGATTTATCACTGAAGAGGGTACCAATACCACGAGGGGAGAAACCTACACCTGGGTGATTGATCCTTTGGACGGAACGACCAACTTTATCCATGGGCTGCCAGTATTCGCGGTGAGCATTGGGTTGATGGAAAAAGATGAGGTAGTGCTTGGCGTAGTGTATGAGGTGAATCGGAAGGAGACTTTTTATGCATATAAGGGAGGCGGGGCTTACTGCAATGGAATCCCGCTTAAGGTTAGTGTGGCGGCTACACTGTCCGCTTCGCTTATCTCCGCTGGATTTCCTTACAACCGGCTTGATTTGATTGATCGGTACTTGACCATCAAGAAATCCTTGATGCAGAAAACCCATGGATTGAGGCAACTTGGCTCTGCAGCAGTGGACCTATGCTATGTGGCTGCGGGCAGGACAGAGGCATACTTTGAATACAACCTCAATTCCTACGATGTAGCGGCCGGCGTGATTCTGGTGCAAGAGGCGGGAGGAATGGTCACTGATTTTGGAGGGGGAAAGGATTACATTTTTGGGAGGCAGCTAGTTGCTACCAACCTATCCATACATGAGGAACTTTTGGGGGTAATTGCAGCGCACTGGAACTGATTAGTTCAATAAATAGTGCCAAAGTAGCAAGGTCATCCCGCATAGAGGGATGCCTAGTCCAGCTAGCAAGGTGGCTAGGCGGGGTTGAAGGCCAAATTCCATCGCGAGGAGAGCCCCTGTAATCATGGAAGGCATCCCACTTTCTAGAACCATTACCTTTAGCGTAAGGCTGTCTGAAGGCAGGATAAGCCCATAAATTAACCACACGCAAGCAGGGGCCAGTAGGAGGCGATACCCCAAGCCATACCAGAGGTACTTGTTTTGGGTCCATTTGCTGTCCAAAGACATCGTTAAACCAATTACGCCCATGGCCACGGGAGCCATGCTCGTCCCCATGCTTTGAAGCCAAGGAAGGAGCATGTTGGGCAGCGTAAGCCGGAAGTAGCTCATCCAAAGACCCACTAGTAAAAATTGGAATGGAGGGAATAGAATCATTTTTTTCAAGACCTGGGGTACTGAACTTGCGCCAGTTCCATACCTAGATCCTATCCATACCCCAAGCGTGCTGACCAATAAAAAAGAACCTCCTTGGTCAATTAAGAAGGCGGTAGGTAAGCCCACTTTCCCATAAAGCAACTCCACAATGGGGAATCCCAGAAAAGAGGTATTTGCAAGCCCTGCAACCAAAATCAAGCAGCCTGTGGTCCGCTTTTCCCAACCCAATTTAGGACCGAGGAAGGCAAAAAAGACCCAAGAAAGCAGGAAGGCGAACCATGCTGAAGAGGGGGCAAGTAGCAAGGCCCAAGTAAGTTGTAGTGGAGGTATGTGAATCAAGGCCAGGGCAGGAAGTACAAGGTAGATCAGGTAGGCCTTCCCCAAATGGGCTACTTTTTCCTTTGGAAATCCAGGAAGAAATTGAAGGGCAACACCACAAAAAAGGCTGAAAATCGCGATCCAAAGGCCCATGAGCAGGGGATAAAGAAGAGGTAATTGTAGGGTAACCTAAAGATAATGTAAACTACTTGTAACCAAATGATTGTAACTCTAGTTTTAGTAAAAACAACGGGAAAAATCATGAGCAAACACCTGCCAATCTACATTGAAGGGGAAAAGTGGATACCACTTACCTATTTTTCAGAGCAAGAAAAAAAATCATTTAAGGAATGGCTCCCAAGTTACCGTCTCAAAAAAGTGATGCTCCCTGGTGTGGTACTTACGGAATGCTTGGATTTTAAAACCTATTCCTGCTGGTTGCGCTTGAAAGAATTGACCTTTTCCAAGTCACCTATTTTAGAATTTTAGTCAAGTCCTACTTGCTTACGTTTGGTATCAAAGTAATTTTTTAACTCGGGATACCAGTCGCTTTCGGTTTCCGGGAACCCATCGAGCACCAATTCCATATTTCCTTCAAATGCATCTTGGTTAAGTTGCATCCCTTCAATCAAGTAAATCAGGTCTTCTAGGGTTAATGGCTCCTCGCTACTGCCTGGATAAAGCAGGTATTCATTGCCATAAAAGTCCACGGCCTCGAACTGAATTTTTTGATCTAGGGCATGTGCATAAATACTGATTTGTTCTCCCCAAGTACTTTCTGGATAGTGTAATTTGACCAGCAACACGGAGGTGATGCCTTCGGAAAAATAGGTAGCGGGTCTAAATAAAAAGTCCATAAGTTCTCGAATTGGAGGTTCAAAATACTAGATTTACTCCTAAGAATGGAAAAGGTTTTTTCTTTTTTCGTCCTGTGGAAGAAATTTCAAATTTAGTCTAGGACTAGTCGTGCATCCGATTGGATAATCAGGACTTTAGGCCTATTTTTGAAATCCCAAGTACAGCCCTGATTTAAAATTTTCCAACTAGATTTATTGCGTTTTGCTATCCTCCATTATGAAAAGAGATTCCTTGATTTTTGACCTTATTTCCAAAGAAGAAGACAGACAGCGAAGAGGCATTGAGTTGATTGCTTCTGAAAATTTCACCTCCAAGCAAGTGATGGAAGCAGCAGGCAGCGTGCTGACTAATAAGTACGCAGAAGGGCTTCCTAGCAAGCGCTATTACGGGGGATGCGAAGTAGTGGATGAGATCGAGCAACTCGCGATAGATCGTGCCAAGAAATTGTTTGGTGCTGCTTGGGCCAACGTACAGCCACACTCTGGGGCTCAGGCAAATGCTGCAGTCATGCTGGCTTGCTTGAATCCTGGGGATGCTATTTTAGGTTTTGACTTAGCCCATGGTGGCCACTTGACTCACGGATCTCCCGTCAATTTTTCCGGGAAGTTGTACCAGGCCAATTTCTATGGGGTTGAGGAAAGTACCGGTGTAATTGATTACGATAAAGTGGCTGAAAAAGCACATGCCGTTCAGCCAAAAATGATTATTTGTGGAGCTTCTGCCTACTCTAGAGATTGGGACTATGCACGTTTACGCGAAATCGCTGATGAAGTGGATGCCCTGCTTTTGGCAGATATTTCTCATCCATCTGGCTTGATTGCTAGAGGACTTCTCAACGATCCTTTGGAGCATTGCCACATCGTGACGACTACGACGCACAAGACGCTTCGTGGGCCTAGAGGAGGTTTGATCCTAATGCGAGAAGACTTCGATAATCCTTGGGGATTGACTACGCCAAAAGGAGAAATCAGAAAAATGTCTGCCCTTTTGGATATGGGAGTTTTCCCAGGTACACAGGGAGGACCTTTGGAGCACATCATTGCAGCAAAGGCAGTAGCTTTTGAAGAAGCACTTTCAGATGAGTACATGGACTATGTCGTTCAAGTCAAATTGAATGCTTCTGTGATGGCGGCAGAGTTTGTGGCTCGAGGATATAAACTCATTTCAGGAGGCACTGACAATCACCTCATGTTGATTGACCTCCGAAATAAGGACTTGACTGGGAAACTTGCTGAGGAGACCCTAGGAAAAGTAGACATCACCATCAATAAAAACATGGTGCCTTTTGACACCAAATCCCCTTTTGTAACTTCCGGTATGCGCGTAGGCACTGCTGCAGTGACTACTCGAGGATTGAAAGAAGCAGACATGAAAAAAATCGTCGAGCTGATTGATCGGGCACTTCAGCAGCACCAAGATGAGGCAGCATTGGCAAAGATCAAGGCTGAAGTCAATGCTTGGATGGTTAAATTTCCGTTGTACTAATTTACCCCAAACCACGTGGCACTAGACCAATACCAAGAAGAAGAGGAAGGAATGTCCTTTTTGGACCATTTGGAAGCATTAAGATGGCACTTACTCCGTGCCGTCTCTGCAGTTCTTGTTTTTACGGTGGTGGCCTTCATTGCCAAAGACTTTGTTTTTGGGGTGTTGATTCTAGGTCCTTCTAAAGTTGACTTTTTAACCTACCGGGTTTTGTGTGAGATCGGAAACTACTTTGGTATTTCTGCACTGTGCATCAACGAATTGCCCTTTACCCTCCAAAGCCGACAGATGACGGGACAATTTTCCATGCACATGACCTCCAGTATGGTCGTTGGCTTGATTGCTGCATTTCCCTACTTGTTCTATGAGGTTTGGAAATTTATAAGCCCAGGGCTTTATGCTCAAGAGCGCAATGCAGCCCGAGGAGCGGTATTCTTTGTGAGTTTTCTTTTTCTCTCTGGGGCATCGTTTGGATATTTTGTGCTTTCCCCCTTGTCGATCAACTTCCTAGCCAATTACCAGCTGGATCCAACGATTGCCAATGAATTTGACATCACCTCTTATGTCTCAACTTTATCCATGTTGGTCTTGGCCTCGGCCATCATGTTTCAACTTCCTGTAGTCGTCTACTTTTTGTCGATGTCAGGCTTGGTGACCTCCAAGATGCTGCAATCCTACAGAAGACATTCTATTGTGGTGATTTTGATTGTATCGGCGATTATCACGCCTCCAGATGTGATCAGCCAATTGTTGATTGCCATGCCAATCCTCGTCTTGTACGAAGTAGGGATTGTAATCGCTAAGCGTTTGGAAAAAAAGAGAGCGCTTCGAGAAGCTGAGTTTGAACAAAACAAGGATGCTGGTTAATTGAACCCATGGCTATACGAATCGCAATTGGAGGGGACCATGCAGGGGTAGGCTACAAGGAACAGTTGCATCAGCGCCTGCTCACTCTTGGCTATATGGTACAGGATTTTGGTCCGATGACCACAGCATCGGTGGATTATCCAGACTACGTACACCCACTTTCTAAAGCCCTGGAATCAGGAGAATTTGATTTCGGAATAGTGATTTGTGGAAGCGGGAATGGAGTGGCGATTACGGCCAACAAGCACCAAGGAATCCGAGCAGCACTCTGCTGGAATGAGGAGCTAGCAGCTCTGGCGCGGCAGCACAACGACGCCAATGTACTTGCAATCCCTGCTCGATTTATCGCTTACGAATTGGCAGAACGTCTCGCAGAAATCTTTTTAACTACCCCATTTGAAGGTGGCAGGCACCAAAGTCGGGTGAATAAAATTGCTTGCGGTTAGGACTTGATTTTTCCTACTTTTTGTTGAAGGTGAAATACCAAAGCCACTTTTATAGGAGCTAGTTCAAATCCAAAGACATCTTTTACGCTGAGCAAAATAAATCATGAAAAAGTCCTTGCGATTTACCCTGTTATTTTTTGCATTCCTTCAGGCCACCACCCTTGTCGCACAGGAGCGATACATCGTGAAACCAGGAGATCCCAATGGGATCAATAAATGGTACATGGGCCGCCAAATTGCACAGGTTATGAGCCATTATGGAATTGGCTGGTTGGAGCGAGAAGAAAGGGAGCAGGAAGAAAACACGGCACAGTTAATCAAAAATCTTGCCGTACAACCAGGCCAAGTCATCGCAGACATTGGTGCTGGAAGTGGCTACCACAGCACCTTGCTAGCAAAAATGGTGGGAAACGGGAAAGTGTATGCCGTGGATGTGGAACCGGAAATGATTGCGTATTTGAAGGCCCGAATCCAACGTGAAGGCAAAAAGAATATCATTCCCGTATTGAGCACGGAGAAAAATGTGTCTCTGCCTTCCAACAGCGTGGACCTGATGCTACTGGTGGATGTATACCATGAATTTTCTTTTCCTTACGAGATGGCCGTCTCCATGCTGGAAGCGCTCAAGCCCGGGGGTAAGCTGGTTTTGGTAGAGTTCAGGGCGGAAGATCCAAATGTACCCATCAAAGCCATCCACAAAATGAGCGAGAGACAGGCCGTGAAAGAGTTCAAAGCGGCTGGCTTTACCTTTGAAAAAAACAGCGGCAACCTACCCTGGCAACATTGCCTGATTTTCAGGAAACCAATAAATTAACTTTGCAGAGTCAATTTTCGGCTGATGTTTCCCTCTAGGATGCTTGCTTAAAGTGCTTATTTTTCAGCAGCGACTTGGTCAGCAAGCAGTAGGGCGGTATACAGATTCGCGATTTTGCCTGAAACGCAAAGGTCTGCAAAGGATAACCCCTGCTCGCCTACCCGCACTTGAACAGGGACACTGAGTCCAGAATCCATAATTATCCGCTTCACCTGAACAGCTGAAAGTTCAGGATATAGAGATCGAATCAAGGCAGCCATTCCGGCTACCGCAGGTGCAGCCATGGAGGTACCCCCTTCAATCCCGTAATTCGAATTGGGCAGGGTGGAGTAAATCTCATCTCCTGGAGCAAAGATATCCACTCCTTTTTTTCCATAGTTTGAAAAAGAGGCGATCATATCCGGGCCATAGTTGGGAGTCAAAGCTCCCACGCTCAAGTAGTTGTCTTCTGAAGCGGTTCCGTTGAGGCTGTAGGCATCGTTTGGATAATTGCTGTTCTCAGGAAGATCCAAATCTAGCCCATCGTTGCCAGCGGCATGAACGAATAGCACATCCTTTGCTGCAGCATACTGCAGTGCTTCTTGCACCCAAGAGGCATTGGGGGAGAATTTTTTACCAAAACTAGCATTGATTACTTTCGCCCCCTGATCTGCGGCATAGCGGATGGCTAGGGCAATGTCCTTGTCGTATTCGTCCCCATCTGGAACGGCTCGTAGGGCCATCAACTTTACGTTTTCTGCCACCCCTTTAAGGCCTTCTTTGTTGGTTCGATCCGCAGCAAGAATCCCTGCTACATGGGTGCCATGGCTTTCTTCTTCGAGTTGGTGACTTGGGTTCCCGTTGCCATAGCCCCGCTCCTTGAGGTCGTATGGATTGTCTCCTACCGATTTTCTACCATCAAAGGCAAGGTTGAGGTTGTACTCCAACTGGGATTGGTAATAGGCAATTCCCTCTTGTAGGTCAGTCAGCGCAGTGGGAATATCCTGTCCCATGGCCATCACCTGGGCTAGTAGACCTAGCACTTGTTCTTCCTCTGCACTTTTTGGGGTGTAGGTTTCAAGGTCTTCTAGCGTATAATTCTCCTTCCCTAGTTTTTTTTGAATGTTCTGGTGGGCTAAACTCACGAGTTGCTCAATTTGCTTGAACTGTAGGACTGAAGTTTTCGCCTCTTCCACCTTAGGCTCCAAGTGAGCGCTCGCATTTTTTTGAAGATCTGTTCCTCCTAACTTTTTGGCTACGATCCGGACAAACTCCATTTGTTCGTGGTAAGAGTCTCCTAGAAAGTTGTAACCATGCACGTCGTCAATGTAGCCGTTTTGATCGTTATCGAGTCCATCGCCGGCGATTTCTCCCGGATTTTCCCAAAGCAGGTCTTGAAGGTCTTGATGGGCTAAGTCAATCCCTGAGTCAATGATGGCGACTACCACGGGACTCCCTTTTCTATTCTTGATTACTTCAGCATACGCACGATCTATACTCATCCCGGGGACCGTATCTTGGATGGGGTCCAAATGTGACCATCGAAGGGTTTCCTTTTCAGTCAGCGGCCTAGTTCGGGAGACCGAACTCAACGCTGCGCTAGTGGGAGGGCTGAGTTGGGCAGTGGCCGAACAGCCCATTCCTAAAAGACTGAGAGTGCCTAAGGCGAGGAATAGGGACAGGTATTTTTTCATGGGAAGGACTACTTTTTGGAATAGGTTCCAGGCTTGTCTTCGGTATAGAACTCTTTCAGTGCAGGCAACTCCTCTAAAAGCGCTTTGAAGAGACCTTGTTTGTCATACACTTGTTGTGGCAGCTGCTGTCGAATCATTTGGAATACCTGTGCTTTTTGCTGCAAGGTTTTTTCTTGCTGGAGGTAACTCGCAGACATGTGATGATTCAAAAAGGGGCCGCCTAAAGAATGACTGAGGTAAGGGGAAGGATCTTCTTCCAAAACCATAACTCGGATTGGATTGAGGGGTCCCTTTTCATAGGTGTCGCTTACAAAATAGGAAGTATCAATGGCCGTTCGATCCTGCCAGTAATTCAGCCCCCAGATCGGCAATGCTACGACTAAGCCAAAAAAGGCAGGCCGGAGTAGCAAGGTCCAACTGAAATGAAGAAAAAACTGGGCAATAAAATAACTCATCGCAGGTAGGAATACGACCAACTGGTAGGAGCTTGTGTTTTTCACTAGGAAGAACAAGCCTGCAGAAAAGAGGAGCCAGATGAGAATTAGCTGTCGTTGTTTTTGCTGATTAATCGTCGCACCCCTAAAGAACGAACCAATAAAATAGCCCGCCAAGGCAAGTACAAGCGGGAGTGCACCTGGAGCAAGCCAACTGAGGTAAGGCTGGTACGCATAGTTGGGGTAAGTAAAGACAATCGGCCAAACTTGTAAGGCTTGTTCTAATCCATCGTTCCAGAAGTAAAACACCAAGATCAGCAAGATGGGAAGTAAAAAACCCATGATGGAAAGAAAAAGTTGGCGAATCGTAAAACCGGAAATAGCCAATCCAGTAAAGATTAGGAAGGGCAGAAAAAACACAAAGTTCCAATGAAAACCAGTAGCAAGTCCCCCGTAAATTCCAATAAGGAGGGTGGATTCGCTACTTTCTTTTTGGAGAACGGTGTGTGAAAAAAGTTGTCCAAATGCCAGCAGTAAAAATGTACTTCCAAGAAGTGTAGGCGACAAGTACATCAGGTCAAAGGAAAAATGAAATAAGGCTGCCATGATGATGGCTGGCAAGTAGGTGTTTTCGTCAAATACCCGGTACTTGATTAAGGTACTGTTCCAATAGTAAATCTGAAACAGCACGAAAATTTTCCCTAGCAATAGGTAGGCAAGCTCACTTCTTCCAAATAGGAGGTGAAGGCCTGTGAATACCCCCGCGGACAGCGGCCCTGTATCGTCAATCACATCTACATAGAGCAAATGTCCCTCACTCAGGCGTTCGCCTAAGACCATCCACATCAGGGTAGGAGTGGTGCTTGGAAATGAGAAAAAAACCCATGAGATTACAGAGAATAAGACCACATAAAGTAGGATTCCAACAAGTCGAAAGGGGTCGTTTACTCTAAAAAAACTTAACAAGGTAGATCGGGGAGAATTGGTTTTGACTCGAAATTAAAGCATGCCCAAGTATTTCGCTAAATTTGCATCATAAATACTTCAGATGGAAAGCAAAAGACAATTAAAATATGCCAAGTTGATTCAAAAAGAATTGGGCGATATTTTTCAAAAAGAGGCCAAACACTTGGTTGGCTCTACGCTAGTGACCATTACTCGGGTCATGATGAGTCCAGATTTGGGATTTGCCAAAGCTTACCTTAGTTTTTTGTTGCCTAATCCAAAGGCAAGTTTTGATGCAATCAATGCGCACAAAAAGGAAATTCGCCATGCTTTGGCCAAGCGGATCGGCAAGTCCGTACGTGTAATTCCCGAATTGGCTTTCTTTTCAGATGAATCTGCCACCTATGCCCAACACATGGACAAGGTGATTTCAGACCTTCACATCCCCCCTGCTCCGGAAGAGGAAGAGGAGGAGGACTAAAATCCGATTGATCCCGTGAACACGAGTTCCTTTATTGCTGTCAGGTACTTCCGAAGCAAGAAAAAGCAAAACTTCATCACCATCCTCTCTATGATTTCGATGGTGGGTGTGGCTATCAGCACGATGGCCTTGGTGGCAGTAATGTCTGTGTTCAATGGCTTAGAGGATCTAATTCGCGGACTTTTTTCAAGTTTTGATTCCGAACTTCAGGTCACCCCCACTTCAGGAAAAAGTTTTGTGGTCACTGAGGACTGGTTAGCTGCTCTCCGTCAAGTAGAAGGTGTGGAGGTCATCACCGAAGTCATCGAAGACAATGCCTTACTGGAATACCGAGGCAACCAGCATGTGGCCCGAGTGAAGGCAGTGTCCGACAATTACTTTGAACACGAGCGTTTTTCGAAAGGATATTTTTGGGGGGATACTACCTTAGGCGACAGCTTGCGGCCAGGTGCCCTATTAGGAAGAGGCGTAGCCTTCGCATTATCCGCGAACTTAGACGATATCAATTCTGTCCTCAACATCTACTATCCCAAAGCCCCCAAATCCGCGGCATCCCTGGACCCAAACCAATTGTATGCTTCTGGGAAGGTGGAGCCTCGGGGGTTTTTTAGCATTGAACAAGGGGTAGATAATGAATACGTACTAGTTCCCCTTGATTTTTTTAAAGAACTACTCGGCTACGGCCCAAAGCGTACTGCCCTTGAATTAAAGGTGGACCCAGAATACTCCATTTCCAGTGTGCAGAAAGCAGTTCAGGTGCACTTAGGGCCTGATTTTGCCGTAAAAAATGCAGATGAACAGCATGCTACCCTGATTCGAACAGTCAAGCTGGAAAAACTATTCGTGTTTCTTACGCTCACATTTATTCTGGCCCTAGCCTCATTCAATATTTTCTTTTCCCTGAGCATGTTGGCTATTGAGAAGAAAAAAGACCTAGCGGTATTAAAGTCCATGGGGGCAAAAAATGCCCTTATTCGTGGAATTTTCTTAAAGCAGGGAGCTTTGATTGCATTTTCTGGGGCGCTTTTGGGCTTGTGTTTAGGACTTCTTTTGGTAGGTGCTCAAGAAAAGTTCGGGCTGATTTCGCTGGGGATCGCTTCCGGCGTAGTGGATGCCTACCCTGTGCGCGTGCATTGGCCTGATTTGGCCTGGATAAGTTTGGCGGTAATTGGAATTACCTTAGTCGCTTCCTGGCGCCCTGCTTGGATTGCTGCACAGGTAGATCCACTGAAGGAACTTTAAAAAAGTGGTACTCCATGGAATAGCCTGCTTCCTGCCCCGTTTCCTTTTTCATTCCTTTGGTTTTTGTAGTAATATGGTCCTATGAAAAAATCGAGGGTAGACGTGGTGGTAATTGGTTTGGGGGCAGTAGGTAGCGCCACCCTTTACCAGTTGAGCAAACGAGGCATTACTGCCTTAGGCGTAGATCAATTTGAACCGCCCCATACGCTTGGGTCTAGCCACGGCGAAACTCGCATTACGCGCTTAGCAGTGGGCGAAGGAGAAGAGTATGTGGCCTTGGCCAAGCGATCGCATGAGATCTGGGAGGAACTAGAAGTCTTGTCCGGAAAGAAGATTCGTACCAAAACAGGGGGCATTCTTTTGGATTCAGGGGTAAATCCCTGGTCCAAACATGGTGTAGAGGGCTTTTGGGAGCGTACCCTCCGGTTTGCGCAGAACCAGCAGGTTTCGCATCGCGTCCTGGACCTTCCCGAAGCCACCAAAAATTATCCTGCTTTTCAACTACCTCCTACGGCTAAAGTTTATTGGGAAGAAGAGGCGGGCTACCTCTTCCCGGAACTGGCGATTCAGACCCAGTTAGACTTGGCCAAAAAGCAGGGAGCAGCAGTTTGGATGGCCTCGAAAGTTACTGCCATTCAATCCGAAGGAGCACATTTTCTAATTCAGGTGGAGGGGAAGGAAGTGCTAGCCAAGCAGGTTGTCCTAAGTGCAGGAGGCTGGGTGAAAGATTTTCTGCCCATGCCTTCCAAGAAAAAACTTTCCATCTGCCGTCAAGTGCTGTATTGGCTTGCGATAGAGGAGGGATTTACAGCTTGGCAGCGGTACCCGGTATGGATGTGGGGATATGGAGCGGCACCTGAGGATTTTATTTATGGTTTTCCCTCGTTGGATGGGAAAAGCATCAAAATGGCCTCCGAATCCTTTCTGGAGGTGGACCACCCCGATCAGTTGAATCGAGAAGTAAGCCTAGAGGAGCAAGAACTATTTTGGAATACCAAAGTGGAGGGAAAATTGAAGGGGCTGAAAAAAGAAGTTCTCAAGACCGCAGTTTGTTTTTATACGATGACGGAAGATGCCCAATTTTTGATTGAAGAGCTGGATAGCAACCCGAATTGTCTCTGGGTCTCTGCTTGCTCGGGTCATGGATTTAAGCATTCCGCAGCCTTGGGTGAAGCTTTGGTAAAAAGGTTGGGGCATTGAATGCCTAGGGAGCATTCCTCAAGTTTTCTAGTCAAATCCGCCTTGAAAACTGTACTTTTGTAGCCTGAATCCCACCAAACCTATGGCAAAGCAACGAGGAACTGCCTTAGAGCCCGAAGAAAAAAGAAGGCTCAACAAGCAGAATCTAAGCAAGTTGAAGCAGATTTTTAAATTTCTAACCCCATACAAGGGGGCCTTCTTTGCTGGTCTCGTTTTTCTCTTGTTCTCTTCGCTTACCCTTTTAAGTTTTCCTTTTGTAGCAGGAAAACTGATCGATACCGCTCAGGGATCGGCCTGGATTTTTTCAGATATCCACCACATTGCCTTGCTCTTGCTCGGCATTTTGGCCTTACAAAGTGTATTTTCCTTCTTTCGTGTGTGGTTGTTTGCTTTGGTTTCTGAAAAGGCCATGCGAGACATACGACTAGCGCTGTACGGGCGATTGGTCCGTCTTCCCCTTCCTTTTTTTGATTCCCGTCGTACGGGGGAACTGATCAGCCGCATTACTTCGGATGTGGGATTGCTTCAGGACACTTTTTCTACGACCCTTGCGGAGCTCTTCAGACAGCTAGTGACCTTGGTGGCAGGTGTTGCGTTCTTGCTGATCAATACGCCCAAGTTGACGGTATTCATGCTGGCGACCTTTCCGGTACTGGTCCTCTTTGCCTTGGTTTTTGGAAAGTTTATCCGCAGGTTATCCAAAAAAACACAGGACGAACTTGCCGCGGCCAATGTCATCGTGGAAGAGACGCTGCAGTCCATCAGCACGGTCAAATCATTTGTGGGTGAAGCCTATGAATCGAATCGTTATGGCAAAGGATTGGAAAAAGTGGTGCGTGTAGCCTTGTCTACTGCCAAGTATCGCGGGGCATTTATTTCCTTCATCATCTTTGCTTTGTTTGGGGGGATTGTAGGCGTCATGTGGTATGGGGCTAGTCTGGTAGCCTCGGGGGAGATGAGTGTAGGGGAATTGGTTTCTTTTGTGCTCTACACCACGTTTATCGGGGGATCCATAGCGGGACTGGGGGACATTTACAGCCAATTGCAGAAGGCGATCGGAAGTTCAGAGCGCGTGGTTGAACTCTTGGCTGAAGAAGAGGAGACAGGGGCAGGGGAGCAGTTGATCGACGTTAAAGGAACAATTGAATTGGATGCGGTAGGTTTCCACTACCCTACTCGACCTGAGGTAGAGGTCTTGGACGGGCTATCTCTCCAGATCCAATCTGGGGAAAAAGTAGCACTGGTCGGTCCTTCAGGAGCAGGAAAATCAACCGTAATTCAGTTGCTGCTTCGTTTTTATGAAGCTACCAAAGGACAAATCCGAATTGATGGGAAGCCGATAAATCATTGGGAATTGGCTTCACTGCGCAGTAAGATTGGAATTGTGCCTCAAGAGGTCTTGTTGTTTGGGGGGAGTATCCGAGAAAATATTGCTTACGCAAAGCCCGGGGCTTCTGAAGAAGAAATCATCACTGCAGCCAAAAAAGCAAATGCCTGGCAGTTTATTTCCCAGTTTCCAGAGGGCTTGGATACCCTTGTGGGTGAGCGGGGGATTAAACTTTCTGGAGGGCAACGTCAGCGGGTAGCCATCGCACGGGCAATCCTGAAAGATCCGGCGATTTTGATCTTGGATGAAGCCACCTCCTCCTTGGATGCAGAATCGGAGTCCTTGGTCCAAGAAGCCCTGAATGAATTGATGAAGGGGAGAACCACACTGATCATTGCGCACCGTCTGGCGACGATCCGGAAAGTAGATCGTATCTACGTATTGACTGGAGGGAAGATCGTGGAGCAAGGAAGTCACCAGGACCTTGTCCAAGATGCGGCGGGGATTTATGCCAACTTGGTGCGACTCCAATTCGCGGATTAACCGAGATTATGTGCAGTAAAAGACTTGGTGAGCCCCACTACGTTTTCTTTGAGGAGGGTAGATCCGGGAAATAAGGCTTTCATTTCCGATTTGTTGAGCAACCGGATTTCATCTTGGTATTGCCTGGCGTCGGCAGGATTCCATCGCTTCAATCGGCTAAGCTTGGTTTTGGTCAGGATAAACTGTAAAAAAGCCTTGGGGTAGTATTGCGCAAAAGGCAAGGCATAATGCGCTTCGATCGGGAAATAGGCATTGGGTGTTTGAATAAAATGACTTTTACCTACCCGTAGGATTTCGGAGGCCATTTTTTGCTGGTTTTCCAAGGTATACAGGTGCTCAATCACCGAATTGGAAAAAACCAAATCAAAACTATTTTCAGCAAATTCCTTCAGATGGGTGGCATCCCCTTGCACCGCTTGAATGGCAGGATGGCTTGTTTTTTCAAGATGCAGGTTAAGTAGGGTAATCCGAATACCTGGGTGGGCTAGGAGTGAACTGTGTTGCCAGAAATAGTCGGTGCCTCCGACATCTAAGATTTCAATATTCTTAACCCCATCAAAGTGGGTAAAGAATAGTTTTTCGAATTCCTGAAGCCTTTTCCTGCGAAATTTAAAGCCTAAAGATTGAGGATTGTCGGAGGATGCAAAAAAATGAAAAAGGGAGGACATGTACTTTTTGTGCCTTGGAAGGTTAGAAATATATCCAAAAGTAATAAGCCTTGAGAATTTCTTTCTTAATTTTACAAGGTTTCCTTCCTCAGCCCTATTTTTTGTCAAATTTTTGTCAAAAAGAAGGGTACACTAGGTTTAGATTTTTATGAAGAGAAGATTTGATACGTATTTCCCCTGGTTGTTTACGGTCAGTGATTTTTTGGCATCCCTACTTTCTATGGCGGTGGCCAACGCTTTTTTGCAAAGGTACCAGGTATTGGGGCAAACAGAGTTTTCTGCTTTTCTGCCGCTTAGCCTTCTTTGGATTTTAATTTCTAGTCTTCGGAAAGATTACAAAATAGGTCGTACGGATGAGTACGACAAAACCTTAAGCAGTTTTTCTGTCACCCTACTTTGGTTTTTGGGCGCTACCGCCATCCTCTGGACTCCCCTCCAAGAGGGGAATTACCGTTGGATCCAAATCGGGGCATTGGGATTGACTCTCGGCTTTTTGATGGGAGTCTTTCGAGTGGCAGTGCAGATGGTATTGCGAAAATACCGAGCCTCTGGCAAAAATTACCAAAATGCAATCATTGTAGGGAAAGGGAGTACAAGCCCGAGATTGGTGGATGTGCTCCGTATACGCAAAGACTTTGGCATTAACTTTCTAGGATACTTTGATGACCAGGCCGATTGCGAACAAACGCAAGGTGCTATTGAAGAGCTCTTTGAAAAAGCGCCGAAAATGAATGTGGATTTGATCTACATCCATGAAAAGTTGGAGGCTAGCCTAGTGAAGCGCGTCATTGACTTTGCGGATGAGCATTACATCAAAGTGAAGATGATTCCGGGCAAAAGTCTGCAATTGGAAAAAAGCCTTTCCTTTTCTCGTTATGGTGATTTTTTTGTCATCAATGTCAACGATATTCCTTTAGATCATCCACTCAATAGTATCGCGAAACGCGTGTTTGATCTTGCTTTTGCCAGTTTGGTGACCGTATTTATCCTTTCTTGGCTAATTCCTTTGGTTGGGCTCTTAATCAAATTGGAATCTAGGGGCCCTATCTTTTTTATCCAGAAACGAAATGGACTAAACAATAGGGTATTCAATTGCCTCAAGTTTCGTTCCATGACCCCAAACGATTATGCCGACTCGCATCAAGCGACCAAAGCTGATCCACGAGTGACTCGTATTGGGGCATTCCTTCGCACCACCTCCTTGGATGAGATGCCTCAGTTTTTGAATGTGCTTATGGGAAGCATGTCGATTGTAGGGCCAAGACCACATACGCTGCCCATGAACGACACTTTCCGAACCCAAATTGAACGTTACAATTCCCGTCACAAAATTAAGCCAGGAATTACGGGCTTGGCGCAGGTTCGAGGATACCGAGGTGAAATTGAGAATTCCTTCCAAATCCGTTCTCGGGTGAGGTTGGACTATTTTTACATCAATAATTGGTCTTTTCTTCTAGACTTGGAGATTATGGTCAAAACCGTGTACGAGTTGTTATTCAATCGTGAAAATGCCTATTGATTTGGCGTATCGCTGTCATTACTGTCATTCAACTCAGGGGAATTTTTTTGGTGCAACAGAGCGCATGCTCGGACTAGGAGGTGAATTTACCTATGCCTCTTGTGCGGCTTGTAGTTCCATCCAACTAATAACTTTTCCCCAAGACCTAAGCCCCTATTACCCGAGTGATTACTATTCCTTAGGACGTCTTCAACCTTCTGGGGCCCTGCGTAATTTTTTGAAGAAAATCCGAATGCGGGCTTTTTTGGCTACGGGCCACCCCTGGTTTGCCCCCCGTTTTGGTGGCTACTGGCTCAAAAGGCTTCAGCCTAAGTTTACTGACCGCATTGCTGATGTGGGTTGCGGCAATGGACAACTTTTGTATGAATTGCAGGTAGCCGGATTTAAAGAATTGCATGGATTTGATCCTTATTTGCCAAAAACAGAGCAGTTGGCCCCTGGATTAAAGCTTTGGAAACAAGACCTTGCAGAGACCGACCTCAAATTTGATCTGCTGATGCTCCACCATTCTTTTGAGCACCTTGCAGACCCTGAGGTGGTTCTCAGCACCTGCTTTGAACGGTTAAATCCTGGAGGTAGACTCTTGGTGCGTTGTCCTGTGGCAGATGCTGCCGTGTGGAAGGAAAAGCAAGCACTATGGGTTCAATTGGATGCTCCTCGACACCTGACCATACCCAGCAGCCAGGGATTTGTTGGGGCAGCCCAGCGTAGCGGCTTTGAGGTGAAGGAGGTTCTTTTTGACTCGACTGCCTTCCAGTTTTGGGGGACAGGCTTGTACGAACAGGGGGAAAAGCTTGATCGCAGCAAAATCAACACCTATTTTACGGCCAAGCAACTTGAGGATTGGGAGAAGCAAGCCATGCGCTACAATCGTGAAGGAAAAGGAGACCAAGCCTGCTTCTTTTGTGTTAAGCCCGGTGAAAAAGGGGAGGATCGGGCATGAAAGGGATGGGCAAGTACTTCATTGGCCTCCTTCCTCCCAACGCAATTGAAATTCAATTCAAGGCACTTAAACAAGGGTTTGCAGACCAGTTTCAAGTGAAATACGCCCTTCAAGCCCCTGCCCACCTTACCCTAAAAATGCCTTTTCGATACAAAGAGGGAAAAGAGAAAGAACTGGTTCTCCGACTCACAACTTTGTTGGAGACACAGGCACCATTTTTACTCCAGCTAACCGGTATTGGACATTTTGGAAGGCGAAATATCCACCAGCAGGTGGGCCCATCTGAAGCTTTACTCCATCTTCAAACTACCCTGCGAAGCTTTTGCAAAAGAGCGTTGCACCTGGTAGAGGAACTCAGCGACCGTAACTTTCAGCCGCATCTGACCTTGGCCTACAAGGATTTGAAGCCGGCTCATTTTGAGGAACTGCTCGCATTTGCCCAAAAACATGCAATAAGCGGGGAGTTTTTGGTGGACAAGGCCTATCTGCTGAAAAAAGTGGAAGGCCGATGGAAGGTAATTGCTCCTCTAATGTTTGGAAGTAGTACTGAGGATTCTTCCTCAATCGCAATAAAAGAGATGACCTAATTCTCTTTATTTTGATCCTCTTGAAACAATTTGTCTTGAAAATCTGATTTATATCCATCTCCCTTACTCCATGAAAAAAGCGTTAGTTGTTGGTTCAGGTATTGCAGGCATTGCTTCCTCCATTCGCTTGGCGGTCAAAGGCTATCAGGTGGAGGTTTTTGAGGCGAATGCCTATCCTGGAGGAAAGCTTTCGGCGATCGAAGGAAAAGGTTTCCGATTTGACGCAGGGCCTTCCTTGTTTACGCTGCCCGAACAGGTGGAAGAATTGTTTCTTTTGGCAGGTAAAAACACAGCCGACTATTTTGAATACGAGCGTCTGGATGTGGTCTGTCACTATTTTTGGGAAGATGGGAAGAAGGTGAAAGCATGGGCAGATCCGGAGCGATTTGCCACTGAGGTAGCCACTCAACTCGGAGTTTCTGATCAGGGAATAAAGGAGGTGTTGAAGCGATCTGCCTTTATCTACGAGCACCTTGCTCCCTTATTTATGCATCGTTCCCTTCGAAAGCTTGGAACTTGGCTTGGTCCACAGGCACTTAAAGCCTATTTGAAGTTGGGAAAGCTGGGGCTTTTTTCTACCATGCATGCCTCCAATACCAAGTTGTTGGGGGATCCTAAGTTGGTGCAACTCTTCAATCGCTATGCGACCTACAATGGTTCTGATCCTTACCAGACTCCAGCGACGTTGACCATCATTCCCCATTTGGAATTTAACTTGGGCGCCTATTTTCCAAAAAAGGGCATGCATGACATCAGCATGAGCTTGTACCAATTGGCCCTGTCCTTGGGCGTTCGCTATCATTTCAATGCGCCGGTAGAAGAAATTTTGGTGGAGAAGGGTCGTGCCTGTGGCTTACGGGTGCAGGGAGAAAATTTCGCTGCAGATCTTGTGGTCAACAACATGGACATGGTAAATGCCTACAAAACCATCCTCAAAAAGCAGGCTCAACCCAAAAAATTATTGGAACAACCCAAGTCAAGCTCGGCGCTGATTTTTTACTGGGGGATTACGCAGGTAGTTGAGGAAATAGGCATGCACAACATCTTTTTTTCTGAAGATTACGAGACGGAGTTTGCGCATATTTTCAAGCAGGGGACCATTTATGCGGACCCTACTGTTTACATCAATTGCACTTCTGTCACTAAGGCGGACGATGCGCCTTCGGGAGGCATGAATTGGTTTACGATGATCAATGTGCCCAACAACCAAGGACAAGATTGGGATCAGTTGATTGCCAAAGCGAGAAAAGACATTCTTGCCAAGTTGAGCCGGCTACTTCATGCAGATATTGAGCAATTGATTGCTTTTGAAGCAATTTTGGATCCCAGAAGTATTGAGTTCAAGACCTCTTCGGCGCAAGGAGCCTTGTATGGAAACAGTTCCAATACCAGATTCGCTGCTTTTCTGAGGCATCCTAACGTTTCTTCCCAAATCAAAAATTTATACTTCTGCGGGGGCTCGGTACATCCAGGAGGAGGGATTCCTTTGGCCTTACTTTCTGCCAAGATTATGGCTGAAGAAATACCCGATTTGAAAAAATAACCAGTTAGGTAGTACAAAAAAAAGAGCGACCCAATCGGTCGCTCTTTCTGTTTTTGAGGATTGGATTAAAGCACTCGCTCGTATTGGTTGAAGAAGAAGCTGCCTTCAATGGCTGCATTTTCGTCCGAGTCAGAGCCGTGTACTGCATTTGCCTCGATGGATTTAGCAAAGATTTTACGGATGGTTCCCTCTGCTGCGTTGGCAGGGTTAGTCGCTCCGATAAGGGTACGAAAATCTTCCACCGCGTTGTTTTTTTCTAGAATTGCGGCAAAAATAGGTCCAGAGGACATGTACGTGCAAAGATCCTTGTAGAAAGGTCTTTCGCTGTGTACTTCATAAAATTTTCCTGCTAATTCCGGAGTAAGTCGAGTAGCTTTCAAAGCAACGATTTTAAAACCTGCTTCTTCAATCATTTTTAAGATTGCACCTGAGTTGCCTGCTAGGAAAGCATCTGGCTTAATCATGGTGAATGTTCTTTTTCCTGCCATGGGATTTGGAGTTTCATTGGTTTATTTCGGCTGCAAAATTAACTCTTTTTGATTCATATCTAAATGGAAGATCTAGAATTCTATCCTAGGTGCTTCAGTATCAGTAAATTTCATGCTTTGGGAATTGTTTAAAATTTGCTGACCTTTGCTGCCTCCGAAGCCAAAAGTGTAGCTGAATCAAATTAATGGAAGCTTTAGGTACGTTTGTTCAAAAACTTTCCTCACCAAGGAAAATAGTCATTACCACCCATGTGAAGCCTGATGCAGATGCCTTAGGGTCTTCGTTGGGTCTTGCTAACTACCTACTCAAGAAAGGGCACGAGGTGACGGTCATTACTCCCTCTGACTATCCTTATTTTTTGACCTGGATGAAGGGCAACGATGCCGTTTTAGATTTTTCCAAAGAGGCAGATCGCAAAAAGGCGCTCGTCAAACTAGAAAAAGCAGAACTAATTTTCTGTTTGGACTTTTCAGTCTTGAACCGGGTAAATGAATTGGGAGAGTTGATTCGTCAATCCAATGCGTTCATTGTCAACATTGACCACCATCAGGATCCCGAAGATTTTGCGCACCACAGGTTGTGGAGTACCCAGGCAGCAGCTACCTGCGAGTTGGTGTATGAGTTGATTGTATCTCTCGGAGACAAAGCGTTGATTGACAAACACATCGCTTCTTGTCTTTATGCGGGTATTTTGACCGATACGGGTGGATTTCGTCATCCCAATACCACCAAGAATGTACATTTGGTCGTAGCGGAATTGCTAGAGGCAGGAGCCAATGCCACAGAAATTGCAAATCTGATTTACGATTCCAATTCATTAAATCGTCTCAAATTCATTGGTTTTGCGATCACGAGTCGCCTAGTCGTTCGAGAAGATTTGCATACCGCCTATTTCGTTATTGGTAAAAAAGATCTTAAAAAATATCAAAGCCAGACCGGAGACACCGAAGGTTTGGTGAATTATGCCTTATCTTTGGATGGAGTGAAGTTAGCCGCTTTATTTTCTGAACGGGAAGACGGGGTAAAAATATCCTTTCGATCCAGTGTGGATGTAGCGGTGAATAAGTTTGCTGCTGCTCATTTTGGAGGAGGGGGTCATAAAAATGCTGCTGGAGGGAAATCTTCCTTAAGTTTGAAAAAAACGGTAGCACGCTTTGAATCCCTAGTTCAAGAGTATCAAGAAGAACTTTTTCATTCCGAAGCAGTATCGAATACCTAATCTCAAGACAAAAAAAATTGAAATTCACCCCTCCTTTTATGAAAAATTACAAATCCCTAGTACTCCTATTCGCCCTAGTTACTGGGGTAAGCACCCTTTCTTCTTGCCAAAAAACAAAGGTAACTGAGAAGGATGCCATCGAATTTACCTACATCAAAGAAGGTACTGAGAAGCCTGCCAATGGTAGTTTTCTATTGTACAACCTCGAAATTTTGACCCAGTCTGACTCTGTGCTTTACAGCACTTTGACCCAGCCATTTCCAGGCTATTTAATGGCAAACGATACCATTAAGGCTCAGAATGGAATGGATGAGATCTTTTTGGCTCTTAGAAAAGGAGACTCAATCACTTTTGAGGCAGCTGCCAAAATCATTTTTAGCGGCAACCAGCCTGCTCCAATTAAGGAGGATGAGTTGATTAAGGTTCGTTTGGGAGCTTATGAAGTAAAAACCGAAGCCGAAATGCAGGCTTTCTACGAGGAAGCCATGCAGAAGGAGCAGGAGAAAGCAGCAGAGCGTGCAAAATCACTTTTGCTAGAAGAGGCGAAGACCATTGAGGCCTATCTGACTAAAAACAATTTGAAGGCACAGAAGACGGAAAGTGGACTGTATTACGTGATTGAAAAAGAAGGAACTGGTGAGGCTACTACTCCAGGAACCACCCTATACGTGAACTATGCAGGGTATTTACTCGGCGGTGCAATGTTTGATACTTCATGGCCAGAGCTGGCTAAGGCAAACAATATGTTTAACGAAGAGCGTCCCTACGAACCGCTTCCAGTAAATGTAGGCATGGGCCAAGTAATCCCAGGATGGGACGAGGGTTTGATGCTTTTGAAAAAGGGTTCCAAAGCCAAATTGATCATCCCTTCTCCGCTAGGTTATGGCGAAGGTGGAGCAGGAGCAATGATTCCGGCCAACTCTATTCTTTTATTTGACGTAGAAGTAACAGACGTTCAGAAATAAGAAAAAAAGCGCAACACATTAATCCAGAACCTATGAAATCCAGACTATTTGCCGCAATGGCCTTGCTCTTAGGAGCACTTTCTTTGCTTTCCTGTGTGGATTCCGATCAAACGCAAGAAGTCATCTTGCAGCGGGATAAGGAAGCCATCGAAAAGTTTCTGAAAGAAAATCCCATTTCAAGTGTAAAAGAATACAGCGAGCCGGTTGAAGGGTTTTATATGTTCTGGCAAGTTTCAACCAAACCAGAGCGGAATAATTTATTGCGCGGGGATACTGTATCCGTGAATTACATTGGAAAAACGCTGGACAAGAAAATCTTTGATACCTCCATTGAACAGGTAGCACGGGACAATGGCATTTTCAATGCTGGAAGAAAGTACCAGCCCCTTCGTTATGCTGTTGGCTATGGATTTACCATCACTGGGTTTGAATTTGCGATTTCCATGATGCATCCAGGCGAAAAGGCTACGGTTATTTTCCCTTCTCGGCTTGGGTATGGGACTCAAGCAAGCGGAGGTATACCTGCCAACTCTCCCTTGATTTTTGAACTTGACCTAGTACAGGTTAAAAAAGGACCGAATTTAAATCCATGATGCGCAAACTTCTCGTACTATTCATTTTTGCTTTAGTTGGCCTCAGCTCCTGTGAGACCCCCAATCCCTTTAATCAGGGTCCTGTCTATGATTTTGAGGGAAATCTAGCCACCGACCGCAAGAAAATTGCTGCGTACCTGGATACCGCCAAGATTGATAGCGTTTACCGCATTCATGACCCGAGCGGTGTGGTGGTGATTGTTCACCAGGAGGGCAAGGGATCTCGCCCAACTAACAATACCGTAGTGTATACGGATTACATTGGAAAGTTGATGGCTACTGGAACGGTGTTTGATACCTCTTATGAGGCGGTAGCCCGTCTCAAAAACATATTTGTAGAAGGTAGGATCTATTCCCCACTTAGTTTTGTGGTGGGAGGGGCCACCGTAATTACAGGCTGGGATATTGGATTCAAACGACTTCGACCTGGCTCCAAGGCGACGATCATTATCCCTTCGCCCTATGGCTATAGCAATCAGAAAAACAACGATAAAATTCCAGAGAATTCGGTCTTGATCTTCGAAGTAGATTTCTTAGGAATCGATTGATAAAGGGGCCTCGAGCCCCTTTTTTGTTTTTTGGCCCCCTCTTTTTTTTCGTGGGTCAAGTAAGGGTTTGGCTTCAATTTTCTTTCTAACTTGCTCCTTCAATGCCCCCTAGGTAGGATGTGTTTTTTTGAGGAAGGAAAGCGGGCCAACTTGTCAGAACCAACGAACCCAAATGGCTTACTTTTTATGAAAATTGGAATCATCCGAGAAGGGAAAATCCCAGCGGATCAACGCACACCTTTTACCCCAGAGCTTCTTTGTGAAATCCAAAAAGGGAATGGAGCTAACCTGTCCATTTGTGTTGAAACAAGCGAGGTACGCTGCTTTACCGATCAGGAGTACCAGGAGCAAGGAATTGAGGTGGTCAGCGATCTTTCCGATGCGGACATTTTATTTGGAGTGAAGGAAGTACCCATAGCCCAATTGATTCCAGAAAAGACTTATTTTTTCTTTTCCCATACCATAAAGAAGCAACCCAAAAATAAGGGTTTACTTCAAGCCATCTTGGCTAAATCTATTCGCTTAATTGACTACGAACTTTTGAAGAACCCAGCCGGGGAGCGCGTGGTTGCCTTTGGGCGATGGGCAGGAATTGTGGGGGCTTACAATGCTTTTTGGACTTATGGAAAGAAAACTGGACTATTTGAGATCAAGAGAGCGGCTGCCTGTAGAGACTTGGAAGATTTAAAAGTGGAGTTGAAAAAGGTCGTACTTCCTCCCATAAAAATCATTGTGACTGGGAGGGGTAGAGTGGGGAAAGGGGTTTTGGAAATCTTGGAAATCTTGGGAATTAAGGAAGTTGAACCTCAGGATTTTCTCCTAACCAACTTTGATGATCCAGTATTTGTGTGCCTTTCCTCTTCCGATTATTTGCGAAGGAAATCGGATGGAACCTATGAACAGACCGATTTCTATGCGAATCCAGAGGCCTATGAAAGCCAATTTTTGCCGTTTGCGCAGGCAGGGGAAATTTTAATTGCCGCAGCCTACTGGGATCCGAAAGCACCTCGACTATTTGAGTTGCCCGCAATTCAATCCCCTGATTTTTCGATTTCTGTAATCGCCGACATTACTTGTGATTTGGATGGGTCAATCCCTACCACACGCCGAGCATCTACCATCTTGGATCCGGTGTACGACGTAGATCGTCGGACCACAGGAGAACTTCCCGCCTTCGCAAAACAAGATAGTATTTCAGTGATGGCCATCGATAATTTGCCCTGCGAGCTTCCTCGGGAATCCTCTGCCGAATTTGCTCGGCAGCTTCGAGATTGGGTCATTCCAGAATTAGGAAAATCTATTTCACCAATTTTGGAAAAGGCGACCATTGCCCGAGATGGAGATTTGACCTTGGAATTCATGTACTTGAGCGATTACGTGAGTGATGCTCCTTGATTTATTCAAATGAAACTAAATCGATATTTAGAAAGTACCCTGCTCAAGCCCACGGTCACGGATCGGGAAATAGATCGTTTGATTCTAGAGGCGATTGATGAGCAGTTTATGGGGATTTGTGTGCCTCCTTTTTGGGTAAAGAAAGTGAAACGGGAGATTGGATCTGCCGATGTTCAAGTAGTGACTGTAATTGGTTTTCCATTTGGATATGAAACTACGGAGACGAAAGTAGCGCAAACCCACGCGGCCATTGAAGCAGGAGCAGATGAATTGGATGTGGTATGGTCACAGACCGCCTTCCACTCGGGGATGTCTTGGCCAAAGATTGAGCTCGCTCAGCTCGCTAAAGTGTGCCATGCCTCTGAACGGATTTTGAAAGTGATTATTGAAACTGCGTACTTGAGTCCAGCACAAATCCAGGAAGCCTGTTTGATTTGTCAGGATGCTGGAGCAGATTTTGTTAAAACTTCTACTGGGTACGCCCCTTACGGAGCCAGGGTGGAGGACATTAGTTTGATGCGGCAGGTGCTTCCCTCTACCGTTGGTGTCAAGGCCAGTGGAGGCATCAAAACCCTTGAGTTAGCCTTGGCTTTAATCCAAGCAGGGGCAGATCGTTTGGGAACCAGCTCGGCCAAATCATTAATGGATGCATGGAGAAATGAAAAAGCCTAGCCCTTGGTAAAGTAAATCAGGAGGAAAGGAACGATGAAGAAAGTGAGCAAGATATAGGCAAAAACGACTAAGCGATACTTTAGAGAAATTTTTCCCATGTAATTGGCGATCCAAACGGGGATTTGCCGAATACTAGCAAAGGGTAAAAAAATCAAAGCCCCCAAACTATTGAACAAAACATGGACCAAGGCCAAGGCAATTGCCGCTTCAGGTTTGTAAATGGAAGCGATGACTGCAGTGATGGTGGTACCAATGTTTGCGCCAATGATAAATGGGAAAGCTTTACTTAAAGTTACTTTTTTGCTTGCCACTAGCGGCACCACCAAGGAAGTAGTCACGGTACTGGATTGAACCGCTGCAGTAAAGAATAGTCCATAAAAAAAGGCAAGCCCTGTTTTTTGAAAAATGACCTTATTGATATCCTGAAATGTGTTTTTGATGAAGGACTTGTACATGGCGGTTGACAAAACCTTGATTGCAAAAAACACAAGGATAACCGATAGAATCATGGACACCACAGGTTGGTTGATCTGCGTGACTACCCATTCGGTCCAGGTACGTGTAAACATCCGGTTGTAGACAATGGGACCTTCGAAGGTATTGTCCGAGGCAAACCAGTCCGCTATGTAAGTTGCGGTGTTGGAAAGAAATCCAAAGTAAATTTCAATGGGAAAAAGCACTATGACTGTAAGAATATTGAAAAAGTCATGGGAAATTCCTGCGGATAGCGCTCGGCGAAATTCCTTTTTATTCATCAAATAAGATAAGGATACGAGCGTTGAGGTAAGCGTGGTACCAATGTTGGCCCCGAGGACAATAGGAACGGCTTGTTGTAGGGTGAGATTTCCTGAGGCTACAATGGCCACCACACTGGCGGTAACCGTCGAGCTACTCTGGATCAATGCCGTAACCAATAGGCCAATAAATAGGCTGATGAATGGATTTTTTGTGGCGTTAAGAATGTCTAATGCGATGCCCCCATTGATGTTTCCCACACCAACGGTAAGGAGATCAATGGCAAAAATGAAGAGCAGCAAGGCTAAGAAGACTTGTGCATACTGTAAAAAATTACCTTTGGCAGGGCCTTCCTGCTTCTCCAAGTTTTCCATTTTTTTTAGTAATGGTGCCACTGTAGTGGCTTGCCCGATGGCGTATCATCAAATCCTTTCCTAGACCTAGGATTCGGTACAAAAATTGACTTTTTTTCCCTAAAATCAATTTCGGCTTCTGTTTTTGGGGAATGTTTTTCTTTCTTTTAACAATTTAATAACACGTGTTGCGGAATAACTTATTTATTTTTGAAACCAGTCTATCACTATTCCACCCATGGCCAAGCAAAAGCTGATTGATCAAAACATTAATCAGGAAAATCTTTCCAAGAAGACCTATTCGATTTTTGATTTTACCAAAACTGAACGGCCCTTTTTGATTATTACGTTGATCCTGGTTTCCATCGCAGGGCTAATCACCGAATATACCTACGCTGCCATGTGGTTTGGATTTGCCTTGGCTGCCTATTCAGCCATTGCTAACGACAGTATTCAAACCATCGGTACTTTTATCGTCTCCAATCAAAAGATAAAATGGTATTGGTTATGGATTTTTATCGGACTGATATGGGTAGGTACGATTACCTACAGTTGGGTTGTCTTCAACGGAGACGTTTCATTTCAGCTACTTAGTACACCTGGCCTTGAAAAAGCCCCCACAGAGTTTGTGTTTTTACAATTGGCTGCTCCTATTGTGTTGTTGATCATGACGCGAATGAGGTGGCCTGTATCAACCACCTTTTTGTTGCTCAATGTATTCACCTATAAAGCCGGTACCATTGTTTCGGTGATGACCAAGAGTTTTTTGGGCTACGTGTTGGCTTTTGGGTTGGCAATTGTCGTGTGGTTTTTGCTAGAGCGCTTCGTTAAAAATTACCTTAAAGGCGAGGCGAGGTCCTATTGGATGGTCTTGCAATGGCTTACTTCAGGCACACTTTGGGCAGTTTGGATCATGCAAGATGCTGCCAACATTGCCGTATTTCTTCCGAGACAGCTCAACACGGTAGAGTTTGTTGTTTACACGGGTTTTGTATTCTTAGGATTAGGGCTCATCTTTTTCCTAAAAGGAGATAAAATCCAAGACATCATCAATGAAAAAACGAATGTAGCGGATGTGCGTGCAGCCACCTTGGTGGATTTGGTATACGCGGTGATTTTGTTCTACTTCAAATTATACAACAATGTGCCGATGAGCACCACTTGGGTGTTTATCGGATTGTTGGCAGGTCGAGAATTTGCGATCGCACTTGGGAAACATGGAAAAGCGAAGAAACGAAGTGCTTGGTTAGTTAGAGCCTTCCGATTGGCTAAAAAAGACATGTTCAAAGCCCTAGCCGGATTAATTGTTTCCTTGATTTTGGCTGTAATTATCAATAAAGGGGTTCGCCAAGAAATTTTCGCACTTTTTAATTTCTAAGGCTTTTGGAAATTTTCTCTCACGAGTACTTCATGAATGAAGCCTTCAAGCAAGCAAAAATTGCTTTTGAAGAAGGTGAAGTACCCGTGGGTGCAGTGGTCGTGGCCAAAAACAAAATAATTGCACGAGCCTACAACCAAACCGAAAAACTAAGGGATGTCACTGCCCATGCAGAAATCCTAGCGGTAACTGCTGCTGCAAATTATTTGGGGGGCAAATACCTGAATGAGTGCCGCCTGTATGTGACCCTTGAGCCCTGTCCCATGTGTGCCGGGGCACTCTATTGGGCACAACTTGGTGAACTTTACCTAGGAGCCAAAGATTCCAAGCGAGGCTATCGGCAGTGCAATACCCACATGCTTCACCCAAAAACTAAACTGACCGAAGGATTACTCGAACAGGAATCAGAACAATTGCTCCTAGATTTCTTTCAGGGCCTTCGAAAAAAGTCTTTGTGAACCTGCAGAACTTTTTCAAGAAAAGACTGGTTTAATGGGCATAATCACCAGAACTCTTTAATTTTATAGTTCATTAAACCCTACTCCTATGGCTTTTCAACTTCCTGCCCTTCCTTATGCCCTTGATGCATTGGAACCACACATTGATGCACGTACCATGGAAATCCACCATGGAAAGCACCACAACGCCTATGTGACCAACTTAAATGCTGCCATCGCAGGTACCAACCTGGAAGGTAAATCACTCGAAGAGCTGATGAAAGTGGCTGGTTCAAATACAGCAGTTCGAAACAATGGAGGTGGTCATTGGAACCATAGTCTTTTTTGGGAAATCATTTCCCCAACCGGTGGAGGCCTTCCTACAGGGGAGTTGGCTGCTGTAATCGATGCCAAATTTGGCTCATTCGAGGCCTTCAAAGAGACCTTCAACAAGGCTGCAGCCACTCGATTTGGCTCAGGTTGGGCTTGGCTTTGCATCGACACCAAAAAAGAACTTTGCGTGTGCTCTTCACCTAACCAAGACAATCCACTCATGGATGTCTCTGAATGCCCAGGTACGCCAATCCTAGGCTTGGATGTGTGGGAGCATGCCTACTACTTACACTACCAAAATAGACGCCCAGACTACATTGCCGCTTTCTGGAATGTGGTGAACTGGGATGCCGTAAGCAAGCGTTACGCTGCTGCGAAGTAAGTTTATCCCTAATTCCCGATAAATGAACTCCTGAGGATATTCTTCAGGAGTTTTTTTGTTCCATTCTGAAAAATTACTGTTCGGAAATGAGACAGTGCACTGATTTTCCAATTTCAAAATCACGATTTGTGATTATTTTTCCCATTTTTTTATACTTGGCACATCCTTTTCTTGGTTTTCAGCATCTACTAGAAAACTAAACCAACTATTTTCTTCATGAAAACCCGTCACTTTTTTTTCTTAGCAATTTTTGTGTACCTGCTAGGAATGAGTACGCTTGCTGCCCAACCCAAGGAATCAGCCCTGTTGCGCGGAACCATTACCAACCAAAAAGGGGAGCCCGTACCCTATGCGAATGTGGCTTTGCTATCCCCAGAGGGCGTACTTCTCGAAGGAGCCGTAACGGATGAAGTAGGGAATTTTTCAATTTCCACGACCAAAACTGCCCGGGTCAAACTCGTGGTATCCTCGCTTGGGTATACCTCCTACACCTCTGAGGAGTTTGAGTTGCAGGCTGGATTGCAAAAGGATTTTGGAAAGCTTCTCCTTGAAGATGAACTAACTGGCCTAGATGAGGTCACTGTCAATGCGACACGACCCCAAATCATCATCGAACCCGACAAGACCATCGTCAATGTGGAGGGAACGGTCATGGCAGAAGGGGCCAATGCCCTGGATGTATTGGGAAGATCTCCTGGGGTTTTTATCACTTCGGATGGAAGCATCAACCTGAATGGGAGAACAGGCGTGACGGTGATGATCAACGATCGGCCCATGTACATGAGCGCTGCCGATCTGACCAGCTTTTTACGTTCCATGCCTGCGGATAATATCAGAAGTATTGAAGTGATTACAAGTCCCTCCGCTCGCTTTGATGCAGAGGGTGCAGCTGGGGTGATTAACATTCAGCTCAAGAAAAACACGGTAGACGGGGTGTTTGGAAATGTGATGCTAGGAGGCCAATACAATGGCAAAGCTGCTCCCAATACTGGGGTCACCCTCAATGTCAAAAAAGGAAAGTGGACTACGAACGGGACCTTCAATTACAATGAATATGTAGAAATAAATGACCTTGAAATCACGCGAAATTTTCAAGTGGAAGGAGGTAAATCCACCTTTTTGCAAGATTCGCGAATTGTCGAACGAAGCCATACTCCCTCATTCACAGGGGCTGCGAATTATGAATTAACACCCACTCAGAATTTGGGGATTAATGTCCAAGCTTCCACAACTTCAAGTAATGGGATGAATAACTCACAAACAGGAATCTCAAATCCTGGACAGGCCAGAGGATCAAGTTTTACCTCCATCAATGATTCTAAGGACCAAAGCAGTCGGCTCTTCACCAACTTGCACTACGATGCAAAGTTGGATACGCTAGGGGGTAAGATTTCCGTTGACCTAGACTTTACAGTCATGGACATGGCTAGCGATGCTTTACTGAACAATTCCTATTCGAATGGATTGACACCACCCACCCAGAGTACCGATCGCGTACTGACACTGAATGACATGTATTACACCATCTTGACTTCCAAGGTGGACTGGATCAAACCCCTGAAAGGAGGAAAAGTACTTGAGGCTGGCGTAAAAGGAAGCTGGGTGGAATCAGACAATAACCTAGACCTAAGTAGAGGCATCGGCGAAGGACCGCTGCAACCCGATCCGAATTCCAATCGGTTTATCTACCAAGAAAATGTATTGGCCGCCTACACTTCGTTGAAGGGAGATTTTTCCCCAAAGCTATCCTATCAGGCGGGTTTGCGTATGGAAAATTCCGACGTCACAGGAACTTCCAAAACCCTCAACCAAGTCAACAAGCAAAACTACACGAACCTTTTTCCAAGCGTATTTTTGCAGCATAAGATCAGCGACAATTACCAAGTGGTCTACAACGTGAATCGACGGATTACGCGACCCAATTACCGTTTGCTCAATCCGTTTGTGTATTACATCGATCCCCTCACTACTGAAAAAGGAAATCCGAGCCTGAGACCTCAGTATTCCACGAATTTGGAGATGGACCACGTCATCAAAGGAGCGTATCAGTTTACCCTGGGGTATAGCGTCACCGAGGATGCGTTTATGCAGGTCTTTGAACAAGATGAGGAGGCACGAAGCAGTACCACCTTCACGGCAAATTTTGACAAAACCAAGAATTTCAATTTTCAAGGAGTGGTCCCTTTTGAATTGACAAAATGGTGGAACAGCTCCAATCTCGTTCAGGTAAACTACAATAAATTCAAATCACTACTTGGAAAGGACATGTTGGATGTAAGTCAGGTATCCTACCTCCTAAGAACCCAGCATAACTTCATTCTACCCAAAGGATTCAAGTTTGAATTGGTAGGCATTTACCTCAGTCCTCAGATTTGGGGTCAAGGAGAAATTGGAGGATTTGGATGGGTTGATGCTGGAATGACCAAATCGTTGATGAAGGACAAACTTTCTTTATCTATTAATGGGGGAGACCTCTTCCGTACCAAATGGATTCGGGCGGCCATCAATTTTTCTGATATAGACACCCAAATTCGCCAATACCGAAATGAGCAGAATGTAAGAATCACGCTTCGTTACAACTTTTCCAAAGGACAGAGTTTCCGCGTAAATTCCAGCTCTGGTAGTTCTGAGGAACGAAAGCGACTAGATTAAGCTGAATTAGTTGAGGTTGATCCGCCCCCAAAAAAGCACGACTTATTGGGGGCATTTTTTTCTTGAAGGAAAGATACCGTTTTTTCCCAACGCGATTTTTTCGACCTTCGGAAATGCATTGTTGGGATATCCACACACATCGCGAAGGGCAGCCTTATGCCATCTTCCAAGCAGGAAGGAATATTACTGAGTCCGAAACTTTCCTTTCCTTGGGAATTCATCCTTGGGAGGTAGCTTCTATTTGGGAGGAGCATTTTAAAAAAATCAAACAGGAGGCAGCCCAGAATCCCCAAATTTTAGCGATTGGTGAAGCAGGGTTTGACCGCTTGAAGGGCCCTGAAATTCCGCTACAAAAAGCTGCCTTTTATGCCCAAGCGAGTTTGGCTGCTCAACTGGAAATCCCCCTCATTTTGCATTGTGTCAAGGCACATGACCTGCTGATGGAATACCTGAAATCAACCAAGAATCCCCCTGTCATCATTTGGCATGGTTGGAATCAAAAGCCTGAGTTGGCAAGGCAGCTGCTCCCCTTTCCCGTGTTTTTTTCCTTTGGAAAGCAGCTACTCCAGCCTGGAAGCAATGCAACAAAATGGCTAGCAGCATGTCCTATAACTAGAATCTTTTTCGAAACCGATGATTCCGGATTAGAAATCGGTTCGATTTATCGAGCTGCTTCCCTAATTTTACAGCTTCCTGAGGCAGCACTAGCCGAACAAGTGATTGTCAACTGGAATGCCATTTCCAAAAGAAAAATTGAATGAACGAATTTGCCTGGCTGAGCCGGACCGAGTTGATCGTAGGGCGTGAGGGCCTTGAAAAGTTAGCCACCAAACATGTACTTGTGGTAGGACTTGGAGGAGTGGGTTCCTTTGCCGCCGAGTTTATTGCCCGCTCAGGGGTAGGAGCAATGACGATTATTGATGGCGATACGGTAGATATCTCTAATGTCAACCGGCAGCTCCCGGCCACGCAACTCAATGTGGGTCAGTCGAAGGCAGGTTGGATGGAGGAGCGCTTGCTGGCCATCAACCCCAAGCTGAAGTTACAGGCCATCAAGAAATTTTTAGATCCTTCTCAGATGACTGAACTTTTGGAAGCCAATCAGTATGATTACGTGGTGGATTGCATCGATAGCTTTACCCCCAAAATGCACCTCATCGAAGGGGCAAAGAACCGAGGGTTTCCTTTGGTGAGTTCCATGGGGGCAGGAGGGAAGGTAGATCCTACCCAAATCAAAGTAGTAGATTTTGAGGATACCCATCAGTGCAAGTTGGCGAAAATGCTGAGAAAGCGACTGAAAAGAAGGGATATTTCCGGTGGGTTCAAAGCAGTATTTTCCACTGAAGTAGTGATCAAAGAAAGCCTCATGCTCACGGACGGGAAAAACTTCAAAAAGTCCGCTTACGGAACGATGTCTTTTCTACCTGCTGCCTTTGGTTGTGCCTGTGCGGCGACAGTAGTCAATGACCTCCTTGCTTCTTGATTAATCCTTAAAGTGGTACAAGAAGATCAGTAGTCCAGCAAAAGCAGGTTTTTTTTGGTCTTTGATTTCCAACTTCACTTCCACTTCCGCTTTGATGGTGCCACGGAGGTTGCTGATGTTTTTCAAAGCCGCTACCAAGCGCACCTCGCTATTCACCGTGACAGCCTGAGCAAACCGAAGGTTTTCAATCCCGTAATTGATCATCATCTTCAGGTTATTCACCTGCACGATTTGTTCCCATAGGTAGGGTACAATGCTCAGGGTCAGGTAGCCATGGGCAATTGTGTTCCCAAATGCTCCTTCTGCTTTGGCGCGTACTGGGTCGGTATGGATCCATTGATGATCCAAGGTGGCCTCTGCAAAGCGATTGATTTGTTCTTGGGTAATTTGGAAATAGGCGGAGGCACCCAGTTCTTTTCCGAGATAGGATTCAAATTCTTCAAAGCTTCCGATAGCAATAGGGGGCATAGGTGGGTCGGTTTAAGAGATAAAGAATCCGAAAATAGGAAAAAGAAAGGAAGTGGATTTTTCAATGGTTAAAAAAGTTTCATATTCGTCCTTTAAAGTACCTTCACTACACCTTACTTTTTTCGAATGACAAACTATGTGCATGGCTTTAATTCAGAAGAGCAGCTTCGGCTGAAGGAGCAGGCTGAGTTTTTAGCACCCATGGTTTACAAGGGGGTGGATTTCAGTAATTGCAGGCATCTTCTGGAAGTGGGAAGTGGTGTAGGCGCTCAAACGCGCATTCTTTTGGAAAGATTTCCACAGCTCCAGATTACTTGTGTGGATTCGTCTGCAGTACAGCTTGCTCAGGCACGGATCAATTTAGCTTCATTTGGAGCTCGTGTTCGCTTTGTGGAGCAGGATGGTTGTTCGCTGCAGCTTGGAGAGCGATTTGATGCAGCCTTTGTCTGTTGGACTTTAGAGCATGTAGTTTCTCCGATTCAACTTTTAATAAGGCTCAGAGCGCATCTACTTCCGGGTGCTCAGGTCTATGTGACCGAAGTATTTAATTCGAGTTTGTATACTTCTCCAGAATTCATTCACCTTCAGCACTATGTAAAAGTCATGAGCGACTTTCAGCGGAAGATTGGAGGCAATCCTGATGTGGGAATTGAATTAGGGAATCTGCTGACTGAGGCTGGATTCTCTGCTTGTTCGACTCGGTTTGATGGATTCTACCTGGATGCGCGAAGCGTGGGATACAGAAAAGAGGTGACAGCCTATTGGAAAGAGTTACTGAAAAGTGCTGCACCGGCACTAATTGCGGAGGGAGATTGTACCTCATTCGCCCTAGAAAAAATGGTAGAGGATTTGGAAAAAATGGGCAATGATGAAAATGCCATTTTTTTCTACCAATTTGTACAAGCAAAAGTTACCATTTAATTCTCGTTGATGAAAGTTATTCGTTGGATTGGAAAATTTATTTGGAAGTCCGCCTTATGGTTCTTTGGGCTTTCGATTGGTCTAGTCATTTTGTATCGATTTGTGCCAGTGCCCATCACTCCCTTGATGGTGATCCGCTTGGTGGAACAAGGAGTAGATCCGGAAAAAGAGTTGCGTTTGGTTAAGGACTGGGTTCCTATTTCGGAGATCTCGAAGCATGCTCCACAGGCAGTGTATGCTGCGGAAGACCAAAAATTTTTAGATCACCATGGCTTTGATAGGGAAGCTATGGAAAAGGCTTGGGAAAACAATAAAAAAGGCAAACGTATCAAAGGAGCAAGTACGATCACACAGCAGACGGTTAAGAACGTATTTTTGTGGCCTTCAAGAAGTTATGTCCGTAAAGGGTTGGAGGCCTATTTCACCGTGCTGGTAGAATTGATTTGGTCTAAGGAACGGATCATGGAGGTGTATTTGAACGTCATTGAAATGGGAGAGGGGATTTATGGAATTGAGGCTGCCTCCCAAACGTATTTTGATAAGAATGCTGGCAAACTTTCCAAGGGACAGGCAGCCTTGATTGCGGCAGTATTGCCCAACCCGAGACGCTGGAGTCCAGCTCGGCCTACTTCCTACATTCAAAGCCGAAAAGGCTGGATCATGCGGCAGATGAGTAACCTTCCTTCTACTGGCTTCGGAAAATAATTTGAATATTTAGGGTAAAAATATAAATAAATCTAGGCGACAATTCTTAGAAAGTTCAACCCTAGGCTTATTTATTCAGTTCGGTCACTTCTCCTTGGCCGGATGCCAAATTTAATTTTATTTTGATCCTGAAATTCCAGCCAAACCCCCGGTAATTTTTTAAACTTTCTTTTGATAAATTTCTTTCAAAATGCCTTTCAAAACGGAATTAAAGCAGATTAAAAAATGCAAGAAAAATTTATCCACAATTTAAATAATTTATCCACACTTCTTGTAAAAAACTACATAAAATATTGATAATCAATCAAATATGTGTTTTTTATCCATCCCTGTTTTGTGGATAATCTTTGCTAACTCGAACTTAAGCCTGCTTGAAAACCAAGGCAAAAGTGGATAAATTCAAACTCAAAATTTTATTTTAAAACCTTAATTATTCTTCTTTTTGTCGCTTCAATTTTTAGAAATAAGTTGTGAAGAATTTCGCCTTAGATCGACATCCTGTGTAGCGGCAATACTCCATTACAGAAAGATTCTAGGCACCCGATTGTTCCCATCTTTCTATGGCCGATTGCATATTATCTGTAAAGAATAGGATTTTGGAGGTATAGAGCAGGCCATCCAGAATTCTTCCCATTTAGCCCACTTGGAATCAGAATAAAGGCCAGATTGATTCCATGCTTCAGTCTAAAGATTAGCAGGTGGGGGATGAGTTGGTTGGGGGTTCGTTTAACCTAGAACGGATTACTGATTTTCAAGTAGGCCTTTGTCTAAGGCGAGCAAGGATTTCAAGATTAACCGTACTGTAGCTTTGTAAAATTCAGGATGGATTCCCGCAAAGGAATCACTAGGCCGGTGGTAGTCCACGTGGTCCTCTACCCCAAAATACAAATGTGGGACCTTCTTTTCGAAAAATGCTCCATGGTCGGAGGATCTGGTCCAGTCCTCTGCTCCAGTTCCTGGTATGTCGTGCCCAAACCGAAGGTTTGAATCGGCTTCTCCAGGGACTTTTTCAAGGATGGACTTAAATTGGGGATAATAATGAGTTCCTGATACATAAACTTCCTTGGCCTCACTTCGGGAAAGCATGTCCATATTCACATTCAATAGGACCTGTTCTAGGGGATAGGGAAAATCATTGACCAATGCTTTGGCACCCTGAAGTCCCATTTCTTCGGCATCCAATGCCGCAAAAAGCATTCCATGCTGGGGACGATTTTTGGAGAAATAATCAGCCAATACCAGTAGGGCTGCAGTCCCGGAGGCATTGTCATCGGCACCATTGTAGATGGAATCACCTGTAGCATCTGCCCTTCCAATACCTACATGGTCGTAATGAGCTGTGACCACGATTACTTTTTTGGAAGTGGCTCCAGGAATGAAAGCCACTATATTGCTTGCATCTACCACCATTTTCTTCGATCGGCGATCCTCAAATGAAAACTTTTGAATAAAATCCGGATAGAGTGGCTCCACCAAGTTTAAGGAAGTAAGTTCGGTTAAAATGTATTTTTGAGCCATGCTGCTTCCTTCACTCAAAGGTTTTCTCCCTTGTAGTGCATCGGAGGACAAGTATTCCAAGTGCCGGAGGAGTTTGTCCCCGTCAATTTCTTGGGCATACAATCCGGTAAAGGAGGCGAGAACTAAAATTATTGTAACTAATTTGCGTTGTAGGAAATGCATCTGTCAAAAGGATAAGTGAAGTACTGCTGTAAAAATACAGTCCTTGGGTTCGATTCCTCAGAAATTTTATGAAATATACCGCTCCCTTTCTTTTTTTTCTTTGTTGTGCCCTCTTTGCACAGGCCCAAGGGACTTTGCCCCCTACTTTTTTTGAAGGAAAGTCCATTGTGCTGGTATCCAATGATCCTGGGGCCAAGCCAGCCCTTACCTGGCAGGTCCTTGCGGATAGCATTCATTCGGATTTGGTATGTGCTGGAGGAGATCCAGTAGCCTACTACGAACTCGAACAAGTGGCCTTATCCGCAGAACGGCAAGCGGAATATGCCAAGGCCTTTTTGCAGCGCCAAATCCAAAACGTAATTCTAATCACTCGTCAAAAAAACCAAACCAGCATCCATGTTGGCAAATTTTCCGGGGATGGTAAACTGATACCTGATGCGAGTCTTTTTGGGGTTTCAGGAAAAGATTGGAAAACTGCGGCACAACAATTTGCAGGGTTTGGAGGCACTACAGCCACTAAAAACTTACTGGTTCCTGACCTGGCAGAGTTTCCTGTGTTGGTGGCTCAAGCAGCAACCTCAACTGCCCAAAAATTTATTTCTCGAAACCCACTCAACTTAGAAGTATTTCGATTGGGAATACCCTTGGAAGGAACTTCCGCTGTTACCGGCCCAATAAATACCTTTCGGTATGGATCCTATGGAAAGTCAGCAGAGACCATACTAGCTGAGCAAGCTGCCCAAAAACAAGGGTTGGAAGATATTTTTTCGAGCAGCTATTCGCACGAATTGGCTTGGTTGACAGAGGCAAGAAGTAATCAACAACTCCTAGCCGACCGCATTCAATTTGTCTTGGTCAAGGTAGAAGGACGGCAGGGGGATTTGATGAAAAGTATGGGACTCGAACCCTTGCTAGGAGAGGAAGCAAACAAGATGGTCGTGAAATACTACATTCGATTTTTAGTTCGAGAAGAACTGTACCTTGGTCCTGTTTGGGATGCGCATCCGGATTGGAGAATCGCCTTAAGCCAGTTTTTGGACAACCTGAAAAAGTAATTATTGTAGTTTTTGTCCAGCCTTAACCAAATCAAAGAAAGTGGTCCTTGGAATATATTATGTTTATCGGAGGATCTTTCTTTGAGGATGGCTAAAGACTAAATCATTAATTAGCAGCCGTTGTTTTCATCTGCATAAAGAATTTCTTCTGTTGAATAATGTTTGCTACACTCATTTACTTCATCAGATACAGACGAATCCCCAGTGCTCATTGCGGCTTCCGCGTTTTCCAAGAAAGCTTCATGGCATTCACAGATAGTAGGTTTTGAACCACATGATGAGAATCCGATCAAGATTACTCCTAATGTAAATCCTAAAATTTTAAACGAATTAAAATTTAGTGCGTTTTTTGATTTCATTTTTTACCTCCTTTTTGATTTGGTTAGAAATCTTAAACTATAAAAAATATAAATACTAAAAAATTAAATTGTGTTTTTAGGCTATGAATTAATATGTAACAAAAAATAAGTTCGACTAATTACCTTAATAAATAGGGTGCTCTGAAGGTTTAATGTTTGATCAACTAGTATAGAATAGCATACTAAATTTATATAGTCTAAAATAGTGCTTCGTTTAAAAAAGGGATCAATGCCAGCACCATGGCTTGTTGGTAATAGGCTTCTCGAGGGACGATACCCTGGGTAAGTAGGCCTACCGATCCACCTTGCTGCTTGGAGTTTTGTGCTTGAAACACCAAGTCGTCCGCATGACCCAATTCCATCCCCTCTCGAATTAATGCGACCACTTGAGGGGGTAAGTAAAAAGTTCCTGTCTTGGATTGGCCGCTCTTGCCTGAACGATGCATGACGTAAATCCAGGCAAAGGCATACATGCCTTGAGCATCTTCGTCCACACCTCCCTCTATGCCTACCCAATAGTCTGCTTCAGGAACAAGTATTTTGGCATGGGAAGCTCGATTTTTAGCGCCAAGAAGTGTTTCCGATTCAGATCGAGGCTGAGCAGGGATTGCTGACTGGGCATCCACACCTTCCACTTGACACACTTTTCCAAATGCTTGAGAAAAGGCCTCTCGAGTACAGCCCACCTTAACAGGATTTTGGCTGCCTACGATGACCTGTAGGGGATTGGGTTGATTCTTCGACGTTGTAGTCAAGGCCTTAGGCCATGTTGGTAAATACCTGGTTGACATCATCGTCCTCTTCCAAGCGGTCGATGAGTTTGTTGATCAGTTCTTCCTGTTCTTCGGTCAACTCGGTAAGCGTGGTTGGAAAGCGTTGGAAATCTGCAGAAATGACCTCGATACTTCGGTCTTCCAAGGCCTTTTGCATCAATCCAAAATCCTCGAATTCAGTGTAAGCAAAAATTTCTCCTTCGTTCTCAGCAATTTCAGTCAGTCCAAAATCAATCAATTCCAATTCGAGTTCCTCAAGATCGTAGGCGGCTTTTGCGAAACGGAATACTGCTTTTCGCTCAAACATAAAACTTACCGATCCGGAGGTTCCTAAGGAGCCTCCTGCCTTGGCAAAGTAGGAGCGTACGTTGGCCACAGTTCGGTTGGTATTGTCGGTGGAGGTTTCTACGATGAAAGGAACCCCAAATGGACCGTATCCCTCGTATACTACTTCTTCGTAATCTTTTTCGTCCTTATTGGAGGCACGTTTGATCGCTCCTTCAATGCGATCCTTGGGCATTTGAGCACCTTTGGCATTTTGGATGACGGTCCGAAGCTTGGCATTACTTGAGGGGTCTGGACCACCAGCCTTGACGGCCATGACGATTTCCTTCCCTAATCGGGTAAATACCTTGGACATTTTGTCCCAACGCTTGAATTTTCTCTCTTTTCGGAATTCAAATGCTCTTCCCATGGATTTGCTGTTTATAGGGAACAAAAATAGCAATTTCTTTTCTTGGATGAAGTGCAATTTTTTGGAGGAATAAGAAGGCCTTTGGGGAGGGAAATCAACTGGGGATAAGGAATGCTTTATTGGAATTAAACCTAAGGCTTCTGGCTGGGTCTAAATTTCGAAACAAACCAATAAAATCATGAAAAAATGGATCCTAGGAGCAGTAATCCTAACTTGCCTAAGTTTTGGATTGGCTGCGCAGCAGCACAAAAATTATAGACAGCTTAATTCAGCTGAGCGGGCAGAAAAAATGACCGATCGCATGGCCGAGGAACTTAAACTTACAGCTGAGCAAAGAAAGCAGGTAAGCCAACTCGCTCGTGAAAACGCCAATCGTCAGGAGGAACTTTTAAAAATCAGAAAAGCGGAATTCGAGGCACAGAAAGAATACAGAAAGGCTCAAGATCAAAAATTGGCATCCATCCTAACAGATGAGCAAAAACAGATTTGGGACCAACGAAAGGAAACCATGCGATCTAGAGCCGTCCATCATTCACGTGGCGATCACACTCGAGGCGGGAGACCTAGATTTGGAAGAGGCAGGTAAGCAACAAGGGCCACACAATTTGTGCGGCCCTTGTTATTTCTTTTCGAAAAGTCATCAATCGGTAAATGGCCCAGAAAAATCCTTCTCTTCCCCTATCAAATGGACCTTTACTTTTTTGATTTTCCGTGCATCTACGGCAAGGATGGTAAATTCAAAATCCTTGTAGGTGATTTTGGTCCCATTTTTAGGAAGTTTGGAGTTGAGCTCAAGCAGCAATCCTCCCAAGGACTCACTTTCGCCTTTGACCTCGTCAAATACTTGTGCGTCTAAATCAAGTTTTTTACAAAAGTCGTTGAGCGAAACTTTCCCTTCAAAGATGAAGGTGTCCACATCGATTTCCTGAAAGAAGAGGGTGTCGGTGTCGTCGAATTCATCGTTGATTTCCCCAATGATCTCTTCAATTAGGTCTTCCAGGGTGACCAAGCCAGAGGTGCCGCCATATTCATCGACGACTATGGCCATGTGCACCCGCATTTTTTGAAAGTCTTTGAGTAGCGAGTCTGCTTTTTTGTTTTCAGGAACGAAAAAACTCTTTCGAATGAGGGATTTCCACTCAAAATTCTCGTCTTTATCGATATGGGGGAGTAGGTCTTTGATGTAAAGAATACCTAGGATATGGTCGATGGTCTCCTCGTACACTGGGATTCTGGAGTAGCCACTCTTATTGACCTTGTCCATCAGTTCATGAAAGTCAATTTCTGCGTCCATTGCTGAAATTTCCATGCGGCTTTTCATGACCTGACGAACGCTAAGCGTTCCAAAATTTACGATCCCGCGCAAAATCTCTTTTTCTTCTTCAGGAGTATCCTCCGTAGTTAATTCTAAAGCTTGATTCAATTCATCTACCGAGAGTGAATAGCCTTTTTGCTGTACGCGCTTTTCGATGACATTGCTAAAAGCAATCAAAAAGGCTGAAAACGGCTTCAATACCTTTGTGAAAAAGGAGATGGGGACTGCGAGGTTTAGCGCAAAGCGGGTCTTGGCTTGGTTTGCATAGACTTTGGGTACAATTTCCCCAAAAAATACAATGGCAAACGTAACGCCAACGGTTTGAATGAGAATGACGACAATTCCGGTGGCATTCATACCAAACAGAGTCCAAGTGACAAAGGTGGTTAGGGTGACAATGCCAATATTGATTAGGTTATTGAGGATTAGCACCGTACTCAATAAAATTTTGGGAGTGGCGAGCAGTGCGGTGATGACTCTTCCTTTTTCTGGATGTTTTTGATTTAACTCAATGAGGTCATCCTTCGTGAGGGAAAAGAATGCGACTTCAGAACCAGAGGCCAAGGCAGAGCACACCAAAAGAAGGAGGAGCGCAAGTCCGTTGACGAAAAAATAGGAGAATGAAAAAGAATTAACCTGGGCTATCAGTAAGTAACTCGGGTAGGGGTCATCCATGTTTTTGATAAAATAAGTGTTCAAATGTAATCAAATCCCCTGAAATCAAGGAACAGGGGATTTGATTTTCCATTAAAAGGGGAGGTCGTCGTCCCCCTCATCTAAGGTGACCAATGGGGCCGCTGCAGGAGAGGCACTTGGCATTGCTCCTGATACGGATGCTGGCGCGGCTGTCGGTGCACCTGGCATTCCTTCAGGTTTGCCTCCAACCATGGTAAAGCTCAATACGCGGATTTTCATCTTCTTTCGATTTTGACCTTGCTCATCCGTCCATTTATCGGACTTGATTTTGCCTTCTACATAGATTTGAGATCCCTTTTTCAGGTATTTCTCCGCAATTTTTGCCTGCTGATCCCAAAGTTCCAAGTCGTGCCATTCGGTTTGCTCCACACGATTGCCATTTCGATCTTGGTAGGCTTCAGAGGTCGCTAGACTAAGGTTGGCGACCACCTTATCTCCCTCTAAATATTTGACTTCTGGATCTGCGCCTAGGTGACCCAATAAAATGACTTTGTTTACTCCTGCCATAACATTTTGTTTTAGTAGTTAAAAAGTTTAGAAGATTGAAAGTAATCAAATCTCTCGATCGGTCAAATAGCGAAGGATCAATTTGGGCTTGGGTAACGCGTCAATATCCTGTTGATCAATCAAGTCAAATCCTTGTTTTTGACACCAATTTCCCAATTCAGGAAGTTTTTCTGGAGAAAGTTCGATTTCCCAAAAACTTCCAAGTATCCGTTGATGCGACAAAAGATGTCGGTATTTTTTAGGAAATAGGGACGCTTTCTCACTGAGATGTCCTTGCCAAGGGAAGTCTTGCTGCTCGAGGAGGGGGAAATCATATAGCCCTGTCCAAATATCACCTTCACCTCTTTTGTTCCAAACGACTTGACCGGCACAACGAATCACCAGGTAATTGAGGGTACGTTCCTTAACCTTGGTTTTATTGATTTTTAGGGGCAAGGAAGGGATGAGGTCTTTTTGGAAGGCAAAGCAAGCCCTTGTCAACGGACATGCTTCACAATTTGGATTTTTAGGCACACAGCATCGGGACCCAAAGTCCATCATGGCCTGATTGAATTCTCCAGGGGCATCTTTGGGGATGAGTTGGTTGGCTAATGCTTCAAACTCCTTTTTCCCCTTGCCGCTAGCGATATCGGTTGCGATTCCAAAGTAACGGGCTAGGACTCGAAATACATTGCCATCTACCACGGCCTGGACTTCCCCAAAGGCGAAACTAGAAATAGCAGCCGCGGTGTAACTCCCCACTCCCTTGAGTTGAATCAAGGTGGCGTAGTTGTTGGGAAAATTTCCTCCTAGCTCTTTCCAGATGTATTTCGCACAGGCGTGGAGGTTTCGGGCCCTGCTGTAATAGCCCAATCCTTGCCATAGGCGAAGCACTTCTTCTTCAGGGGCTTCCGCCAATTCTTGTACGGTGGGATAGGTTTTTGAAAACGCTTCGTAGTACGGCAATCCCTGTGCTACACGGGTTTGCTGAAGAATAATTTCGGAGAGCCAAATTTTATAGGGGTCTTGGGTTTCTCGCCAAGGCAAGTACCGTGGATTTTCGCGGTACCAAGAAAGTATTGAATTTGAAAACAATTGATTTTCAGTTACTTTGCTCTTCATGGGGGAAAGATTGTGGGACTACAAACCAAGGTATTTTTTTTGAATATCTTTTTTAATTGCGTTGATTCTTGTACATTTGCAGTCCCAAAAATACTTGGTTAATAGGTTGTTAAGGGTATATCGAAATTTCTAAATTTTAATCACAGTGACTAAAGCAGAAGTAATTACTAAAATTTCCGAAAAGACAGGAATTCAAAAAGACGATGTAACTCAAGCAGTTGAGGCGTTTTTCAAGGTAGTAAAAGATTCCATGGCTGATGGAGAAAACATCTATGTCAGAGGATTTGGAAGTTTCATCAATAAGAAAAGAGCAAAGAAAATTGCCCGTAACATTTCCAAGAATACGGCAATTGTAATTGACGAGCACTATATCCCTGCATTCAAGCCTTCTAAGGTATTTGTAGAGAAAATCAAAAACAGCAAAAAAATCAAACAATTGGCTACTCAGGCCTAAGCCTGGGCTAAAGGCATGAAAAAACTACAGGTCGTTCTCATAGGATTTGGTGTAGCAGCTGTAGCGGGTCTTTATCTACTGCCGAAGGTGGTGGTCGATAACGAAGCTACAGGTGAAAAAATGGAAACTGGGGCAGAAGCACCCACAGCCATGACTGAATCGCATGAGAATGAACTATCTTCCCAAAATAGAGTGCAAGCAGACCAGTTGATTGTTCAATTTCGATCTGCACCCACTGTAGAGGAAAAAGTAGCTGCCGCACAGGTTCTTGCGGGTATCTACAAGGAAGAAGGGTTGTTTGATAGTGCTGCTTACTACTGGACCGAGGCCAGTACCCTTTTTCCGGCTAATTTGTTTCTTGCCGAAGAAGCTGGAAAAGCGAATTACGACGCATTTTCCTTTGCCTTGGACAAAAATAAAGTAGAAGTGCTGGCAGAAAAGACCAGAAGTTTCTTAAACAAGGTGTTGGAAAAAGATCCCACCCGTCTCGACTTGAAATCCAAAATAGCGATGACCTATGTGTCTTCCGCCAATCCCATGCAGGGAATTACGCTTTTGAGAGAGATTCTCGAAGCGGATCCCAAAAATGAAGACGGCCTATTCAACATGGGTGTGCTCTCCATGCAATCCGGGCAATACGATCGAGCAATTGGTCGATTTGAAGAATTGGTTAAAGCGCATCCTCAAAACATTCAGGGTCAGTTTTACCTAGGGGTAAGTTACTTTGAGTCCAACGAGAAAAATAAAGCGAAAGTACAGTTTGAGCTAGTCAAGAAAATGACCGACGATCCGATGATCTTAGAGAGTATTCAAGGCTACTTAGACAAGCTATAACAAATTGTAAACACTTTAAATTGTACAACTATGCCTTGCGGTAAGAAAAGAAAAAGACATAAGATCGCTACGCACAAGCGTAAGAAGAGACTTAGAAAAAACAGACACAAGAAGAAGTAATCCCTTCTTTGCGTGCCAATGGAAGTAAAGTACGTTCATTTACACTAGTAAAAAGAAAATTTGAGTACGGAATTGTTAATCGATTCTGCTCAAAATGGAAGTCGAATAGCCTTATTGCAAGACAAGCAGCTGGTTGAACTTCATTCCGAAGGGATGGACAACCAGTTTAAGGTGGGAGACATTTATTTGGGAACGGTCCGCAAGATTGTCAATGGACTCAACGCCGCATTTATTGATGTGGGCTACGAGAAAGATGCCTTTCTTCATTACCAAGACCTGGGATCAAATATCAATAGCTTGTTGAAGTTTACCAAAATGGTACGCAACAACAACTACAGCAACCACCTCTTGAAGGGCTTTGAAAACGAAGCAGAAATAGAAAAAGTCGGCAAAATCGACAAGATTCTAGCCAAGACCAATCAGGTTTTGGTGCAAGTTGTCAAAGAACCCATCTCAACAAAAGGCCCTAGACTTTCCTGTGAGCTCTCTCTACCTGGACGTTACCTCGTGCTTGTACCCTTCTCCGACACGGTCAATGTGTCCAAGAAGATTCGTAGCAATGAAGAGCGCAAAAGGCTGCTCAGACTTATCAATTCGATCAAACCTGCCAACTTTGGAGTAATCATCCGAACAGTGGCCGAAGGACAGTCCGTGACGGAACTTGACAAAGACCTTCGAAATCTTCTCA
>JACCDV010699014.1_pt1 | contig 63088 bp, 61 predicted proteins | sample 7446131 | NCBI WGS metagenome assembly JACCDV01 (sample SAMN15323448, study PRJNA562643) | freshwater metagenome | isolation source: river surface water | place: USA:Blue River Watershed | collected 2017-08-17
CGATCAGGCGCAGGGCAGCGCTGGAAACGCGCAGGCGCACCCAACGGTTTTCGCTCTCGACCCAGAAACGACGGTATTGCAGGTTCGGCAGGAACCGGCGCTTGGTTTTGTTGTTGGCGTGGGAAACGTTGTTCCCGACCATGGGCTTCTTGCCCGTAACGTCACAGACGCGTGCCATATGGACACTCCAGTGTTTTCAAAACGGCTGGTGCCGAACGGATCTCGCGAATCTGCGGTCTCCAGGCGCTCCAGCCTCACCTCGCCAGGATGGGTGGCGGTATACCCTGATCACTGCATCTGACCCTGCCGACAGACTGGCAAACGCAGCAAAGCCTTGGATTATAACGAAAAAACGCCCTTGGCGGGGCGTTTTCTGTGGTGCGATGGCGGAGGGGCTGCAGATCAGCCGTTTTCCTGCTCCAGGAAACGCTGGGCGTCCAGGGCGGCCATGCAGCCTGTACCGGCACTGGTAATGGCTTGGCGATACACATGGTCCTGCACGTCGCCAGCGGCAAACACGCCGGGCACGCTGGTCTGGGTGGCAAAGCCTTTGTGGCCACCCTGGGTGACCAGGTAGCCGTTTTCCATGGCCAGCTGACCCTTGAAGATGTCGGTGTTGGGCGAATGGCCGATGGCGATGAAGCAGCCCTTGAGGGTGACGTCTTCGGTGCTGCCGTCCTGGGTGCTCTTCAGACGCACACCGGTCACACCGGAGGCGTCGCCCAGCACCTCGTCCAGGGTGCGGTGGGTTTTGAGTTCAATCTTGCCTTCAGCTACTTTGGCCATCAGCTTGTCGACCATGATGGGTTCAGCGGTAAATTTGTCGCGGCGGTGGATCAGATACACCTTGTTGGCGATGTTGGACAGGTACAGCGCTTCTTCCACGGCGGTATTGCCACCGCCAACCACGCAGCACACCTCGCCACGGTAGAAGAAACCGTCGCAGGTGGCGCAGGCGCTCACACCGCGGCCCTGGAATTCGGCCTCGGAAGGCAGACCCAGGTAGCGGGCCGAGGCGCCGGTGGCGATGATCAGGCTGTCGCAGGTGTAGGTGCCAGAGTCGCCTGTCAGGGTGAAGGGGCGCTTGGACAGGTCCACAGCGTTGATGTGGTCAAACACCATCTGGGTGTTAAAGCGTTCGGCATGTTCCTGAAAACGCTGCATCAGCTCGGGGCCTTGCACGCCATGCACATCGGCAGGCCAGTTGTCCACCTCGGTGGTCGTCATGAGTTGACCGCCCTGTGCCATGCCGGTGATCAGCAAGGGGTTCAGGTTGGCGCGGGCTGCGTAAACGGCGGCGGTGTAGCCGGCAGGGCCGGAGCCGAGGATCAGGACTTTGGCATGTTGGGCGTTGGCGCTCATGGCAGGACTTTTCAAAAAGGGTCAAAAACAGGCCCGCATAGGGGCTTTCGATGCCCTGATTGTAGGCAGGCCGACAAGACCGCATTTGTTTCAGGTCATGGGGGTGCTTGATCGGGTAAGCTTGCACCTAGACATGAGTTATTCCTTACACACCCTTAATGGTTCGGGAGAAGTTCCGGGCGCGTCCACCACGCCAGTGAGTGGCTTGCGACGCTTTACCCAGGAAGTTTCCTTGCTGGTCACCGGCGTGGCCTTGTTGCTGGCCATGCTGGCCTTGATCAGCCATAGCCCGGTCGACGCTGGGTGGTCCACTACAGGCTCTCAGGCTGACGTCCATAACTGGGGCGGTCGTGTGGGTGCCTGGTTTGCGGACTTAGCATATTTCCTGTTGGGGTACTCGGTGTGGTGGCTGGTGCTGGTAGCGCTGCGTTTGTGGGTGGGCGGGGCCAGGCGCTGGTTACACAGCGCTGATCTGCCCCGTGGGGGCTTGCTGCCGCCCAGAATGCACCGAACCCAAGCGTTGATGTTTGTGGGTTTGTTGTTGCTGGTGTCAGCGAGTGCGGCACTGGAGTGGTCTCGTCTTTACCGCCTGGATGCAGGCCTGCCGGGGCAGGCTGGCGGTGCGCTGGGACTGGTGCTTGGACAGTTGAGTGAGCATTGGCTGGGGTTCACCGGCAGTGCTTTGTTGACTTTGGGTGTGATGGTGGTTTCCAGTGCGTGGGTGTTTGGTTTTTCCTGGGGGCAGTGGGCGGAATTGATCGGTGAGCGCATTGACCGCCTTTTACGTGCCCGAGAGCAGCGCAAGGAAATGGAGCAGGATTTGGTCATGGGTCAACAGGCCCTGCGTGAGCGCGAAATGGTGGCGAGCCATTTCCAGCCTGTGGAGCCCATGCTGGATGCTGACATGCTCCAGGCCCCAGAGGGACAGCTTGATCTGGAGCCAGTCCAGGTCCCCGCGCCCAAGCCGGTCGCGGTGGTGATTGAAACGCCTGTGACCCAGGTGCAGCAAAGCGAGCGTGTGGTCAAGGAAAAGCAAAAGCCCTTGTTCAACGAGTTGCCCGATAGCAAGCTGCCGCAGGTGGATTTGCTCGATGCCATGTCAGGTCGACAAGAGACCGTGTCGCCTGAAACACTGGAAATGACCAGCCGCCTGATCGAGAAAAAGCTTTCTGATTTTGGCGTCAAAGTGCGTGTAGTGGCTGCTGCGCCGGGTCCGGTCATCACTCGTTACGAAATCGAACCGGATACGGGCGTCAAGGGCTCGCAAATCGTGAACCTGGCCAAGGATCTGGCGCGCTCGTTGTCGTTGGTGTCGATTCGTGTGATCGAGACCATTCCTGGCAAGAACTACATGGCGCTGGAGTTGCCCAATGCCAAGCGCCAGTCGATCAAGCTGAGCGAAATCCTGGGCTCTCAGGTCTACAACGAAGCCAAGTCTATGCTGACCATGGGCCTGGGCAAGGACATTGTGGGTAACCCGGTGGTGGCCGATCTGGCCAAGATGCCGCACGTGCTGGTGGCTGGTACCACCGGCTCGGGCAAGTCGGTCGGTATCAACGCCATGATCCTGTCGCTACTCTACAAGGCCGAAGCGCGTGATGTGCGTCTGTTGATGATCGACCCCAAGATGCTGGAGATGTCGGTCTACGAAGGCATTCCGCACTTGCTGGCGCCGGTGGTCACAGATATGCGCCAGGCCGCACATGGCCTGAACTGGTGCGTGGCTGAAATGGAAAAACGCTACAAGCTCATGAGCAAGCTGGGCGTGCGCAATCTGGCGGGCTACAACACGAAGATCGACGAGGCCACTGCGCGCGAAGAGTTCATCTACAACCCCTTCAGCCTGACGCCCGAAGACCCCGAGCCGCTCAAGCGACTGCCGCACATCGTCATCGTCATCGACGAACTGGCCGACTTGATGATGGTGGTGGGCAAGAAGATCGAAGAGTTGATTGCCCGTCTGGCACAAAAAGCGCGTGCTGCGGGCATCCACCTGATTTTGGCTACACAGCGCCCCAGTGTGGATGTGATCACCGGCCTGATCAAGGCCAACATTCCCACGCGCATTGCCTTCCAGGTCTCCAGCAAGATCGACAGCCGCACCATCCTGGACCAGATGGGTGCCGAAGCGCTGCTGGGCATGGGCGACATGCTTTACATGCCCTCGGGCACAGGTTTCCCCATCCGTGTGCACGGCGCCTTCGTCAGTGACGAAGAGGTGCACCGTGTTGTCCAATACCTGAAGGCGCAAGGCGAGCCGGACTACATCGAAGGCGTGCTGGAAGGCGGCACGGTCGATGGTGAAGACGGTGCGCTGGGTGAGGGCGCCGACGGCGGTGGCGAAAAAGACCCGATGTACGACCAGGCCGTTGAAGTCGTGCTCAAGCACCGCAAGGCCAGCATTTCGCTGGTGCAGCGCCACCTCAAGATTGGCTACAACCGCGCAGCCCGTCTGGTGGAAGACATGGAAAACGCGGGTCTGGTCAGCGCCATGAGTGGCAGTGGGCAGCGCGAAATCCTGGTGCCAGCCAGGGCGGAGTGATCAGAAATGCGCAAACCTTGGCAGTGGGGCTTTGGGGCATTGGTCATGCTGGTGTGTTCCCTGGCGCAGGCACAAGCCACACAGTGGCTGGACGATTACCTGCGCACCGTGCGCAGCGGCCGGGCCCAGTTTGTCCAAACGGTGACTTCGCCAGCCAGGGCCGGACAAACGCCCAGGGTCAAGACATCGAACGGAACGTTTGAATTCCAGCGCCCCGGCAAGTTCCGTTTTGTGTATCAGCGCCCTTACGAGCAGTGGCTGATTGCCGATGGCACCACCTTGTGGCTGTATGACCTCGATCTGCAACAGGTCACCGCACGTGCGCAGGCCCAGGCCCTGGGCACCTCTCCTGCGGCCTTATTGACGTCTTCGCAAGGGGTTCAGGGGCTGCAAAAATACTTCGCCCTGCAAGACCTGCCAGAGGCAGAAGGGCTTCATTGGGTACAGGCCACGCCTCGCGCAGCCGATGCGCCTTTGGCCTTGGTGAAGGCGGGCTTGCGTCGCAGTGCCTCGGGGGTGGATCTGGTGCGCCTGGATGTGCAAGATCGTCTCGGGCAACGCTCGGTGCTGACTTTCTCGGAGACCAAAAACAACCTGGACTTGCCGGCTGCCTTGTTCGTGTTCCACCCGCCCGCAGGGGCGGATGTGATTCGTCCATGAGTGACTTGTTTGCCCAGGCGCAGCCGTCCCGGTACTCGCCACTGGCCGAGGCCTTGCGGCCCCAGACACTCGACGAGATGATAGGCCAATCCCACCTGCTCGGTGAGGGCAAGCCCTTGCGCTTGGCGTTCCAGTCCGGCAAGCCGCACTCCATGATTTTTTGGGGGCCACCCGGGGTGGGTAAAACCACGCTGGCCCGATTGACGGCCACGGCGGTTGACTGTGCCTTCATTGCCCTGTCGGCCGTGTTTTCGGGTGTCAAGGACATCCGTGCCGCCATGGAACAGGCCGAGCAGAACCTGGCCATGGGCAGGCACACCATTTTGTTTGTGGACGAGATTCATCGGTTCAACAAGTCGCAGCAAGATGCGCTGTTGCCCTATGCGGAAAGCGGCCTGGTCACGTTCATTGGCGCGACCACCGAGAACCCCTCGTTCGAGGTGAATTCAGCCTTGCTCTCGCGTGCCCAGGTTTACGTGCTCAAGTCGCTCACCGATGAGGAGCTGCGGCAGCTCCTGGTGCGTGCGCAGGACAAGGCGCTAGGCGCGCTGGTGTTTGATGAGGTGGCCAGTGACACGCTCATTGGCTATGCCGATGGCGATGCCAGAAGGTTTCTCAATCTACTCGAGCAGTGTCAAACGGCGGCGGGTGCGGCAGGCGTCCAGACCATTGATGCGGACTTCGTGCAAAACGCCTTGACCCTCAACAGCAGGCGTTTTGACAAAGGCGGGGACAACTTCTACGACCAGATCTCTGCGCTGCACAAATCGGTGCGCGGTTCGCACCCGGATGCGGCGCTGTATTGGCTGACCCGGATGCTGGACGGCGGCGCCGACCCCCGCTATTTGGCTCGCCGCCTGGTGCGCATGGCGTGGGAAGACATCGGTCTGGCCGATCCGCGCGCCATGCAGATTGCCAACGATGCGGCTTTGACCTATGAGCGCTTGGGCAGTCCCGAAGGGGAACTGGCCCTGGGACAGGCCGTGATTTACCTGGCCATCGCCGCCAAGAGCAACGCCGGCTACAAGGCCTATAACCAGGCCAGGGCTTTTGTGAAGCAGGACAAGAGCCGGGAGGTGCCGGTGCATCTGCGCAATGCCCCGACCAAGCTGATGAAGGAGTTGGGCTACGGGCACGCTTACCGTTATGCCCATGACGAACCCCATGCGTATGCGGCGGGCGAGACTTACCTGCCCGAGGGCATGCAAGAACCTGCCTGGTACCAGCCCGTTTCCCGAGGGCTGGAAACCAAGATCGGTGAGAAGCTGGCTTTCCTTCGTCAGCTTGATGACGAGGCCAAGGCGGCCTCAAGTGGGAAGAAGCCTCTTTAACCGTAGGTTTTGCTGTGAAACGCTCGAAAAATAAAAAATTTCGTGGAATGCAAAGCTTTTTTTCCGCAATACCGCCATGTCTGCGGTGGAGGCTTCATTAGACTTCTTGCACTTAAAACAACGAAGGAGACGCACATGTCCAGCGGCGCTTTTGCCCCAAAGAGGGGCCAGGACGGGGCCCATTCCCAGCGCGATGAAGGTGTTCGGTCAGTAGACAGGGTAAACACCGGTTTTTCCGGGTCTGACACCAGGCTGACCCCCGTTACAATCGCTGCCACATCAACCCGACGCAGCGAAAGCTGGCGGGTTTTTTGCTAATGGAACAGAAGTGACCCACAAGGTCACTTGGGGTCTACAAACATCAACCGATGAACGGGCCAGGCATAAGCTGGTCGCAATGGAGTTTTTCGCGTATGGACATCTTGCTTCAACAGATCATCAATGGTCTGGTACTGGGCAGCATGTACGCCCTGGTGGCCTTGGGCTACACCATGGTGTACGGCATCATCAACCTTATCAACTTTGCACACGGCGAAGTGCTCATGGTCGGTGCACTGACCAGCTGGAGCGTTATCGGCATGATGCGCGAAAGCATGCCTTGGGCACCAGGTTGGGTCATTTTGCTCTTGGCCACGGTCATTGCCTGCGTGGTGGCGGCGACTTTGAATTTCACCATTGAAAAGGTGGCTTACCGTCCCCTGCGCAACAGCCCCAAGCTGGCCCCCTTGATCACCGCCATCGGTATGAGCATCTTGTTGCAGACGCTGGCCATGATCATCTGGAAGCCCAACTACAAAGCCTATCCAGCGCTGCTCTCCACCGATCCGGTGGCCATTGGTGGTGCGGTGATCACGCCTACGCAAATCATGATTCTTTGCGTGACGGCCCTCTCCCTGGGTATCTTGATGTGGTTGGTCAACTCAACCCGCCTGGGTCGCGCCATGCGTGCCACGGCCGAGAACCCTCGGGTCGCCTCGCTCATGGGCGTCAAGCCTGACATGGTCATTTCTGCCACCTTCATCATTGGTGCCGTACTGGCCGCCATTGCCGGGGTGATGTACGCCTCCAACTACGGTACGGCGCAGCATGCCATGGGCTTTATTCCGGGTCTCAAGGCCTTCACTGCTGCCGTGTTCGGTGGTATTGGCAACCTCGCCGGTGCTGTGGTGGGCGGCATTTTGCTGGGCCTGATCGAGTCGATCGGTTCTGGTTATCTGGGCCAACTTACAGGTGGCGTATTGGGCAGCCAGTACACCGACATTTTGGCCTTCATCGTGCTCATCATCATCCTGACGCTGCGTCCGTCCGGCCTGATGGGTGAACGCGTGGCTGACCGCGCTTAAAGGAGCAATGACCATGAAATTCAACGCTTCTTCCAAAAACATCGTGCTGATGATTGTGCTGGCATTGATGCTGCCGCTGGTGCTGCAGAACTTTGGCAATGCCTGGGTTCGCATTGCCGACATGGCGCTGCTCTACACCCTGCTGGCACTGGGCCTGAACATTGTGGTGGGTTATGCCGGTCTGCTGGACCTGGGCTATGTGGCCTTCTTTGCGGTGGGTGCTTACATGTACGCATTGCTGTCATCGCCGCACCTGACCAATACCTTCCCCATGATCGCTGCCATGTTCCCTGACGGCATGCACATGCCCTTGTGGCTCATCGTGCCGGTGGGCGCGGGTCTAGCGGGCTTGTTTGGCATGCTGCTGGGCGCGCCAACGCTTAAGCTGCGCGGCGACTACCTGGCCATCGTGACGCTGGGCTTTGGTGAAATCATTCGCGTGTTCATGAATAACCTGGACCAGCCGGTGAACATCACCAACGGGCCCAAGGGCATCGACATGATCGACTCGATCCATTTCTTTGGCTTCACTCTGAGCAAGCGATTGACCATTGGTGAATTCGATATTCCCTCAGTCACCTTGTACTACTACCTGTTCCTGGCGCTGGTATTGCTCAGTGTCCTGGTCTCCTACCGGCTGCAACACTCGCGGATTGGCCGTGCCTGGATGGCCATCCGTGAGGATGAAATTGCCGCCAAGGCCATGGGCCTGAACACCCGTAACCTCAAACTTGCCGCCTTCGGCATGGGCGCTACTTTCGGCGGTGTGTCTGGTGCCATGTTTGCGGGCTTCCAGGGATTTGTGTCGCCTGAGTCCTTCAGCCTGATGGAGTCGGTCATGATCGTCGCCATGGTGGTGCTCGGTGGTCTGGGTCATTTGCCTGGCGTGATTCTGGGGGCTGTGCTGTTGTCGGCTTTGCCCGAAGTTCTGCGCTATGTGGCGGGACCCTTGCAGGAGTTGACCGATGGTCGTCTGGATGCCGCCATCATGCGTCAGTTGTTGATCGCATTGGCCATGATCGTTGTCATGCTCTTGCGTCCGCGAGGTTTGTGGCCAGCCCCAGAGCATGGCAAGAACCTGCGCAAAGGCCACAAGTGAGGGAGCACGCCATGAATAAAGACATCGTATTGAAAGTGACCGGCGTCTCCAAGCGTTTTGGCGGTCTGCAAGCCCTCTCGGATGTGGGCATCACCATCGAGCGCGGTCAGGTCTATGGCCTGATCGGCCCCAATGGAGCGGGCAAGACAACCTTCTTCAACGTGATCACCGGTCTGTACACCCCAGATGGCGGCACCTTCGAGCTGGCCGGGCATCCCTACCAGCCAACTGCAGTACACACCGTGGCCAAGGCCGGTATTGCACGAACCTTCCAGAACATTCGTCTGTTTGCCGATATGACGGCGCTGGAAAACGTGATGGTGGGTCGCCACATCCGTACACGCTCAGGCTTGTTGGGGGCCATGTTCCACACACCCGGTTTCAAGCGCGAAGAAGCTGAAATTGCCGAGCGCGCACACGAGCTGCTGGACTACGTGGGTATTGGCAAGTACGCCAACTACAAAGCCCGTACGCTGTCCTACGGCGATCAGCGCCGACTGGAAATTGCCCGTGCTTTGGCCACCGACCCGCAACTCATTGCGCTGGACGAGCCCGCTGCCGGCATGAACGCCACCGAAAAAGTGCAGCTGCGCGAACTGATCGACCAGATCCGCGCGGACAACCGCACCATTTTGCTCATCGAGCACGATGTCAAGCTGGTGATGGGCCTGTGCGACCGCGTGACGGTGCTGGACTACGGCAAGCAGATTGCCGAAGGTACGCCTGCCGATGTGCAGAAAAACGAAAAAGTGATTGAAGCCTATCTGGGCACCGGAGGACACTGATATGGCCAAAACTCTGTTGAAAGTCAAAGGCCTGCAAGTGGCCTATGGTGGCATCCAGGCCGTCAAAGGTGTGGACATGGAAGTCCACGAAGGCGAGCTGGTGTCCTTGATCGGCTCCAATGGCGCGGGGAAAACCACATCGATGAAAGCGATCACCGGCACCTTGCCCATGCAGGGCGGTGACATCGAATACCTGGGCAAGAGCATCAAAGGCCAGGGCCCCTGGGACTTGGTCAAGCAGGGCCTGGCCATGGTGCCCGAGGGTCGCGGCGTATTTACGCGCATGACCATCATCGAGAACCTGCAGATGGGCGCCTACATCCGTGACGACAAGCAAGGAATTGCTGACGACATGGAGAAGATGCTCAATCTTTTTCCGCGTCTGCGCGAACGCAAAGACCAGCTGGCCGGCACCATGTCTGGTGGCGAACAGCAAATGCTTGCCATGGCACGGGCCCTGATGAGCCGCCCCAAGGTTTTGCTGCTGGACGAGCCCTCCATGGGGCTGTCCCCCATCATGGTGGACAAGATCTTTGAAGTGGTCAAAGACGTGTATGACCAAGGCGTCACGGTGTTGCTGGTGGAGCAAAACGCCAGCCGCGCCCTGGCGCTGGCCGACCGGGGCTATGTGATGGATTCTGGCCTGATCACCATGACTGGCGCCGGCAAGGACATGCTGGCTGACCCCAAGGTGCGTGCAGCCTATCTGGGCGAATAATCGCTTTCTGGCGACGGTAGCAAAAAGCCCGGCACAGCCGGGCTTTTTGCTTGGGCTACGAAGTTGCCATGGCCCTGTCTTCAGAAAAGTTCAAGCCTTGGCCTTGTCTGCCTCGGACGTGAACGAGTCGGCGTAGAACTCTTCGGGCGGGAGTTTGCCCTGGGCCACATATTCGCGCTGTGCGGACTCCACCACGATGGGGGCGCCACAGGCATAGACCTGAAAGCCCGACAAATCGGGGTGGTCTTGCAGCACGGCCTGATGCACAAACCCGGTGCGGCCTGTCCAGGCGTCCTCGGCTTCGGCGTTGGAAATCACCGGCACGTACTTCAGATTCGGCATGGCCGCGCATTGGGCTTCAATCCAGTCGGCCATGTACAGATCAGCGGGGCGGCGACCGCCCCAGTACAAGGTGGCTGGGCGTTGGCTGCCGATGTGCTGCATGTGCTCAATCAAGGCCTTGATGGGGGCGAAGCCCGTGCCCGAGGCCAGCAGGATCATGGGCTTGTCGGAGTCTTCGCGCAGGTAAAAGCTGCCGTAAGGCCCCTCGGCGCGCAGGATGTCTTTTTCCTTCATGGTCGAGAACACCGGATCGGTGAACTTGCCGCCGGGCATGTGGCGGATGTGCAGCTCCACAACAGGGGGCGACACCTCAAGCGTGTGCGGTGCATTGGCCATGCTGTAGCTGCGGCGCGAGTTGTCGCGCAAGATGAACTCGATGTACTGGCCTGCACGGAATTTCATGGGCTCGGTGGCCGGCAGTTGCACCTTGAGCACCATCACGTCATGCGACTTTTTCTCAAGGCTGGCCACACGCACCGGCATTTTCTTGACGGGCAAACCACCTTCTTCGGTCACTTGCCTGGACTCAAGCACCACATCGCTTTGTGCCGTGGCGCAGCAGGTCAGGATCAGGCCCTGGGCCTCTTCGGCAGCGGAGAGTGCCTTGTCCTGGTGTGGACCGTGCACCACGGTGCCGGAAATCTTCTTGCATTTGCACGAACCGCAGGCGCCATCCTTGCAGCCATAGGGCAGACCGATGCCCTGGCGAATGCCGGCGGTCAGCAGGGTTTCATTGCCCTCGGCAGAAAAACTGCGACCACTGGGTTCAACGGTGATTTGAAAGCTCATGTTTTAGGTATCCTTGCAGGGTTTTCTTCCCGGAATGCTCAATTTTGCCTTCAAATCAAACCCCTTTAGGTGCGCTGCCTTCACGATTTAGACGCCAGAGGGTGTTGATCGTCGGTTGCGGCGATGTGGGCTTGCGCACGGCAGGCACCTTGGGCGCACCAGACCCCCAACGTGTGCGACTGCTGGCACTGACGTCCAGTCCTGAGCGGGTTCGCCTCTTGCGTGCCTGTGGCTTGACGCCCTTGGTGTGCGATCTGGATGTGCCTGGTACCTTGTCGCGCTTGGCCGGCATTGCACACCGCGTGGTGCATTTGGCACCACCCGATGCCGAACGTCGCAAAACGGGTGAAACCGACCCCCGTACACGCAACTTGACGCGTGCCTTGCGTAAACGCACCTTGCCCCATGCCTTTGTCTATGGCTCTACCACAGGCGTTTATGGAGATTGCCAGGGCGAGCGTGTGAACGAGACACGGATTGTCCAGCCCCACACGCCGCGTGCAACACGCCGTGTGGATGCAGAAGCATGGGTACGTCTGTTTGGGCGTGCGGGTGTACGCAGCAGCATCCTGCGTGTGCCGGGAATTTACGCCCAAGACCGCGAGGGCGGTACACCACGCGAGCGCCTGCTTAAACGTACACCAGTGTTGCAAGCACAGGACGACGTCTACACCAACCATATTCACGCCAATGATCTGGCGCGTGCCTGTATGCTGGCCTTGTGGCGCGGCAAGCCGCAACGAGTGGTCAACGTCTGCGACGACACGGACATGAAAATGGGTGACTATTTTGATCTTGCGGCGGATTTGATGGGCCTGCAACGCCCGCCGCGCATTGCCCGCAACGAGGCAGATTCATCGTTGCCCTTGATGCTGCTGAGTTTCATGAACGAGTCTCGTCGTCTGGACAATCAGCGCATGAAGCAGGAGTTGCGTTTGCAGTTGCGTTACCCGCATGTACGCGATGGGTTGGTGTTGCAAAAACAGTTGCTCTAAAGAAAAAACCACACACATCGTTAGATGTGTGTGGTTTTTAAATGGTGCCCGGGGCCGGAATCGAACCGGCACGCCTTGCGGCGGGGGATTTTGAGTCCCCTGCGTCTACCAATTTCACCACCCGGGCAGGGTTCAGTGCGAAGGGCCAAATTATGGCACATTAACACCATGATTTATCCCACGATTGAAGATGCCATTGGCAAGACACCTTTGGTTGCGTTGCAGCGCCTCGGGTCAGAAGTTTGGACACCCCGACGCAACGTGATTTTGGGCAAGCTCGAGGGCAACAACCCTGCCGGTTCCGTCAAGGATCGGCCTGCCTTGTCCATGATTCGCCGAGCTGAAGAGCGTGGCGAGATCAAGCCCGGCGACACCCTGATTGAGGCCACTTCGGGCAACACCGGCATTGCGCTGGCCATGGCCGCAGCCATCAAGGGTTACCACATGATCCTGATCATGCCGGAGGACTTGTCTATCGAACGCGCCCAGACCATGAAGGCCTTTGGTGCCGAGCTGATCCTCACGCCCAAGAGCGGGGGCATGGAATACGCACGCGACCTGGCCGACGAACTGGTCGCGCAGGGCAAAGGTCGTGTGCTCGACCAGTTCGCCAACCCCGACAACCCCCGCATCCACTACGAAACCACCGGTCCGGAAATCTGGGAGCAGACCGGCGGCAAGATCACGCACTTCGTCAGTGCCATGGGCACCACGGGCACCATCACGGGCGTGTCGCGTTACCTCAAGGAAAAGAACCCGGCCATTCGCATCATCGGCGCCCAGCCTAGCGAGGGCTCACGCATTCCGGGCATTCGCAAGTGGCCACAGGAATATCTGCCCAAAATCTACGATCCGCGTGGTGTGGACGAGCTGGTATATGTGTCGCAAGACGATGCCGAAGACATGTGCCGGGATCTGGCACGTTCCGAAGGCATCTTTGCCGGTATCTCGGCGGCAGGCGCCTGCTGGGTGGCTCAGCAAATCGCCAAAACGGTCGAAGATGCCACCATTGTGTTTATTGTGTGCGACCGAGGCGATCGTTACCTGTCCACTGGCGTGTTCCCGGCCTGAGCCTGAACGTGAGCGAGTTCAGGTTTTGCCCCCAGTGCGCCACGCCCTTGCAGTGGCTCACTCAGCTGGAAGACGGCGGCGAGAAGTCGCGTTTGCGTTGCACCGCCTGCGACTTTACCCACTGGAACAACCCGACACCTGTGCTGGCTGCCATCGTCCAGGTGGGCGATAAGGTCTTGCTCGCCCGCAATGCCGCCTGGCCGGGCCGTCGCTTTGCCTTGATCACGGGCTTCATGGAAGCGGGCGAAACACCCGAAGAGGGCATCACCCGCGAGATCAAGGAAGAAACACAGCTCGATGTTTTGAGCCTGAAGCTGGTGGGTGTTTACGACTTCCAGCGCATGAACCAGGTCATCATCGCCTACCATGCGTTGGCCCAGGGCGAGGTGCAACTCTCGCCCGAGTTGCTGGAGTACAAAATGTTCGCGCTCGATGAGCTCATTTGCTGGCCAGCAGGCACTGGCTATGCGCTGGGGGATTGGCTCAAAACAAAAGGCTTCGAGCCCCGGTTCATGACCTGGGAAGAGCGCGAGCAGTTTGACCGCGAACAGACCGACACGGAGAAGTGATGCAGATCGACAAGGAAATTGACACCAGCGGACTCAATTGTCCCTTGCCCATATTGCGCGCCAAAAAAGCCCTCAGCGAGATGCAATCGGGCCAAGTGCTCAAGGTGATTGCCACCGATCCCGGTGCTTGGCGGGATTTTGAAGCGTTTGCTCGTCAGACGGGCAACACCTTGTTGCAGCAGGAAAAAACCGAAGATCAGTTTCTGTTCTGGTTGTCGCGTCGCTGAAGTTACGGGTCGTTCGGACTCAGAACTTCAGGCTCTGCAGGTATTGGCGGAAAGACTCGCCCACCTGCGGGTGTTTCAGGGCCAGTTCGACTGTGGCCTCCAGAAAGCCTTCCTTGCTGCCGCAGTCGTAACGTTTGCCAGCGTACTGGAAGGCGTATACCGCCTCGCGCTGCATCAGGCGGGCAATGGCATCGGTCAGTTGAATCTCGCCACCCACGCCCGTGGGCTGGTTGCGGATCTCTTCAAAAATGCCGGGGGTGAGGATATAGCGTCCAGCTACGCCCATGCGCGAAGGCGCTTTGTCGGGGCTGGGTTTTTCCACAATCTGCTCCACACGGATCATCTGGCGACCTGCAGGCTCGCCCGCCACGATGCCGTAGCGGCGCACCTGGTCTTGTGGCACTTCCTGCACCGCCAAGATTGAGCGGCCTTGTTGCGCGTGGGCGCGTACCATCTGGCTCATCACGCCCTCCTGTCCGGCAGGCCCCACCATCAAGTCGTCGGCCAGCAACACGGCAAAGGGCTCATTGCCCACCAAGGGCTCTGCACATAAAACCGCATGGCCCAGGCCGAGCATGCGGTTCTGGCGCACATAGGCGCAGACCATGTCGTCGGGCTGTACCGAGCGCACCAGGGCCAAAAGCTCTTGCTTTTGCGCTTGCTCCAGTTCGGTTTCAAGCTCGTAGGCCGTATCAAAGTGGTCTTCGATGGCGCGTTTGCTGCGGCCCGTTACAAACACCATGTGGCGAATGCCTGCGGCATAAGCCTCCTCAACAGCGTACTGGATCAATGGCTTGTCCACCACCGGCAGCATTTCCTTGGGAGCAGCCTTGGTGGCGGGCAAGAAACGTGTGCCCAGACCGGCGACCGGGAAAACTGCTTTACGGATGGGTTGCGACATGCCTGGAATCCTTTATCAAAACTGGAATATTGTCACCCCAAACGGGCCAGCTGCTCTTTGACCTTGGCCAGCGTGGCACCAAAATCGGCCACGCGCTTTTTTTCTTGCTCGATCACGGCGGGCGGCGCCTTGGCCACAAAGGCCTCGTTGGAGAGCTTGCCATTGGCCTTGGTGATCTCACCTTCAAGGCGGGCGGCTTCCTTGGCCAGACGGGCCTTTTCTGCGGCCACGTCGATCTCCATGAACAGGCACAGGCGGGCCATTTCCTCGCCGCTACCCACTACCGCCACCGGCGCGGCCTGCGCGGCAGCGGCCCAGTCGGCTTCGTTGTCAAAGACCTTGACCTCGCTGAGCTTGGCCAGGGCCTGCAGCACCGGGGCCGCGCTGTGCATGAAAGCGGTGTCGCCCACGACGAGCAGCGGCAGGCGCGTGGCGGGCGAGACATTCATCTCGCCGCGCAGGTTGCGGCAGGCGTCCACCAGGGCCTTGAGCTTGGCCACGTGGGCTTCGGCCGCTTCGTCGATGCGCTCGGGTTGGCTCAAAGGGTAGGTCGCGATGCTGACCGACTCGCCGGCGCGGCCGGCCACCGGTGCGACCTTCTGCCAGAGTTCCTCGGTGATGAAAGGGATGATCGGGTGCGCCAGGCGCATCAGGGTTTCCAGCGTGCGGATCAGCGTGCGGCGGGTGCCGCGTTGCTGGGCTTCGTTGCCGGTGTTGATTTGCACCTTGGCGATTTCGAGGTACCAATCGCAGAATTCGTTCCAGACGAAGTCGTAAATTGTGTTGGCCACGTTGTCCAGGCGGTATTCGGCAAAGCCCTTGGCAACTTCAGCCTCGACGCGTTGCAGGGCCGAGACGATCCAGCGGTCGGCCTGGCTGAATTCCAGATAGCCCCCACCGGGCAAGCACTCGGCCGCGCCGTGTTCCTTGAGGCCGCAGTCCTGGCCTTCGCAGTTCATCAGCACAAAACGGGTGGCATTCCACAGCTTGTTGCAGAAGTTGCGGTAGCCCTCGCAACGCTTGCTGTCGAAGTTGATGGAGCGGCCCAGCGTGGCCAGCGCGGCAAAGGTAAAACGCAGCGCGTCGGCGCCGTAGGCCGGAATGCCTTCAGGGAATTCCTTTTCGGTCTGCTTGCGGACCTTGGGCGCGGTCTCGGGCTTGCGCAGGCCCTGGGTGCGTTTGTCGAGCAGCGGTTCGAGCGAGATGCCGTCGATCAGGTCCACCGGGTCGAGCACGTTGCCTTCGGATTTGCTCATCTTCTTGCCTTGCGCGTCGAGCACCAGGCCGTGGATGTACACATGTTTGAACGGCACGCGCCCTGTGAAGTGCGTGGTCATCATGATCATCCGGGCGACCCAGAAGAAGATGATGTCGTAGCCGGTCACCAGCACGCTGCTGGGCAGGTACAGGTCGTAGTCTTGGGTTTTTTCAGGCCAGCCCATAGTGCTGAAGGGCACGAGGGCCGAGGAATACCAGGTGTCCAGCACGTCTTCGTCACGCTTGAGGGTTTTGCCGGGGGCTTTGGCTTGTGCTTCGGCTTCGTTGCGCGCCACATAGACCTTGCCGTCTTCGTCGTACCAGGCTGGGATCTGGTGGCCCCACCACAGCTGGCGCGAGATGCACCAGTCCTGGATGTTGTTCATCCACTGGTTGTAGGTGTTGACCCAGTTCTCGGGCACAAAACTCACGGCGCCGGATTGCACGGCGTCAATGGCTTTTTGCGCGATGCTCTTGCCGGTGGCGTCACCCTTGCCGACCTGGTTCATGGCGACGAACCACTGGTCGGTCAGCATGGGCTCGATCACCTGGCCGGTGCGGGCGCAGCGCGGTACCATGAGCTTGTGCTTTTTGACTTCGACCAATTGGCCAGCGGCTTCGAGGTCGGCCACCACGGCCTTGCGGGCCACGAAGCGGTCCAGGCCACGGTACTTCTCGGGCGCGTTGGTGTTGATGGTCGCGTCCAGGTTCAGCACGCAGATCATGTCCAGCTTGTGGCGCTGACCCACGGCGTAGTCGTTGGTGTCGTGCGCGGGCGTGACCTTGACCACGCCGGTGCCGAAGTCCTTGTCCACGTACTCGTCGGCGATCACGGGGATGGTGCGGCCGCACAAGGGCAGGTTCACCTGTTTGCCAATCAGGTGTTTGTAGCGCTCGTCTTCGGGGTGGACCATCACGGCCACGTCGCCCAGCAGGGTTTCCGGGCGGGTGGTTGCGACAGTCAGACTGCCGCTGCCGTCCGCCAGGTCGTAGCGGATGTGCCACATCGAGCCGTCTTCTTCCTCGCTCTCGACTTCCAGATCCGACACCGCGCTCATCAACACCGGGTCCCAGTTGACCAGGCGCTTGCCACGGTAGATCAGGCCTTGCTCGTAGAGCTTCACAAAGGTTTCGGTCACCACCTTGGAGAGCTTGTCGTCCATGGTGAAGTACTCGCGGCTCCAGTCCACGCTGTCGCCCATGCGGCGCATCTGTTGGGTGATGGTGTTACCCGACTGTTCTTTCCACTCCCAGACCTTGCTCACGAAGTTCTTGCGTGCTTCGGCGGGCGTAGGGCCCATGTCGTGACGGCTGATGCCTTGGGCCTGCAGCTGACGTTCCACCACGATTTGCGTGGCGATGCCGGCATGGTCGGTGCCCGGAATCCAGGCGGTGTTGAAGCCCATCATGCGGTGGTAGCGCGTGAGGCTGTCCATGATGGTCTGGTTGAAGGCATGGCCCATGTGCAGCGTACCTGTCACGTTTGGCGGGGGCAGCTGGATGGCGAAGTTTTTGCCTGCGGCCGTGGCTTCAGCATCAGGTGCTGAAGTGCCTCTGAAGCCGGCCACGCCATAGCCGCGCTTTTCCCACTCGGGGCCCCAATGGGCTTCCAGTGCAGCGGGTTCGAACGATTTGGACAGGCTGTTCAAGCCGGGTTGTTCGACGGGGGTGGCGGTGGCGTTGCTCATGGTGCGGAAAAGGAGGCAAAAAGTGAGGGCTGAACCAGCTCAACCCGAAAACACCAGATTTTACCGGGCGGCTCTGGCAAACTTGGGGCTATAACCCGTTCAAAGCCCATGCAGGAGAAAGCCATGACGACACTCAAAGGAACACGCACGGAACAAGCGTTGCGCGACGCCTTCGCTTGGGAGTCGCAGGCCAACCGCCGCTATATGTATTTCGCCAACCAGGCCGAAGAAGAAGGGCATCCCGAATTGGCAGCCCTGTTTCGCTCATCGGCTCAGGGGGAAACCGGGCATGCCATGGGTCACCTGGAGTTTTTGCAGCAAGTGGGCGATCCCGTGACGGGTCTTCCGATGGGCAATACAGCAGCCAATTTGGCCTCGGCGCTACACAGCGAAATCCATGAATCTTCAGAGATGTACCCAGCCATGGCCAAAGTGGCCCGCGAGGAAGGCTTCAACGATGTGGCTGACTGGTTCGAGACCCTGGCCAAGGCCGAGCACTCTCATGCCCAACGCTACAACCGCGCCATTGAGAGTCTTAAACAGGCCTGACTGTCCTGGCTCGCCAGTGCGACGCGCTTAACGCATGCCAATGCGCGCGTCTGGTCCAAATACGCCGGAGGCCTCTTTGGGCAAACAACGCCAATATTGCGGTGAGGCCTGAACCTGTGCACCCAGCTCGGCGGCTGCTTGCCAGCCCCAACGCGGGTTGTAGAGGAAGGGCCGCGCCAAGGCCACCAGGTCCGCATCGCCACGCTGCAAGATGTCTTCGGCCTGCTTTGCGCCGGTGATCAGGCCGACCGCCATGGTGGGCAATCCTGTGGCGGCTTTGACTGCTTGTGCCAGAGGCACCTGGTATTCCGGGCCCAGTGGAATTTTTTGCAGCGGCGACACCCCTGCTGACGAGATGTGCACAAACTGTGCGCCTGCCGCTTTCAGGCGGCGTGCCAATTCGCAGGTCTGGCTCACATCCCAGGCGCCCTCGACCCAATCAGTGGCCGAAATGCGCACACCTAAAACACCGCCAAACACCTGGCGCACGCGACCAAACACGTTCATCACAAAGCGAATGCGGTTGTCAAAACTGCCGCCATAGGCGTCCTGACGCTGGTTGGCCAGGGGTGACAGAAACTGATGCATCAAATAGCCGTGCGCGGCGTGTAGCTCAATGGCCTCAATGCCCATGGCCTGCGCTCGCTGGGCGGCGTCGACAAAGTCCTGCTCAATGCGTTTGATGTCCTGCAGCGAAAGGGCTTGTGGTGGCGTTTCCTGTGGCAGGTGTGGAACAGCGCTTGGCCCCCAGGTAGACCAGCCGCCCTCGGCAGGCGAGAGCAGCATGCCGCCTTGCCAGGGCACGGCGCTGGAAGCCTTTCGCCCCGCATGGCCCAGCTGAATGCACACCGGCATGTTTGGCGCCAGGCTACGTGCGCGCTGCAAATGGGTTTTAAGCGCCACGGAGGTCTCATCGTCCCACAGGCCCAGACAGCCCGGCGTGATGCGGCCCTCTGGTGAAACCGCTGTGGCTTCGATGATGAACAACCCTGCGCCACTGTTGAGCATATTGCTCCAGTGGCTCAGGTGCCAGTCAGTTGCCTGGCCCTCTTGCGCCAAATACTGGCACATGGGCGCAATCACGATGCGGTTGGGCAAAGTCAATGCCCCGCTGGGCGTCTCGAAGGTGAAGGGGGTGAACAGCAAACTCATAACGACATCTTAAAAGCGAACAATGCATTGTCCGTCCTCTGCGTGACAAAGCCCGTGCCAGGCGTGCTCATGCCCGTGGCCAGCATGCCCACTCGGGCCCTGGTGGCGCCTGCACCAGCAAGGCCTGTCCGGTGACTGGGTGCGCCATTTGCAGTTGCAACGCATGTAGCCACAGCCGCTGCACCCCCAGGTGCGCCGCCACCGCGCGGTTGAGGGGGCCCTTGCCATGCGTGGCATCGCCAAGAATGGGGTGAGCGATATGCTTGGCGTGCCGGCGCAGCTGGTGACGGCGCCCGGTCAGGGGCTGCAGTTCTACCTCTGCCCAGCGTAGGCTGGGGAATGTGTCTTGGGTGATTGGCAGCTCGCCCCGACGCAGGGTGCGCATGAGCGTCTGGGCGCCCTGGATTTCCTCACGCTGACTACGCATGTCGTCGGGCATGCGCTTGAGGGCGTGGTCGATGAAGAGTTCGCCAGCCGGCCAGCCCCGTACGATAGCGCGGTAGGTTTTGTGCAGACCTTCGCCGGTTTCAAAGGCCTGGCCCAGGGTGCGGGCTACCTCGGCGCTGAGCGCAAACGCCAGCACGCCGCTGGTGCCCTTGTCCAGGCGGTGTACCGGCCAGACGTGTTGGCCCAGCTGGTCACGCAGCGTCTGCAGCACAAAGCGCGATTCCCCCTTGTCCAGCGGGGTGCGATGGACCAGCCAGCCGGGCGGTTTGTTGACGATGGCGAGATAATCGTCCAGGTAAAGGATATCGAGCATGCTGTTCTTATTGTCACCCGCCAAATCCCTGGATTACGACACCCCCGCCGGTGATGTGCCGCACACTTTGCCTGCTTTCGTGCCGCAGGCGGCCGAGCTGATTGAGGTGTTGCGCCCGTATTCGCCCCAGCAGATTGCCGAGCTGATGGACCTGTCGGATGCACTCTCGGCCTTGAACGTGGCGCGTTACGCCGCCTGGAGCCCGAAGTTCACCGCCAAAAATTCCAAACAGGCGGTGCTGGCCTTCAATGGTGATGTGTACGAAGGCCTGGACGCCAAAACCCTGAATGCCAAACAGCTTGAATGGGCTCAGGACCATGTCTGCATCCTGAGTGGCCTGTACGGTGTGCTGCGCCCGCTGGACTGGATGCAGCCCTACCGCCTGGAAATGGGCACCAGCCTCAAGAACCCCAAGGGTGCCAACCTCTACAAGTTCTGGGGGCCGCAGATTGCGCAATACCTGAATGAGCGGCTGGCCAAAGACAAGAGCCCGGTCATCATCAACCTGGCCTCGCAGGAATACTTCAAGTCGGTGGACCGCAAGACGCTGCAGGCCCGCGTGGTCGAGTGCGTGTTTGAAGACTACAAGGGCGGCAAGTACAAGGTCATCAGCTTCAACGCCAAACGCGCGCGCGGCCTCATGGCGCGTTGGGCCATCAGCCACAAAGCCAAAAAGCCCGAAGACCTGCTCGCCTTTGACAGCGAAGGCTACGCCCACGACAGCGCCGCCTCTGAACCCAACCGCCTCGTGTTCCGCCGCAAGGTACAGGCATAAGAGATTGACATGAACAACACCCCCGAACAATCCCAGCTGGGCAAGGCCAGCAGCTATGTGGACCAGTACGACGCGAGCCTGCTGTTTCCCATTCCCCGCCAAGCCAAGCGTGACGAAATTGGCGTCACGGGCCGCCCCGTGTTTTTTGGGGCCGACCTCTGGACCGCATTTGAAGTCTCCTGGCTCAACACCAAAGGTAAGCCGCAGGTGGCGATTGCGCACTTCACTGTTCCCGCAGAGAGCACGCACATCGTCGAGAGCAAATCCTTCAAGCTGTACCTGAACAGCTTCAACAACACCCGATTTGAATCGCACGAGCAAGTGCGCGAACGCCTGCGCACCGACATCAGCGCCGCCATCTGGGCGGGCGCCCCTGTGCAGGCCAGCGCCGGCGTCAAGCTCTTGATGCCCGAACAGTTTGATGCCGAGCCCGTGCACGAACTCGACGGCCTGAACCTGGACCGGCTGGACATTGAATGCACCCGCTACCAGCCTGTGCCAGAGCTTTTGACGGTCAACACCGAAGAAGCCCCGGTGACCGAAACGCTGGTCAGCCACCTGCTCAAAAGCAATTGCCTGGTGACTGGCCAGCCTGACTGGGGCAGTGTGCAGATCAGCTACAGCGGCCACCAGATCGACCAGGCCGGTTTGCTGCAATACATCGTGAGCTTTCGTAACCACAACGAATTCCACGAGCAATGCGTCGAGCGCATCTTCATGGACATCTGGACCCGCTGCAAACCCACCCAGCTCACGGTGTACGCCCGTTACACCCGGCGCGGCGGGCTGGACATCAACCCTTGGCGCACCAGCGCGCCGGCGGCGCTGCCGCCCAATGTACGCACGGCGCGGCAATAAATTCTTGTCAGTCGGTTTTGGCCATCGAGCGCGCCAGTAAATAACGGCGCATGGCCACAGACGGTCCGTCGGCACCAACCGAGAACTCATACAAATCGCTGGCAGGCGTGCGGGCCAGCACTTCTTCCTGCAAGGCCAGACCTGTTACGTCCTCGTGGAAAGCGACAAAGAGCTGCTCGTGCATGAACTTTGTCATCGCTTTGTCGTGCTGCGCGAAATCACGGCCGTGCACGACGAAGTAATGCGTAGTGGTGGCGGTTTCGGGCGTGGGTAAATGGGCAGTGCGGATGCGAAAGGTGTCACGGGCATCCTCGGGCAAGGTACAGTCATGAAACGACACCGAGACCTCGTGCATTGCAGGGCTGCGAAACTCTGAACGCACAATCCGCGCCGCCTGCCCCTGGCCTTTGATGCCGGTCGGCTCTGCCCACACCGGCGGCAAGGTGGTGGGCACCACATTGCGTTTCACAACGAAATGACCATCGCCAATTTCGGTTTCGTAGGCAGCGCTGGCGTAATCGGGCGTGCCAAAACTCTTGGCATGCAAAAAACTCAGGTGGGTCAAGTCCAGCAGGTTTTCATGCAGGCGCACATAACTCGCCTTGAGGTACATGTAGCCTTTGGACGTCTCCCAATCGCCAGTGGTCAACCAGGGCTGATCCGGCAGGCGGGCCGGGTCGGCATTTGCGCTATCGCCCATCCAGATCCAGACCAGCGGACCACGTTCTAGCGTGACATAGGTACGCACCCCCATTGAGCGCGGACAGGTGGCCTGGGAAGGCACGTGAACGCAGTCGCCCTCAGAGTTGAACCGCATGCCGTGGTAGGCGCAGATGATGTGATCGTCCTTGAGCTCACCGGCTGACAGCGGCATGGAGCGGTGCGGGCAACGGTCCTCCATGGCTACCACCTGACCCTCGGCATTTCTGTACATCACAATGCCGCGTCCCAAGAGCGTCCGTGTAAGCAGACTTTGACCCACTTCGTCTGCAAAAGCAGCGACATACCAATCGTCAAAAATGAACGGCGTGCCGCGGTCGGCCATTCGGGCCGAAGCGGCTTGCGCGGCGCTGATCACGGATGCGGCTGGAAGCGTCATTGCCCAAATTCCTCAAGATGAATGCACAGGGTACAGGCGGTCACGATAGCTCAAGGCTCGAGGGATGATAAATCCATTCATCAAAGCCAGCTGCGCCCGCATGCGTAGGGGCAGCGGCGCAGAGAAAAGAGGACATAACGAGGGACAATCCAGGCATGAACGACACGACTGCTCGCACCGAACAACCGCGTAACCCCCTGCATGGCGTGACGCTTGAGGCGATCGTGCGCGCCCTCGAAGCGCACTATGGTTGGGAAGAGCTGGCCCGCCAGATTCCTGTCCGCTGCTTTTCGCACGACCCGAGCGTCAATTCGAGCTTGAAGTTCCTGCGCAAAACGCCTTGGGCGCGTGAAAAGGTGGAGGGGCTGTACCTGTTCGTACTGAGGGAGCAAGCTCGCAGGGGGCGCGCTGCCAAGTAGTCCATCCTAGAAATAAGCAGTTATTCGACGAAACCGAATTCACGTTGTAGTGATCGCAAGGCTGCATCGATTGCAAAAAAATCACGACCAGGCTCGGGCGCATGCGGGTCAGTTTTCGAACAAATCGCCCATTTGCACTTGGCCAGAGGGCTCGGCTGCGGCATGGAGGCTGGGAGCTTCGCCCGCCTTGACCAGCGAACCCACCCGCACCCCCAGCAGCCGGATGCGCCGCGTCAGGTCCACCCGTTTGAGGCATTGCCCCGCCACCTGCCGAATGCGTTTGGCGTCGGCAATGTATTCATCCAGGCTTTGGTCACGCGTGACGGCCTGAAAGTTGTCGTAGCGGATCTTGATGCCAATGGTGCGGCCTTCGTAGCCCTTGCGCTGCAGGTCGGCGGCGACTTGTTCGCACAGGTGGGTAAAGACGGCGCCGAGTTCGGCGCGGTCGCGCTGGGCGTGCAGGTCGCGCTCGAAGGTGGTTTCGCGGCTCATGCTGACGGGTTCGGTCTCGGTTTCGATGGGGCGTTCGTCGCGGCCCCAGGCGGCGTCGTGCAGCCAGGCGCCGTAGCTTTTGCCAAAGTGCTCCATCAGCCAGAAGCGGTCGCGCTCGGCCAGCTGGCCAATGGTTTCGATGCCTTGGGCTTTGAGCTTTTCGTCGGCCTTGGGGCCGATGCCGTTGATCTTGCGGCAGGGCAGGGGCCAGATCAGGGTTTGCAAATCTTCCTCGCACACGATGGAGATGCCGTTGGGCTTGTTGAACTCGCTGGCCATTTTGGCGATCAGCTTGTTGGGCGCCACACCAATCGAGCAGGTCAGGCCCGTAGCTTCCAGAATGCTTTTTTGAATGAGCCGCGCCAGCACGCGCCCGCCTTCGCGCTGACCGCCGGGCACGTCGGTAAAGTCGATATAGACCTCGTCCACGCCCCGGTCTTCCATGAGCGGCGCAATGTCGGTGATGACGGCTTTGAAGGTGCGCGAGAAATGCCGGTACCGCTCAAAGTCCACCGGCAGCAGGATGGCGTTGGGGCAGAGCTTGGCCGCTTTCATCAGGCCCATGGCCGAGCCCACGCCAAATTGCCGCGCCGCATATGTGGCGGTGGTGATGACGCCGCGCCCCGTGTAGCCCGACAGGCGCGGAAAAATCTCCAGCGGAACGAAGGGCAGGCGCTGGGTAAAGTTCTCGGCGGTCCACTCGCCGTCAGGCTGTGCGGTTTGCAGGCGTTCGAGCAGGTTGTCTTCCTGCCGTCTGCCGCCGCCAATGACCACGGGCAGACCTTTGAGCTGCGGGTAGCGCATGAGCTCGCAGGACGCATAAAAAGCGTCCATGTCGAGGTGGGCAATGCGGCGAATGGCGCCCACGGGCGGGTCTTACATGGCCTTGTTGACCAGCGCGCCGATGAACAACCAGGGTAGGCGCGGGCCTTGTTCATTGGGCACGCCGCCTTTGTTTTCCACGCTGATGGCCAGCGAGTCCGCGCCTTGCAGCTGCTGCGCCGTGGCGGTCATGTCAATGGCTTTGAATTTGCTCTCAACCACGCCCAGGGATTGGGGCGCCTGGCCCTCGCGCACGGCCCACAGCTGCATGCTGTCTTCGCGGCCTTCCTTGACGGCGTTGAGCCGTTCAAGCTGCAGGCGCTGGCTGGCGGGGTCAAAGGTGATCAGCATGGCGGGCTTTTGGTCCTGGTCCAACAGCACGGCCAGCTGGCGGATTTGCGGCAGCTGCGAGAGCTTGCTTTGCAGGTGGCCAATGTGGGCCTGCAGCTGCACATACAGGCTGCTCGTGGCGGCCAGGCCAATGGACAGCACGATCAGCAGGGTAATGGACAGGGCGCGCCACCAACGGCTCACCCCCGGGCGGGTAGGGCTAGAAGTCATGCGCCGATCTTAACGGGAGCACTGCCCCCTGGCCTTTGCGGTAAATCAGGCGACCGGGTAGGTGCCCGGCAGCAGGATGGATGTGTCCACATTCTGGATGTTGGTGTGGCCGCAAAAGGCCATGGTCACGTCCAGCTCTTTGTGGATGATCTGCAGCGCTTTGGTCACGCCTGCTTCGCCCATGGCGCCCAGGCCATAGACCATGGCGCGGCCAATCATCGTGCCCTTGGCGCCCAGGGCCCAGGCCTTGAGCACGTCCTGGCCGCAGCGGATGCCGCCGTCCATCCACACCTCGATCTGGCTGCCCACGGCCGCCACGATGGCGGGCAGGGCTTCGATGCTGCTGGGCGCGCCGTCGAGCTGGCGGCCGCCGTGGTTGCTGACGACAATCGCGTCGGCCCCGCTGGCCACGGCGAGCTTGGCGTCTTCCACGTCCATGATGCCTTTGAGGATCAGCTTGCCGCCCCATTGTTTTTTGACCCAGGCGACGTCGTCCCAGTTAAGGGTCGGGTCAAACTGTTCATTGGTCCAGGAGGCCAGCGAGTTCATGTCCGTCACGGCTTTCACATGGCCCACCAGGTTGCCAAAGGTGCGGCGCTTGGTGGCGGCCATGCCCAGGCACCAGCGGGGCTTGGTCATCAGGTTGATGATGTTTGCCAGGGTGGGGCGCGGTGGCGCAGTCAGGCCGTTTTTGAGGTCTTTGTGGCGCTGGCCAATCACTTGCAAATCGAGCGTGAGCACCAGGGCGCTGACGTTGGCGGCCTTGCAGCGGTCGATCATGCGGGCCATGGCGTCGCGGTCGCGCATCATGTACAGCTGAAACCAGAAGGGCGCCTGGGTGTGCGCGGCAATGTCTTCGATCGAGCAGATGCTCATGGTCGAGAGCGTGAAGGGAATGCCGAATTTCTTGGCGGCCATGGCGGCGTGCATTTCGCCGTCGGCGTGTTGCATGCCGGTCAGGCCGACGGGGGCGATGCACACGGGCATTTTGGTGTCGATGCCGACCATCTTGGTGGCGGTGCTGCGGTTTTCCATGTTCACGGCCACGCGCTGGCGCAGCTTGATCTTGTGGAAGTCGCTTTCGTTGGCGCGGTAGGTGCCTTCGGTCCAGGAGCCGCTGTCGGCGTAGTCATAGAACATGCGTGGCACGCGCTTTTCGGCCAGAACGCGCAGGTCTTCAATGTTGGTGATCACGGGCATGACGGTTGTCTCCAGGGTGGATTTGAGTTCGAATTTTGCATGGTAGCCTTATGAGTGCCTGTCCGGTGTGAAACACCGCATTCGGACTTTGAAATTTCTTTGAGCCTGGAAGTTGCACCCATGAATCTGGCCCATTTGCTGGACCGTCAGGCCCGCCAGCACCCTGACCGAGTCGCTTTGTTGGAGGGCGATCGCCTGCACGCGAGCTATCGGCAGTGGGCGCAGCGCAGTGCCCGACTGGGCGCCCATTTGCTGGCGCAGGGCCTGGCGCCAGGCGACAGGGTGGTGCTGTTCATGCGCAACCACCCGCGCTATCTGGAGTTTTTGTTTGGCTGCTGGTGGGCGGGGCTGGTGGTGGTGCCGGTGAATAGCAAGTTGCACCTGAAAGAGGTGCAGTGGATTGTGGACAACGCCCAGGCGCGTTGGGCCTTTGTCACGCAAGACCTGGTGCCCGATGGCGAAACCTTGAGCGGGCTGGACGGCATGACCGAAGCCGACAGCGCGCAGGCCGATGCCTGGTTGGACGCGGGCGAGGCCTTGCCCGCTGTAGCCCACCGGAGCGGGGACGACACGGCCTGGCTGTTCTACACCAGCGGCACCACCGGGCGGCCCAAGGGCGTGATGATCACGCACCGCAACCTGCTGACCATGAGCCTGGGTTACTTTGTTGATGTGGATGCGGTGAGCCCGCAAGACGCGATTGTGTACGCCGCGCCCATGTCGCACGGCGCGGGTTTGTATGCGCTGCCGCACCTGATGGCCGGGGCGCGGCATGTGGTGCCCGCCTCGGGTGGTTTTGATGCTGCCGAACTGTTTGTACTGGGCCAGCAGGTGGGGCCGCTGTCCCTGTTTGCGGCGCCCACCATCGTCAAGCGCCTGGTTGATGAGGCCGAGGCGGCGGGCCACAGCCCCGAGCGCTGCGCCCAGTCTTTCAAGACCATTGTCTATGGCGGCGCGCCGATGTATGCCGCCGACATTCAGCGCGCCCTGCGCGTCATGGGGCCGCGCTTTGTGCAGATTTACGGCCAGGGCGAAAGCCCGATGACGGGCACCGTGCTCTCGCGCGAGCATTTGGCCGATGTGCAGCATCCGCGCCATGCCGAGCGCATCGCCTCGATTGGCGTGGCGCAGACGCCGGTGCGCGTGCGCGTTGTGGACGAACAGGGGCGCGATATGCCGCTGGGCGAGGTGGGCGAGGTGCTGATTGCGGGCGACAGCGTGATGGCCGGTTACTGGCGTAACCCGGAGGCCACGGCAGCCGCTATCCGAGAGGGCTGGCTCTGGACGGGCGACATGGGTTGTCTGGATGCCGATGGGTTTGTGACGCTCAGGGACCGCAGCAAGGACCTGATCATCAGCGGCGGCTCCAACATCTACCCGCGCGAGGTGGAAGAGGTGCTGCTCACCGCGCCGGGTGTGGCCGAGGTGTCGGTGGTGGGCGCGCCCGACCCCGAGTGGGGCGAGGTGGTGGTGGCGTTTATGGTGATGGCCGCGGGCAACAAGCCCGATGCGGCTGCGCTGGACGCGCACTGCATGGACCAGATTGCCCGCTTCAAGCGGCCCAAGCGTTACGTGTTTGTGGACGCACTGCCCAAGAACAACTACGGCAAGGTGCTCAAGACCGAGTTGCGGGCGCGCTTGTTGGCCTGAACGCGCTTTAGTGGCTGCAGCTGACGCTGCCGCAACCGGACATGGTCACGCTCTGGATCTTGCTGGGGTCGGCCACGGTTTCGGTCACCGAGTCAAAACCCACGTTCTTCATGTGGATGGCCAGGCCCGCGTCCATGCTGGCAGCGTGGCCGGGGAACCATTCGGCCAGCGCTTCGGCCAGGCGGGTGATGATCTCGGTGTCGCCCGCTTCGTAATGCACCTGCACGGCGCGCATGGTTTCCAGAATGGTGTTGTGGTGTTCGGCGTGGCAGTTGTCTGCCGCAAAGCCGGTGGCCAGCATCCAGCGCTCTTCTTGTGCAAAGTGATCGACCGTGTGCTTCAAAAACGATTCGTACAGCGGCAGCTGCTGATCCTGGGGCGTGACCAGAATCTCGTTGAGCATGTCGGTGAACTCTTTGTGCGTTTCGTCCATGCGATCGTCACCGGTGTGCAGCGACTGGGTCCAGGGCAGGCCGTTGGCGGGGGTGGTGAGTGTGTCCATCGTGTCAGGCTGATTGGGTGGTCTGGGGCAAGCCCGTTTGTGCAGATGTGCGTGTGGTCGTTGGCAGCGGCGGCTTAGCCTGCCAGGCCGACAAAGACGTTTTGCACGTCGTCGCATTCGTCCACAGTGGCCAAAAATTCCTCGACTTCGCCCATGGCTTCGGCGCCCAGGCTGTCCGGGTTGATCGGGTTCTTGGGCTTGTAGCCCAACTTGGCCGACAGCACATTAAAGCCTTGGGCGGGCAGGGCGCGGCTGACCAAGTCCAGATCGGCCGGGTCGGTGATGAATACGGTCGTGCCTTCGTCGCCGGGCTCCAGGTCTTGCGCACCGGCTTCGATGGCGGCCATGTCGGCGTCGGCGTCCTGCGTGGTCGGCTCGGCTTCGATCATGCCCACATGATCAAAGTCCCAGGACACCGAGCCCGAAGTGCCCTGCTGGCCCTTGCGGAAAATGACGCGCATATCCGAGGCGGTGCGGTTGACGTTGTCGGTCAGGCACTCGATCATCACTGGCACACGGTGTGGACCAAAGCCCTCGTACATCACGCGGTCAAAGTTGACGGCTTCGCCCGTCAGGCCAGCGCCTTTTTTGATGGCGCGGTCCACGGTGTCCTTGGGCATCGACACCTTGCGGGCCTGCTCCAGCACCATACGCAGGCGCGAATTGGCGGCCGGGTCGGCGCCATTGCGTGCGGCCATCATCAGGTCTTTGGCCAGACGGCCAAAGAGTTTGCCGCGTGCATCTGCGGCTTGTGCTTTGCCTTTGGCTTTCCACTGTGCGCCCATGGGGTGTTCCTTTATTGCAGACGGCTGCGGTGACGCGCGATCTGCGCCTTGACCTGTGCGGGCGCGGTGCCGCCCAGCGTGTTGCGCGCTTCAAGCGAACCGCGCAGGCTCAGGCAGTGGTACACGTCTTTGTCGATGGCGGGGTGGAAGTCCTGCAGCACATTGAGCGGCAGTTCCGACAGGTCGCAGTTGTGGCTGGTGGCGGCCTTGACGGCGTGGGCCACGGTTTCGTGCGCATCGCGAAACGGCAGACCCTTTTTCACCAGGTAGTCGGCCAGGTCGGTGGCGGTGGCGTAGCCTTTCTTGGCGGCGTCTTCCATGGCCTGGGCATTGACCGTGATGCCGCCTTCCTTGGCGCCGGTGGTCGGGTTCGCCTGGCCGCCCACCATTTCGCAGAAGATGCGCAGGGTGTCCTTGAGCGTGTCGACCGTGTCGAACAACGGCTCCTTGTCTTCCTGGTTGTCCTTGTTGTAGGCCAGGGGTTGGCCCTTCATCAGGGTGATCAGGCCCATCAGGTGACCGACCACGCGACCGGTCTTGCCGCGCGCCAGCTCGGGCACGTCGGGGTTTTTCTTCTGCGGCATGATCGACGAGCCAGTGGTGAAGCGGTCGGCAATTCTCACAAAGCCGAAGTTCTGGCTCATCCACAGGATCAGTTCTTCCGACATGCGGCTGATGTGCACCATGCACAGGCTGGCGGCGGCGGTGAATTCGATGGCAAAGTCGCGGTCGCTCACGCCGTCCAGGCTGTTCTGGCTCACTTGCGGCAGGCCTTTGTCGTCCACCATGCCCAGCGTGCGGGCCACGCGCTCGCGGTCGAGCGGGTAGGTGGTTCCCGCCAGCGCAGCACTGCCCAGCGGCAGGCGGTTGGTGCGGCGGCGCACGTCAGCAAAGCGCTCGGCGTCGCGACTGAACATTTCCACATAGGCGAGCAGGTGGTGCGCAAAGCTCACCGGCTGGGCCACTTGCAGGTGGGTGAAGCCGGGCAGGATCACGTCGACGTTTTGCTCGGCCACATCGACCAGCGACTTTTGCAGGTCGGCCAGCAGGTCGATGATCAGGTCGGTCTCGCCGCGCAGCCACAGGCGCACATCGGTGGCCACCTGGTCGTTGCGGCTGCGGCCGGTGTGCAGACGCTTGCCCGCGTCACCCACCAGCTGGGTCAGGCGCGCTTCGATGTTCAGGTGCACGTCTTCCAGGTCCAGCTTCCATTCGAAGGCGCCAGACTCGATCTCTTGCGTGATCTGCGCCATGCCGCGCTGAATGTCGGCCAGGTCGGCGGCAGAGATGATGCCCTGCGCGGCCAGCATGTCGGCGTGGGCCAGCGAGCCCTGGATGTCGGCCTGCCACAGGCGCTTGTCAAAGAACACGCTGGCGGTGTAGCGCTTGACCAACTCGCTCATCGGTTCCGAAAAGAGCGCAGACCAGGCTTGGGATTTTTTGTCGAGTTGGTTTGTCATAGTTCCCCGATTTTATCGGGTGGGATCAACCCGTATTCCGCAACCCCGCCGCAATGCCGTTGATGCTGATGTGGATGCCGCGCTGCACCCGTTCGTCGGCCTTGCCTTCGCGGTAGCGGCGGATCAGCTCCACCTGTAGGTGGTGCAACGGGTCGATGTAGGGGAAGCGATGTCGAATCGACCGGGCCAGGGCAGGGTTGGCGATCAGGCGGTTTTTCTCGCCGGTGATCTGGGCCAGGGCGTGCGCAGTGCGGTGCCATTCGGCTTCGATGGCAGTAAAAATCTTCTTGCGCAGTTTGGCGTCGCTGACCAGTTCGGCGTAACGCGAGGCCAGGGCCAGGTCGCTTTTGGCCAGCACCATGTCCATGTTGGACAGCAGGGTGCGGAAGAAGGGCCACTGGCGGTACATTTTTTGCAGCAGGGCCAGGGCTGCCTTGCGTTGGCTGGGGCCTTGCTGGTTGAGGAAGCCTTCGATGGCCGAGCCAAAGCCAAACCAGCCCGGCAGCGTGACGCGGGCCTGACCCCAGCTGAAACCCCAGGGGATGGCGCGCAGGTCTTCGATGCGCTGGCTCGGCTTGCGTGAGGCCGGGCGCGAGCCGATGTTGAGTTCGGCCAGTTCGCGCAGTGGGGTGGCGCTGAAAAAGTAATCGGTAAAGCCCGGTGTTTCGTACACCAGCTGGCGGTAGGCGCGCATGCTGGATTCGGACAGTTCATCGGCCGCATCCAGAAAGGCGCGTGTCGCGGGCTTGGTGGGTTGCAGGAGGGTGGCTTCCAGCGTGGCAGCGACCAGGGTTTCCAGGTTGCGGCGCCCGATTTCGGGGTTGGCGTACTTGGAGCCAATGACTTCGCCTTGCTCGGTCAAGCGGATCTGACCGCGCACCGTGCCCGGAGGTTGCGCCAGGATGGCCTGGTAGCTGGGGCCACCGCCACGGCCCACGGTGCCGCCGCGACCATGGAAAAGGCGCAGCTGGATGCCGTGGCTTTGTTCGAGCTTGTCAAACAGTTCCACCAAAGCGATTTCGGCGCGGTACAACTCCCAGCTGCTGGTGAAGATGCCGCCGTCCTTGTTGCTGTCGCTGTAGCCGAGCATGATGTCCTGCTCGCCACCCGAGCGCTGAATGAGCGCGGCCACACCAGGCAGCGCGTAGAAGTCGCGCATGATGGGCGCGGCGTTGCGCAGGTCTTCAATGGTTTCAAACAGGGGCACCACGATCAGGTCGTTGCGGGCCTGGCTGTCGAGGGTGCCTTGCATGAGCCCGACTTCCTTTTGCAGCAGCAGCACTTCGAGCAAGTCACTCACGGTTTCGGTGTGGCTGATGATGTAGTGGCGAATGGCGTCGGCGCCATAGGTCTGGCGCATGCGCAGGGCGGTCTCAAAAATCGCCAGCTCGCTGCGTGTGTGTTCGCTGTAGTTGGCGCCGGGCACGCGCAGGGGGCGTGCATCGTTGAGCAAGCCCGCCAGCAGGGCTTGTTTGACGGTTTCGTCCAGCTGGCTGTAGTCGGCTTCAATGCGGGCAGTGGCCAGCAGTTCGGCCACCACTTCTTCATGTTTGTCCGAGCTTTGGCGCAGGTCCACTGTGGCCAGATGAAAGCCGAACACTTCCACGGCGCGCATCAAGGGGCGCAGGCGCTGGTTGGCCAGGGCGTCGGCCTTGTGGCTGCGCAGGCTGTGGTCGATCACGCGCAGATCGGCCAGAAACTCCTGGGCGCTGGCGTAGGGGTTTTGCGGTGCCACGGCGTGGCGTGCAGCCTCGCCACCGCTCAGGGCCTTGAGGGTCGCGGCCAGGCGGGCGTAGATGCCGGTGAGCGCGCGGCGATAGGGCTCGTCCATGCGGTGGGCGTTGGTGTCGGGCGAGCGTTCGGCCAGGGCCACCATGTCGGGGGCGAAGTCAACCAGCATGGCCGACAGCGAGAGCTCGCCGCCAAGGTAGTGCACCTCGGTCAGGTAGTGGCGCAGGGCCATGTCGCTTTGCCGAACCAGAGCCAGCTCCAGCGTGGGAGCGGTGACGTTGGGGTTGCCGTCGCGGTCGCCGCCAATCCATTGGCCCATGCGGAAGAAGCTGGCCACGTTTTGGCCTTCCAGGCTGCTTTCGAGCTCTGCATAGAGTTTGGGAATTTCGCGCAGGAAGGTGGCTTCGTAGTAGGACAGGGCGTTCTCGATCTCGTCGGCCACAGTGAGTTTGCTAAAGCGCAGCAGACGGGTTTGCCACAGCTGCAGCACACGGGCGCGGATGTGTTCTTCGTTCTCGGCCAGCTGTTTGGGGGTGAGCGCATCGCGCGCTTGCGGAAAGGCGGCGGCGCGGATTTTGATGTCGTCGCGCTCGGTCAGCAAGTTGGCGATGTCGCGCTCGGCGTCCAGAATGCTTTTGCGTTGCACCTCCGTGGGGTGCGCCGTCAGCACGGGCGAGACATAGCTGCGCGCCAGTGTGGCCGAGATCTGGCGCGGCGTGATGCCCGCCCAGCGCAGGCGTTGCAGGGCCACGTCAATGCTGCCTTCCTGGGTGTTACCTGCACGTTCGTGCACGGTGCGGCGACGGATGTGGTGGCGGTCTTCGGCCAGGTTGGCCAGGTGCGAGAAATAGGTGAAGGCGCGAATCACGCTCACGGCGCGGTCGCCGGGCAGACCTTTGAGCAGTTTTTTCAGGGCCTTGTCCGCTTCGTGATCGGCATCGCGGCGGAAAGCCACGGACAGCTTGCGAATTTGCTCAATCAGCTCGAAGGCTTCGTTGCCTTCTTGTTCGCGAATCACGTCGCCCAGGATGCGGCCCAGCAGGCGAATGTCTTCGACCAGGGGTTTTTCGTTGTCGCGCTCACGGCTGCGGGTGCTGGCTTTGTTGGTAGGGGCGGCCTTGGAGGGTTGGGTGGCCGGTGCGGAGGGGACCTGTTTCATGGTGATTCCTGGAGGACGCCGCAAGCGTTTGGGGCGGTTGAGCAGACTGCAGCAAGGCCTGTGCCAGCTTGTCTGATGCTCATGCTAGCATCGCACGGGGCGTCAAAATTACCAATTGATTTCTTTTTAAGGCCCCCTGAATTTTTTCGAAAGCATCGGCACCGTTCATGAGCTCCACTCCCTCTATCGTCATCGCTACCCGTGAAAGCCGCCTGGCCCTGTGGCAGGCCGAGCATGTGCAGGCCCTGTTGCAGGCGCAAGGCGCGCAGGTCAGCCTGCTGGGCATGACCACGCAAGGTGACCAGATCCTGGACCGCAGCTTGTCCAAGGTGGGCGGCAAGGGCCTGTTTGTGAAAGAGCTGGAAGTGGCGCTGCAAGAGGGGCGTGCCGACATTGCAGTGCACTCGCTCAAGGATGTGCCCATGGAGTTGCCAGCTGGTTTCGGGCTGGCTTGCGTGATGGAGCGCGAAGACCCGCGTGATGCCTGGGTGTCCTCTACCTGCGCGCGGCTTGAAGACTTGCCGCAAGGCGCGGTGGTGGGGACGTCCAGCCTGCGCCGCACCGTTTTGTTGCAGTCGCTGCGCCCCGATTTGAGGATTGAACCCCTGCGGGGCAACCTCGATACCCGTTTGCGCAAGCTCGACGAGGGGCAATACGCGGGCATTGTGCTGGCGGCAGCGGGCCTCAAGCGCCTGGAGCTGGCCTCGCGCATTCGCCATGTTTTTGATGTTGAACAGATGTTGCCCGCCGCCGGACAAGGCGCGCTGGGCATCGAAATCCGCAGCGATCGTGCTGATCTCAAGGCCTTGCTGGCCCCGCTGGTGCACATGCCGACCTGGTTGCGTGTGGCGGCCGAGCGTGCGGTGAGTCGGGCCATGGGCGGCAGCTGCTCCATGCCTTTGGCGGCGCATGCCGTTCTCGACGGCGATCAGCTGAGCTTGCAAGCCGCCTGGGGTGACCCACAGCAGCCGGGGCGCTTGTTGCGTGTCGCCATGCAGGCGCCCTGCACCGATCTGGTGACGGCCGAGGCCATGGGCCTGGCCGTGGCACGTGAGCTGCAGGCCCAGGGCGCGGCCTGAGTCGTGTGTACACATGGGTGAGCTGTCCCAACCCCATGTGATTGTCACCCGCCCTGCGGGGCAAGCACAGCCTTGGGTGCAGGGCCTGCGAGCCCTGGGGCTGCAGGCGGATGCTTTTGCCTTGCTTGATATTGCGCCCTTGCCGGACCCTGCTGCGTTGCAGCCCGTGTGTGCGTTGTGGTTGTCTCTTGATGCGGTCATGTTTGTGAGTGCCAATGCGGTCCACTATTTCATGCAGCAAACCCATGTGCGGCCCCGACCTGGTCAGCAAGCCTGGGCCACGGGGCCTGGCACTGTGGCCGCATTGTTGAAAGCCGGTTGGCCGGAGCAAGACATTGTCTCGCCGCCTGCGGGCAGCGAGCGATGGGATTCCGAAGCCTTGTGGGCCCTTGCAGGCCCTGGTGTACGCGCAGGGCAACGGGCCCTGATTGTGCGCGGCGCCGATGAGCAGACGCAAATGCAGGGCCGCGATTGGTTGGCCCTCCAGTTGCAGGCTGCGGGCGCGCAGGTGCATGCCTGCGCAGCCTATGTGCGCCAGGCGCCAAGACACTCCGCTTTACAGTGGGCGCAAGCTCGCCAATGGTTTCAGGCTGGGAGCTGGTGGCTGTTCAGCAGCTCGCAGGCGGCGCGGGAACTGGCCAAGGCCTGCCCGGACTGGCCTTGGGCGCAAGGGCGAGCCTTGGTGACCCACCCACGCATAGCAGCGCAAGTTGCTGAACTGGGTTGGGGGCGGGTGCAGTTGATGCCCGCCGAACTTTCGCAATGGGGAGACTCGATAGAATGCCTGACATGAGTGCAGCAGACAACGAAACCGTAGCCAGCGCGACCACGCCGGCCTCTCCTGTGGCGCCTTCTTCCAAGGGGCACAGCCTGGCTGTGGGGCTGCTTGGGCTGGTGGCATTGGCGGGTGTAGCGGGCTCGGGTTTGCTGTGGCAAAAACTCAGCCGCATTCAGGAGCAGCTGGCACGCCAAAGTGCCGATGCGGGCCAGCAGTCGGTCGAAGCCAAGGCCTGGGCCAAGCAGGCGCAGGAAACCGTCAAGGACAACACGGCCCGTCTGGCGCAGGTGGAGGGCAAGCTGGCCGAAGTGGGCTTGCAGCGCACCCAGGTCGAAGAGCTGATGCAATCCCTGTCCCGCTCCCGTGATGAAAATCTGGTGCTGGACATCGAGTCCTCCCTCCGGCTGGCTCAGCAGCAAGCCGACATGACGGGCAATGCCGAGCCGCTGGTGTCGGCGCTCAAAACGGCACAGCTTCGGATCAAACGCTCCACACAGCCCCGGCTGGCACCTCTGGCGCGTGGCATCGAGAAAGACCTGCAACGCCTGCAAGACTTCAATGGTCTGGATTTGCCCGGCCTCTTGCTGCGACTGGACGAGGCGGTGGGGATGGTCGACAGCTTGCCCATCTGGGGGCTGAATGTCCAGGCGGCGTCTGCACCTGCGGCAGCCCACGAAAAGGCGGCCACGGCCGGCGACTGGCTGGGGCAGTGGGGTGCGCGCGTGCTGGATGAATTCAAATCCCTGATCCGTGTACGCCGGGTGGATACACCCGAGGCCATGCTCATGTCGCCGGAGCAGGGCTACTTTCTCAAGGAAAACCTCAAGCTCAAGCTGCTCAATGCGCGCTTGGGCGTGTTGTCGCACCAGTACCCGGCGGCGCGCAAGGATTTGAGTGCCGTGTTCCAGTCGGTCAAGCGTTTTGCAGACCCTGAGCACGCCAAGTCGACACAGTTGCTGCAACTGCTTGAGCAAGTGCAGCAAATGTTGTCCACCACAGAGTTGCCCCGACTCGATGCTGCCATGGTGGCGGTGAACGCCCTGGCCACAGGCAGGTGATCAGCATGCGCGCAGCTTTGTGGTTCATGTCCTTGTTTGCCCTGGCAGTCGGGGGGGCGTGGCTGGTCGGACACAACATCGGGACCGTCACGCTTTATTGGCCACCCTACAGGGTAGATGTGTCGCTGAATCTGGTGCTTTTGGGCCTGGTGTTGTTGTTGCTAGTGTGGGCGGTGGTGCAACGTGCAGTGCTGGCTTTGCTGGCCATGCCCAAGCAAGCCAAGCAGTGGCGCCAGCAGCAAAAGGAGCGTGCGGCCTACGGTGCGCTGCTCGATGCCTTGACCCATTTCATGGCTGGACGCTATGTGCGCTCACGCAAGGCAGCCGAGTTGGCTGTCGAAAAAGAAGCCGCCTACCAGCGAGAGGAAGATGCGCGTCTGAGCCATGCGTCTGCCCTGCGCACACTGGCGCATTTGACGGCTGCCGATGCGGCCCACGCCTTGCAGGACCGCGCCGCGCGTGAGCAGCATGCGCAGGCCGCTCAACACGCCATTGACCAGGCTGCACCCGTCTTGCGTCAGGCCTTGCAAGAGGGGGTGGATTTGCGTGCAGCCCGCTGGGCGCTCAATGACCGTGATGCCGAGGGCAGCCTGCAGCGCCTGGAGGCCATGCCCAGCGCGCTGGCAAGACGTGTGGTGGCCTTGCGCATGCGCCTGAAGGCGGCGCGTTTGGCTGGACAGACCGGCAAAGCCCTGGATACAGCGCTTTTGCTGGTCAAGCACAAGGCTTTTTCTGCGGATGTGGCGAGCAGCCTGGTGCGCAGCTTGGTGCAGGACTGGTTGCAGCGTGTGCACGAGCCTCAGGCTGTGGCCGCCATCTGGCGCAAGCTGGGTTCGGCAGAGCGCCAACGCACCGAGCTGGTGGTGGCTTGTGCCGACCGTTGGCTGGCCTTGGGCGGTGATGCGGCTGTGGCGCGGCAGTGGCTGGAGACCGTCTGGTTTGCCTGGGCGCAAAACCCTTCGCGCGATTTGCCTGCGCAGTCGGTGCAGCTGGCCTTGAGTCTGGAGCGCGCCCTGACGGCGGGTGCTGTGGCAGACACGCGTGAGTGGCTGGCCAAACTGGAGACGGCGCAGCGCGCGCAACCCCGGCATGCCGCCTTGCAATACGTGGTGGGCATGTTGTGTCTTCACCATCAGCTGTGGGGCAAGGCACAAACCCATTTGCAAAGTGCGGTGGCGCAGTTGCCAGCGCCACTGAAGGCGCGGGCCTGGCAGCGATTGGCCGAGATGGCCGAGCACAGGGGCGATCAGGAGGCTGCCATGGCCGCATGGAAGGCCGCAGCGCAGGCGATGTGATTAAGCTGGTCCAGGGCAACACTCATGTCCGCAGCCGCAAAAAAATAACCGGGCAGAGCCCGGTTATTTTTTGTCTGCTCAGCTCTGCTTAGAACGGCAGTTTCATCTCGCTCAAGTCCTTGCGTGTTTCCACCAGGACCAGCGGACCTTCGTCGAGCACCACCACGGGCGCACGCTCGCGTGGCACATGAATGGGCTTGGGTTCTGCGGCAATGGCTGCTTGCACGGCTGCAACCTTGTCGGCGTCCGAGTTGACCCATTGCAGCCCGCTTTGCGAAGCCACGGCCAACAGCTCTTCGGTGGGCAGTGTGTAGCTGGCCACTTTGGGCAGGGCGCGGCTTTCACTTGGGGCTGCCGACGCTGCAGAAGTGACAGGCGCCGAGGCTTCGGCGCTGGAGACAGCAGCAGGCGCATCGGCAGCTGCAGTCGCCGGGGCTGCTGCAGGCGCTGCAAAAGCGTCAAAGTAGGAAGAGCGGGGTGCGCCCTCGGATGCCTCAGCGGTCTGCACGGGGGCTTCTTGGCTGACGGTGTCCGTGGACTCGTTGCGGCCTTCGGTCTGACGCTCGCGACGTTCACGGCCATAACGGTCGCGGCCACGACGCTCGCGACGCTCGCCCTGGGCCGGTGCTTGCACTTCGGCGGACTCTGCCGCCGTGTTGGGTGTCTCTGCGCTGACAGCGTCCATGGACTCGTTGCGCGCTTGTGCGCTGGCTTCGGCGCCGCGATCGTTGCGGCGTTCGCCGCGTTCACGGCGACCCTCGCCACGTTCGCCGCGTTCACGACGCGGTGCACGTTCGGTGCGGGTTTCGCCTTCGGCGCCGGACTCGACAGGGGCAACCGCGTTCACGGTGTCCTGACGCGGCTCGTTGCGGCGCTCGCGTTGCGGGCGTTCGCCTCGCTCGCCGCGAGGTGCGCGTTCCTGGCGGCTCTCGCCCTCTGCGCCAGCTGCGTTGCGGCGACCGTTGCGTTCCTGGCCATCGGCGCGTTCGGTGCGCTCGCCACGGCCTTCACTACGACCTTCACCACGGCGGCTACCTCGGCGGTTGCGGTCACCGCCACGGCCTTCGCGGCTCTTTTCTTCATTTTTGGTCGCTTGTGCTGCGGGCTTGGTTTCTTCGGTGGCACCGGTGAACAGGGATTTCAACCAGGCAAAGAAACCACCGCCCGTGGCGGGTGCGGCTGCAACAGGTTTCGCTGCTTTGGCGGCAGGCGTGACCTCGGCCTTGGGGGCCACAGCAGGCGCCGGTGCATCGGGCAGCACGCCCTTGATGACCGGGGTCTGCTTGTTGGTAGGTTCCTGCGAGCGGCGAGTCACCGTGGTGGGGTCTTCGACTTCTTCGGCCATCTTGTAGCTGGCTTCGATGCGGTCCAGACGCGGGTCGTCGTGCTTGAGGCGCTCGACCTTGTAGTGCGGCGTTTCCAGCGAGCGGTTGGGCACCAGCAAGACGCTGATGCGTTGCTTGAGTTCGATCTTGGCGATCTCGGGTCGCTTTTCGTTGAGCAGGAAAGAAGCCACTTCCACCGGCACTTGTGCGTGCACGGCGGCGGTGTTGTCCTTCATGGACTCTTCCTGGATGATGCGCAAAATTTGCAGCGCCGAGCTTTCCGTGTCGCGGATGTGGCCGGAGCCGCCACAACGCGGGCAGGGGATGGAGGCACCTTCGGAGAGGGCGGGCTTGAGGCGCTGGCGGCTCATCTCCAGCAGGCCGAACTTGCTGATGGCGCCGAACTGCACGCGGGCGCGGTCCTGGCGCAGCGCATCGCGCAGGCGGTTTTCCACTTCGCGGCGGTTCTTGCTTTCCTCCATGTCGATGAAGTCGATCACGATCAGGCCGCCGAGGTCGCGCAGACGCATCTGGCGGGCCACTTCGTCGGCGGCTTCCAGGTTGGTGCGGGTGGCAGTTTCCTCGATGTCGCCGCCCTTGATGGCGCGGGCCGAGTTCACGTCCACCGACACCAGCGCTTCGGTGTGGTCGATGACAATGGCGCCGCCAGAGGGCAGCTGCACGGTGCGGGCGTAGGCCGATTCGATCTGGTGTTCGATCTGGAAGCGGCTGAACAGCGGTGCGTCGTCCCGGTAGCGTTTGACGCGGGCGGCGTACTCGGGCATCACGTGGCTCATGAACTGCTGAGCTTGTTCGTAGATGTCGTCGGTATCGATCAGCACGTCGCCGATGTCGTTGTTGAAGTAGTCGCGAATTGCGCGGATGACCAGGCTGGACTCCTGATAAATCAGGAAGGCACCTTTGCCCGACTTGGCAGCGCCGTCAATGGCCGACCAGAGTTTGAGCAGGTAGTTCAGGTCCCACTGCAGCTCGGGGGCGCTACGGCCAATACCGGCGGTGCGCGCAATGATGGACATGCCCTTGGGGTATTCGAGCTGGTCCATCGCCTCCTTGAGTTCGGCGCGGTCATCGCCCTCGATGCGACGGCTCACGCCACCGCCACGCGGGTTGTTGGGCATCAGCACCACATAGCGGCCAGCCAGCGAGATGAAGGTGGTCAGGGCGGCGCCCTTGTTGCCACGCTCTTCCTTTTCGACCTGGACCAGCAGCTCCTGGCCTTCCTTGATCACGTCCTGGATACGGGCCTGGCTGGGCGAGACGCCTTCGGCAAAGTACTGGCGGGAGATTTCCTTGAAGGGCAAAAAGCCGTGGCGGTCTTCGCCGTAGTCCACAAAGCAGGCTTCGAGGGAGGGCTCGACGCGTGTGACGACGGCTTTGTAGATGTTGCCCTTGCGCTGTTCGCGCCCTTCGATTTCGATTTCGTAGTCGAGGAGTTTTTGTCCGTCGACGATGGCCAGGCGGCGTTCTTCGGCCTGCGTGGCATTGATCAGCATCCGTTTCATGATGCGTTCCTTCTTCTTGTTAACCGACCCTCAAGGGGTCACGGATGCCGGGTTAACGTCAGAAACGAAGGGAATTGCCGGAGCGAACGTACGCTTAACCGAGCAGGGGCTCGGGCAGCGGGTTCAGGGCGCGTGGATGGGGCGAGGTCAGAGGCTTGGGTGTTTGCGTCCACTGCTGCAGACGCTCTGCAGTGTCCAGGACGAGTTCGGTTCGGGCAGGCGCGGGCGTTTGCACGGGTGCGATCACCCGCTGCAACCAGCTCAGCACTTGGACGAACAGTACAACCATCTCGCTTTGATCCGTTCAGCAGCGCCGCGCCCTGGGGCTATGAGGCTGCTGAATGTGGGTATTCCGTATTCAGTGTTTCATGACGTCGGCCCATACACCGGGAGGACGGGCCACTGTTGGCAAAGGCCTTCAGTCTGCCTGTCGTGCCAGTGCTGGCATCGACCTTCTGGAGCGGCGGGTGGGATGCTGGACTAAACTCCTGCTTCTTCAGGAATTCATTTCCATTCAAATCAACCACTTACAGCCAATTCCAGTGAAAGACATTATAGGGGGCAAGACGGTCGTTTCTGCGCCGGCCGTGAAATGGCTGGTGGTAGATGAGGAATCTGCAGGGCAGCGCCTGGACAATTTCCTGATGCGGCACCTCAAAGGGGTGCCCAAAACGCACGTTTACCGCATCATCCGCAGTGGCGAGGTGCGCATCAACAAGGGGCGTTGCAGCGCTGACAGCCGGGTTGCGATGGGTGACGAGGTGCGGGTGCCGCCTGTGCGCGTATCCGACAAAGTGGCTGAAAAAGCTGCCCATCCTGCCCCTGCACGCGAGTTTCCTGTGCTTTTGGAAGACGACCACCTGCTGGCGATTGATAAACCCGCCGGGGTGGCGGTGCATGGCGGCTCTGGGGTGAGCTTTGGCGTGATCGAGCAGCTGCGTCAGGCACGGCCGCAGGCCAAATTGCTGGAATTGGTGCATCGGCTGGACCGCGAAACCAGTGGCATTTTGCTGGTGGCCAAAAAGCGCAGCGCCCTGAAAAATCTGCAGGACCAGTTCCGCGAGCGCGAAACCGGCAAGACTTACCTGGCCCTGGTGCAAGGCGAGTGGCCAGCCAGACTCAAGGTGATTGATCAGCCCTTGCACAAGTATTTGCTGGCCGACGGTGAGCGCCGGGTCAAGGTCACCACCCCGGACGATCCGGATGGCATGCGCTCGATCACGTTGGTCAAGGTGGCGCAGCGATTGCAGGGTTGCACCTTGCTTGAGGTCACCATCAAGACCGGGCGTACCCACCAGATACGGGTGCACCTGGCCAGCAACGGCCACCCGATCGCGGGGGACGATAAATACGGCGATTTTGAATGGAACAAGACGCTGCAAAAGCAGGGCCTCAAGCGCATGTTCCTGCACGCCTGGCGTTTACAGTTCAACCACCCGGCCAGTGCCGAGCGCATTGCCCTGCAAGCCGACTTGCCCACGGAACTTCAAGAACATATTGACCATGTCCAGCCACCGTCCGCGCCAGTTTGACCTGATCGCCTTCGATTGGGATGGCACCCTGTTTGACTCTACAGCCATCATCACCCGCTGCATCCAGCTGGCGGTGCAAGACGTTGGAGGCACTGTGCCCACGCGAGAACAGGCCTCTTATGTGATTGGCATGGCCTTGATTCCGGCGCTGGCGCATGCCGCGCCCGATGTGCCGCGTGAGAAACATGCCTTGCTGGGCGAGCGTTACCGGCACCATTACTTCGCTCACCAGCACGACATCAGTCTGTTTGAAGGTGTGTTGCCCCTGCTGTCCGAACTCAAGGCGCGTCACCACTGGCTCGCGGTGGCGACGGGCAAAAGCCGTGTCGGTCTGGATGAGGCATTGCACGCCGTGGAGCTGCGTCATGTCTTTGACGGTTCGCGCACTGCGGATGAGACCGCTGGCAAGCCCAGTCCCCTGATGCTGCACGAGCTGATGAGGGAGTTTGGGGTTGAGCCCGAGCGTACCCTGATGATCGGGGACACCACGCATGACTTGCAAATGGCTGTGAATGCGGGCTGCGCCAGCGTTGCCGTGAGCTATGGGGCGCATGAGCCCGAGGCCTTCCATGCCCTGAAGCCTTTGCACATCGCGCATTCTGTGCGCGAGCTGCACGACTGGTTGCTGGCCAAAGCCTGAGGAGTCGAGCATGAGCGAGCGTATTGCCCTGTGCAACAGCCGAGACTTGCAAAACGCGGGGCTGGCTGTGCCTTTTGATGTGGTCTATGGTGGCCAGACTTGCCGCGCCTTTGCGATTCGTTTTCAGGGGCAGGTGCATGCCTATCTGAACCGCTGCAGCCACATCGCCATGGAAATGGACTATCAACCCAATCGCTTCTTTGACGACACCGGCCGCTGGCTGATGTGTGCCACCCATGGCGCCACTTATGCACCCGATACGGGTGCTTGTGCCGGCGGGCCTTGCCGAGGCGGTTTGATCAAGATTGACCTGAGCGAAGAGGGGGAAGTGGTCTACTGGCATACTGCCTACAACCTCAAGCCTTTTGAATTCTGAGCCCCGCCATGCAAGAGCAAGACAGCCCTCGCCCCGAAACACCCGTAAACACTGAAGCCCCCTGGGAGCGCCAGGCGCTCAACACCTTGGTGACCGCGATGCTCAAGGAGCAACGCGCTGCGCGCCGATGGAAAGTGTTCCTGCGTCTGATGTGGCTGGTACTGGCGGGCGTGCTCGTTTGGAGTTTTGTGAGCTACAACACGCCCGCAGTCAGCCCCTCTTTGCCGCACACGGCCATGGTGGCCATCAAGGGTGAAATTGGCGATGGCACTGATGCCAGTGCGGAAAACATCATGGTGGCCATGCGCAGCGCGCTGGACGATGAAGGCTCCCGGGCCTTAGTGCTGGTCATCAACTCGCCCGGCGGCTCACCCGTGCAGGCCGGGTTGATCTACGACGAAATCCGTCGCCTGCGCAAGCTTCACGGCAAGCCTATCTATGCCGTGGTGGAAGAATCCTGCGCCTCGGCTGCGTACTACCTGGCTTCGGCAGCCGACAAAATTTACGTGGACAAAGCCAGCATCGTGGGCAGCATTGGCGTGCTGATGGATGGTTTTGGCTTCACGGGCATCATGGACAAAGTGGGCATAGAGCGCCGCCTGCTCACGGCTGGCGAGAACAAAGGGTTTCTTGATCCCTTCAGTCCACAGACGGCCAAGCAGCGTGCGCATGCGCAAACCATGCTCGACGCCATTCACAGTCAGTTCATTGCGGCTGTACGCCAGGGGCGGGGCGAGCGCCTGAAAGAAAACCCTGACATGTTCAGCGGGCTGTTCTGGACGGGTGAGCAGGCCGTTGAAATGGGGCTTGCCGACGGCATGAGCAGTCTTGACGGCGTTGCGCGCGAGGTGGTGGATGCCCCTGAGGTGGTGGACTACACCCGTTACGAAAACATGGCTGAACGGCTGGCCAAGCGGTTTGGGGCGGCTGTGGGCGAGGCCTCGGTCAAGGCCTTGCGCCAAAGCACGGTTCTGCGCTGACAACGCTGGCGCTCAGGCGCCCAGGGCAAACACGGCCGGGGTGTTGGCATCGGGACCCTCGCCAGCCTTTTTCCAGGCTGCCACGCTGCGGCTGAGCACACGGGCGCTGTCCAGTGTCAGGCCGCTGGCAATGGCCAGGCGCGTGCCTGGCTGCAAGGCTTGCAGCGCTGCGTTCAGCATGGCCGGGTTGCGGTAGGGTGTTTCGATCCACAACTGGGTCTGACCTGTTTTGAGGGCCAGGCTTTCGAGCTGTTTGAGGCGGGCGGTGCGCTCGGCATTGTCCTGGGGCAAGTAGCCCACAAAAGCAAAGTTCTGGCCGTTCAAGCCACTGGCCGCCAAGGTCAGCAATAAAGACACGGGCCCCACTAGGGGCAGCACTTGCAGGCCCAGATCGTGGGCTGCTCGAACCACCGAGCTGCCAGGGTCGGCCACGGCGGGCATGCCGGCTTCGCTGACCAGCGCCACATCGTGTCCTTCCAATGCGGCCTTGAGCAGGGGTCTGGCATCAAAGTCGCCAGCTTTGTGGTCGCCTTTTTTGTGCACTTCGCGTGGAAGCTCGGTGATGGCTTGTTGCTGCAAGGGCGCTGCCAAGGGCAGGTGTTCGCCCACTCGCTTGAGGAAGGCGCGGGTGGACTTGGCGTTTTCCGTGATCCAGTGCGTGGTCTGGGCGGCGGCGCGCAAAGTGGCCAGGGGCAAAACATCGGCGATGGGCGCCTGACTGGCGCAACCAAAATCCAGCGGGGTGGGGACCAGCAGCAGGCGGCCTTTGGCGGCAGGGGTCGCGGAGGTGTTCACAGCAGTGGGACTCCTGCGGCGCGCAGCATGCGTGCGGTGCGAATCAGGGGCAGTCCGATCAGCGCAGTGGGGTCGTCGTTGTCGATGGCGTCGAGCAGCGCTATCCCAAGGCCTTCACTTTTTGCGCTGCCTGCACAGTCGTAGGGCTGCTCGGCGCGCAGGTAATTTTCGATTTCCTGGTCGCTCAGGTCGCGAAACTGAACGCGCACTTCGGCGAGATCCACTTGCTCAAAACTGCTGGCCCGGCAGACCACGGCCAGTGCGGTTTGAAAAACCACAGTCTGCCCACGCATCTGGCGTAGCTGTGCCACGGCGCGTTCGTGATTGCCGGGTTTGCCCAAAGGTTGGCCGTTGAGGTCAGCCACTTGGTCTGAGCCGATGACCACAGCCTCTGGCCATTGAGCTGCGACGGCTTGCGCTTTGGCCAGCGCCAGGCGAAGGGCCAAGGCGCGCGGAGCTTCATCTGGCAAAGGGGTTTCGTCCACGTGCGGTGCGGTGACTTCAAACGGCAGGTTCAGGCGCGAGAGCAATTCCCGTCGGTAGCGGGAAGTGGAGCCCAGCACGAGGGTGCGGGCAGGGGGGGCGGAGGTCGGGGTCATGGGCGTGATTCTCTTACACTGACGGGCATGGAAACGAAATTTGATGCATCCCATCTGGATGTGCGCGCTTTTGCACGAGCGCAAGGACAAGCCCAAGGCCGTTCGGCCCTGGCGGATTGGATGCGTTTGCGCGAAGAGTCCGCACAGGCGGGTTGGAAGTCATTGCAGGTGCAGTGGCAAATGCAGGGTCGCTTGCAGCCGCGAACGGGCGCCGAAGACGAAGTCTGGGTGCATGTGCAGGCCCATGCCGAGGTGCAAATGCAGTGTCAGCGTTGTTTGACGCCGGTGGTGGTGCCTTTGAGTGTGGACAGGGATATTTTGTTCGTTGCCAACGAGGCGACCGCGGCTGAACTAGACGACACCCTGGATGACGATGTTCTGGTGCTGTCCAAAGACTTTGATGCGCTGGCACTGGTTGAAGATGAGTTGATCATGGAGCTGCCTTTGGTGCCCCGTCACGAGGTGTGCCCGCAGGCGCTGCCAGCCCAGAGCACGGGCAAAGAGGATTTGCCGCAACGCGTACATCCTTTTGCAGCATTGGCCGCACTCAAGGCAGGCCAGGACAAAAAGTGACATCCCGCCCGACTTGGGCTATAATCTGATGCTTTGCTTGGCTGCGTCTGCGCAAGCAACCTGTGTTCAACCGAAGCTGCGCCAGCTCTGTCAAACCGCGCGGCGTCTAGCTTTCAAGGAGCCATCATGGCTGTTCAGCAAAACAAAAAATCGCCTTCCAAGCGTGGCATGCACCGTTCCCACAACGCCCTGGGCGTGCCGGGTATCGCTGTTGAGCCCACCACTGGTGAAGTGCATCTGCGTCACCACATCAGCCCCAACGGTTTCTACCGTGGTCGCAAGGTTCTGAAGACCAAAAACGAAGCTTGATGGGCTGAGCCCACTTGCCTGACCAAGGCCCGAGCTACTGGACACGGTGGCGTCGGGCTTTGTTTTTTTGTGCGCTGAATTCTTTTTGCTGACATCATGACTGCCAACACACCTATCACCCTGTCTGTGGATTGCATGGGCGGCGACCACGGCCCGCGTGTGACATTGGTGGCTTGCCAGCGTTTTCTGGCCAAGCATCCGCAGGCGCGACTTTTGATGGTCGGCAAGCCTGAAGTTTTGTCTGGTTTTTCGGATCCAAGAGTCACGGTGGTGTCTGCCAGCGAAGTGGTTGAAATGGACGACCCGGTGGAGGTCGCACTGCGCAAGAAAAAAGACTCTTCCATGCGAGTGGCTATCGAGCAGGTCAAAACCGGTGCAGCGCACGCGGCGGTGTCTGCGGGCAATACGGGTGCCTTGATGGCAGTGGCGCGTTACCTGCTCAAAACCATGGATGGGATTGATCGTCCGGCCATTGCAGCGCAGATGCCCAATGCCAAGGGTGGCGGGACCACGGTGCTGGACTTGGGGGCCAATGTGGATTGCTCGGTTGAGCATTTGCTGCAATTTGCCGTCATGGGTTCGGCGCTGGTTTCGGCCCTCGAGAACAAGGAACAACCTTCCGTGGGCCTGCTCAATATCGGTGAAGAAGTCATCAAGGGCAATGAAATCATCAAAAAAGCGGGTGAATTGCTTCGATCTGCAGGCAACTCTGGCGATTTGAATTTCTTTGGTAACGTTGAGGGCAACGACATCTTCAAGGGTACTACGGACATTGTGGTTTGCGACGGCTTTGTGGGCAATGTGGCGCTCAAGGCCAGCGAGGGGCTGGCCACCATGGTGGGGACGTTCCTCAAAGAGTCCTTTTCCCGCAATATCTTCACCAAAATGGTGGCTATCGCAGCGCTTCCCGTTCTATCTTCCTTTAAAAAGAAAGTTGATCACCGTCGCTACAACGGCGCAGCCCTGTTGGGCCTGCGCGGCCTGGTGTTCAAGAGCCATGGCTCTGCTGACGAAGTCGCTTTTGAGCAGGCCCTGGCGCGGGCGTATGATGCGGCGCATAACCAATTGCTGGAGCGGGTACGCACGCGGATTGCGCATGCAGCCCCTTTGCTCAATGGGGAGCTGGCCAATGTGGCTGGCACAACGACATGAATAAATACACACGCATCGCAGGAACGGGCAGCTTTTTGCCGCCTCGGAGACTGACCAACGCTGATCTGGCTGCCCAATTGGCAGCGCAGGGGATTGAGACCTCCGACGATTGGATTGTGGAGCGAACAGGCATTCGGGCCCGCCACTTCGCGGATGCAGGCGTGGGCAGCAGCGACCTGGGCACAGAAGCCGCGCGCCGCGCACTGGAGATGGCGGGTGTGGCTGCCAATGAGCTGGACCTGATCATTGTGGCCACGTCCACGCCGGACATGGTGTTTCCTTCTGTGGCCACCATGGTGCAAAACAAGTTGGGGGCAGCCGGTTGCCCGGCTTTTGACGTGCAGGCTGTGTGCAGTGGCTTCATCTACGCAGTGACCGTGGCGGATGCCATGATCCGCGCCGGTTCGGCCCACAAGGCCTTGGTGATCGGCGCCGAAGTGTTCAGCCGTATTCTGGACTTTAAGGACCGCACGACCTGCGTGCTGTTTGGCGATGGCGCGGGTGCCGTGGTGCTCGAAGCCAGCAGCGAACCAGGTGTTTTGGCCACCGACATCCATGCCGATGGCAAACATCGGGACATCCTGTCTGTGCCGGGCCACGTCTCTGGAGGCGGTGTGCTGGGCGATCCGGTGCTCAAGATGGATGGCCAAGCCGTTTTCAAGCTTGCCGTAGGGGTGCTGGAAGAGACGGCGCGCGCCAGTCTGACGCAGGCAGGCTTGCAGGACAGCGATATCGACTGGCTGATTCCGCACCAGGCCAATATTCGCATCATGCAAAGCACCGCCAAGAAGCTCAAGATGCCGCTGGAAAAAGTGGTGGTGACTGTGGATCAGCACGGCAACACCTCGGCAGCGTCGATTCCGCTGGCGCTGGATGCGGCTGTTCGTGACGGTCGCATTCAGCGCGGCCAGAACCTCATGCTCGAAGGCGTGGGTGGGGGGTTCACCTGGGGCTCGGTCCTGGTGAAATTCTGATTTCCTGTTTTCGCAATCAAAACATGACAACATTTGCTTTTGTATTTCCTGGTCAGGGCTCGCAGTCTGTGGGCATGCTGGACGCCTGGGGCGACCATCCTGCAGTGCTCGAAACGCTGAAGGAAGCTTCGGACGCGATGGGCGAGAACCTGACCCAACTGATCAAGGAAGGCCCCAAGGAGGCGCTGGCGCTGACCACCAACACCCAGCCCGTGATGCTGGTGGCCGGTGTGGCCGCTTACCGGGCTTGGTTGGCTGAGGGTGGTGCTCAGCCAGCAGTGGTGGCCGGACACTCGCTGGGCGAGTACAGCGCCTTGGTGGCTTCGGGTGTGCTGACGCTGGCGCAGGCCGCACCGCTGGTACGCCTGCGCGCAGCGGCCATGCAGGAAGCTGTGCCGGTGGGTGTGGGCGCCATGGCGGCCATCCTCGGCCTGGCGTCTGACAAGGTGATCGAAGGTTGCAAAGAGGCGCAAGCCAGTTTTGGCGTGGGCAGCGTCGAAGTCGTTGAGGCCGTGAACTTCAACGATGCCGCACAGACCGTGATCGCTGGCACCAAGGCCGGTGTGGACAAGGCCTGCGAAGTGCTCAAGGGCATGGGCGCCAAGCGTGCGCTGCTGCTGCCCGTGTCGGCACCTTTCCACTCCAGTTTGATGAAACCCGCGGCCGAAAAACTGCGGGAAAAACTCGCCACGCTGGAGCTCGGTGCGCCCCACATTCCGGTGATCAACAACATTGACGTAGCCATTGAAACCGATGGCGACCGTATCCGCGACGCGCTGTACCGTCAGGCCTTTGGCCCGGTGCGCTGGGTGGAATGTGTGCAGGCCATCAAGGCACGTGGCGTGTCCACGCTGGTCGAATGCGGTCCCGGCAAGGTGCTGGCGGGCATGACCAAGCGCATCGATGCGGAACTCAACGGCATGGCTGTGTACGACCCTGCTACCCTGGCCGAAGTGAAAGGAGCTCTGGTATGAGCGACAAGCAAGTAGCCCTGGTGACAGGCGCATCGCGCGGTATTGGCGCTGCGATTGCGCTGCAACTGGCCCAAAACGGCTTCATCGTCATTGGTACCGCCACGTCCGACGACGGTGCAGCCAAGATCACTCAGGCCCTGTCGGCCTACGCAGGTTGCCGTGGTGCCAACCTGAACGTGACTGACGCTGCTGCGGGTGAAGCGCTGATTGACGCCATCGTCAAGGAGCATGGTGGCCTGCAGGTACTGGTCAACAACGCTGGTATCACCCGTGACACCCTGGCCATGCGCATGAAAGATGACGACTGGGATGCCGTGGCTGACACCAATCTGCGTGCTGTTTTTCGCATGAGCCGTGCCGTGATTCGTCCGATGATGAAGCAGCGCTATGGTCGCATCATCAGCATCACCAGCGTGGTGGGCGCTTCCGGCAACCCGGGCCAGGCCAATTACGCGGCCGCTAAAGCCGGTGTGGCGGGCATGACCCGCGCCCTGGCCCGTGAATTGGGTAGCCGTGGCATCACCGTCAATTGTGTGGCACCGGGTTTTATCGAAACCGACATGACGGCCGCCTTGCCAGAAGAGCAACAAAAAGCCCTGCTGGGCCAGATCCCGCTGGGTCATCTGGGCAAGCCGCAGGACATTGCCCATGCGGTGGCCTATCTGGCCAGCGCACAGGCCGGTTATGTGACCGGACAAGAGCTGCATGTGAACGGCGGGATGTTCATGGCCTGAGCGGGCCGATGAAAACTCCGGCCCACATGCGGGTAAAATGACATTTTTTTACAACCCTTAGAGGGATCCCATGAGCGATATCGAAGCACGTGTCAAGAAAATCATTGCTGAACAACTCGGCGTTGAAGAGTCCCAAGTGACCAACGAAAAAGCCTTCGTGGCTGATCTGGGCGCTGACTCCCTGGACACGGTGGAACTGGTGATGGCACTCGAAGACGAGTTCGGCATCGAGATTCCTGACGAAGACGCAGAAAAAATCACCACGGTGCAAGCTGCGATCGACTACGCCAACAGCAAGAAGGCCTGATCGCCTATGACCCGGCGCCGCGTTGTTGTCACGGGTTTGGGATGTATCAGCCCCGTGGGCAACACGGTGGCGGATGCATGGTCCAACCTGCTTGCCGGCCAGTCCGGCATTGGCCTGATCAGCAAGTTCGATGCTTCAGCCCTGGCGTGCAAGATCGCTGGTGAAGTCAAAGGCTTTGATCTGGAGTCCTACATCACTGCCAAAGAGGCACGGACGATGGACTCTTTCATCCACTTTGGTATTGCAGCTGCTGCGCAAGCGGTGGCCGATGCGGGCTTGGCCACTGGCGAAGCCTTGGGTGAAGAAGAGGCTTGCCGTATTGGTGTGGTGATTGGCTCGGGCATTGGCGGCTTGCCAATGATCGAGGAAACTCACGCCGAATACACCAACCGCGGTCCGCGCCGCATTTCTCCTTTCTTTGTACCAGCTTCGATCATCAACATGATCTCGGGCCATGTGTCCATGCGTTTTGGCTTCAAAGGCCCGAACCTGGCCGTGGTCACTGCCTGTACAACGGGTTTGCACAGCATTGGCGAAGCTGGCCGTCTGATTGAATACGGCGATGCCGATGTCATGATCGCTGGTGGCTCCGAAGCGACTGTCTCGCCCTTGGGTGTGGGTGGTTTTGCAGCCATGCGCGCGCTGTCCACCCGCAATGATGATCCTGCTGCAGCGTCGCGCCCCTGGGACAAAGACCGCGATGGTTTTGTGCTGGGTGAAGGCGCTGGCGTGCTGGTGCTTGAAGAGTACGAACACGCCAAGGCGCGTGGGGCCAAAATTTATGCTGAATTGAGCGGCTACGGCATGAGTGCCGATGCGGGTCACATGACGGCACCGAACATGGATGGCCCTCGCCGTGCCATGTTGAACGCTCTGCGCAACGCGGGAATCAACGCCGATCAGGTGGATTACCTGAACGCACACGGTACCTCCACACCGCTGGGCGATGTGAACGAAACCAACGCCATCAAGGCTGCGCTGGGCGACCACGCCAAGAAAATGGTGGTCAGCTCGACCAAGTCCATGACGGGTCACCTTTTGGGGGGGGCCGGTGGTATTGAGAGCGTGTTCACCGTGCTGGCCTTGCACAACCAGAAGGTTCCGCCAACCATCAATCTGGTCAATCAGGATCCTGAGTGCGATCTGGACTATTGCGCCAACACCGCGCGAGATCTCAAGATCGACGTGGCTGTCAAAAACAACTTTGGTTTTGGTGGCACCAACGGTACCCTGGTGTTCAAGCGTATCTAACGTCGACAAACGCCATGCGAACAGCCCCACCCGTGCAATATCCGGTGGGGCTTTTTCTTGGGGGGCGCCGCGCGCTCTGGTGGATTTCTGGACTGGCTGTGTTGAGTGTGCCTGTGCTGTTGTGGGCTTCTTTGCATTGGGCTGTGTCTTTGGCGGTGAGTTCCGTTTTGGCCGCTGTATTGGCCTGGGTCTTGTGGCGCTACCAGAGCCGGCAGTGCAAGAGCAGTGGTCAACTGATTTGGGATGATGGCTGTTGGACCTATTGGGATGGCGAGCAGGTCTGGCCTATTCAACACTTGACGGTGCTTTGGGATGTGGGCGACCGTATCTGGCTACGCTGGAGCGCCTTGGTGCCTAGCGCCAAGCTGGCCTGGAGCGACGCATGGGTTCTCGAGCGAGACGCACCAGAAAGCTGGCATGTATTGCGGTGCGCTTTGCTTGCGCACTCTGGAAAAAACTTTACGCAGCCCTCACATTTGGCATAAATCTGTAAGGCAACATAGGCGCATGCAAGAAGTGTTTGCGCAAATGCAGAATTTCTTTTGATCTTTCATTACAGGAGTCAGCCATGAAAACCATGATGTTCAACAGGAAACTCGTCGCTGCGGCCTCTGTCGCACTCGGTCTGGGTGCCGGGGTCATGCTGTGGACGCAAAGCGTCCAAGCTCAATCTTCAACGCGGTTGTCGAGTCCTGCTGCGGTCAGTGCGCCATTGGTCAAAGGGTTGCCGGATTTCACAGCGCTTGTCGATGCTGTGGGGCCCTCTGTGGTCAACATCCGCACCATGGCGCGTGTACGTCCCCAGGCCGAACAGATGGACGGCAATATGGACCCTGAAATGCAGGAGTTTTTCAGGCGCTTCTTTGGCGCGCCTTTTCCTGGCGCACCACAACAACCTCAGCCGCGCCGCCGTGGTGGCCAGAGTGATGGCGAGTTGCGGCCCAGCGGAGTCGGCTCAGGTTTTATTCTGACGGCGGATGGGTTCATCATGACCAACGCCCATGTGGTCGAAGGTGCAGATGAGGTGCTGGTGACCCTTGCGGACAAGCGTGAACTCAAGGCCAAGGTGGTTGGCCTGGACAAGCGTTCGGATGTCGCGGTGGTCAAAGTGCCTGCCACGGCCTTGCCTGCGCTCAAGGTGGGCGACGTGAGCCAGCTCAAGGTGGGCGAGTGGGTGATTGCGATTGGCTCGCCCTTTGGCCTGGAGAACACCGTCACAGCCGGTATCGTGAGCGCCAAGCAGCGCGACACGGGCGACTATTTGCCCTTCATTCAGACCGATGTGGCAATCAACCCTGGCAACTCGGGCGGACCGCTGATCAATATGCGTGGCGAGGTGGTCGGTATCAACAGCCAGATTTACTCGCGCTCGGGCGGTTACATGGGCATCTCGTTTTCGATTCCCATGGACGAGGCCATGCGTGTCAGCGATCAGATTCGTGCACAAGGACATGTGACCCGCGGACGCGTGGGCGTTCAGATTGATCAGGTCAGCCCCGAAGTGGCCGAGTCCATCGGCTTGGGCAAAGCGCGTGGCGCCATGGTGCGAATGGTGGAGTCGGGCGGACCTGCTGAAAAAGCCGGGTTGCAAGCGGGTGACATCATTCTTGAATTTGACGGCAAGCCGATCGACAAGGCTTCGGACTTGCCACGCATCGTCGGCAACACCCGCCCGGGTACAAAGGCCGAAATGCAGGTATATCGTCGTGGTGCACAGCGTAAATTGACAGTCACCGTAGGCGAGCTACCTGGGGAAAAGACCCTGGCTGACACCAGTACAGGTGATGAGCAAGCCACAGCGAGCAATGTTCTGGGCTTGACTGTGACCAATCTGTCTGCCGAGCAGAAGAAAAAGCTTCGTGTGGACGGCGGCGTACGTGTGACGGCAGTTCAAGGCGCTGGTGCCCGAGCGGGTCTGCGCGAGGGCGATGTGGTCCTGGCCGTAGGCAACAAGCAGGTGTTGCAAGTGGCTGATTTCAACGCGGCGGTCAGCACCGTTGAGCCCGGCAAGATCGTCAGCTTGCTGGTGCGTCGTGCAGAGACGGTTCAGTACGTGCTGGTACGTACCGCACGCTGATTCAGACTTTGTCAAGAGGCCCCTTGTCCACTTGGGACCAGGGGCCTTTGTTTTGGGGTGGCTACAACAGTAGCAAAAAAATAAATGACGTAAGTACAAGCTAACTTGAAGCCTTGTTCATGACGCGATTGGCTAAAATAAGCCATCCTGACCACCGATTGATGGCATAAAGCGCAAGAGCAAGTTCACGATGTGAGAAGTCCAGAGGGTCTGCACCAGACATCCACATTTCGCGCACAGCTTGTCCAGATTTTTGTCCACAGCTTCTGTGGATATTCTGTTGATAATTCTGTGTGTTGTGACTTGGCAACGGGCATGTGCCGGCCAGCCAGCCTGTTCAAACAGACTGATGTGCCTACAATGAAGTCCCAACTATCGCAGTTGCCATAGATTGTTGGTTCAGGGCGCGTCCACTTGTGACGCGCCCTTTTTTTCCGGCTTTGAAGCACACAACACAAGACATCTGGCAAGGCGCTGTTGATGAACCACATCCGTAATTTCTCCATCATTGCCCATATTGATCACGGCAAGTCCACGCTGGCTGACCGGATCATTTCGCGCTGTGGAGGACTGTCTGATCGCGAGATGAGTGAGCAGGTGCTCGACTCGATGGACATTGAGAAAGAGCGCGGTATCACCATCAAGGCGCAAACCGCTGCGCTTCAATACAAAGCCAAGGACGGCAAGGTCTACAACCTCAACCTGATCGACACGCCCGGTCACGTGGACTTCTCCTATGAGGTGAGTCGTTCACTGTCTGCATGTGAGGGCGCTTTGCTCGTGGTCGATGCCAGTCAGGGCGTGGAAGCGCAGACGGTGGCCAACTGCTACACCGCGCTCGACCTGGGTGTCGAGGTGCTGCCGGTGCTCAACAAAATGGATTTGCCACAGGCCGATCCGGACAATGCCAAGCAGGAAATCGAAGACGTCATTGGTATCGATGCATCCTTTGCCGTGCCTTGCTCGGCCAAGACCGGCATGGGCGTGGAAGACATTCTGGAGATGGTGGTGGCCAAAGTGCCCGCGCCGCGTGGCAACCCCGAGGGCCCACTGCGCGCCATGATCATCGACAGCTGGTTTGACAGCTATGTGGGTGTGGTCATGCTGGTGCGGGTCGTGGATGGCACGCTCAACCGTGGCGACAAGATCAAGCTCATGGCCACCGAAGCGCTGTACAGCGCCGAGAAACTGGGTGTCTTTACGCCTCACAACGAATCGCGCAATGCTCTCAAAGCGGGTGAGGTGGGTTACATCATCGCCGGCATCAAGGAGCTCAAGGCCGCCAAGGTCGGTGACACCATCACCGCCATCAAGACCAGCAGCGGTGCCAACCTGGAGTTTGCGACCGAAGCACTGCCAGGTTTCAAAGAGGTGCAGCCGCAGGTGTTTGCCGGCTTGTACCCCTCCGAGGCCAGTGAATACGACCAGTTGCGCGATGCGCTTGAAAAGCTCCAGCTCAACGACGCCGCACTTCGCTACGAGCCTGAGGTTTCCCAGGCGCTGGGGTTTGGTTTCCGCTGCGGTTTCCTGGGCCTCTTGCACATGGAAATCGTGCAGGAACGTCTAGAGCGTGAGTTCGACCAGGACCTGATCACCACCGCGCCGAGCGTGGTCTATGAAGTGGTCAAGGGTGACGGCGAAGTCATCATGGTGGAAAACCCCTCCAAGATGCCCGATGTCGGTCGCATCCAGGAAATCCGTGAGCCTATCGTGACGGTGCACCTGTACATGCCCCAGGACTACGTGGGTGCCGTGATGACGCTGGCCAACCAAAAGCGTGGCGTGCAGATCAACATGGCCTACCACGGCAAGCAAGTCATGCTGACCTACGAAATGCCGCTGGGCGAGATCGTGCTGGACTTTTTCGACAAGCTCAAATCGGTCAGCCGTGGTTACGCCTCCATGGATTACGAGTTCAAGGAGTACCGCGCCTCCGACGTGGTCAAGGTCGATATGCTGCTCAACGGCGAGAAGGTGGATGCGCTGTCCATCATCGTGCACCGCAGTCAGTCGCAGTACCGTGGCCGTGCGGTGGCGGCCAAGATGCGTGAGATCATCAGCCGTCAGCAGTTCGATGTGGCCATCCAGGCGGCGATTGGTGGCAACGTGATTGCCCGTGAGACCATCAAGGCCTTGCGCAAGAACGTGCTGGCCAAGTGCTATGGTGGCGACATCACTCGTAAACGCAAACTGCTTGAAAAGCAGAAAGCGGGTAAGAAACGGATGAAACAGATCGGATCGGTCGAAGTGCCCCAAGAGGCGTTCCTGGCCATTTTGCAGGTGGAAGATTGATGCCATTCATCACAGGTTTGATTTTGGGCGGTTTCGTCGCCTATGGCGCAGGCTGGTACCTGGGCATGTTCACTGGTAACTTTGCCCTGCTCATGCTCATGGCCACGCTGGTCTCGGGCGTGTACTGGGTGGCCGAGCGTCTCGTGTTTCTGCCCAAACGCAAGGCCGCAGTAGCCCAGTTGCAGTCCCAAGCGGCGCAGCGACGGGAAGAGTTGTCGCGCATGGGTATTGCGCAGACCGATGTGGACGTGACGGTCGCCAGCGAAAAGCTGATCATGCAGCCTTGGTGGCTGGACTGGACGGCTGGCTTGTTTCCGGTCATTGCCGTGGTGTTCATCCTGCGTTCGTTTCTGTTTGAGCCCTTCAAGATCCCTTCGGGCTCCATGATCCCGACTTTGTTGGTGGGCGACCTCATTCTGGTCAACAAGTTTCACTACGGTCTGCGTTTGCCGGTGGCCAATGTCAAGATCACCCAGGGCGAACCCGTGCGCCGTGGCGACGTGATGGTGTTTCGCTACCCTCCCAACCCGAATGTGGACTACATCAAGCGCGTGGTCGGGTTGCCAGGCGACGAGGTGGCCTACCTCAACAAAAAACTGAGCATCAATGGTCAGCCTGTGGCCACGGCCAATTTGCCCGAGTTTTTTGACGAGTCGGTGATGCGCTATTTCAAGCAAGAGCGCGAGAGCCTGAGCGACAAGCCCCACCTCATCATCGAAGATAACGAGCGCCCGGCTTTCATCGCGGGAGTCGGCGATTTTCCGTTTCGTGACCAATGCCGCTACAGTGTGGAAGGCGTGATCTGCAAGGTTCCGCAAGGCCACTATTTCATGATGGGTGACAACCGCGACAACTCGCTGGACTCGCGCTACTGGGGCTTCGTGCCTGACGCCAATATCGTGGGCAGGGCTTTCTTTGTGTGGATGAACTTTGGCAACTTCAAACGCATCGGCTCGTTTGACTGATGGGGTTGGCAATATGACCACTCCTGCCGCACTGGCTGATTTGCAAACCCGGCTGGGCTACGCTTTTCGCGATGTGCGCCTGCTGCAACGGGCCATGACCCACCGCAGTTTTGGTGCTGATCACAACGAGCGCCTGGAGTTCCTGGGGGACTCGGTGCTCAATCTGGTGGTGGCGCATATGTTGTTTGATCGTCTGGCCAATATGCCCGAAGGCGATCTTTCACGCGTGCGTGCCAACCTGGTCAAGCAGGAAACGCTGCACCAGCTGGCGCTGCATTTGGAGCTGCCTGGGCGCATGCGTCTGGGCGAAGGTGAGCTCAAATCAGGCGGTACACGTCGTGCCTCCATCCTGGCCGATGCACTGGAGGCCGTGATTGGTGCGGTCTACCTCGATGGTGGTTTTGACGCTGCGCACGCCTTGGTGCAGCGTTTGTTTGCAAAAGTCGAAATCCGACCTGACATGCAAGCCGCCGAGAAGGATCCCAAAACCCAGTTGCAGGAGTGGTTGCAGGGGCGCAAACTGCCTCTGCCGCGATACACCGTCATTGGCACCAGCGGCGCCGCGCACAGGCAGACTTTTGAAGTGGCTTGTGAAGTGCCTGACCTTAAAAAACATGAACGTGGCACAGGCGCATCGCGCCGCGCTGCAGAGCAGGCGGCTGCAGCTGCCTTGCTCATCATCCTGACCCAAGGAGACAAAGGGTGACTGAACAAACTCAAAATCCGCAACGTTGTGGCCTGGTGGCCATTGTGGGCAAGCCCAATGTGGGCAAGTCCACTTTGCTCAATGCACTGGTGGGGCAAAAAATCAGCATCACCTCGCGCAAGGCCCAGACCACGCGGCACCGCATCACCGGCATGCGTACCGAGGGGCAAACCCAATTCGTGTTTGTGGACACCCCAGGCTTTCAGACGCGCCACAGCACGGCGCTCAACAAGTCGCTGAACAAAACCGTGATGGGGGCCATTGGCGATGTGGACCTGGTGCTCTTCGTGGTTGAGGCTGGGCAGTTCACCTTGGCCGACGCCAAGGTGCTGTCCTTGCTCAATGCCGATATTCCCACCTTGCTGATTGCCAACAAGCTTGACGCCGTTCACCGACGGGCCGAGATTGCGCCTTGGTTGCGGGACATGCAGGAGCGCCATGCTTTTGCCGAGTTTGTACCCATGTCGGCCAAGAACCCCAAGGACATCGAGCGCCTCTTGGGCATCTGTGAAAAATACTTGCCTGAGCAAGACTGGTGGTATTCGCCGGACGAGTTGACAGACCGCAGTGAGAAATTTCTGGCGGGCGAAATCGTGCGCGAAAAACTGTTTCGACTCACGGGCGATGAGCTGCCTTACACCTCGACCGTGGTGGTGGACAAGTTCGAAGAAGAGCCTGGCCGAACGGCCAACCGCATGGTGCGCATTGCGGCCACCATCGTCGTCGAGCGTGATGGTCACAAGGCCATGGTCATCGGTGAGAAGGGCGAAAAACTCAAGCGCATTGGCATGGAGTCGCGTCAGGAACTGGAAAAGCTGCTGGACGCCAAAGTGTTCATCGAGCTGTGGGTCAAAGTTCGCTCGGGCTGGGCGGATGATGAGGCGCGTGTGCGCTCCTTCGGTTACGAATGACGGGTTGAGATGGCCACGCGACGCATCGGAGAGGAGCCAGCTTATGTGCTGCACCACTACGATTGGAGCGAGAGCAGCCTGATCCTGGAAATGTTCACCCGGCAGTCTGGGCGAGTGGCTCTGGTGGCCAAAGGGGTGAAGAAACCCAGCTCCAGTTTCAGGCCGGTCCTTTTGCCCTTGCAGCCACTTCGGGTCAGCTATGGCGGGGATGCGGACATTCGCACCCTCAAAGCCGTTGACTGGGTCGGTGGCCACGTCATGCCCACAGGCGAGGCCCTGCTCTCGGGCTACTACCTCAACGAGTTGTTGATGCGTTTGCTGGCGCGCGACGATCCGCATCCGCAGGTGTTTGATGTCTACGCACCCACCGTTGCCTTGTTGGCCAGCGGGCAGAGCGCCTTGTTGCAACCGGCCTTGCGGGCGTTTGAGTTGCTGCTGCTGCGTGAGTTGGGCCTGTTACCAGCCTTGGACGCCCAAACCCTGAGCCTGCGTGCGCTGGAGCCTGAGCGAGCCTATGCCCTGGTACCTGAAGCGGGCTTGCGCTTGGCGGGGGCCGATGACCGGTACCATCTGCAAGGTGCGCAATGGCAGGCTTTGCACGAAGCCATGTCCGCCGGGCAAGCGCTGACGGCTTTGTGGACACGACCCGAGCTGGCTTCGGTGGCCTTGCGTGTGATGCTGCGGCAGCTGCTCACACACCATTGCGGAGTGGGCGCCCTCAAGACGCGCCAAATGATGCTGGATTTGCAAAACCTATGAATACACAAGCTTCTAACGCCGTGTCGCTGTCCGTCAATGTCAACAAGGTGGCTTTGTTGCGCAACTCGCGCCACCTGGGCATCCCCAGCGTCACGCGGGCGGCGCAGCTGTGTTTGCAAGCGGGTGCGCAGGGCATCACCATCCACCCGCGTCCGGACGAACGCCACATCCGCGCCAGCGACGTCGACGAGCTGGCCGTCTTGATGAAAGCCTGGCCGGATCGCGAGTTCAATATCGAGGGCAACCCGTTTCACAACCTGATGGCGCATGTGCGCACGGTGCGCCCACACCAGGTGACCTTTGTGCCCGACAGCGAGGGCCAGTTCACCAGCGACCATGGCTGGAGCTTTCCGCAAGATGCGCAGCGACTCCAACCTTTGATTGAGGAATGCAATGCCCTGGGTGTGCGCGTGAGCCTGTTCATGGACCCCGTGCCTGAACAAATGGCCGCAGCACGTGCCGTGGGCGCCGACCGTGTGGAGCTCTATACCGAGCCCTATGCCGCTTCGTGGGGCACACCTGAACACGCGGTGCAGCTGCAGCGCTACGCTGCCGCCGCGCAGGCCGCGCTGAACGTGGGTTTGGGGCTCAATGCGGGCCATGACCTCAACCTCGACAACCTGCCCGATTTTGTGCGCTCTGTGCCTGGCTTGCAGGAAGTCTCGATTGGCCACGCGCTCATGGCCGATGCGCTGGAGATGGGGTATGCAGCCACGGTACGGGCGTATCTGGACTGTCTGAAGAAATGATTTACGGCATCGGCACCGACATTTGCGACATCCGCCGCATCCGCGCCAGTCTGGAGCGGCACGGCGAGCGCTTCGCCGCCAAGGTGTTGTCTGAGGCCGAAATGACCACCTGGCGGCAGCGCAGCGAACGCTGGCCAGAGCGCGGTGTACGTTACCTGGCCACACGCTTCTCGGCCAAGGAGGCTTTCAGCAAAGCGGTCGGTCTGGGCATGCGCATGCCCATGACCTGGCGCTTGTGCGAAGTGGGCAAGTTGCCCAGTGGTCAGCCCTTTATCGTGTTGCATGGTGAGCTCAAAACCTGGTTTGAAGCCAAGGGACTCAAGGCCCACATCACCGTGACGGACGAAAGCGAATACGCTGCCAGCTTTTGCGTGGTCGAAACCTCTTGAATTGCTCGGGCATGGCCCGATATGAAAGCTCTAGCCCATGACACAACACGCCCCCCTGATTCTGGACATCGCCGGCACGCAACTCAGTGCGGTTGACCGTCGTCGTTTGTCGCACCCGCTGACCGGTGGCTTGATCCTGTTTGGCCGCAATTGGCAAAGCCGTGTGCAGTTGACCGAGCTGTGTGCCGAAGTCAAAAGCATCCGCCCCGATGTGTTGATTGCGGTGGACCACGAAGGTGGTCGTGTGCAACGTTTTCGTACGGATGGTTTTACCCATCTGCCGCCCATGCGCGCTTTTGGTGAGATGTGGGCGCAGGACGGCAAAGGCATGCCTGGCTCAGGTGCCTTGCGGGCCTGCGAGGCTGCGACCGCGGCGGGTTTTGTGCTGGCCAGTGAGCTGCGCGCCTGCGGTGTGGACTTCAGCTTTACGCCGGTGCTCGATTTGGACCATGGGGAGAGCGGAGTGATCGGTGACCGCGCCTTTGCGCGCGACCCGCGCATGGTGGCGATGCTGGCCCGCAGCCTCATGCAGGGCCTGCTGCAGGCGGGCATGGCCAACTGTGGCAAGCATTTCCCGGGGCATGGTGCCGTGAAGGCCGACTCGCATGTGGCTCTGCCCGTGGACAAGCGCAGCCTCAAAGCCATCCTGGCCGACGACGCCTTGCCCTACACCTGGCTGGGCAGCGTGCTCACGGCTGTGATGCCAGCGCATGTGATCTACAGCAAGGTCGATGCGCGACCCGCTGGCTTTTCTTCACGCTGGATTCAGGAGATTTTGCGTGGGCAATTGGGCTTTGATGGCGTGGTCTGCACCGACGACCTGTCGATGGCCGCGGCCCGCCAGATCGGCGGGCGCGAACTGAGCTACACCGAAGCGGTGCTCACCGCTTTGCAGGCCGGTTGCGACCTAGCGTTGCTGTGCAACCGCTCGGCGGTGAATGGCGGCGAAGAACTCGACCGCGTGCTCGACGACTTGGCCGAAGCCCAGCTCAAAGGCCGCTGGGTCCCCGACGAGGCGAGCGAAGAGCGCCGCCTGAACCTCTTGCCCCGCACGCCAGCCCGACCCTGGGACGAGCTGGTGCGCGCGCGCGACTACATGCAGGCGCTCGACCGCCTGCCTTGAGGAGTAGGAATGAACGTTCTGTTGCAAGCGCTGGTGCGTCTGTTCATGGGCTTGCTGGGCCTGGCCTTCCTGGCGGGGCTCTTGCTGGCGCTGGGCGTGTACGTGCTGTTTGCCAGCGTGCGCTGGCTGCTCACGGGGCGCAAGCCACAGGTGGTGATGGTCTGGCAGCAGTTCAGCCAGATGCGCCAAGGTGCAGGCATGCGCTGGAGCGCTGGCATGGGTGGCGAGCCCTTTGGTTCAGCCGCGCCAGGCTCGAATGACGACGTGGTGGATGTTGAGGTGCGTGAAGTGCGGGAGGATGCGCCCCGGCTGCCTGACGACAAAGCCTGACATCGACAAACACAAAACAAAACGCCCGGTAATGCCGGGCGTTTTGTTTGGGCAAGTGTCAATCAGCCGAGGTCGTGCTCGCGGCGCAGGGCCGGGAACAGGATGATGTCGCGGATGCTCGGGCTGTCGGTCAGCAGCATCATCAGGCGGTCAATGCCAATGCCGCAACCGCCTGCGGGCGGCATGCCGTATTCGAGGGCACGCACGAAGTCGTGGTCAAAGAACATGGCTTCGTCGTCACCGCCGTCCTTGGCGGCCACCTGGGCATGGAAGCGGGCGGCCTGGTCTTCGGCATCGTTGAGTTCTGAGAAGCCGTTGCCGAATTCGCGGCCGGTGATGTAGAGCTCGAAACGCTCGGTCACTTCAGGGCGAGCATCGTTGGCACGGGCCAGCGGGCTGATCTCGGTCGGGTGCTCCATGATGAAGGTCGGCTCCCAGAGCTTGTCCTCCACGGTTTCTTCAAAGTAGAGCACCTGCAGGCTGGCCAGGCTGCGCGTGGAGAGTTTGTCTTTCTCTTCGCTCATGCCCAGCTTTTTCAGGGCGCTGATCAGCCAGGCGGCATCGTCCACATGCGCGCCCGCTTCGGTGTGGGCGAAGATGGCCTCGCGGATGGTCATGCGTGCAAACGGCTTGGACAGATCCACCGGACGACCACCGTAGCTCAGCTGCAGCGTGCCGGCCGCGTTCATGGCGGCGTCGCGGATCAGTTGCTCGGTGAAACCCATCAGATCCTGGTAGTTCCAGTAGGCCGCGTAGAACTCCATCATGGTGAACTCGGGGTTGTGGCGCACCGAGATGCCTTCGTTGCGGAAGTTGCGGTTGATCTCGAACACGCGCTCGAAACCGCCTACCAGCAGGCGCTTGAGGTAGAGCTCTGGCG
>JACCDV010382544.1_pt1 | contig 63013 bp, 55 predicted proteins | sample 7446131 | NCBI WGS metagenome assembly JACCDV01 (sample SAMN15323448, study PRJNA562643) | freshwater metagenome | isolation source: river surface water | place: USA:Blue River Watershed | collected 2017-08-17
CCGTCACCATGCGTGAAATGCTGGAAGCCGGTGTCCACTTCGGTCACCAAACCCGCTTCTGGAACCCCAAGATGGCCCCCTTCATTTTCGGCCATCGCAACAAGATCCACATCATCAACCTGGAAAAGTCGCTGCCGATGTTCCAGGACGCAGCCAAGTTTGCCAAGCAACTGGCCGCCAACCGTGGCACCATTTTGATGGTTGGCACCAAGCGCCAATCTCGCGAGCTGGTGGCTGCCGAAGCCCAGCGCGCTGGCATGCCTTTCGTTGACCAGCGCTGGCTGGGCGGCATGCTGACCAACTTCAAAACCGTCAAGACCTCCATCAAGCGTCTGAAGGACATGAAGGCCCAGCAGGAAACCGGCCTGGACAGCATGAGCAAAAAAGAACAGCTCATGTTCAAGCGCGAAATCGAGAAGCTGGAAAAAGACATCGGCGGTATCCAGGACATGAACACCCTGCCGGACGCCATCTTCGTCGTGGACGTGGGCTACCACAAGATTGCCATCGCCGAAGCCAAGAAGCTGGGCATTCCGTTGATCGGTGTGGTGGACTCCAACCACTCGCCCGAAGGTATCGACTACGTGATCCCCGGTAACGACGACTCCGCCAAAGCGGTTGCTCTGTACGCCCGTGGCATCGCTGATGCGATCCTGGAAGGCCGTGCCAACGCCGTGGCCGAAGTGGCCCAGGCTGTGGCTACCGAAGGCTCCGACGAGTTCGTCGAAGTCGAGGCCTGATCGCCCATCACCCACCAAAAGGGGCTCTGAGGCCCCTTTTTTTTAACCTGACCTGAATACTGAATACCGGAGAACACAATGGCTGCTATCACCGCAAGCATGGTTGCTGAACTGCGTGGCAAAACCGATGCACCCATGATGGAGTGCAAAAAAGCCCTGACCGAAGCCGATGGCGACATGGCCAAGGCCGAAGAGATCCTGCGTGTCAAGCTGGGCACCAAAGCCGGCAAGGCCGCTTCCCGCGTGACCGCTGAAGGCGTGGTGACCAGCTTCGTTCAAGGCAACGTAGGTGCCATGATCGAAGTGAACTGCGAAACCGACTTCGTGACCAAGAACGACAGCTTCCTGGCCTTGGCTAATGCTGCCGCCGAGCTGGTGGCCAAGCACAACCCTGCTGACCTGGAAGCCCTGGGCGCTCTGGCATATAGCCAGGACAGCTTCGGCCCCACGCTGGAAGAAGTGCGCAAAGGCCTGATAGGCAAGATCGGCGAGAACATGAGCTTCCGTCGCTTCAAGCGCGTGGAAGGCACTCAAGTTGCTTCCTACCTGCACGGCACCCGCATTGGCGTGATGGTTCAGTTCTCTGGCGACGAAACCGCTGCCAAAGACGTCGCCATGCACGTGGCCGCCATGAAGCCTGTGGCCCTGACCAGCGCCGATGTACCCGCCGAGCTGATCGCCAAAGAGCGTGCTGTGGCTGAAGGCAAAGCCGCTGAATCCGGCAAGCCTGCTGACATCGCAGCCAAGATGATCGAAGGTTCTGTGCAGAAGTACCTGAAAGAGGTCTCCCTGTTCAACCAGCCTTTCGTCAAGAACGACAAGCAGACCGTCGAGCAAATGCTCAAGGCTGCCAACACCAATGTCTCCGCCTTCACCCTGTACGTGGTGGGCGAAGGCATCGAGAAGAAAGTGGACGACTTCGCTGCTGAAGTGGCTGCCCAAGTGGCTGCTGCTCAGGGCCAGGCCTGATCTTTTCTTCTTTCCCCCGTTAAACTACTGACCAAACCTTTACGCCTGGAGATTTGCCCATGACCGTTGCCAAACCGGCCCACAAGCGCATTTTGCTGAAGCTGTCCGGTGAGGCCCTCATGGGCGATGATCAATTCGGTATCAACCGAGCCACCATTGAACGCATGGTTCAAGAGGTGGCTGAGGTGACCCGCTTGGGTGTCGAGGTGGCCGTGGTCATTGGCGGGGGCAATATTTTCCGTGGTGTGGCTGGCGGCGCTGCCGGTATGGACCGCGCCACAGCCGACTACATGGGCATGCTGGCCACGGTCATGAACTCCCTGGCCCTGGCTGATGCCATGAACAAGGTGGGCCTCACGGCTCGCGTCATGTCGGCCATCGGCATCGATCAGGTGGTCGAGCCCTATGTGCGCCCCAAAGCCTTGCAGTACCTCGAAGAGGGCAAGGTGGTGGTGTTTGCCGCAGGTACCGGTAACCCCTTCTTCACGACCGACACGGCTGCTGCACTGCGCGGTGCGGAAATTGGTGCCGAGCTGGTGCTCAAGGCCACCAAGGTGGACGGTGTCTACACGGCAGACCCCAAGAAAGACCCTTCGGCTACGCGTTACAGCACCATCAGTTTTGATGAGGCCATTTCCAGCAATCTGGGCATCATGGACGCGACTGCTTTTGCACTGTGCCGTGACCAGAAGTTGCCGATCAAGGTGTTTTCCATTTTCAAGAACGGCGCCCTCAAGCGTGTGGTGATGGGTGAGGACGAAGGCACTTTGGTGCACGTCTGATCGATTCGCAGGAGAGTTTCATGAGCATTGCAGACATCAAGAAGAACACCGAAACCAAGATGGAGCAGTCCATCGCCGCGTTCAAGAACAACCTGAGCAAGATCCGTACAGGCCGGGCCAATCCCGGGCTGCTGGACGTCGTGCAGGTGGAGTACTACGGCTCGATGGTGCCCCTGTCCCAGGTGGCTAACGTGGCCTTGATCGATTCCCGCACGATCAGCGTTCAACCTTGGGAAAAGGGCTTGGGCCCAAAGATTGAGAAAGCCATCCGCGAGAGCGATCTGGGCCTGAACCCCGCGTCCATGGGCGACCTGATCCGCGTGCCCATGCCTCCCATGAGCGAAGAGCGCCGCAAGGAAATGACCAAGCTGGCCAAGGCCGAAGGCGAGCACGCCAAGGTGGCCGTGCGCAACCTGCGCCGAGATGCCAACGAAGCTGTCAAAAAACTGGTCAAGGACAAGGAAGCAACCGAGGACGATCAAAAGCGTACCGAGGCCGATGTCCAGAAAATGACCGACAAGCGCATTGCCGAGATCGACCAGCTGGTTGTCTCCAAAGAGCAAGAAATCATGGCCGTTTGATGGCCACGTTTGCCCTGATGCACACACACAACCTTCAGGCCGCCTTGTGCGGCCTTTTTACTGGAGTGCAACCATGCTGAAGCAAAGGGTGATCACCGCCGTGCTGCTGTTGGCGATCTTGCTGCCTGCCTTGTTTGCGCCTGTGGCCTGGCCCTGGATGGCCTTGACCCTGGTGTTCATTGCTGCGGGTGCTTGGGAGTGGGGGCGTTTGCAGGGCCTGAGCTTTGGTGCCTCGCTGGCGGGCGGCTTGCTGGTGGCGGGACTGTGTGCAGATGCTTATTTTTCGGGTTGGGTGCAACTGTCGCTGGCCTGGCTGTGGCAGACAGTCGGCGCGTTGTGGGTGTTGCTGGCCTTGTTGATGCTGCGCAGGGGTGTCCCCGGTTGGGCGCAATGGCCACTGGCTCTTCGCTGGCCTGTGGGCCTGCTGCTGATCGCGGCGGCCTGGCTCGCTTTGTCGCAGGCCCGAGTCATGAGTATCAATTTTTTGCTTTCTTGCATGGCACTGGTGTGGGTTGCAGACATTGCGGCTTACTTTTTCGGGCGTGCTTTGGGTGGACGCATCATTGCCCGTAAACTGGCGGCCACCATCAGCCCCGGTAAAAGCTGGGAAGGTGCGCTGGGCGGTTTGCTGGGGGTGTTGGTGCTGGCCTGGGGCTGGCAGGCGCTGGAGAGCACTTGGGCCGTGGATGGACCGAGTCTGTACAGCTTGCTGTTTCAGCGCGGCCAGGTCTGGGCCGTTGCTTCGCTGGTCTTTTTGACCGCCATGAGTGTGGCGGGCGATCTGGTGGAGTCCCTGGTCAAACGCAGTGCGGGCATGAAAGACAGCTCGCAATTGTTGCCGGGCCACGGCGGAGTGCTTGACCGTGTGGACGCGCTGCTGCCCACCTTGCCTTTGAGCATGATGCTGGTGACTTTGGGGGGTGCATGAGCGATTCGACCCGCAAGCAACGCATCACCGTTTTAGGGGCCACGGGCTCCATTGGCGGCAACACGCTGGACGTACTGTCCCGTCACCGCGACCGTTACGAGGTTTTTGCCTTGACTGCGGCCACACAGGTGGAAGCCATGGTGCGCCACTGTGCAAGCTTCACGCCCGTATGGGCCGTGATGGCGGACGAGGCCGCTGGGCGTCAGTTGCAGTCCCGGCTCGCTGCTGAAGGTTTGCCCACGAAGGTGCGCTGGGGAGCACAGGCTTTGGACGATGTCTCCTGCGACGAGCAGGTCGATGTGGTCATGGCCGCGATTGTGGGTGCTGCTGGCTTGTCGCCTTGCTTAAGTGCAGCTCGTGCCGGAAAACGCTTGTTGCTGGCCAACAAGGAAGCTTTGGTGGTGGGCGGCGAAGTGTTTTTGGCTGCGGTGCGCGAAGGCGGCGCAACGCTGTTGCCGATTGACAGCGAGCATTCGGCGATTTTTCAATCTTTGCCCGAAGACCCCGCCACGTGGCAGGATCGCGTGGAAAAAATCATTCTGACCGCGTCGGGTGGGCCGTTCCGTCAACGCGATGTGGCGACGCTCGCCAAGGTGACGCCGGAAGAGGCTTGCGCACACCCCAACTGGGTCATGGGGCGCAAAATTTCAGTGGACTCGGCCACCATGATGAACAAGGCGCTCGAAGTTATCGAGGCGCGTTACCTGTTTGGCATGCAACCCAGGCAGATCGAGGTGGTGATCCATCCGCAAAGCGTGATTCACTCCATGGTGCAGTACAAGGACACCTCTGTGGTCGCGCAGCTGGGAACGCCAGACATGCGGGTGCCGATTGCCTATGGCTTGAGCTGGCCAGAGCGCATGAGCTCGGGGGCAACTGCGCTGGATTTTCACCGCATGGCCGCCATGACTTTTGAGGCCATGGATGACCATGGGCATCCTGAGCGTTTTGCCGGCATCCAGCTCGCGTGGCAGAGCCTGGAGAGTACGCCAGGCAGTTGCGCCATCCTGAACGCGGCCAACGAAATGGCTGTGCAGGCCTTTCTGGAGCGACGCATCCGTTTTGACCAGATTTACCAGGTCAACGCCCAGACCCTGGTCGATGTATCGGTTCAGACGCCGCAAGATTTGCAGGACCTGCTGGAGCTGGACCGCCGGGGGCGGGAACAAGCGCGAACCGTCATACAAAAGTTCGGACATTGATGCCGCTCGGTTATCATTAAAACAACGCTTCATAACGAGGAACAGCATGCGCATTTTTTCCCGACGTCACCACGCTGTCACCCTGGCTTTGGCCGCTGCCGGCTGGCTGGGTTCAGTGCTGCCCGCCTGGGCTGTGGAGCCATTCAAGCTCAAGGACATTCGCGTCGAAGGTTTGCAGCGCGTGGAGTCCGGCACGGTGTTTGCCTCGTTGCCGTTCCGCGTGGGTGACACCTTTACCGACGAAGCGGGCGCTGCAGCAATCCGCTCGCTGTTTTCGCTGGGTCTGTTCAAGGACGTTCGTCTTGAAACCCAGGCCGATGTGCTGGTTGTGGTGGTGCAGGAGCGCCCGACTGTTGCGGCGGTGGAGTTTGTAGGTCTCAAGGAATTTGACAAGGACATGCTGACCAAGTCCCTCAAGGATGTGGGTCTGGCTGAAGGCCGTCCTTTTGACAAGGCGCTGGCCGACAAGGCCGAGCAGGAGCTCAAGCGACAGTACATTTCCCGCAGTCTGTATGGCGCTCAGGTGGTGACCACCACCACCCCGATTGATCGCAACCGTGTGAACCTGACCTTCACCATCACCGAAGGTGGGCCAGCCAAGATTGCGCAAATCGCCATTGTGGGCAACAAGGCGTTTTCCGAATCCACCTTGCGTGACCAGTTCTCGCTGGACACGGGTGGCTGGATGACCTGGTACACAAAGGCTGACCGTTACTCGCGCACCAAGCTCAATGCCGACCTGGAAGCGCTGCGCTCGTATTACCTGTCACGGGGCTATCTGGAGTTCCGCATCGACTCCACCCAGGTGGAAATGTCCGAAGACAAGCAGCAAATGTTCATCACCATCAACGTGACTGAGGGTGAGCGTTTTGTGGTCTCCGGCGTCAAGCTGCAGGGTAATTTCCTGGGCAAGGAAGATGAGTTCAAGGCGCTGGTCAAGATCAAGCCCGGTCAGCCCTATAACGCTGAAACAGTGGCTGAAACCACCAAGGCCTTTACCGATTACTACGGTAATTTTGGCTACGCCTTTGCGCGTGTCGAGGCGCGCCCCGAGATTGATCGCAGCAACAACCGCGTCGAGTTTGTGCTGGCGGGAGACCCTTCGCGTCGCGCCTATGTGCGTCGCATCAACATCACGGGTAACAACCGCACGCGAGACGAGGTGATTCGTCGCGAGTTCCGTCAGATGGAGTCGTCCTGGTACGACGGCGACAAGATTCGCCTCTCACGTGACCGCGTGGACCGTCTGGGCTTCTTTACCGGCGTGGAAGTTGAAACGCAAGAAGTTCCCGGCTCGCCTGACCAGGTGGACCTGGTCTACAACGTGACCGAGAAACCCACGGGCAGCATTTCCTTGGGCGCTGGCTTCTCGTCCACTGAAAAACTGGCGTTGACCTTTGGCATTGCGCAGGAAAACGCTTTCGGTACGGGCCAATATTTGGCCATCAACCTCAACACCAGCAAATACAACCGCACGGCGGTGGTGAGCAATACCAATCCGTACTTCACCGCTTCCGGTATTTCCCGCACGGTCGATGTGTTCCACCGCACCACACGTCCTTACCTGACCACCGTGGATAACAGCACCTACAGCATGGTGAACCAGGGCGTGGGCCTGAAGTTTGGCCTTCCGGTGACTGAGAAAGACACGGTGTTTGTGGGGGCCAACCTGGAACGCAACGAGGTCAATGATGGCACGTATCTGCCGGACGCCTATCGTGACTACCTGGGCTCCAGAACGGCAGTGCCATTGACTCTGGGTTGGGCCCGCGATGGGCGGGACAGCGCCTTGGTCCCTTCAAAAGGGACGTATCAACGCTTGAATGCCGACTGGAGTGTGGCTGGAGACTCCCGCTACATTCGTAGCAGTTACCAGTTCCAGCAATACTTCCCGATCACCAAAAAATACACCTTGGCCTTCAATACTGAGCTGGGTTGGGGCAAGGGCCTCAATGGCCAAACTTACCCGATTTTCAAGAATTTCTATGCGGGTGGCTTGGGCAGTGTTCGAGGTTTCGAGCAAAACAGCTTGGGTGAACAGTCAGATGTGACGGGTCAAACCAACAAGGTATATGTGGGTGGTGCCAAGAAGCTGATCTTCAACGCCGAATTCCAGACCCCCTTCCCGGGTGCGGGCGCTGACAAGACTTTGCGTCTGTTCGCTTTCACCGATTTCGGTAACGTTTACGGCGAAAACGAAACCCTGGCGCTTAACAAGCTGCGTGGCTCGGCCGGTATTGGTCTGAGCTGGATCTCGCCAGTCGGTCCTTTGCGTTTTTCCTATGGCGTTCCTTTGCGTAAGGAAGCCACGGATAAAATCCAGAAACTTCAATTCCAGATTGGCACTGCCTTCTAATGAACATGCGTACTTCTTCTATCGCCCGTTTTCTCTCAGTTGTGGTGTTGTCGGCAGCTGCCGTGGCGCACGCGCAAGATTTCAAAATGGGCTTTGTCAACACCGAGCGCATCTTCCGCGAAGCCGATGCCGCCAAACAGGCCCAAGGCAAACTGGAGCAGGAATTTTCCAAGCGTGAAAAAGAGCTTGTCGATGCAGGTAACACCATCAAGGCCGCTTCGGACAAGCTCGAGCGCGAAGCGCCCACCTTGTCCGAATCGCAACGCGTCAACCGCCAGAAACAGTTGGTTGAGCAAGACCGTGAGTTCCAGCGCAAGCGCCGCGAATTCCAGGAAGACCTCAACTCCCGCAAGAACGAAGAGCAGCAGCTCATCATCGAGCGCGCCAATCGTGCAGTCAAGCAAGTGGCCGAGTCTGAAAAATACGACGTGATTTTCCAGGATGCCGTGTACGTGAACCCCAAGCACGACATCACCGAAAAAGTGCTCAAAGCCCTCAACGCTGCTGCCAAATAATCGGTTGCGCCCATTGCTGTGTCTCTGACGCTTGAACGCATTGTCAACACCCTGGGCGCCGAGTTGTCCGGGCCCTCGGATCGCTTGATCGAGGGCTTGGCTCCGCTGCAAACCGCGGGGCCTTCGCAGCTGAGTTTTTTAAGTCACGCCAAATACAGCTCTCAGCTGGCTCAGACACGGGCAGCTTGCGTCATCCTCAAGCCCGAGTTTCTGTCTGCTTTGCCCGAGGGTGTGGCAGCCATTGTGACGCCTGACCCCTATTTGTACTTTGCCCGCCTCACACGCCTGTGGCGACAAACCCATCGTGCGGCAGATCCTGTGGGGGTTCACCCCAGCGCAGTGGTGCACCCGGATGCGCAGGTCGCGGCGGATGCCAGCATTGGGCCGTTGTGCGTGGTGGAGGCGGGGGCTGTCATTGGCGCAGGCTCGGTGTTGCGCTCGCGCGTGACGGTGGGCTATGACTGCCGAATCGGCGAGCGTTGCATTGTCCACTCGGGCGTGGTGATTGGCGCTGACGGCTTTGGCTTCGCGCCGGTGCAAGGCACTTGGGAAAAAATCGAGCAACTGGGCGCTGTGCGTATTGGTAACGATGTGGAAATTGGTGCCAACACCTGCATCGACCGTGGCGCTTTGGATGACACAGTCATTGAAGACGGCGTCAAGCTCGACAACCTGATTCAGATCGGGCACAACGTCCATATTGGCGCGCACACGGCCATGGCCGGTTGCGTAGGGGTGGCGGGCAGCGCACGCATTGGTGCGCACTGCACTGTGGGTGGCGGGGCTGTGGTGCTGGGGCACTTGACGCTGGCCGATCATGTGCATATTTCTGCCGCCAGTGTGGTCACGCGCTCCATCCTCAAGCCTGGCCAGTACACAGGCATGTTCCCGCTCGACGACAATGCCAAGTGGGAAAAGAACGCCGCCTCACTTAAACAATTGCATCAACTGCGAGAGCGCATCAAGCGCATCGAACAACAACATCCGCAACAGGAAATCTAACCATGATGGACATTCATCAAATTCTCAAACAACTGCCGCACCGTTACCCCATCTTGCTGGTAGACCGCGTGCTCGAGGTGGAAAAGGGCGTGCGCATCAAGGCGCTCAAGAATGTCACCATCAATGAACCGTTTTTCACCGGGCACTTTCCGCATCGCCCCGTGATGCCAGGCGTGCTCATGCTGGAAGCCTTGGCGCAAGCAGCGGCCTTGCTGGCTTTTGACACGCTGGGTACCACGCCTGACGACAAAACGGTTTACTACTTTGCGGGCATTGACGGCGCGCGTTTCAAGCGACCGGTCGAACCGGGTGACCAGTTGACGCTGGATGTCACCTTGCTGCGCATGAAAGCAGGCATCTTCAAGTTTGGCGCAAAAGCCTGGGTGGGCGATGAGGTGGCTGTGGAAGCCGAGCTCATGTGCACCATGCGAACCATTGCCTGACAGGTCGGGACATGACGCGCATTCACTCCACAGCTGTTGTGGATCCAGCCGCAGAGCTCGACAGCAGTGTCGAGGTCGGGCCCTACACCGTGATTGGTCCGCATGTACGCATCGGTGCTGGTACGACGGTCGGTGCCCATTGCGTGATCGAGGGGCACACCACCATCGGGCAAGAGAACCGGATTTTCCAGTTCAACTCCCTGGGTGCGATCCCGCAGGACAAGAAGTACAAGGGCGAGCCCTGCGAGCTGCGCATTGGTGACCGCAACACGATTCGCGAGTTCTGCACCTTCAACATCGGCTCGCCGGGCGACCTGGGCTACACCGCACTGGGCAATGACAACTGGGTCATGGCTTATGTGCACCTTGCGCATGACTGTGTGGTGGGCAACCACACGATTTTTGCCAACAACACTCAGTTGGCTGGCCATGTGCACGTGGACGACTGGGTCATCCTGGGCGGCTTCACTGTGGTGCACCAGTTCTGCCGCATTGGTGCGCACGCCTTCACCGCCATGAACAGCTTGCTGTTTGGTGATTTGCCACCGTTTGTCATGGCACAGGGGCAACCCGCGCAAGCGCGAGCCATGAACTTCGAAGGCTTGCGTCGTCGTGGTTTTTCGGCTGAGCGCATCCGTGCCGTCAAGGCCATGCACAAATTGCTCTACCGCCAGTCCCTGACTCTGGATCAGGCCAGGAGCGAAATTGCTAAATTGGTGGAGTCCATCCCCGAGGCGCAACCCGATGTGGACATGATGGTGAACTTCCTGTCGGCAGGTTCGCCTGAGCGAGGAATTGTGCGGTGAATGATTCGTACAAGCCGACGACACAAGCCCCCGAGGGGGCTTTGTCGTTTGCCATGGTCGCGGGTGAGGTCTCTGGCGATTTGTTGGCCGCGCAGCTGATGGGTGGCCTGCAGACCCGCTGGCCGCAAGCCCAGGGCTGGGGCATTGGCGGACCCGCCATGCAGGCCAAGGGTTTCGATGCGCATTGGTCGTACGAGCGTTTGGCGGTGCGCGGTTATTTTGAAGTGCTGATGCACTACCGCGAAATCATCGGCATCCGCAAGCAGCTCAAGCAACGCTTGCTGGCTGCGCCGCCGGATGTTTTCATTGGCGTTGATGCGCCAGACTTCAACCTGGACCTGGAAGCTTCTTTGCGCGAGCGGGGTATCCCGACCGTACATTTTGTCTGCCCGTCTATCTGGGCCTGGCGCCCGGAGCGGATCGAAAAAATTCGCCGCAGCGTGGACCACATGCTGTGCATTTTTCCGTTTGAAGAAGACTTGTTGAGCAAGCAAGGCGTGGCGGCGACCTATGTCGGGCACCCCCTGGCACCCATCATTCCCATGCAGCCCGACCGTGCAGCAGCGCGCCAACAGTTGGGGCTGGATGCGGACAGACCGGTGGTGGCTTTGTTACCAGGCAGTCGTCGTTCGGAGATTGATCAGTTGGCCGTGCGCTTTGTACAGGCAGCGCAACGCATGCTGACCCAAAAGCCGGACCTTCAGTTTGTTTTACCGACTGTTCCTGCCTTGTATGTGCACGTGCAAGCGGCAGTCGAGCGCGCCGGCGGGCTCAAGAATCTGGTCTTGCTCAAAGGCCAATCGCACCAAGCGCTGGCGGCCTGTGACGTGACCTTGATTGCCAGCGGCACTGCCACGCTGGAGGCTGCTTTGTTCAAGCGCCCAATGGTGATTGCGTACCACATGAACGCCTTGAGCTGGCGCATCATGCAGAGCAAAAAACTGCAACCCTGGGTGGGCTTGCCCAACATCCTGGCCGAGCAGTTTCTGGTGCCCGAATTGCTTCAGGAGGCCTGCACGCCTGAGCGACTGGCTCAAGAAACCCTGGCTTGGCTGGACAACCCCGCGCGTATTGCGGGAGTGCAGCAACAGTTTGAAGCCATGCACCACACCCTGATTCGCCCCACGGCGCAATTGGCCACCCATGCGATCGAAAAAGTCCTTGCCCGCTAAAAGCCCGTTGCTTGAGCAGCACCCCTTCAATTTTGACGGGCCGGGCTTGATCGCGGGTGTTGATGAAGCGGGCAGGGGGCCTTTGGCGGGGCCGGTGGTGGCTGCCGCCGTTGTCCTGGACGAGCAGCGGCCCATTGCCGGACTCAACGATTCCAAAAAACTCAGCGCCAAAAAACGCGAGCAACTGTTTGACGAAATCCGCGCCAAAGCCTTGTGCTTTTGCATTGCCGAGGCCAGCGTTGAGGAAATCGATACCCTCAACATCCTGCAAGCTACGATGCTGGCCATGCAACGTTCTGTGCAGGGCCTGAGGCTCAAACCCGCCAAAGTGCTGGTCGATGGCAACCGCCTGCCCGTGCTGGATGTGCGTGCCGAAGCCATTGTGCAAGGTGACGCATTGGTGCCCGCCATCTCTGCGGCGTCCATTCTGGCCAAGGTTCACCGTGACCGCATGTGTGAAACCTGGCACGAACGTTTTCCGGGTTACGGCTTTGCCCAGCACAAAGGCTATGGCACGGCGGAGCACCTGCAGGCCCTGCAACGGCTGGGGCCTACCCCTTGGCACCGCCTGACTTTTGCGCCTGTGCGTGCCAGCCTGAACACAAATTCTGCCACCCATGATTGAAATCACTTCCCGCGACAACCCGCTGCTCAAGCAAATCCGCAAGCAGGTGCAAGACCCTGCGGGCTACCGCAAGTCCGGGCAGGTGTGGGTGGAGGGCGAACACTTGTGCTCGGCCGCCTTGTTGCGTGGTTGCGTCCCGCAGGCCGTGTTGGTCAAGCACAGTGTTTGGACGCGGCAAGTGCCGGCGGACGTGGCCCAGGCTTGCGCGCACGAGGGCTGCAAATGCCTGGTCGTGGCGGACGCCTTGTTTGACGAACTGAGTACCCTGGAGTCCCCGGCAGCCTATGGCTTTCTGCTGCCCTGGCCGGGGCAGGTGCCGCTTGATGCCCACATGCCCACGGTGGTGCTGGACCGTTTGCAGGATCCCGGCAATGTGGGGGCGATTTTGCGCAGTGCATCGGCCTTTGGCTACAAGCAGGTCCTGGCCCTCAAAGGTACGGTGGCCCTCTGGTCGGCCAAGGTGCTGCGCGCCGGTATGGGCGCACACTTTGGCCTGTATCTGGTGGAGTCGACCGATCTTGCTGCCGTGCAAACACTGCACATGCCGATTTTGACGACCGATGTGCACGCGGGCGCTTACCTGCACGAGCTGAGCCATCGCGGCGAACTGACCCCGGCCTGTGCCTGGATCATGGGTCACGAAGGGCAGGGCGTGAGCCCCGAGCTGGCGGCTTTGGCCACCCAGACGGTGCGCATTGCCCAGCCAGGCGGCGAAGAGTCGCTCAATGTCGCCACCGCTGCGGCCATTTGTTTGCATGCAAGTGCGACCGCTGGGCAAAACGGACGTTAAAACTGCCCGCAACCAGGGGGAGGGCGGTCAGATCGCAGCAAGGTCTGGGCTATAATCAAGGGCTTTCCCGCATTAACCCGTACGCCCAGCTCGAAACACCGGCCCCTTCCTCGAACAAGCAGCCACAGGCTCGTCCTGTCCAGCGCTGAGGCGTACCCGAACCATACCGGAGAACCCAGTGCTTTTGTCTCTTCAGGGAACCTTCCCATCCGCCATCCTGGCGCTTGCAGACGGCACGGTCTTTATCGGCAACTCCATCGGAGCCACAGGCTCCACCGTCGGTGAGGTCGTTTTCAACACCTCCATCGTCGGTTATCAGGAAATCCTCACCGACCCCAGCTATTGCCAGCAGATCGTCACGCTGACGTACCCGCACATTGGCAACTACGGTGTCAACCCTGAAGATGTCGAAGCTGACAAAGTCCATGCCGCAGGCCTCATCATCAAAGACCTGCCCCTGCTGGCCTCCAACTTCCGCAGCACCCAGTCCCTGTCCGACTACCTCAAGGACAACGGCACGGTGGCCATCGCCAACATCGACACCCGCAAGCTGACCCGCGTGCTGCGCACCAAGGGCGCGCAAAATGGCGCCATCGTCGGTCTGGCTGCTGGCGAGCAAGTCACTCAAGCCGTGATTGACCAGGCCATTGCCGCCGCACAGGCCGCGCCAAGCATGGCAGGTCTGGACCTGGCCCAAAAGGTGACCGTGTCTCAAGGCTACGACTGGACGCAGACCGAGTGGAAACTGGGTTCGGGCTATGGCGAACAAACCGCCCCTAAATTCCATGTGGTGGCTTACGACTTCGGCGTCAAGAAAAACATCCTGCGCATGCTGGCCGAACGCGGTTGCAAGGTCACTGTAGTGCCCGCCAAGACGCCTGCCGCCGAAGTGCTGAAACACAAGCCTGATGGCATCTTCCTGTCCAACGGCCCTGGCGACCCGGAGCCTTGCGACTACGCCATTGCCGCAGCGCGTGAGCTGATTGAAACTGGCACACCCACTTTTGGCATCTGCCTGGGTCACCAGATCATGGCGCTGGCTTCTGGCGCCAAGACCTTCAAGATGAAGTTTGGCCACCACGGCGCCAACCACCCGGTCAAGGACCTGGACACCGGCCGCGTGAGCATCACCAGCCAGAACCACGGTTTCGCGGTGGACGAAAAAACCTTGCCTGCCAATCTGCGCGCCACACACGTGTCGCTGTTTGATGGCACGCTGCAGGGCCTGGCCCGCACCGACAAGCCCGCGTTCTGCTTCCAGGGCCACCCGGAAGCATCACCCGGCCCGCACGACATCGCCTATCTTTTTGACCGCTTCATCAAGCTGATGGAGGGCAAGTAATCATGCCAAAGCGCACAGACATCAAGAGCATCCTCATCATCGGCGCCGGCCCGATCATCATCGGTCAGGCCTGCGAGTTCGACTACTCCGGCGTGCAGGCCTGCAAGGCCCTGCGTGAAGAGGGCTACAAAGTCATCCTGATCAACAGCAACCCCGCCACGATCATGACAGACCCGGCCACCGCCGACGTCACCTACATCGAGCCCATCACCTGGCAAACGGTTGAAAAAATCATTGCCAAGGAGCGCCCGGACGCCATCCTGCCCACCATGGGCGGCCAGACCGCGCTCAACTGCGCGCTGGACCTGTGGCACAACGGTGTGCTGGGCAAGTACAAGGTCGAGCTGATCGGCGCCACGCCTGAGGCCATCGACAAGGCGGAAGACCGTCTCAAGTTCAAGGACGCCATGACCAAGATCGGTCTGGGCTCCGCACGCTCGGGCATTGCTCACAGCATGGAAGAGGCTTGGGAAGTCCAACGCTACGTGGGCTTCCCCACGGTGATTCGTCCCAGCTTCACGCTGGGCGGCACCGGCGGCGGCATTGCCTACAACGCTGAAGAATTCGAAACCATCTGCAAGCGCGGCCTGGAAGCCTCGCCCACCAACGAGTTGCTGATTGAAGAGTCGCTCCTGGGCTGGAAAGAGTACGAGATGGAAGTGGTCCGCGACAAGAAGGACAACTGCATCATCGTCTGCTCGATCGAAAACCTGGACCCCATGGGCGTGCACACCGGTGACTCGATCACCGTGGCTCCGGCCCAGACGCTGACCGACAAGGAATACCAGATCATGCGTAACGCCTCTTTGGCGGTGTTGCGCGAGATTGGTGTGGACACGGGCGGCTCCAACGTCCAGTTCTCGATCAATCCCAAAGACGGTCGCATGGTCGTCATCGAGATGAACCCGCGTGTGTCGCGTTCGTCTGCACTGGCCTCCAAAGCCACGGGCTTCCCGATTGCCAAGGTCGCGGCCAAGCTGGCTGTGGGCTACACGCTTGACGAGCTGCGCAACGACATCACGGGTGGTGCAACACCTGCGTCTTTCGAGCCCTCGATTGACTATGTGGTCACCAAGATCCCGCGTTTCGCCTTCGAAAAATTCCCGACGGCCGACAACCGCCTGACCACCCAGATGAAGTCGGTGGGCGAGGTGATGGCCATGGGCCGCACCTTCCAGGAGTCCTTCCAGAAAGCCCTGCGTGGTCTGGAAGTGGGCGTGGACGGCATGAATGAAAAAACCCAGGATCGCGAGATTCTTGAGCGCGAGCTGGGCGAGCCCGGCCCCGAGCGCATCTGGTACGTGGGCGATGCTTTTGCTGCCGGCTGGTCCCTGCAGGAAGTGCACGACATCACCAAGATCGACCTGTGGTTCCTGGTGCAGATTGAAGAAATTGTGCGCATCGAGCTCGAGCTTGAAAAACACAGCCTGGCAGACCTGTCTGCCGATGAGCTGCGTACGCTCAAGAAGAAGGGCTTCTCCGACCGCCGCCTGGCCAAGCTGCTCAAGAGCACCGAAGGCGAAGTGCGCGCCCGTCGCCATGCGCTGAACATTCGCCCTGTGTACAAGCGCGTGGACACCTGCGCGGCCGAGTTCTCGACCGACACGGCCTACATGTACTCCAGCTACGACGAAGAGTGCGAAGCCGAACCCACCGACAAGAAAAAGATCATGGTGCTGGGCGGTGGCCCCAACCGCATTGGTCAGGGCATCGAGTTCGATTACTGCTGCGTGCACGCCGCCTTGGCCATGCGCGAAGACGGTTACGAAACCATCATGGTCAACTGCAACCCCGAGACCGTGTCTACCGACTATGACACCTCGGACCGCCTGTACTTCGAGCCGCTCACCCTTGAAGACGTGCTCGAAATCGTCGACAAGGAAAAGCCCACCGGCGTGATCGTGCAGTACGGCGGCCAAACGCCTTTGAAACTTGCACTCGGTCTGGAAGCCGCTGGCGTGCCCATCATCGGCACCAGCCCCGACATGATCGACGCCGCCGAAGACCGCGAGCGCTTCCAGAAGTTGTTGCATGAGCTGGGCCTGCGTCAGCCGCCCAATGCCACCGCACGCACCGAAACCGAAGCGCTGGAAAAAGCGGCCGAGCTGGGTTACCCCCTGGTGGTGCGTCCCAGCTATGTGCTGGGTGGCCGCGCCATGGAAATCGTGCACGAGCAACGCGACCTGGAGCGCTACATGCGTGAGGCCGTCAAGGTCTCCAACGACTCGCCCGTGCTGCTGGACCGCTTCCTGAACGATGCCATTGAATGCGACGTGGACTGCCTGCGCGACCCTGAAGGCAAAACCTTCATTGGTGGCGTGATGGAGCACATCGAGCAAGCCGGTGTCCACAGCGGCGACTCCGCCTGCTCGCTGCCTCCTTATTCGCTGTCTGCCGAGACCGTGGCCGAACTCAAGCGCCAGTCTGCTGCCATGGCCGGCGCCCTGAATGTGGTCGGCCTGATGAACGTGCAGTTCGCCATTCAGCATGTGGATGGCAAGGACGTCATCTACGTGCTGGAAGTGAACCCGCGTGCCTCGCGCACCGTGCCTTACGTGTCCAAAGCCACCGGCATTCAGCTGGCCAAGGTGGCTGCACGCTGCATGGCCGGCCAGACCCTGGCCTCGCAAGGCATCACCAAAGAAGTGACGCCGCCTTACTTCAGCGTCAAGGAAGCGGTGTTCCCCTTCGTCAAGTTCCCTGGTGTTGACACCATTCTCGGCCCCGAGATGAAGTCCACTGGCGAGGTGATGGGCGTGGGCAAAACCTTTGGCGAAGCCTTCGTCAAAAGCCAGTTGGGCGCTGGCACCAAGCTGCCACGCCCGTTCAATGCCGACGGTAAGCCCGCTGGCAAGGTGTTCATCTCCGTCAAGCCCAGCGACAAGGCGCGCGCCGTGCAAGTGGCCCGCGAGTTGGCCCAGCAAGGCTTCTCGCTGATCGCCACCAAGGGTACGGCTGCAGCCATCACGGCCGCAGGCGTGGCTTGCGAGCCGGTCAACAAGGTGACCGAAGGCCGTCCGCACATTGTGGACATGCTCAAGAACAACGAAGTGGTCATGGTCATCAACACCGTGGAAGAGCGTCGTAACGCGATTGCCGATTCGCGTCACATCCGCACCACTGCCTTGCTCAACCGCGTAACCACCTTCACCACCATTGCAGGTGCAGAAGCGGCCGTGGAAGGCATGAAGAGCATGAACAACCTGGACGTCATTTCCGTTCAGGAAATGCACGCCCAGCTGGCTTGAGGGATAAGCACATGGCAACCATCCCCATCACCAAACGCGGTGCAGAAAAACTCAAGGACGAGTTGCACCGCCTCAAGTCCGTCGACCGACCTGCCGTGATTCAGGCCATTGCCGAGGCACGCGCGCAAGGTGACCTGAGCGAAAACGCAGAGTACGAAGCCGCCAAAGACCGCCAGGGCTTTATTGAAGGCCGCATCCAGGAAGTGGAAGGCAAGCTGTCCGTGGCTCAGGTGATCGACCCATCAGCAGTTGATGCCGGTGGCCGTGTCGTTTTTGGCGCCACCGTTGAGCTCGAAGACCAAGAAAGCGGCGATCAGGTCAAGTACCAGATCGTCGGTGAAGACGAAGCGGACCTCAAGCTCGGCCTCATCAACATCAGCAGCCCCATCGCCCGCGCCTTGATCGGCAAGGAAGAGGGCGATGTTGCGGTTGTGCAAGCGCCTGGTGGTGAGCGTCGTTACGAGATTGTGGCGGTGCAGTACATCTGACGCACCACATCTGCGCCAGCCTTGGCGGGATCACTCCCGCCAGTGCTGACCCACCCAGGTGGTAGGTTTGATGAAGCGAAAACGCCGGTTGCGTTTGCCGGCCAGGGCATCGGGTGGGTTGCACTCGCCGTGGAAAATCACAATGCGTGCGTCCTTGGGGATGCCGGGCTCTGTCCAGTAGTTGCTGGGCCAGCGCGGGATGCTGTGGTATTTGAAGCTTGGGCACCAAGCGGCAGGCCAGTATTGCAACTTGCCCTGTTTGTGCAGAACATCAGACAGGTAGGCTTGCTCGTTACGGAACTGTTTTCGAACGGTGTCGAAGTTCGCACGGAAATAGCTCAAGACTTCGGGGTGTGCGCCCAGCTCGAAACGGTACACCGAAGAGTTTCCGGTCACACGCCATGGGCGTTTGTAATCGTGGATGATGAGAAATTCGCCGGGCTGCGTGAAAAATTCATCCAGTGAGCCGACGATAACCACGTCAATATCCAGAAACAGTGCTGTGCCGCGCAGGCCGTGCAGGTCTTGTGCAAAAGTGACCAGTTTCGTCCAGCCGCGTTCAGGAATGCCAGCAGGCAAGTCCAGCGGCGGAATCGGCAAGCAACGCACCTCTGGGCGGATTCCCTGGCTATCATCGGTCAGACACACCATCTGGAAGTCCAGAGTGAGGTGTCGTTTGACCATGGCATACAGCCGGTTGACATATTCGGGGCCGTACTTGGTGCCCCATTTCATGCAGATAACGTAGCGCGAAGGCGTGTTGCTGTCCATGCGTGGTTGCTCGCTCAAGGCTTAAATAGCGCGTTTCTTGACCGATTTCTGCTTGGGCTTGGCACGTTTGATGATGCCGCCCGCCGTCAGGCGCTGGTTGCCCAGTACCTTGACGTTCTTGACTTCCGGCTTTTGGCCCCCACGTTTGCTGAACTTGAGTACCTTGTACTCGCGTGGGCCGGGCATGCGGTCTTCGTCAACTGCCTTTTCCTTTTTGGGCTGCGGGCGCCAAAGCACAAGCAGCTTGCCGATGTGCTGAATAGGGGCGGCGTTGAGTTGGTCGGCCAGTTGCATGAACATCTCTTCACGTGCGGCGCGGTCGTCGCCCAGTACGCGAATCTTGATCAGTCCATGGGCGTTGAGCGCCGCGTTGGCTTCTTTGATGATGGCGGCTGTCAAGCCATCGTTGCCGATCATGACCACGGGGTCGAGGTGGTGCGCATCGGCGCGGTGCACCTTGCGTTCGGCGGGAGTGAGTTGAATATGAGGCATGCGGCTATTATCCCAGCTTGGATAGCAAACAATGAAAATCAATACAAAAAGCAAAAAGGTCAACAAGGCGTGGCTGAACGACCACGTCAACGACCCTTGGGTGAAGCTGGCCCATAAAGAGGGCTATCGCGCCCGCGCAGCCTATAAGCTCAAAGAGATCGACGAAAGTTTGGGCTTGATTCGGCCTGGGCACCATGTGGTGGACCTGGGCTCGACCCCCGGCGCCTGGAGTCAGTATGTTCGGCGCAAACTCTCGCCGCAGGGTGCGGCCGTGGGGGCGCTCAATGGGAGCATCATCGCCATCGACCTGTTGCCCATGGACCCGATCGAAGGGGTGCAGTTCCTGCAGGGCGACTTCCGAGAAGATGTGGTGCTGTCCCGTCTTGAAGAACTGGTTGGCGGGCGCAAGCTCGATGTGGTGGTGTCGGACATGGCGCCGAACTTGTCAGGTGTGGAGTCTGTGGATGCGGCGCGTATCAGCCATCTGATCGAGCTGGCGGTGGATTTTGCCCAGTCGCACCTGAAACCGGAGGGGGCGTTGGTCACCAAAGTGTTTCATGGCTCGGGCTACACCCAGCTGGTTCAGCTGTTCAAGGACACCTTCAAGGTGGTCAAGGCCATCAAGCCCAAGGCCTCTCGCGACCGTTCGTCCGAGACTTTTTTGGTGGGTATGCAGCTGAAAACCCCCAAAACATAAGGTGAAGCGGGGTTTTGTCAGTCCCTGCATCGAAACTGGTGCCTACAATGTCACAAAAGCATATTGCTGGATTGGAGCTACGTCTTGAATAACCAATGGTTCTCGAAAATTGCGGTGTGGATGGTGATCGCCATGGTGCTGTTCACCGTGTTCAAGCAGTTCGACAGCCGCAGCGCGGCGGGTGCAGGTTCGGTGCCGTATTCCGACTTCCTGGATGAAGTCCGGTCCAACCGCATCAAATCAGCCACGATTCAGGAAGGTCCTACTGGCACCGAGATCGTGGCGACCACGACCGATGAACGCCGCATCCGCACAACGGCAACCTACATGGACCGTGGCCTGATTGGTGACCTGATCAACAACGATGTAAAGTTTGACGTCAAACCCCGTGAAGAGGGTTCCTTGCTCATGACCTTGCTGGTCAGCTGGGGCCCCATGCTGCTGCTGATTGGCGTTTGGGTGTACTTCATGCGCCAGATGCAGGGCGGTGGCAAGGGCGGGGCGTTCAGCTTTGGCAAGTCCAAAGCCCGCATGCTTGACGAAAACAACAACCAGGTCACCTTTGCAGACGTTGCCGGTTGCGACGAGGCCAAGGAAGAGGTCAAGGAAGTGGTGGACTTTCTCAAGGACCCGCAAAAATTCCAGAAGCTCGGTGGCCGCATTCCGCGTGGCTTGCTGCTGGTGGGCCCTCCCGGTACAGGTAAAACCTTGCTGGCCAAGTCCATTGCGGGCGAGGCCAAGGTGCCGTTTTTCAGCATCTCCGGCTCCGACTTCGTGGAAATGTTCGTGGGTGTGGGCGCAGCCCGTGTGCGCGACATGTTCGAGAACGCCAAGAAAAACGCCCCTTGCATTATCTTCATTGACGAGATCGATGCGGTCGGCCGCCAGCGCGGCGCGGGCCTGGGTGGCGGTAATGACGAACGCGAGCAAACCCTCAACCAGATGCTGGTCGAGATGGATGGCTTTGAAACCAATCTGGGTGTGATCGTGGTGGCGGCGACCAACCGCCCGGACATTCTGGATGCGGCGTTGTTGCGTCCTGGCCGCTTTGACCGCCAGGTCTATGTGACGCTGCCTGACATCCGCGGCCGCGAGCAGATCCTGAACGTGCACATGCGCAAGATCCCGATCGGGACCGATGTGAGTGCCGAGATCATCGCCCGTGGCACACCCGGCATGAGCGGCGCCGATCTGGCCAACCTGTGTAACGAGGCTGCCCTCATGGCCGCGCGTCGCAACGCCCGCGTGGTCGAGATGCAGGACTTTGAAAAGGCCAAGGACAAGATCCTCATGGGTCCCGAGCGCAAGAGCATGGTCATGCCCGAGGAAGAGCGGCGCAACACCGCTTATCACGAGTCAGGCCACGCCCTGATCGGCAAGTTGCTTCCCAAGTGCGATCCCGTACACAAGGTCACCATCATTCCGCGCGGCCGCGCCTTGGGCGTGACCATGAGCCTGCCGGAAAAAGACCGTTACAGCTATGACCGTGAGTACATGCTCAACCAGATCAGCATGTTGTTTGGTGGTCGTATTGCTGAAGAAGTGTTCATGAACCAGATGACCACCGGGGCGTCGAACGACTTTGAGCGCGCGACCTCCATTGCCCGTGACATGGTTATGCGCTACGGCATGACCGACGCCCTCGGCCCCATGGTCTATGCGGAAAACGAAGGCGAAGTGTTCCTGGGTCGCTCTGTCACCAAGACCACCAACATCTCCGAGCAGACCATGCAGAAGGTGGACTCGGAAGTGAGGCGCATCATTGATGAGCAGTACAGCCTGGCTCGCCGCCTGATCGAAGAGCACAGCGACAAGATGCACGCCATGGCCAAGGCCTTGCTGGATTGGGAAACCATCGACACCGAACAGCTCGATGACATCATGGCGGGCCGTGAACCGCGTCCGCCCAAGGATTGGACGCCGCGCACGCCGTCGTCCGGCGGTGGTGGCCAAGGTGGCTCTCCATCGGTGCGTCCTGATGCGGCACCAACCGCTGCCTGATGCGCGCGACACATGACCACGGGGCTTCGGCCCCGTTTCTGTTTGTACAGCCATGAATCTCTGGACCACACGCCGTTTTGACCTGGATCTGACGCAACCCAAAGTCATGGGCATCGTCAACCTCACGCCGGACTCCTTCTCCGATGGCGGGATGTACAACGCGCCAGAGCAGGCACTCGCCCACGCTGAACAACTCTTGCGCGACGGCGCAGACATGCTCGACATTGGCGCAGAGTCCACACGCCCCGGTGCCCCAGCCGTGCCCCTGAAAGAGGAACTGGAGCGTCTGGAGCCAGTCGTCAAGGAGCTGGTGCGCTGGAATGTGCCTTTGTCCATCGACACCTACAAGCCTGAGGTGATGCAGGCTGTGCTGGCCTGGGGTGCAGACGTCATCAACGATGTCTGGGCCTTGCGCCAGCCCGGCGCATGGGATGCGGTCAGTGCCGATCCGCGTGTCGGTGTTTGCCTGATGCACATGCACCGCGAGCCAGGCTTCATGCAGGTCCATCCCATGCAAGGCGATGTTGTGGCGCAGGTACTGACCTTCTTTGAACAAGCCTTATCCCGGGCCGACGCGCACGGGGTTTCCCGCCAACGCGTGGCTCTGGATCCAGGCATTGGCTTTGGCAAGACGGTGGAACAGAACCTGACGCTGCTGCGTGAGCATGAGCGCCTGAATGCGCTGGGTTGTCCAACGCTTGTGGGCTGGTCACGCAAATCCACTTTGGGCGCGGTATTGGCCGAGCGGGTACTCCAGGGGCAGGTGCCCGAACCTGGGCAACGTGTGCAGGCCAGCGTGGCGGCAGCTTTGCTCAGTGTGGAGCGGGGCGCGCGCATTGTGCGTGTGCATGATGTGAGGCCCACCGTGGAGGCTTTGGCCCTGTGGTCGGCCTTGCAAGCTCATTAAAATCAGAACAAGACTAAAAACAGGAATTCATGACCATGTCACGTCGTTACTTTGGCACCGATGGCATCCGCGGCACTGTGGGCCAAAGCCCGATCACGCCGGACTTTGTTTTGCGATTGGCGCATGCGGTGGGTCGCGTACTCAAGCGCCACGAGAAACATCCCACGGTGCTGATTGGTAAGGACACACGCATCTCGGGCTATATGCTCGAAAGTGCGCTGGAGTCGGGCTTCAACTCGGCGGGCGTGGATGTGGTGTTGCTGGGGCCTGTGCCTACGCCTGCGGTGGCCTATCTCACACGTGCTCAGCGCGCCTCGCTGGGTGTAGTGATCAGTGCCAGCCACAACCCTTACGAAGACAACGGTATCAAGTTTTTCAGTGCCCAAGGCACCAAGCTGCCTGATGGTTGGGAGCTGGAGGTGGAGGCTGCACTGGACGAAGCCCCTCTTTGGGTGCAGGCGGCCGAGCTGGGCAAAGCCAAGCGACTGGATGACGCTGCGGGCCGTTATATCGAATTTTGCAAAAGCACCTTCCCCACGCAGCTGTCCTTGCACGGGTTGAAAATCGTGGTGGATGCTGCCCACGGCGCGGCGTATCACATCGCGCCCAAGGTGTTCCATGAACTGGGCGCAGAGGTGGTCGCCATTGGCTGTGCACCCGATGGCCTGAACATCAATCGTGATGTGGGGGCTACACATCCACAAGCTCTTGTTGAGGCTGTGAAGGCTCATGGCGCAGATCTGGGCGTGGCGCTCGATGGCGACGCTGACCGTCTGCAACTGGTGGATGCCCAAGGGCGCTTGTACAACGGTGACGAGCTCCTGTACCTGATGGTGCGTGAGCGCCTGAGCCGTGGCGAAGAAGTGCCAGGCGCTGTGGGCACCCTCATGACCAACATGGCTGTAGAAGTGGCCTTGCGCAAGCTTGGTGTGGCTTTTGAGCGCGCCAAGGTGGGTGACCGGTATGTACTGGAAGTGCTGGCCGAGCGCGGCTGGTTGCTGGGTGGCGAGGGCTCGGGCCACTTGCTGGTGCTGGACAAACACACCACTGGTGATGGCCTGGTCAGTGCCTTGCAGGTGCTGGCCGCTTGTGTGGCCAGTGGCAAGACAATGGCGCAATTGCTGGACGGCGTGGATTTGTTTCCGCAAACCTTGATCAATGTGCGTTTGCAGCCTGGCTTTGACTGGAAGAGTCATGTCCCCATGCAGGAGGCTACCCGTGAAGCAGAACTTGCATTGGGCAACGAAGGCCGTGTATTGATCCGTGCCAGCGGCACCGAACCTCTGGTGCGCGTGATGGTGGAAGCGCGTGAGGCCACCAAAGCCCAGGCTTGTGCCGAGCGCATTGCTGCAACCCTGAAGGCTTGAGCTGCGAAAAGGGCCGGTCGATCAGTAGATCAAGCGCTCGGGCTTGATTTCCTGCAGGATGGTGGTGGCGATCTCTTCGATCGACTTGGTGGTGGTCGATAGCCAGCGAATACCGGCGCGACGCATCATGGCCTCAGCCTCGGCCACCTCGTGGCGACAGTTTTCCAGGCTGGCATAGCGCGAATTGGGGCGACGTTCGGTGCGGATTTCCGAAAGTCGTTCAGGCTGGATGGTCAAGCCAAAAATTTTCTTGCGGTAGGGCACGAGCGCAGGGGGCAGTTGCCTGCGGTCAAAGTCCTCAGGGATGAGCGGGTAATTGGCTGCTTTCAGGCCATGCTGCATGGCCAGGTACAGGCTGGTGGGCGTTTTGCCGCTGCGGCTGACGCCGATCAAAATCACATCGGCGCCCTCAAGGTCCCGGTGCGATTGTCCATCGTCATGGTCCAGCGAGAAATTGATGGCCTCGATTCGGTCGTGGTATTCCTTGCTCTTGCTCACGTCAGAGAAGCGCCCCACGCGGTGGTGGGACTTGATGCCCAGTTCCTGCTCGATGGGGTGCACGAAGGTGCCGAACATGTCCATCAACATGCCTTGGCAGTGCTCCTTGAGCACCTGCAGTACCTCCATGTTGACCAAGGTGGTAAACACCAGTGCTTTGCTGCCTTCGATTTCACAAGTGTGGTTGATCTGTCGCACCGCCTGGTGGGCTTTGTCCACGCTGTCCACAAAAGGCAGGCGAACGTGCCGGGTCTTGAATTCGAACTGGGCCAGGATGGCGTTGCCAAAGGTTTCGGCGGTGATGCCGGTGCCGTCAGACACAAAAAAAACGGTGCGCAGGCTCATTTTGAGAAAAATTCAGGTGGTGAGGCAGGGCTGCCCCCTAAAATGTTCCCCATTATCCATGGCATGACGCATCCCACACCAGAACAATGACAGCGGTGTGTCAACCGACCTGGAGCCCGGTTTTTAACTTTGGAGTCTCTTATGTCCAACCTGTTTGAAGCGACCGCGCTGGTCGTTCCTTTCGAAAAACTGCGCATGGCCGACGTCGAAATCGTCGGCGGCAAAAACGCCAGTCTGGGGGAAATGATTTCCCAGTTGCCTGCCGGGGTCAAAGTCCCCACGGGCTTTGCCACCACGGCGCACGCTTTCCGCGAATTCCTGAAGTTTGATGGCCTGACCGACCGCATCAACGCCAAGCTCGATGCACTCGACACCGAAGATGTGCGTGCTCTGGCCGCCGTGGGTGCCGAAATCCGCGCCATGGTCGAGGCACAACCTTTTCCGGCCGATCTGGAAAAAGCCATTCGCGAAGCCTTCATCACTTTGCAAAGCGGTCATGCCGAGGCCTCGTTTGCCGTGCGTTCTTCGGCCACGGCTGAAGACTTGCCCGATGCTTCATTTGCAGGTCAGCAGGAAACCTTCCTGAACGTGGTCGGCATCGACGACGTGCTGCACAAGATGAAAGAGGTGTTTGCTTCGCTCTACAACGACCGCGCCATCAGCTACCGCGTGCACAAGGGCTTTGCACACGCTGATGTGGCCTTGTCTGCAGGCGTGCAGCGCATGGTCCGCTCGGACCTGGGCGCTGCCGGTGTGATGTTCACCATCGACACTGAATCCGGCTTCGAGGACGTGGTGTTCATTACCTCGAGCTACGGTCTCGGCGAGACCGTGGTGCAGGGTGCAGTGAACCCCGACGAGTTCTACGTGCATAAGCCCATGCTGGCCGCTGGCAAGCGCGCCGTGATTCGCCGCAACCTGGGCTCCAAGCTGATCCAGATGGTGTTCTCTACGCCAGAAGAAAAGGCTGCATCCGGAAAATTGGTCAAGACCATCGACGTGCCCACAGAGCTGCGCAACCGCTACAGCCTGACCGATGCTGACGTCGAACAATTGGCTCAGTACGCCCTGGTGATTGAAAAGCACTATGGCCGCCCAATGGACATCGAGTGGGGCAAGGACGGCAACGACGGTCAGCTCTACATTCTGCAGGCCCGTCCTGAGACCGTGAAGAGCCAGGCTAAGGGCCAGGCTGAGCTGCGCTACAAGCTCAAGGGTCATTCCACTGTGCTGGCCGAAGGCCGCGCCATTGGCCAAAAGATTGGCACCGGCCCTGTGCGCCTGGTGCACAACATCAGCGAGATGGACAAAGTCCAGCCTGGCGATGTGCTGGTGACCGACATGACTGACCCTAACTGGGAGCCGGTGATGAAGCGCGCTAGCGCCATCGTGACCAACCGTGGCGGCCGCACTTGCCACGCGGCCATCATCGCGCGCGAACTTGGCATCCCGGCCGTGGTCGGCTGTGGTCATGCGACTGAACAGCTCAAGGACGGCACGCTGGTGACGGTGAGCTGCGCCGAGGGTGACACCGGCCGCATTTACGACGGCCTGCTGGAAACTGAAATCACTGAGGTCAAGCGCGGCACCATGCCCGACATTCCGACCAAGATCATGATGAACGTGGGTAACCCGCAACTGGCTTTTGACTTCGCCCAGCTGCCCAACGCAGGTGTGGGCTTGGCCCGCCTGGAATTCATCATCAACAACAACATTGGGGTGCACCCCAAGGCCATCCTCGACTACCCGGCCATCGACGCCGACCTCAAGAAGGCGGTCGAGTCCGTGGCCCGTGGCCATGCCTCGCCGCGTGCTTTCTACGTGGACAAGGTTGCCGAAGGGGTGGCCTCGATTGCAGCAGCGTTCTGGCCTCGCCCGGTCATCGTTCGCCTGTCTGACTTCAAGAGCAACGAGTACCGCAAGCTGATTGGCGGCAGCCGTTATGAGCCTGAAGAAGAAAACCCGATGCTGGGTTTCCGTGGCGCCACCCGCTACATCAGCGAAGACTTCGGCGAAGCCTTTGCCATGGAGTGCGAGGCGCTCAAGCGTGTGCGTGGCGAAATGGGTCTGACCAATGTGCAGGTCATGGTGCCCTTTGTGCGTACCCTCAAGCAGGCCGAGCGCGTGACGCAATTGCTCGCCAGCCATGGCCTGGTGCGTGGGCAGAATGATTTGAAATTGATCATGATGTGCGAAGTGCCGACCAATGCCATTCTTGCTGACCGCTTCCTGGAGTTCTTTGATGGCTTCTCGATCGGTTCCAACGACCTGACCCAGCTGACCCTGGGTCTGGACCGTGATTCGGGGATGGAGCTGCTTGCGGCCGACTTCGACGAGCGCGATCCGGCGGTGACCACACTGATCGAGCAGGCGATCAAGGCTTGTCTGGCCCAGGGCAAGTACATCGGCATTTGCGGCCAGGGCCCCAGCGACCATCCGGACTTTGCCCGCTGGTTGATGGACCAAGGCATCAGCTCCATTTCGCTGAACCCGGACACGGTGGTTGAGACCTGGACTCAGCTGGGTAAAGCCGTCTAAACAGCCCTTGTCATGGGCATGGATGAGCACACTCCGGTTTCGCCAGCGGCCTATCGCTGGCGACTGCACCGCAATGTGCTCATCTACATTGTGCTTTTGCTCAGCCTGATCGGCTTGTTGGCCTGGTCAGAGAGCAGGGGGCTGTCCCGTAACCTGATAGGTCCGATCTTCCTGTTCGCGACCGTGATGATTTATGCCCTGATCGGGATATCGGGTCGTACCTCGGATGAATCCGAGTACTACGTCGCGGGCCGCAGGATTCCCGCCATGTACAACGGCATGGCGACCGCAGCGGACTGGATCAGTGCGGCATCCTTCATCAGTTTGGCCGGCGCTTTGTACTTGCAGGGCTTTTCTGGGGCAGGGTCCCAGCCCGGTGGATTGGCCTATATCCTGGGCTGGACAGGTGGCTTTTGTCTGGTGGCCTGGTGGATCGCTCCCGCACTGAGAGGCATGAACCTCTACACCGTGCCAGATTTTTTTCAGCGCCGTTTTGGTGGCCGCTGGCCGCGTATTCTGGCCGCTTGGGCAGCTGTGCTGACTTCTTTTACCTATGTGGTCGCTCAGATTTACGGGATCGGCCTGATTGCCTCGCGGCTGACAGGTGTGCAATTTGAGATCGGGATTTTGCTGGGCTTGGGCGGTGTGCTCCTGTGTTCTTTTTTGGGGGGCATGCGTGCCATCACCTGGACACAGGTGGCGCAGTACATCATCGTCTTGCTGGCTTTCTTGATTCCTGTCTCCTGGCTTGCCTACCGGCAGCTGGGGACGCCAGTAGCCGTGGTGGCCTATGGCAGTCAGCTCGCACGTATCGGACAACTTGAACAGCAATTGGTGGAGGATCCCTCTGAGATCGATGTTCGCCAGGAGTATGCGCGACGTGCCCAGGACTACGCCAACAAATTGCAGAACGTTCCCGACGCCCTGAAGCAGGAGCGTGAACGTCTGGAATTGAAGGTGCGTGAGTTGAAAATCAAGGGCGCTGATTTCAACCAGATCTCGCAGGCTCGTCGCGAGTTGGTGGCTTTGCCCAAGGATGTGGCGGTGGCGCAAGATTTGTGGACCCGGGCTATGCAGGATGCGCATGAGCGATCCCGGCCTCTGGCAGGCATGCCCAGGCAAACTCAGGCATTCCAAGGCGATCCCGGCGGCACGGATTCAGAGCGCCAATCGTTTGAGTCATCGCGATGGAACTTCCTGGCCTTGATTTTCTGCTTGATGCTGGGTACGGCCGGCATGCCCCATTTGCTGACGCGTTTTTACACCACCTCCAGTGTGGCGCAGACCCGTAGTTCGGTAGCGTGGTCCCTGTTTTTCATCGTGTTGCTTTACTTGAGTGTGCCGGCATTGGCCATTTTGGTGAAGTTTGAGGTCATGAACAACCTGGTGGGAAGCAGTTTTGAGGACCTGCCCGCGTGGCTGGCTCAGTGGGCGCGGGTGGACCCCGGTTTGGTGGAAGTGGCCGATATCAATGGTGATCGCCGCCTGCAGTTTGGCGAGTTGCGAATGGGGGCCGACATGGTCATGTTGGCCATGCCGGAGCTTGGCAGCATGCCCTTTGTGATCGCAGGGCTGGTCGCGGCTGGTGGGCTGGCTGCGGCCTTGTCGACGGCAGACGGTCTGCTGCTGACGATTGGCAATGCTTTGGTGCATGACCTGGGGTGGGGGCGCCGCCGCATGCCACTGAATGCTGAAGGGCAGGTGATTGCTTCCAAATTTGCCCTTTTGGCCGTGGCCATGGTGGCAGCGTTTGTGGCGGCGCTCAAGCCGGCCGAAATCCTGTCGCTGGTGTCAGCGTCCTTTTCGCTAGCAGCCTCGGCCTTTTTTCCGGCTATGGTTTTGGGGCTTCACTGGCGGCGCCTGCATCGCCGCGCCGCGGTTGCAGGTATGTTGACGGGCTTTGGGGTGACGGCTGGCTACATGTTCTTCAATGCACCTATGGTCCGGACTGCATGGGGTCTGGCACCCGATGCGGGGCTATGGTGGGGGATCCAGCCTGTCAGTGCCGGCGTCTTTGGCGTACCTGCAGCTTGCCTGGTGATGTGGGCTCTCTCTCTTTGGCCACCCGCAAGGGTCGGAAAGCAGGACGCAGCCCCCGAATCCGGGCTATAATCCAAGGCTCACCTTGCCGCACCCTTGACCGACGCCGGGGGCGGTTTTTCCAATCTTTTGGTTCATCCACAAGGAGTTTAGATGCGTCATTACGAAATCATTTTGCTGATCCACCCGGATCAGAGCGAGCAAGTGCCCGCCATGCTGGAGCGCTACAAGGGCATGATCACCGCTGGCGGTGGTCAGATCCATCGCGTGGAAGACTGGGGCCGCCGTCAACTGGCTTACCAGATCAACAAGCTGGCCAAAGCGCACTACCTGTGCCTGAACATCGAAGCCGACCAGGCTGTGATGGGCGAGCTCGAGCATGCCTTCAAGTTCAATGACGCCGTGTTGCGTCACCTGACTGTGCAGAAGAAGAAAGCCGATACCGGCGCTTCTGCCATGATGAAGAGTGTCGAGCGCGAAGAAGCACGCAAGGCTCAACAGGCTGATTTCGCAGCCTGATTGCCCTGCTGACCCCAAACGGAGTGAACCAAACCCGATTGGCTGCCTGTATCGTCGAGCGAGATGCTCTACGCTACACCCCAGCCGGGTTGCCCGCCCTGGACCTGTTGCTTGAACACGAATCCGAGTTCGTACAGGATCAAGGTGCCAGGCGAGTCAAGTTAAGCCTTCGGGCGCAGGCCATCGGTGTGATGGCCGAGCAGCTTGAAAAGGCGCCACTTGGCACTGTCTTCAGGTTCACGGGCTTTTTGGCCAATATCCGTCAAGGTCAACGTGTGATTTTGCATATCCAAGAGTTTCAGCAAGATTAATTTCAGGAGGCCCCATGGCCACGTTCAAAAAATTTGACAAAAACAAGCGCCCCAAGCGCAACACCCAGTCCCTGCTGTTCAAGCGCAAGCGTTTCTGCCGCTTCACCGTGACCGGCGTGGAAGAGATCGACTACAAAGATGTGGACACCCTGCGTGACTTCATCGCCGAAAACGGCAAGATCATTCCCGCTCGCCTGACCGGCACCCGCGCTATTTACCAGCGCCAGCTCAACACTGCCATCAAGCGCGCTCGCTTCCTGGCCCTGTTGCCCTACACCGACCAGCACAAGGTCTGAGGAGAAACAACATGCAAGTGATCCTGCTCGAAAAAGTGCTCAACCTGGGCAATCTGGGTGACATCGTCAAGGTCAAGGACGGTTACGCACGTAACTTCCTTATCCCTTCCGGCCGTGCCCGTCGCGCCACTGAAGCCAACAAGGCCGAATTCGAAGCCCGCCGCGTCGAACTCGAAAAAGCCGCAGCCGCCAAGCTGGCTGAAGCCCAGGCTCTGGGTGAGAAGCTCGCCGGTCTGACCGTCAAGCTGACCCAAAAGGCTGGTGTGGATGGTCGTCTGTTTGGTTCCGTGACCAACCATGACATTGCTGAAGAGCTGACCAAACAAGGTTTTGCTGTCGCCAAGGCTCAGGTGCGTATGCCCAACGGTCCCATCAAGACCGTGAGCGAATCTGCTGTGTCCGTGGCTTTGCACACCGATGTGGTGGTGGAAGTCAATGTGAGCGTGTACGGCGAAACCGCCTGATACCGCTGACCTCAGCACAAGGCCGCCGGCGCAAGCTGGCGGCTTTTTCGTTTTCAGGAGGCTGTACTTCTGCACTTGTCATCCCATGCTCGTACACCTGTCGTGCACGGCTTATCCACAGGGTTATGCAATGACGGGCGGCGACAGCTGGTCTAAGATGCCTTCGTTAATCTTTGTGAATTCATGAGTTCTGCCAGTTTTCCTCCCTCTTTTGAAGATGCCATGGCTGTGGCGACACTCGACCCCCAAATCGCGCAGTTGCGTGTGCCGCCGCATTCCATAGAGGCTGAGTCCAGCGTATTGGGCGGACTGTTGCTGGACAATGGTGCCTGGGACCGCGTGGGTGACTTGTTGGTGGATTCCGACTTTTATCGCCATGAGCATCGCCTGGTGTATGCCGCCATCGGGACCCTGATCAATGCCTCCAAGCCAGCAGACGTCATCACGGTGCATGAACAACTGCAGGCCTTGGGCAAGTCCCAGGAAGTGGGTGGGCTGTCTTACCTGAATGCGTTGGCGCAGTATGTGCCCAGCGCAAGCAATATCCGTCGCTATGCTGAGATCGTGCGCGAGCGCTCTATTTTGCGCAAGCTGGTGGCGGCCAGCGACGATATTGCGACGGCTGCCTTCAACACGCAGGGCAGGGCGGTCGACAAGATCCTGGACGAAGCCGAGCAAAAGATCTTCAACATCGGTGAAGAGGGCTCGCGCATGAAGCAGGGCTTTCAGTCCATGGACACATTGGTGGTGGACTTGCTGGACCGCGTCTCCGAGATGGCGGACAACCCGAATGACATCACGGGTGTGCCTACAGGCTTCTACGACCTGGATCGTATGACCTCAGGCTTGCAGCCTGGCGACCTGGTGGTGCTGGCGGCCCGTCCTTCCATGGGTAAAACGGCCTTTGCCGTCAACATTGCTGAGCATGTGGCCTTGAACGAAGGGTTGCCGGTTGCCGTGTTCTCCATGGAAATGGGGGCATCCCAACTGGCGGTGCGTATTGTGGGCTCCATTGGTCGTGTGGACCAGGGGCATTTGCGCACCGGCAAGCTCACAGATGACGAGTGGCCTCGCCTGACAGAAGCCATTGAGCGTTTGCGTACTGTGTCCCTGCACATCGACGAGACGCCTGGGTTGACCCCCAGTGAGTTACGTGCGAACTCGCGACGCCTGGCACGCCAGTGTGGCAAGCTGGGCCTGATCGTGGTCGACTATTTGCAGCTGATGAGCGGCTCCAGTGGGTCCGATGGCGACAACCGCGCCACGGAGCTCGGCGAGATCTCCCGTGGCCTGAAAATGCTGGCCAAGGAACTGCAATGCCCAGTGATTGCTTTGTCCCAGCTCAACCGGGGCGTGGAGCAGCGCACTGACAAGCGTCCGATGATGAGCGACTTGCGAGAATCCGGCGCCATCGAGCAGGATGCCGACATCATCATGTTCATCTACCGCGACGACTACTACAACAAGGATTCCAAGGATCCGGGTGTCGCCGAAATCATCATTGGCAAGCAACGTAACGGCCCCACCGGGACCGTTCGTTTAGCCTTCCTGAAACCGCTGACACGCTTTGAAAGTCTGGCCGGCGGCATGAGCGACGACTTTTAAAGCGCTTCGCTGGCAAAGTCAGCCAGGCGAGAGCGCTCGCCTCGGGCCAGGGTAATGTGGCCGTTGTGGGTCCATCCCTTGAAGCGATCGACCGCGTAAGTCAGGCCTGATGAGCCTTCGGTCAGATAGGGTGTGTCGATCTGGGCCAGATTGCCCATGCAGATGATTTTGGTGCCGGGGCCCGCACGGGTGATCAAGGTCTTCATCTGTTTGGGCGTCAGGTTCTGCGCCTCGTCGATGATGACGTACTTGTTCATGAAGGTGCGCCCTCGCATGAAGTTCATGCTCTTGATCTTGATGCGGCTCTTGATCAGTTCATTGGTGGCGGCACGGCCCCATTCGCCAGCACCTCCGCCTTCGCCTTTGGCCAGAAACTCCAGGTTGTCGTCCAGCGCGCCCATCCAGGGACCCATTTTTTCCTCTTCGGTGCCCGGCAGAAAACCGATGTCTTCGCCCACACTCACTGTGGCGCGGGTCATGATGATTTCGGTGTAACGACGATCATCAAGGACTTGCGTGAGGCCTGCGGCCAGTGCCATCAAGGTTTTGCCTGTACCCGCGGTTCCCGTCAAGGTGACGAAGTCCACTTCAGGATCTGTCAAAAGGTTGAGGGCAAAGTTTTGCTCACGGTTGCGCGCGGTGACGCCCCAGACAGCATTTTTCTGATGTGCAAAGTCCTTGAGCGTGCGAAGCACAGCGGTTTTGCCTCGGACTTCGGTGACGCGGGCGTACAGGCTGGGTTCACCAGCGGCTTCAAAGTACACAAACTGGTTGATGAACAGGCTGGGCACGATCGAGCCGGAAATACGGTAGAAGGTGTGGCTGCCTTGTTGCCAGCTTTCTACCGTCTTGGCGTGCTTGGCCCAGAAGTCTGTGGGCAAGGCCATGGCGCCTGTGTAGAGCATGTCCCCGTCTTCCAGGGCCTTGTCGTTTTGGTAGTCCTCGGCTTGTAGACCCATGGCACGTGCTTTGACACGCATATTGATGTCTTTGGACACCAGGATCACTTCTCGCTTGCTGTGCTTTTCGCACAGTGCACGCACCACGCCCAGAATCTGGTTGTCTGCCTTGCCCTGGGGCAGTGCAAGCGGGAGGCTCAGGTCCAGAGGCTCGGTCTGGAAGAACAGGTGTCCTTGGGCCTCACTGTGGCCAAGTGCAGACAAAGGCTGGCCTGCCGCCATGTCGGGGCTGGAAGCGGCCAATGTATCCAAATAGCGGCTGGCCTGGCGGGCGTTTCTGGCAACCTCTGAAGTGCCTTTTTTGTTGCCGTCGAGCTCTTCGAGCACGATCATGGGTAAAAAGACATCGTGTTCCTCGAAACGGAACAAACTCATGGGGTCGTGCATCAGCACGTTCGTGTCCAGTACAAACAGCTTGGATGGACCTGCGTTCTTGCGTGTCTTTGCGCCGCGAGCGCTTGCTTTGATCGATTTCACGGGAGCTGCAGTTTTTGCGGAGGATCTGACAGGTGCCGCAGCAGCGTGAGCCGTGTTTTGTGCGGCAGGAACGGCGCTCTGTTCATGCTCGACGGCGCGCATGCTGCTGCGTGATGTTGTGCGCGGTGGTTTCGCCACAGGGACTTCATTCAAGGACTTTTGGGTCAGCTGGGTAGCGCGTTGTTTGGGCGGCGGCGGCAGGGGCATGGACGTGACCTTGTTGACGGAAACATGAAAAGACCTAAAGCAAAAAGCCGCCAGGCATGCCGGGCGGCTTTTTGTGAAATTCAGGTATCGACTGCAATCTGCATGAGCCCATTATGCACGAGCTCTGTAACACCTTAGGCTCTGTCTTAACCTGCTTTTTTGAGCGCCTTGACAGCTTTGAGGACTTCATCGACGTGACCGGGCACTTTCAGGCCGCGCCACTCCTGCTTGAGCAGGCCGTCGGCGCCAACCAGGAAGGTGCTGCGCTCAATGCCTTTGACCTTTTTGCCATACATGATCTTGTTTTTGACCACGCCGAACATGTGACACATTTTTTCTTCGGTGTCGGCAATGAGTTCGAAGGGGAGTTCCAGTTTGGTCTTGAAGTCGTCGTGAGACTTCATGTTGTCACGCGAGACACCAAAAACGACAGCACCTGCTTTGACAAAGTCTTTGTACTTGTCACGGAACTGCATGGCCTCGGTGGTGCAGCCTGGGGTGTTGTCTTTCGGGTAGAAATACAGGATCATGGTTTGACCCACGTGGGTGGTGTTTGAAACCTTGATACCGCCAGTTGCGTTCGCTTCAAATTCGGGCAGGGGCTTGTTGAGAACGATCGCCATGTAGACACTCTTTTCCGGGGTGTTTTGCAAGCCTTGTGAAGGAAACTTACAAATTTCGACAAACAAGTATTTTACCCGAAATGTCAGTAGGTATTAGGTACTCGCCTTGGGTGCCATGAGCAGGACAGCCATGACTTTTCGTCCTTCGCTGGCCAGAATGTTGTAGGTCCGGCAAGCCGCAAAGGTGTCCATGGTTTCCACGCCCATGCGCTGCTGCATCAAAGGTTGCAACCAGGAAGACGGTAAAAACTGCTGACGCTCGCCGCAACCGATGATGATCAATTCCGTGTCTTGGGTGGCCAATGCACTCAGATGTTGCGCTTGCAATTGTTCCCAATGCTCCACATCCCAGGCCTGCCAGGCGGGGCTGCCATGGCTGCGGATGCATACGGCGTGTTCAATGCGCTGGCCTTGTACAGTGATCCAGCCTGGGCCCATGGCGGAAATCATGGGAGCGTTGGATTTATCGGGCTGAAGTTTCATGGATCGGGGTACGGTTGAAATGCGTCGAAATCAGGCGCGAAAACGCTTGTAAATGTGGTCAAATTATAGGTTTTCGCTCTTGACACTATCCGTCCGGGAGGGACTGTGAAGCCCATCGTCAAATCCGCCAAACTGGCCAATGTGTGCTACGACATTCGTGGCCCCATCATGGACCGTGCTCGCCAAATGGAAGAGGACGGCCACAAGATCATCAAACTCAATATTGGCAACCTGGCGGTTTTCGGTTTTGATGCGCCCGAGGAAATACAGCAGGACATGATTCGCAACCTGCCCAACTCGGCAGGGTATTCGGATAGCAAAGGTATTTTTGCGGCACGCAAAGCCGTCATGCACGAAACCCAACGCCAGGGTATTTTGGGCGTCACGCTGGATGATATTTACCTGGGCAACGGTGCCAGCGAACTGATCGTCATGGCCACCAATGCATTGCTTGACGACGGCGACGAACTGTTGCTGCCAGCCCCGGACTATCCGCTGTGGACGGCGGCAGCCAGCCTGTCAGGCGGAACGCCTGTCCACTACATGTGTGACGAGAGCAATGGCTGGATGCCTGACATCAACGACATCCGCGCCAAGATCACACCCAAAACCAAAGGCATTGTGGTCATCAACCCGAACAACCCTACAGGTGCTCTGTACAGCAAGGCTTTGTTGCAGCAGATTGTGAACCTGGCGCGAGAGCATGGTCTGGTGATTTACGCGGACGAGGTGTACGACAAGGTGCTGTACGACGATGTGGTGCATACCCCGATCGCGAGCCTGTCGACCGATGTGCTGACGCTCACGTTCAACTCCCTGTCCAAAAGCTATCGTTCTTGCGGTTACCGCGCGGGCTGGATGGTGCTGTCGGGCGACAAAAAGCCGGCGACAGATTTCATCGAGGGCTTGAACATGCTCTCCAACATGCGCCTGTGTGCCAATGTGCCTGGACAGTGGGCAGTGCAAACTGCACTGGGTGGTTATCAAAGCATCAATGAATTGGTGGGTGAGGGCGGCCGCTTGCGCAAACAGCGTGACCTGGCCTACGAATTGATCACCGCCATTCCGGGGGTGAGCTGTGTGCGGCCGCAAGCAGCCCTGTACATGTTCCCACGTCTGGATCCCAGGATTTACCCCATCGTGGATGACCAGCGCTTCTTTCTCGACATGCTCGAAGAAACCAAGGTCATGTTGGTTCAAGGCACCGGTTTTAACTGGCCGCAGCCAGATCATTTCCGTATCGTGTTCCTGCCGCATGAGGACGATTTGCGCGAAGCGATTGGCCGCGTGGCCAAGTTTCTTGAGGGCGCGCGCAAGCGTTTCGGCACGCAAGCATTGGCAGCCTGAAATTTCATCGGGCACTGAGTGGGTGTCCGTTTTTGAAAAGTAGAAAATTTTATGAAACCCATACAAGTAGGCCTCATTGGCATCGGTACCGTCGGCGGCGGCGTTTTTGAAGTCCTGCGCCGCAACCAGGAAGAAATCAAGCGCCGTGCAGGTCGCGGCATTGAAGTGACCATGGTCAGCCGCCGCGATCTGGACAAGGCCAAAGCCATCGTGGGGGATGCTGCCAAGGTGGTGGCCGATCCTCGCGAGATCATTCGTAACCCGGACATCGATATTGTGGTCGAGTTGATGGGGGGCTATACCCTGGCGCGCGAGCTGGTGCTCGAAGCCATCGCCGCAGGCAAGCATGTGGTCACAGCCAACAAGGCCTTGCTGGCCGTGCATGGCACTGAAATCTTTCAGGCCGCACACGACAAGGGTGTGATGGTGGCGTTTGAGGCTGCCGTTGCGGGCGGCATTCCCATCATCAAGGCTTTGCGCGAAGGTCTCACGGCCAACCAGATCCAGTGGGTGGCAGGCATCATCAATGGCACGACCAACTTCATCTTGTCCGAAATGCGCGACAAGGGGCTGGACTTTGATGTCGTGCTCAAGGAAGCGCAACGCCTGGGTTACGCAGAAGCTGATCCCACCTTTGACATCGAAGGCGTGGACGCAGCGCACAAAGCCACCATCATGAGCGCGATTGCCTTTGGCATTCCGGTGCAGTTCGACAAAGCTTATGTCGAAGGCATCACCCAACTGGGTGCAGCCGACATCAAATATGCCGAGCAGCTGGGCTACCGTATCAAGCTGCTGGGCATCACCAAACGTACCGATAAAGGCGTGGAGCTGCGTGTCCACCCCAGTCTGGTGCCAACGCAGCGTCTGATCGCCAATGTGGAAGGCGCGATGAATGCCGTCATGGTGCAGGGCGATGCGGTGGGTACCACCCTTTACTACGGCAAGGGGGCTGGTGCCGAACCGACAGCCAGCGCTGTGGTGGCGGACCTGGTGGACATTACCCGTCTGCACACCGCTGATCCGCAAAACCGCGTGCCGCACCTGGCCTTCCAGCCCGATGCCTTGAGCAATCTGCCTGTGCTGCCCATGGATGAAGTCGTGACCAGTTACTACCTGCGTTTGCGCGTGGCCGATCAGGCGGGTGTGCTGGCCAAACTGACCGGTTTGTTGGCTGATGCAGGTATCAGTATTGATGCCATCTTGCAACGCGAAGCCGACCAAGTCAGTGGTGCCAACCAGACCGATGTGATCATCCTGACCCATGACACGCGCGAAGGCAATATGAACGCTGTGCTCAAGCAGATGCAGGGCTTGCCGACAGTACTGGCACCCATCGTACGCATTCGCAAAGAGGAGCTGGCCTGATGTTGTACCTCTCGACACGCGGCCATGCCGACCGCAAGCATTTTTGTGAAATCCTGCTCGAGGGCCTGGCGCCTGACGGCGGCCTGTACCTCCCCGAGTCCTATCCACAGCTGGCCGATGCCGACCTGACGCGCCTGCGCCAGGTCTGGCAGCAGCAGGGCTACGCTGCGCTGGCCTTCGAGATCCTGTCGCTCTACATCGACGACATTCCGGCAGCCGACCTCAAGGCTCTCTGCGACAAGACCTACACGGCTGCCGTGTACGGCACCGAAGCCATCGTCCCGCTCAAGCCCTTGCAAGCAGAGGGCAGTAGCGCACCCGAGCTGTACCTGGAAGCCCTGTCCAATGGCCCCACGCTGGCCTTCAAGGACATGGCTATGCAGCTGCTGGGCAACCTGTTCGAATATGAGCTGGGCCGCCGCGGCGAAGAACTCAACATCCTGGGCGCCACTTCGGGTGACACCGGCAGCGCAGCCGAATACGCCATGCGCGGCAAGAAGGGTGTGCGCGTCTTCATGACCAGCCCGCACGGCCGCATGAGCCCCTTCCAGCAGGCGCAGATGTTTAGCTTGCTCGACGAGAACATCCACAACATCGCGATTGAAGGCGTGTTCGACGACTGCCAGGACATCGTCAAGGCCGTGTCCAATGACCTGGAGTTCAAGCGCCAATACAAGATCGGCACCGTGAACTCGATCAACTGGGCACGTCTGCTGGCCCAGGTCGTGTACTACTTTGCCGGGTACTTCCAGGCGACAACGGCCAACAGCCAGAAGGTCAGCTTCACGGTGCCCAGTGGCAACTTTGGCAACGTCTGCGCGGGCCATGTGGCCCGTGTGATGGGCCTGCCAATCGACAAGCTGGTCGTGGCCACCAACGAAAACGATGTGCTTGACGAGTTCTTCCGCACCGGGCAGTACCGCGTGCGCGGCACCGCCGACACGCACGAGACGTCCAGCCCGTCCATGGACATTTCCAAGGCCAGCAACTTCGAGCGCTTTGTGTTCGATTTGGTCGGCCGTGACGGTGCTCGCACCAAAGCCCTGTTCGCCGATGCGCTGAACACCGCAGGTCAGTTTGACCTCTCTCGCGATGCCTGCTTTGCCCAGGCTGCAGGCCGCTATGGCTTCCAGAGCGGCAAGAGCACCCATGCTTACCGCCTGGCCACCATACGCCAGGTCTACGAGCAGTACGGCGTGATGATCGACACCCACACGGCCGATGGGGTGAAAGTGGCGCGCGAACACGTGCAGGCGGGTGTGCCCATGATCGTTCTGGAAACGGCCTTGCCCATCAAATTTGCGACTACATTGGTGGAAGCCTTGGGCAAGGAGCCGGACCGCCCGGCAAAGTTTGAAGGCATCGAGGCCCTGCCCAAACGTGTGCATGTGATGTCCGCTGACGCCGAGGCCGTCAAGCGCTACATCGCAGACCACTGCCGTTGAGGATTGTTGTCCCATGAACGCACCCCGTAAACCCCTGATGCCTCTGGACGATGCTTTGCAGCAATTGCTAAGCCATGTACAGGCATTGACAGACACCGAAATCCTGCCGACGCTGCAGGCTGATGGGCGGGTGCTTGCAGAGAATCTGGTGTCTGCCTTGCAGGTCCCCGCTTTTGACAACTCTTCGATGGATGGCTATGCCGTTCGTTGGCTAGATGTGCAACAGGCACCAGTGACTTTGAAGGTGACGCAGCGCATTGCAGCTGGTCAGACCGGTTTACCGCTGCAAGCCGGCGAGGCTGCCCGTATTTTTACTGGCGCACCTGTTCCTCCTGGCGCCGACACGGTGGTCATGCAGGAAGACACGCAGACGGTTGACGGTGTCGCGGACGAAGTGCGCATTTTGCGCCAACCGATACAAGGGGAGTGGGTACGCTTGAGTGGCGAGGACGTGCGTCAAGGCGCCGTGGCCTTGCCTGCCGGAACACGCTTGTCGCCTGCCGAATTGGGTTTGGCCGCCAGTCTTGGGGTCGCACAGTTGAAGGTGAAACGTAAACCCCGCGTGGCTTTGTTTTCTACGGGCGATGAGTTGGTCATGCCCGGGGAAGTTTCGGCTGAGCAAATGCGCCCAGGGGCGATTTACAACTCCAATCGTTTTTTCCTGAGTGCTTTGCTGCATCGCATGGGCTGCGAGGTCAGTGACATGGGCATCGTGCCGGACAAACGCGAGGCGACTCTGGCCGCCCTGAAGTCGGCAGCGGACCACCATGACCTGATCCTCACAAGCGGAGGTGTGTCGGTGGGTGAAGAGGACCATGTCAAACCCTCGGTTCAGGCTTTGGGCGCGCTGGACTTGTGGCAGATTTCGATGAAGCCGGGCAAGCCCTTCGCTTATGGGCACGTTCGCCGCAGCGAGGGTGCGCATGTGGCGCACTTCATCGGACTGCCCGGCAATCCGGTGTCGAGTTTCATGACCTTTGTGTTGCTCGTGCTGCCCTTCCTGCGCCAGCTCACTGGCCAGGCCCAGCAAGCCTTGCAGCCTATCCGCATGCCGGCTCACTTCAATATAAGCAAAGCCGATCGTCGGCGCGAGTTTGTACGTGTCCGGCGCAATGCGCAAGGTGGTCTGGATCTGTTTCCCAACCAGAGCTCTGGAGTACTGACCTCGGTGGTTTGGGGTGATGGCGTGGTGGATATTCCCGCCGGGCAAACCGTGCTTGCGGGCGACTTGGTGGACTATCTTCCTTTTGCGGGGTGGCTGGCATGATCACGGTTCGTGTTCTTTTCTTTGCCAGCCTGCGAGAGTCTCTGGGCGCTCAATTTGAGTTCCAAACCGAAGCAGCGACAGTGGGTGCGCTGCGCCAGGCCTTGATGGCCCAAAGCGAGGCTCATGCGCAGGCTTTGGGGAACCATCGACCTGTGCGTGTTGCTGTCAACCAGGTCATGGCTCGCGATGATCAAGTACTTCAGGGCGGTGATGAAGTTGCTTTCTTTCCGCCGGTGACAGGCGGTTGAGTCGGAGCACGAACATGGCCGGTGGGATTCGCATTCAAACTCAGGATTTTGACCTCAGCACGGAGGTGGCTCGCTTGCGCGAAGGTGACTTGCGCGTGGGGGCGGTGTGTGCCTTTGTGGGCACTGTGCGTGACATGCAGGCCATGACACGTCAGCCTGAGGACGCAGTGCAGGCCATGGAGCTGGAGCATTACCCTGGCATGACCGAGGCCAGCATCGGCAAAATGGTCGAACAAGCCCATGCCCGTTTTGACTTTTTTGATGCCCTTGTGGTGCACCGCGTAGGTCGATTACTGCCTGCCGATCAAATTGTTTTGGTTGCGGTCACTTCTGCGCACCGTGGCGAGAGCTACAAGGCTTGTGAATTCCTCATGGACTACCTCAAGACGCAAGCGCCTTTCTGGAAGAAAGAGCAAACGCCTGCGGGGGCCCATTGGGTCGATGCGCGGGCCAGCGACGATCAAGCCTTGGCCCGATGGGGGCTGGATTTGCCCAACGCCTGATGGGTGTGCTCTACCGGCTTGTGCGACTTTCAGTGGGTTGTATGCGGTGAGCTTGGCGCTTCAGCCTGGACTGATGCATGAGGTGGTGCATCGTTGCTGATCCACTCGGCGCTTTGCATGGCCGCTTGCGACAGGTGCAAAAAGCCCTGTAGCAATTCGCTACCCAGGACGAGTTGGGCGGACTGGACTTGGGTGTGGCCCTGCAACTTATGGTGAAAAACCATCAGCAGCTGTTGCGCAGCCTGCGGTGTGATTTGCACCTCGGTCACCAGCATGGGTGTATCCCCCAAAGGCAAAGCAGCAGGGGCCTGGCTGGCTTGTCCAAAAGCTTGTTTGAAATCCGCTTTTTCAAGAAAGGCCTGCCGCTGGAAATCTGCCATCAGGTGTTGTGTGGCTTCTGGCTGTGTGGTCAGTCCAGCATGGCGTGACTCGGCCTCAACCCAGTGCTTTCTGAGTGCAGGCATCAGCCGCAACATCAGGCGGCGAGTGAGCCAGAAACGATACTCCTGCGCTTCATGGGTGTTGATGCGTACGAGCAGGCGGTCCTGCACTTCGTCAAAAAGGACGGAAAGTTGATGAATGCCCATGCTTTGATTCTAGGCAAACTCAGCGTTGTCTCAAGGGCTTGAAATGGGGGATGTGACCCCCAAGTGCGCTTCAATTGGAGAATATTCATGCGAATTGACAAACTCACTACCAAATTTCAGGAAGCCTTGGCCGATGCCCAAAGTCTGGCCTTGGGCAATGACCATGCTTACATCGAGCCGGTGCACGTGCTGGCAGCCATGCTGCGTCAGCAAGACGGCCCCAGGCCCTTGCTCGAGCGTGCGGGTGTTCAGGTTCAGCGTCTGAGCGAGGTTGCGGAAGCTGGTGTCAAACGGTTGCCGCAAGTCAGCGGGCAGGATCAGGTGCAGGTGGGCCCGGAGCTGGTCAAGCTGCTGCAAGCGGCGGAGAAGGAATCCATCAAGCGTGGCGACAGCTTTGTGGCCAGCGAGTTGTTCCTGCTGGCCTTGACTGATAGCAAGAACGAAGCTGGCCGCCTGACCAAGGAGTGCGGCTTGACCCGCAAGAGTCTGGAGTCGGCCATTGATGCCGTTCGCGGTGGTCAAAACGTCAACAGCGCCGAAGCGGAAGGCCAACGCGAGGCGCTCAAGAAATACACCCTCGATTTGACCGAGCGTGCCCGCATGGGCAAGCTGGACCCAGTGATTGGCCGTGACGATGAAATCCGCCGGGCCATCCAGGTGCTGCAGCGTCGCTCCAAAAACAATCCCGTCCTCATTGGCGAGCCTGGCGTGGGCAAGACCGCTATTGTGGAAGGGCTGGCACAACGCATCGTCAATGGCGAAGTGCCCGAGAGCCTGCGTGACAAGAAAGTGCTGGTGCTCGACATGGCCGGGTTGCTGGCGGGTGCCAAATTCCGTGGCGAGTTTGAAGAGCGCCTGAAATCCGTGCTCAAGGAAGTGGCGCAGGACGAAGGCCGCATCATTTTGTTCATCGACGAGATTCACACCATGGTCGGTGCCGGCAAGGCCGAAGGCGCCATGGATGCGGGCAATATGCTCAAGCCTGCGCTCTCGCGTGGCGAGCTGCACTGCATTGGCGCTACCACCCTGGATGAGTACCGCAAGTACATCGAAAAGGATGCAGCGCTTGAGCGCCGCTTTCAGAAAGTACTGGTGGGCGAGCCCACGGTTGAGCAAACCATTGCCATTTTGCGTGGCCTGCAGGAAAAGTACGAACTGCACCACGGTGTGGACATCACCGACCCGGCCATTGTGGCTGCGGCTGAACTGAGCCAGCGTTACATCACCGATCGCTTCCTGCCGGACAAGGCGATTGACCTGATCGATGAAGCTGCAGCCAAGATCAAGATTGAAATTGACTCCAAGCCCGAGGTGATGGACAAGCTCGATCGCCGCCTGATCCAGCTGCAGATTGAGCGTGAGGCCATGAAAAAGGAAACTGACGAGGCTTCGCAAAAGCGCCTGGCCTTGATCGAGGAAGATATTACCCGTGCGCAAAAGGAACTGGCCGATCTGGAAGAGATCTGGCGCAGCGAAAAGGCCCAGGCCCAGGGCAGCCAGCAGGTGCGTGAAGAGATTGACAAGCTCAAGTTGCAAATCGAGGAGCTGACCCGTAAGGGCGACTTCAACAGAGTTGCTGAGCTGCAATACGGCAAGCTGCCAGAGCTGGAAAAACGCCTGAAGGAAGCGCAAGCCAAAGAAGCGGCTGGCCAGGGTGCAGGTAGTCCAAAACTGTTGCGCACTCAGGTGGGTGCCGAAGAAATTGCCGAAGTCGTCAGCCGTGCCACGGGTATTCCGGTGTCCAAGATGATGCAGGGCGAACGCGAAAAATTACTGCGAATGGAGGACAAGCTGCACGAGCGCGTGGTGGGGCAGGACGAGGCTATCTCGGCCGTGGCCAACGCCATTCATCGCTCGCGTTCGGGTTTGTCCGATCCGAACCGTCCCACGGGCTCTTTCTTGTTCCTGGGCCCGACCGGCGTGGGCAAGACCGAGCTGTGCAAGGCACTGGCGGGTTTCCTGTTTGACAGCGAAGAGCACCTGGTGCGTATCGACATGAGTGAGTTCATGGAAAAGCACTCGGTCGCCCGTCTGATTGGTGCGCCGCCCGGTTATGTCGGTTACGAGGAAGGCGGTTACCTGACTGAAGCCGTGCGCCGTAAGCCTTACAGCGTGCTGCTGCTCGATGAGGTGGAGAAAGCTCACCCAGATGTGTTCAACGTTTTGCTTCAGGTCCTTGATGATGGCCGATTGACCGATGGCCAAGGGCGTACGGTGGACTTCAAGAACACCGTGATCGTGATGACGTCCAACATCGGCTCGCACATGATCCAGTCCATGGTCGGCCAGCCGTATGAGGACATCAAGGATGCGGTGTGGGATGAGCTCAAGACGCACTTCCGCCCAGAGTTCCTCAACCGCATTGATGAAACGGTGGTCTTCCATGGCCTGGATGCGGCGCATATTGCCTCGATTGCCAAGATCCAGTTGAATGCCCTGCAAGCACGCCTGGCTCGCATGGAGTTGACACTGCAGGTTTCGGATGCCGCTTTGGCTGAATTGGCCAAGGTGGGTTTTGATCCGGTCTTTGGCGCGCGTCCGCTCAAGCGTGCCATCCAGAGCAAGCTGGAAAACCCGCTGTCGAGGTTGTTACTCGAGGGGCGTTTCGCGCCGAAGTCAACGATTTATGTGCAGGTCGATCCGGTGCGCTCGCCGGGTGTGTTTGAGTTTCGCGACGCCTGAGTCGATATCGCCACATCGGCGACAACTACCAGCGTCGATCTGGATATGATCAAACGCCGCAGGGATAAAGCCTGCGGCGTTTTTTTATTGAGGCTGCCATGACAATTGCAAGTGCTTCGATACCGCCCGTGGGCTGGCGTGACGATATCCGTGTGATGTCCCTGGTCGGGCTTGCGCACGCGGGTTCGCACTTTTCACACCTGTTGTTGCCAGTCATGTTCCCGGTGTTTGTGCGGGAGTTTGGCTGGAGCTATGCCCAGCTTGGCTTGCTCAGTTCCATCTTTTTTGCTGTTTCTGGCATCGGGCAGGCCAGTTCGGGCTTTGTGGTTGATCGTGTGGGGGCCAGACCTGTGCTGCTGGGGTCTTTGACCTTATTCATTCTGGCTTGCGTACTGGCCGCTTCGGCCAACAGTTACCCGGCCATGATGGGGGTTGCCGTCTTGGCTGGGCTGGGCAATTGTGCGTTTCACCCGGTCGACTTCAGCATTTTGAACCAGCGTATTTCCAGCGCCAGGCTGGGTTATGCCTTCAGTGTGCATGGGTTGACCGGCAATTTGGGCTGGGCTGCGGCACCTGTCTTTTTTGCGTTGACCACATCTGCTGGCAACTGGCGCATGGGCTACGCCAGTGCAGCAGTCATGTATGTTTTGATTTTGTTGTTGATGATCTGGCAGCGCGATGCCCTGACCACAGTCACAGTCCGAACGCCAACTCCAGGCGCTCAGCGACCTGCTCACGCTTTGGCTTTTCTGAAGCATGCGGTCATCTGGTGGTGTTTTGCCTTTTTCTTTCTCTCGACTATCACGCTGGCCGTGGTCCAGAACTTTTCAGTACCGATTTTGCAAGCCATGCACCATGTGACCCTGGAGCAGGCGTCCATGACGCTGACAGCTTACATGTTGTGCGGGGCTGCGGGTATGTTGCTCGGCGGTTTTGTGGCTGCGCGCATGCCGCGCTGGAGCGATCGTGTAGTGGCTGCTTGCATGTCGGTGGCGGCGCTCTTGATGGGTGCGTGCGCCACAGGCTGGCTGGGTGCCCAGTGGACGATGGTCATACTGGCCGCCACAGGGTTTGCTGTGGGGATGGGCGGTCCCAGTCGTGACTTGATGATCAAGAAGGCTACGCCTAAGGGCGCCACAGGTCGTGTTTATGGCTTGGTTTATTCGGGGCTGGATGCAGGCTTTGCCGTATCACCGCTGATCTTTGGCGTGCTCATGGACGAGGGGTTGCCTGGTGCAGCCTTGGCAGGGGCGGCATGTGTATTGCTGCTCAGTGTGGGTGCGGCCTTGGGTGTCGGTCGTCGAACGCCTCATACACCTGCATGAACGGCGCCAGACATGACGGGGTCATGAAAAAAGCCGCTTGGACTTGACGCCCAGGCGGCTTTTGTACAGACCGGTGTCTGATTACTGCAGGTGCTTGCCGATCAGGCCAGCCATTTCGAACATGGTCACCTGGGCTTTGCCGAACACAGCTTTGAGCTTGTCATCAGCGTTGATATTGCGCTTGTTGACCTTGTCCTGCAGGCCGTTTTTCTTGATATATGCCCACATTTTGCTGATCACTTCTGTACGGGGCAGGGGAGCTGCACCAACCACTGCAGCCAAAGCGGCGCTGGGTGTCAGGGCTTTCATGAAAGCAGCATTTGGGGTGCGCTTTTTGGCAGGAGCGGCCTTCTTGGCGGGGGCAGCTTTTTTAGCTGGAGCTGCTTTCTTGGCCGGAGCGGCCTTTTTTGCGGGTGCTGCTTTCTTAGCTGCGGGTTTTTTTGCAGTTGCCATGTTCGTGTTCCTCAGAACGTAAAAGGTTGTTGTGTAGGTCACGACGACCTAGCGTGCTCATGCTAATGCAGCGTCTGGTGTTTTCCAATAGGGGAAACGCATTTTTCATCAAAGATTGTTGTGATTTTTACGACATTTCCGTTCCGGGAGTCATTTCTGCACTGAAACGATGCGTAAGCGTATGGCTGATGTCAGAACGGTGCGGTGTACTGAACGTCCTAGAGAAGGAGTCATCAATGTCAATCAAATTTTCCACTTGTGATTTTTGTGACCAGTTTCGCGATGCGACAGATGACGCTTTGCGTGTCATACCGCCAGGCCTGAATGACTATGGCGCGCACCGGGTTTTTGCAGGTCCAGTTGTGACTGTCCGCTGTTATGACGACAACACCTTGGTCAAAGACCTCGTCTCATCCCCGGGCGAAGGACGTGTGCTTGTGGTTGACGGAGGTGGCTCACTTCATCGCGCGCTTTTGGGTGGGAATCTTGCTGCTGCAGCCGCGAAAAATGCTTGGGCTGGCGTCGTCGTGGATGGCTGCGTTCGTGACAAGGCTGAATTGGAGTCGGCAGCTGTTGGTATTCGTGCGCGCGCACTGTTGCCCATGCCCACTGCGCGCGCAGGGCAGGGGCAACGTGATGTCATGGTCTCATTGATGGGCGTCCATGTCCGCCCTGGCGACTGGTTGTACGCTGATGCTGACGGTATCGTCGTGAGCGCCGGGCCTTTACATTGATTTCATCTATTCGAAGTGCTTTCCGTATTGCGGAATTTTCGGATGTTGCAGTGCGACAAAATTTCTCAATACGAGAAATTAATTCTCGCATTGAGAAATCAATTCTATAAGTTGTTGATTAAAAACAAATAAATAAATGTCTTGTATAAGACATAAGATTTGGGATAACTCTTGTAGAAGAGTTAAGATGAGTCACATGGTCAGTACCGCTGACCCCCTGGATTTCAACTTGACCCATAGGAGTTCGACATGTCTCAAAACCTCACCCGCGAACAACAAATCGCTGCCCTGGAAAAAGACTGGGCCACCAACCCCCGCTGGAAAGGCGTCAAGCGCGGCTACTCCGCAGCAGACGTGGTGCGCCTGCGCGGCTCACTGCAGCCCGAGTACACACTGGCCCAGCGCGGCGCCAAGGTGCTGTGGGAGAAGGTCAACGGTGGCGCCAAGAAGGGCTATGTCAACGCTTTCGGCGCCATCACTGCTGGCCAAGCCATGCAACAAGCCAAGGCTGGCCTGGAGGCTGTGTACCTGTCCGGCTGGCAAGTTGCCGCTGACGGTAACACCTCCGAAACCATGTACCCCGACCAGTCGCTGTACGCCTACGACTCTGTGCCGACCATGGTTCGCCGCATCAACAACACCTTCAAGCGTGCCGACGAAATCCAGTGGAGCCGAGGCATCAACCCCGGCGACAAGGAATTCATCGACTACTTCCTGCCAATCGTTGCTGACGCTGAAGCCGGTTTCGGCGGTGTGCTCAACGCCTTCGAACTGATGAAGAACATGATCTCCGCTGGCGCTGCTGGCGTGCACTTCGAAGACCAGCTCGCTGCTGCCAAGAAGTGCGGTCACATGGGCGGCAAGGTGCTCGTGCCCACCCGCGAAGCTTGCGAAAAGCTGATCTCGGCACGTTTCGCTGCTGACGTCATGGGCGTACCCACCCTGATCCTGGCCCGTACCGACGCCGAAGCCGCTAACCTGATCACCAGCGACTACGACGAAAACGACAAGCCTTTCCTGACCGGCGAGCGCACGCAAGAAGGTTTCTTCCGCGTCAAGAACGGTCTGGAGCAATCCATCAGCCGTGGTGTGGCCTACGCTCCCTACGCAGACCTGGTGTGGTGCGAAACCGGCGTGCCAGACATTGGCTTTGCCCGTGAATTCGCTCAGGCCGTGCTGGCTGCCAACCCAGGCAAGCTGCTGTCCTACAACTGCTCGCCATCGTTTAACTGGAAGAAGAACCTTAACGACTCCCAGATTGCTTCCTTCCAGGAAGAGCTGTCTGCGCTGGGCTACAAGTACCAGTTCATCACGCTGGCCGGTATCCACGTCAACTGGTACAACACCTTCAAGTTCGCCAAGGCCTACGCCGGCGGCGAAGGCATGAAGCACTACGTTGAAATGGTGCAAGAGCCCGAATTCGCAGCCCGGGAGCAAGGCTACACCTTCGTGTCGCACCAGCAGGAAGTGGGCACTGGTTACTTCGACGACGTGACCACTGTGATCCAGGGCGGCTCTTCCAGCGTGAAGGCCCTGACCGGTTCCACCGAAGAAGAGCAGTTCCACTGATCTTTGAAACGCCAACCTAGGCGCCCTTGGGTGGGTACCTGGTAGGTTGAGAAGCCATCTGATGCGAAAGCGTTGGGTGGCTTTTTTTATGTGTGGTCGATTTAGGATTAGACAGGTAGTGCGATATCTATCTTTATCACTGCCTTGGCTACAAGCCATTTCGAATAGTTGACTTAGGTTGTTTTAGGGTTCACGAGACCTGTTCAAGTACAGTGTTTGAGGTCAAATAACCAACAAAATCGCCATGCAACGCTCCAAATTAAAAACTCAAATTCTTATTACTCCTGTGGCTTCGGCTGTACTTTTTTTTGTGGGACTGACTTTAGGTCCCTCTGCCTATGCTTCCTGCACACAATCAGGCGGCACAGTCACTTGTACCACTGATGCCTTCACTGCTACCCCTAGTTCTTCAGGTCTTAGCTTACTCATTGGGGCGGGCACAACTCACACTACGTCTTCAGGCGTGTATGGTCCATCAAACCCGGGCTGGGATACGATCAATAACGATGGAAACTTGACGTTTACGACAGATAACGGGAGGTGGAGTCTCGGGATTACAAACTTTGGAAACTCAGGGTCTATAACCGGTGACTTCTTTCAAGGTTTTATTTATCTTGACCACAATTTAAGAGGTTTCACGAACGATGGAACCATCACAAGCACTAACGTCGACGGCAACGGTGTGGTAATCGGCGGACGGCAGCGAGATCAAGCGCCACAAGGCGGCTATCAAGCTTCCGATCTTGCTGACGTTAACAACACGGCAACTGGTGTCATTACTGGAAAGTTGGGCATCAACGGAGAGATCAACACACTTATCAACTCTGGTTCGATTTCATCGATTGGGCAGCAGTCTGGCAACAGCCTTGTTCGGACGCTGACAAACAGTGGCACCATTGGAACTGTTTCAATGCTTAATGTGACCACCCTGAGCAACCAAGCGGGAGGAACGATCGGCACTTTTGAAGGACAGGGTACCTACACGGTTAACAACGCGGGAACGATCACCAACTTTAAGACGGGCTATGTGAGTTCTTACAATCCATTAGTAGCCATGTTCAACAACACTGGCACGGTCACGAAAATGACACTGGCTGCGCCAGTTACATGGTCTGGTGCTTTGCCTACTACGGAAATCACCATAGTTCCTACGCAAACAAACCAAGGTTGGCCGCCAGTCTATGATCCTAGTACTGCTTGGCAAGGAATCATAGATCTAGGTAGTGCAAACTTGTCATCGTTGACTGGTATCGGGTTTAAGCTGCAAGGAGGCAATGGGCTAAATACATCTGGTAGCACGACTATCAAAGTTATTCGGACGACTGGCCAGATAACTGCTTCTGCAGTCACGGGAACGCAAACTGTTTCTGTAGGTTTTGGCATGAACAGCACCAGCTATTCTGCTGCTTATACATCTCAAACCAGTAGCTCTGGTGGTATCAATTATCTTGAGTTGTTATATACACTTACTCCAGCTCAAAGCGGTGGTGGTGGATCTTCATCTAGTTCCTCATCTAGTTCCTCATCTAGTTCCTCATCTAGTTCCTCTACTCCCACGCCCATAGCTCGAGCACGCACATTCGCCTCAAGTATTTTGGGCAGCGGATTTAGTGCTATGACTACTGACCAACGTGATGCTGTGGCTCGTAAACTTATGCCAGCAACCGCATCTGCTGGTTCTTCGGCTGGCGGTCAGTCTGCGTTGAGTGCTTCCGGGATGGTGTTTGAAAAGGCGGGTACTTTCACCGGTGACCTCTCTGGTATCAGGGCTACTCAAGCAAGATTTTCTGCAAAAGATCAGCGTGATTTCTCATCGCTGAACAGCAGCATGCCATTTCGTGACATGGCGGAGAATTTAAGCATTCAGCCGATTGCTTTCAGAACAATGTCACGTGTTTCTTACGGAATGATTGAAGGGGCACAGCCAAGTGCTCACGAAAAATTCACTCCTGGTGAAGTTACGGGCTGGGTGCAAGGTAATGTGACTTACAACAAACTGGAGACAGTCGGAAGCACTTTGGGCTCTACTACAAATGGTGCAACGATTATTGGGGCTGTCGAGAAAGCCATCACTGATGACACATCGCTTGGTGTGATGTACTCGAAGACAGAGTCTGAGAGCACGGTGACTGAAGATGCGGGCTCGATTAAAAATAAGCAAAACCTGGTTGGTTTGTATGGGCAGAAACTTTTGGGCGATGTCAAAGTCACTGGCGTGCTCACGTATGGACAGAACAAATACGACAGCGCCCGGAAAGTCAGTGTTGGTGGTGTAACTGAATACGCACATGCAATGTACGATGGCACAACCACCCAAATCAGTCTTGGTGTTTCGCAAAAGTTTGACTATGAAGGTTTGACTCTGGAGCCGTTCGGCTTGGCGTCGAGCGTTATCAATAAATCAGACGGATTTACTGAGACAGGTGCCAGTAACTATGGCCTTACAGTGGGGGCCTCCACAGCGAGAGACTTTGCTGTCACTTTAGGTACCGTCATAACCCGCAACATCATTTTCGGTGGCTATCCCGCTCAACTGAAATTGAAACCAGCATTTAGGTTTAATAACCAGATTGCTGCAGGTGATGCCAGCATCACACGAGGTGTGATCAATGGCGTTTCTGCTGGTCGTGAGAGTGATTTTTCTACAGCCCTGTTTACTGCTGCTGTAGATGTCAAGCAGTCTAAGACGCGCACCTTGAAATTTGGTGCTGATCTTGAACACAGCAGCTCTGCTCAATTTGGGAAACTTTTCATGCAGTACGACGTCAAGTTCTAATTTCACTGACGTTGCTTAGAAGGAGGCTTCGGCCTCCTTTTTTGGCGAGAAAACCCATGTATCTAATATGAAGAACTAAGCCTCTTCACTTTACCCACTCACAGCCCCCTGGATTCATCCTCGGGGGCTTTTGTTTTGTCTTCGACGTCACAACGGTGATCCAGGGCGGCTCTTCCAGCGTGAAGGCCCTGACTGGTTCCTCCGAAGAAGAGCAGTTCCACTGATCTTTAAATTGCCAACCTAGGCGCCCTTAGGTGGGTACCTGGCAGGTTGAGAAGCCATCTGATGCGAAAGCGTTGGGTGGCTTTTTTTGTTGGGGTAGCGATTGACGGAGACCAGTGGTGTTTAGGGTTCTACTTCTGCACCCACTGCAAAACCAGGGCATTATCGACTTCGGTACAGGTCAGCCCATAAATGTTCATCATCTGTGGTGTGTTTGTGAAAAAGGGAGTATATTAGAGACGTTGCAGCAACTTTTGCTTTCCCAAGCTGCAGCTAGGTTCGATCCGGGCAGCGGTACCCCAAAACCGCACACCTCCACTTCGCAGCATGTACATCTGCCTTTCAAGTGGTCTAACTTTTCCTAGGCAAGCCTCACATTCACGACCTTGACACACTTGTCATGCGCGGTCGTTATTGCCCATGCTCCATGGTTATCCGTGAATGCATGACTCCGGGTCAAAAATACCCGACCACCATTGTTTTTTAATGTCACACACCAATACTCATGCGTTCGACGTCGGACGCTTTCGCATCACGCCCTTGACTCGCTCACAAGGTGAAAGTCAACACATCGCTGTTTTATCAATCCGCAGCGGCCAAGGTACGGAGACTCGTGACCGCATCTACACCTTCAAGCCCGAATTCAAAACGAAGGACAGCGCACTTATGTATGCTGCTGCCCAGGGTCGCTATTGGCTGATCAATCCAGCATCTCTGTCTTAGCCAATTACTTTGAGGAAGTTGTATGCAAGCATTGATTCATCCAACTAACCTGTTTTTAACCCGCGTCCCACACTTGGTTGGGCGCAATTTTGAAAGGCTCCCAAATGAGCAACAAACTTTACGTCGGCAACCTGTCTTATTCAGTTCGCGATGAAGATCTTCAACAGCAGTTTTCTGCTTTTGGCAATGTCCAAAGCGCCAAGGTCATGATGGATCGTGACAGCGGTCGATCCAAAGGCTTCGGCTTTGTGGAAATGTCCAGCAGCCAAGAAGCTGAATCTGCCATCCGTGGCTTGAACGGTCAGAACATGGGAGGTCGTGACTTGACTGTGAACATTGCCCGCCCCATGGAGCCGCGTCGTCCGGGCAATGGCGGTTATCGCGACAACCACAGCGACTCTCGTCGTAGCAGTTACTGATCGAATGACATGAATCAAGCATGGGTTACAGCTTTGGCCGCAACCGAGGTCGCTGCACAGCACAAGCAGAATGCAGAGGATATTGCGTACGAGAGATTTTGTACCGCTCGCAGGAAGATCGAAGCAGCGGGCAGATCGGCGCAAGTCGTCGATACGCCCGAATTCCATTGCTGGATGACCGCTCGTAAAGAGTCCGATGAGGCATGGGGAGCTTGGGCGATGATCATGGATGCAAAGCCGGTATCCTGACCGTTGATCTTCTTCCAAGTATGTAGGCAATCTTCCTAGTGAAGTTGATACTGCTGCTAGGCGCCCTTAGGGCGTGCGTGGTGGATTGTGAAGCCATCCTGGGTGTGAGCCTTGGGTGGCTTTTTTATGGTGCATTCACTTCTCGGGTGCCGAATAAAAAAACCGCCCGAAGGCGGTTTTTGGCTTAGAGCACTGGTTTTCAGAGCAATGTGTCTGCCCAGATGTTTTGCGCCCAGTTCCATCCATAGATGCCTTCGAGCTGGTTGGGAGCGGGTGAGAGCCCGCCCGAACCAGGCACGGTCAGGTAGGTTTTTTGCGCTGCGTTGTACTGGTGAACAGAAGCAACGTGCACCACTTCCTTGTCGTTCAGGAAGCTGTAGCAGGTATTGCTGAGCAGCGGTGCGGGGTTGACCTCCAGGCCTGACAGCTGGGCCACGATAGCGGCCGCGCACACCTTGGCGTGAGAGTTGGCCATGTGGCCAGACTTGGGCATGCCAGGTGCCGTCATGATCGAGTCGCCAATGATGTGGACGTCCTTGGCCTGTGTTGACTCAAAGGTCAGATAGTTCACGCCACACCAACGACCGTTGACATTGTTCAATTTGGCTGATGCAGCAACTTTGCCAGCGCTTTGTGCAGGGATAACGTTGAGCACATCGGCCTTGACGTCGCTTTGAACATCAAATTTGAGTGTGTTGGACTTGGCGTCTACTGCTACAGCCTTGTGTGAGGGCATGTACTCCAGAATACCTTTGTAGTTGGCTGCCCAGAAGTCCTTGAACAGCTTGCCCTTGGAGGTGACGTCTTCGTTGGCATCCAGGATCAAGACTTTGGACTTGGGCTTGTGTTGCTTGAAGTAATGTGCGATCTGGCTGGCGCGCTCGTAGGGGCCGGGCGGGCAGCGATAGGGAGCTGCAGGAATGGAGATGGCGTACACGCCCCCATCGCGCATTTGCTCGAGCTGTTTGCGCAGCGCAGCTGTTTCCGGGCCGGCTTTCCAGGCATGCAAGACCTGACCGGAGTCGTGCGCGGCTTGCAGGCCTTCGATGCTGTTGAACATGAAGTCAATGCCAGGCGACATGATCAGCTTGTCGTAGGCAATGGTCACACCAGAAGCGGTGGTGACAGACTTCTTATCGGTGTTGACTGAGGCCACCATGTCTTTGACAACCTTGATGCCATGCTTGCGCGTCAGGGTGTCGTAACCGGTGGTGATGTCTTCCATCTTTTTGCTACCACCCAGCACCAGATTGGAGATGGGGCAGGAGACAAAATTGGCGTTGGGTTCGATCAGGACCACCTGAATTTTGTAGTCCGAGAGCAATCGAACGTATTTGGCAGCTGTGGCTCCGGCGAAGCCACCACCAATCACAACCACTTGTGATTTTGAGGGGATGCCAGACAGCGAGGCGCAGCCTGAGAGCAGAGGGGAGAGGGCTGCGCTGGCGCCAAGACCCAGAGAAGCATTGACAAAATGACGACGTTGCATGGTGATGCTCCTCTTTAGCGCTTGGTGGATGCGTAGTAGTTGGCGACAGCTTCAATTTGCTCGGCTGTCAGGCCTTTGGTGATTTGATGCATCACGGTCGCTTCGCGCTTGCCGTTCTTGAAGGCATCCATCTGACGAATCATGTATTCCTTTGGCATGCCGACCAGGGCGGGGATGGCGGATCCATCAATGGTGCGGCCATCGGTGCCGTGACAGTTGGCGCACATGGCTGCCGTGGCGCGCTGGTGCAGCACTTGGCTGCTGTTTTGTGCCATGACGTTGGAGCTGGTCAGGCTCGCAAGCAGCACCACTGCAAGTGCTCCGGATTGTGGAAACAGTGTTTTATTCATCGCTGAAACCTGAGTTAAGTAAGAGCTTATATGTTTGCACAATTCAATTTATGAAATGCTAGAGAAAAACCCTCAACTCAGCACTGCAGAGGGCGCGCAAATTGATCTCACAGCAAGCAACCGCAGGAGTGACAACAGCGCGAAGTCTTGCGGCTTAAAAGCTGTTTTCAGCTTCAGTGCCGCATGAGACCTGCTTTTGTGCGCCTGATTGGCGTGTTTTTAGGGTTTGCATTTAGGCTGTTTTGGTCTGGAGGCCCCATTCCTAGGGCACAATAGCAATTGTTCATTTGAAAGGAGACCTCGCGTGAACAAAGCTGAATTGATTGAAGCCATCGTCAAAGAAACCGATCTGTCCAAGGCTGCTGCCACCCGCGCACTGAACGCCGTTGTGGACACCATCGTGAAAACGGTGGCCAAGAAGCAGGACGTCCAGCTGATTGGTTTCGGTACCTTCAAGGCCGCCAAGCGTGCTGCTCGCACTGGCAAGAACCCCCGCACCGGTGAGAAGCTGAAGATTGCAGCTGCGACCGTGCCCAAGTTTTCTGCTGGCGCTGCGTTCAAAGCTGCTGTGAACAAGAAGAAGTAATTTCTTTTTTCACTGCATCCAATGGCCCTACGGGGCCATTTTTTTTGTCCTCGTCAAAAGTTACCGACGTGGTTCTTTTTCTGCCCCTCTTCTCGGGGATCCGTTGCGTGCGCTGACAATAACGTCACACCTGCTTGATGCCTTTTGAAGATGAACAGCACCTCCGCGCCATTTCTGTCCCCTTTGCAGCGACTAAGGCGTTTGCCCTTTGTGGCATGGATCATTCTGTATTGCGCGCTTTTGTGGGGGATCTTTGGTGCGTTGCTGGGTGCGGTGACACCAAACTTGCGTGAGCAGATGGGCTTGAGCTTTGATCAGGTGGGATGGCTCATGGCACTGTGGACGAGCGGTGGTGCAGTGGGCTCATTGCTTGGAGGGGCGATTGCAAAACGTTTCTTGCCCCGACGATTGTTGCGCACCTATTCTTCTGCTGTCGTGCTGGCCCTGGCAGGCTTGCTATTGGCGCCGGGCTTTGTGTCGCTTGCTTTGTGCATGGTGTTGATTGCTGTATTTGAAACTGCGTTGTTTACCCTGGGGCATGGCTTGTTGTCAGAAATCAGTGAGGACGCGGAGGAGCGCACGCGCATCATCAGCCTGGTGGATGTGAGTTACTCCACGGGCACAATTTTGTCTCCCTTGGTGGTCAGCGCTGTGCTTTTGTTTACGCCTTGGTGGCGTGCGCCGTATGCCGTGTTCGGCGTGTTGGCGATCAGTTTGTGGGTATTGACCTTGCAAAAGCAGCGCTTGGACAGCGCCGCTTTTCGCCAGCATGAAGAGGCTTCCCCTGCGTCTTATCAGCAGGCCTTGGGCTATGTTCAGCTTTTGCAGCAGCCTTTGATCAAGCGTGTGTGCGCCGCGGGTTTTTTCAGTGGCTTTATCGAGTGGGGACAATATTTCTGGTTTGTGAGTTATGCCTCCATGGGGCTGGGTATCGGTAACCAGACAGCACGTCTTGCTTTGGGTTTTTTGATGGTTGGCATGACGGTCGGGCGCTTGTGGCAAGCCTTCATCCCAAGCCGATGGAACATGGGTCAAAAGCTGCAGGGCTTGAGTGTGCTGGGTGCATTGGCCTTGGCGGGTATGGCGCTGTTGCCTCAGCAGGTGGACTTTGCTGTGCTGGCCTTGCTTAACTTTCTGGCTGGCTTGGGTGTGTCCGTCGGTTTTCCGATTCTTTTGGGCAGTGCTTTGCAAGGCTTTCCTGCGCAAGCTCCACGCCTGTCAGCCATTTTGATGATCACTTTCACGATGGGCTCGCAAATGGCAGCACTGTTGCTCGGGTATTTGGCCGAAACCATGGGCTTGCGTGTGGTGTATGGGGTACTGGCTTGTGGAGCGATGATTCTCTGTGTAACGGTCTGGCATTTGGTCAAATACTTGTCGCACATCAAGACGGCCGCAGATTCGCCGCAGTGAAGCTGCGTTGGTGCGTGTTTGGCGCTACAGTGAAATTGTTCCCATTGTTCTTTTTTTAGGAGTGAAGATGTTTCCAGAATACCGCGACCTCATTACCAACCTCAAGACCAGCGATCTGCATTTCAAGACGCTGTTTGACCGCCACAACGACCTGGACCAGCAGATCAAGAATCTTGAAGGCAACCAGGACCATGTGCATGCCCGCGCTGAAGAAATTGAAGTCCTCAAAAAGGAAAAGCTGGCGCTCAAGGACGAGCTTTACAAAGTGCTGCAAAAGCACGCAGCCTGAACATTTTTCGGTGCTCAGAACTGATCTCCTCTGGAGACAGGCACAAAAAAACCACCCGAGGGTGGTTTTTTTGTGGGGAGTGCAAAAGCTCAGCCTGCGAACTTGGCCAGAATGCCGTTGAGCGTTTCGCTTGGGCACATGATGGTGTGCAGCTTGGTGTTGTCGGGCATGTAGTAGCCGCCAATATCGACAGGCTTGCCTTGCACGGCATTGAGTTCGCCGACGATCTTGCTTTCGCTATCTGCCAGTTGCTTGGCCAGTGGCGCAAATTTGGAAGCCAGTGAGGCGTCCTCGGTTTGTGCAGCCAGCTCCTGAGCCCAGTACATGGCCAGATAGAACTGGCTACCACGATTGTCCAGCTCACCGGTCTTGGTGGAGGGGCCCTTGCGGTTGTCCAGCAATTTGCCTGTGGCGGCATCCAGGGTTTGGGCCAACAACTTGGCGCGCGCGTTATTGTTCTTCAGGCCCAGATCTTCCAGCGAAACGGCCAGTGCCAGGAATTCACCCAGTGAATCCCAGCGCAGGTGGTTTTCTTCCACCAACTGTTGCACGTGCTTGGGGGCTGAACCGCCTGCACCCGTTTCGTACATGCCACCACCGGCCATCAAAGGCACGATGGACAGCATCTTGGCCGAGGTGCCCAGTTCCATGATGGGGAACAAGTCGGTGAGGTAGTCACGCAGGATGTTGCCCGTGGCGCTGATGGTGTCCAGGCCGCGGATGACGCGCTCCAGGGTATAGCGCATCGCACGCACCTGGCTCATGATCTGGATGTCCAGGCCCGAGGTGTTGTGCTCGTGCAGGTACATCTTGACCTTGGTGATCAACTGGGCTTCGTGCGGACGGTACTGGTCCAGCCAGAACACCACAGGCATGCCGGAGTTGCGTGCGCGGGTGACAGCCAGCTTGACCCAGTCGCGGATCGCTGCGTCCTTGACCTGGCACATGCGCCAGATGTCGCCTTCTTCCACGTTCTGGCTGAGCAGCACTTCACCGGTGTTGATGTCAGTGATGTTGGCCACGCCGTCTTCCGGGATTTCGAAAGTCTTGTCGTGCGAGCCGTACTCTTCGGCTTGCTGGGCCATCAGGCCCACGTTCGGCACGGTACCCATGGTCTTGGGATCGAACGCGCCGTGCCATTTGCAGAAGTTGATCATCTCCTGGTAAATGCGGGCAAAGGTCGACTCGGGCATCACGGCCTTGACGTCTTTCAGGCGGCCGTTGGCATCCCACATCTTGCCGCCGTTGCGGATCATGGCGGGCATCGAGGCGTCCACGATCACATCGTTGGGGGAGTGGAAGTTGGTGATGCCTTTGGCCGAGTCCACCATGGCCAGCTCGGGGCGGTGCTCGTGGCAGGCGTGCAGGTCACGTTTGATTTCGTCCTGCAAGGACTGGGGCAGGGTGGCGATCTTGTTGTAGAGGTCGACCATGCCGTTGTTGACGTTCACGCCCAGTTGGTCGCACAGCACGGCCTTGTGCTTTTCAAAAGCATCCTTGTAGAAAATCTTCACGCAGTGGCCGAACACGATGGGGTGAGACACCTTCATCATGGTGGCCTTGACGTGCAGCGAGAACATCACGCCGGTTTTGCGGGCATCTTCGATTTCTTTTTCGTAGAAAGCCAGCAGGGCTTTCTTGCTCATGAACATGCTGTCGATCACTTCGCGGTCCAGCAAGGAGACCTTTTGCTTGAGCACAACGGTCTTGCCGGACTTGGTAATGAGTTCCATCTTCACATCGCGCGCACGGTCCAGTGTCATGGACTTTTCGCCGTGGTAGAAGTCGCCAGCGTGCATGTGCGACACGTGCGAGCGTGAAGCCTGGCTCCACTCGGCCATGCTGTGCGGGTTTTTACGTGCGTACTCTTTCACGGCGCGAGGCGCGCGGCGGTCAGAGTTGCCTTCGCGCAGAACCGGGTTCACGGCCGAGCCCAGGCACTTGCCGTAGCGGGCCTTGATGGCTTTTTCTTCGTCTGTCTTTGGGTTCTCGGGGAAGTCCGGAATGGCGTAGCCCTTGGATTGCAGCTCCTTGATGGCGGCCATCAATTGAGATACGGACGCGCTAATGTTGGGCAGCTTGATGATGTTGGCCTCAGGACGCAGGGTCAGTTTGCCCAGCTCGTTGAGGTTGTTGGGCACTTGCTGTTCAGGTTTGAGGAAGTCCGAAAACTCGCCCAGGATACGCGCCGCCACGGAAATGTCGCTGGTCTCGACGCTGATGCCTGCGGGCTGAGTGAAGGTACGGATCACCGGCAAAAAAGCCTCTGTCGCCAGACGAGGTGCTTCGTCCGTGAGGGTGTAAATGATCTTGGATGCGTTTGAGGTGGTTGTCATCGTGGTACGTCTTTTTACAAGATGAAATCGAAGGTCATCATCTTAAACCACGACAGCCAACGCGGGGCTGACGGTATGTCAAAGAAATCGTGGTTTGTGGTCTTGCATGGCGCGTGCATGCTTGCAAGCAGTGAGCCAGATAATTTATGGGACAATTTAGAGCTTTTTTATTGTTGGTTTTTCCATGGTGCAAATTACCCTTCCAGACGGTTCAGTACGCGAATTTCCAGGTCCGGTGACGGTGGCCGAAGTGGCTGCATCCATCGGTGCGGGTCTGGCCAAGGCTGCTTTGGGCGGGAAGGTCAATGGCGCGCTGGTCGACACCAGCTACAGCGTGACCGAAAACGCGGCTCTGTCCATCATCACAGCCAAAGACGCTGACGGCCTGGAGATGATTCGTCACTCTACCGCCCACTTGCTGGCCTATGCTGTCAAGGAGTTGTTCCCCGAGGCGCAGGTCACCATTGGCCCGGTCATTGACAACGGCTTTTATTACGACTTCTCCTACAGTCGTCCGTTCACACCCGAAGACCTGGTGGCTATCGAAAAGCGTATGGCTGAGCTTGCTTCCAAGGATGAGCCGGTGGTGCGTCGCGTTTTGCCGCGTGACGAGGCAGTGGCTTACTTCAAAGGTCTTGGTGAGCACTACAAGGCAGAGATCATCGCCTCCATTCCCGCAGATCAAGACGTCAGCCTCTATCGCGAAGGCAACTTTGAAGACCTGTGCCGCGGACCACACGTGCCCAGCACCGGCAAGCTCAAACACTTCAAGCTGATGAAGGTGGCCGGTGCCTATTGGCGCGGCGACAGCAAGAACGAAATGCTGCAGCGCGTGTATGGCACGGCTTGGGCCAGCAAGGAAGACTTGCAGCAGTACTTGCTTCGTCTGGAAGAGGCGGAAAAGCGCGATCACCGCAAATTGGGTCGTGAACTCGATTTGTTCCATATTGACGAGCATGCTCCGGGCCTGGTGTTCTGGCACCCCAAAGGCTGGTCGGTCTGGCAACAGGTGGAGCAGTACATGCGCCAGGTCTACCGTGACAACGGCTACCTGGAGGTCAAGGGGCCGCAGATCATCGACAAGAGCTTGTGGGAAAAGACCGGGCACTGGGATAAGTACCGCGAGAACATGTTCACCACCGAGTCGGAAAAGCGTGATTACGCTTTGAAGCCGATGAACTGCCCGGGGCACATCCTGATCTTCAAGCAGGGCATCAAGAGCTATCGCGACCTGCCGCTGCGCTACGGTGAATTCGGCCAGTGCCACCGCAACGAGCCTTCGGGCGGTCTGCACGGCATCATGCGTGTGCGTGGTTTCACCCAGGACGACGGCCACATTTTCTGTACCGAAGACCAGATCCTGCCCGAGTGCGACACCTTCACCAAGGTGCTCAAGAAGGTCTATGCCGACTTTGGCTTTACCGACATCCTCTACAAGGTCTCGACCCGTCCGGCCGCCCGCATTGGCTCGGATGATCTGTGGGACAAGGCCGAAAAGGCTTTGATGGACAGCTTGCGCCACTCAGGTTGCGAGTTTGTCATTTCCGAAGGCGACGGCGCTTTTTACGGCCCCAAGATCGAATACACCTTGCGTGATGCCATTGGCCGCGAGTGGCAGTGTGGCACGATCCAGGTGGACTTCAACCTCTCTGAGCGTCTGGACGCGGAGTACACGGCCGAAGACGGTAGCCGCCAGCGCCCTGTGATTCTGCATCGCGCCATTGTCGGTAGTCTGGAGCGTTTCATCGGTATTTTGATCGAGCAGCATGCGGGGGCGCTTCCCACCTGGTTGGCGCCGGTGCAGGTTTCGGTGCTCAATATCACTGATGCGCAGGCTGATTACTGTCGTGAAATCGCTGAAAAAATTCAAAAATCTGTGCCAAATCAAGGCCTTAGGGTTGAAACAGATCTGCGCAACGAGAAAATCACGTATAAAATACGCGAGCATTCGTTGCAAAAGCCGCCTTACATCCTCGTCGCAGGCGACAAGGAAAAGGCTGCTGGTACCGTCGCCGTACGAGCCCGAGGCAACCAAGATCTCGGCGTGATGTCCGTGGATGCGTTCATTGAACTGATCTCCAAAGACATTGCCAGCAAGGCCTGAATTTTTTCAGGCTGCGCGTGCAGTGAGGTGTTGCTCATTTTTTAAAGGAATCTAGTCATCGCTACCGAATTTCGTGACCGTCGCCAACGCGAGGAACGCAAGCACCGTCTGAACCGTGAAATCTCGGCCCCTGAGGTTCGAGTCACGGGTCCCGAGGGCGAAGCCCTGGGCGTCATGTCTCTGGCTGAGGCCTTGCGTGCCGCAGGAGATCTCGATGTGGACCTGGTTGAAATTGCACCGATGGCCACACCTCCGGTGTGTCGCCTGATTGATTACGGCAAATTCAAGTATCAGGAACAAAAGCGTGCGGCAGAGGCTAAGGCCAAGCAAACGGTCATCGACATCAAGGAAGTTAAATTCCGACCTGGTACTGATGATGGGGACTACAACATCAAGATGCGCAACATCCGCCGCTTTCTGGCTGATGGAGACAAGTGCAAGATCACGCTGCGCTTTCGCGGCCGCGAGATCACGCACCAGGAGCTGGGCATGGCCTTGCTGCAGCGTATTCGCGATGAGTTGGCTGACCTGATTGTGGTGGAGCAGTTCCCCAAGCTTGAAGGTCGTCAGATGATCATGATGATTGCACCCGGCAAGAAAAAGCCAGGGGCAGGCAAAGCAGACACCGCGCCTCAGGCACCGGTAGAAGCTTAAGAGAGGTTTGGCGGGCTCGTCTCGCCGATCCAGTTGGTGTCAAAGCCGACTGTTTAAAAGTGGCTCGGGGTCAACAAGGCTGCAAGTTTTTTGCAGACACCTCACGAGCACAAACAAAGGAGCATTCAAATGCCCAAGATGAAGACCAAGAGCAGCGCCAAAAAGCGCTTCCGTGTTCGTCCAGGTGGAACCGTCAAACGCGGTCAAGCCTTCAAACGTCACATTCTGACCAAGAAGACCACCAAGAACAAACGCCACCTTCGCGGTGCAGTGGCCGTGCATGAGA